>Ga0102595_100172_pt1 | contig 71247 bp, 64 predicted proteins | sample Araplaol_mTSA_r2_2_FD_76864 | JGI IMG/M metagenome (GOLD analysis project Ga0102595, IMG submission 76864) | Arabidopsis root microbial communities from North Carolina, USA - plate scrape MF_Col_mTSA_r2 (SPADES assembly) (version 2) | ecosystem: Host-associated > Plants > Roots > Endosphere... | reverse complement strand
CATCCGTACCGCTACGACAGATGACGCCCCCGCCATTGCCGCGATCTACGCCCCGATCGTGCGCGAGACAGCCATTTCGTTCGAGCTGGAACCGCCAACGGCCGACGAGATGGGGGCGCGCATAGCGACCACGCTGCAGCGCTTTCCCTGGCTGGTGAGTCTTGATGCTTCAGGCCAGGTCAGCGGCTACGTCTATGCCAGCAAGCATCGCGAACGGGCCGCCTATCAGTGGTCCGTGGACGTGACAGCCTATGTGCGCAGTGACGCCCGCGGCCAAGGCATTGGTAAACAGCTTTACAAATCGCTGCTCGAGGAGCTGAAGGCACTGGGTTACGCACAAGCCTTTGCCGGTATTGCCCTTCCGAACGCCGCGAGTGTGGCGCTCCACGAATCGATGGGATTTGAGCCGCTCGGGATCTACCGAAAGGTCGGCTACAAGTTGAACGCCTGGCACGACGTGGGTTGGTGGCAGCGCTCCATTCAGGCACTTGCGCAACCTGGCCCGCTGAAGGCGTATCAGGGCCGGTAAATCCCGGCCTGTCGCGGCTGGTTTTCCTTCTGAACTCGCCGGAAACCGCATCCTCGGCGGCCACGCGCCTTCACTGCCGGCCAGGCAAGCCGGGGCCAGCGGATCAGCGGTCCGAATGCGTCTCGAAGACAAGCGACCTGAGCCACTGATTTGCCGGGTCCTTGTGGTACTTGGCGTGCCAGAAAAGATTGATGGCGATTTGCGGCAACTTGACGGGATGGTTGACGTATCGGAGATTGAATGGCGTCGCCATTTTTTCTGCCAGACGCTCGGGAACCGTGGCCGCCATGTCGGTGGATTGAAGAATATGGCCAATCGCGACGAAATGGGGAACCGTGAGGCGTATGCGTCTTTTCTGTGAACCGCTGTCCAGAATTTCGTCGACTTTCCCGTGTCCGGTTCCCGCGGACGCAATCACGACGTGATCGGCTGCAAAAAAATCCGCCGGGGAAATCTTTCGCTTGTCCAGTGCATGGTTTTTGCGAAACACACAAACGTATTGTTGAGAAAACAGACGCTGCTGGAAGAACCCGGCCTTCAGTTGGGGTAACAGCCCGATCGCCAGGTCGACGTGCCCTGCCTCCATGGCATCTTTCAGGTTGACGGCGGTATTGCGCACCGTGCTGATGGAAACCCCGGGCGCCACTTTCTGGATCTTTTCCATCAAGAGAGGCAGAAAGTAGATTTCGCCGATGTCGGTCATCCCGACGGTGAAACTCCGTTTGCTGCTGGCGGGGTCGAATGAATTCTTGACGTTGATCGCGCCGTGGATCATGCCCAGCGCATAACCTATCGATTCGGCCAATTGGTCCGCAAAGGGCGTGGGCTGCATGCCGCTGGACGTGCGCAGAAACAGTTCATCCCCAAACAGCTTGCGCAGCCGCGCCAGGGCGTTGCTGACGGCGGGCTGTCCCAGGCCGAGGTTCTCCGCCACCTTGGAGACTTTTCTTTCGGTCAGCAGCTGGTTAAAGATCACCAGCAGGTTCAGGTCGATGTCCTTGAGTTCCATCTGCGGCCTCTCGTGGTACGGAATATTGATTCAAATGATATAGAACATTAACGCCATTGTATTGACTGATTTTGGTGGGTCTTTGATCATGACCCCATTGCCGCCGATGACCGCCTTATTGCAGCCCCACCGCTGATATCCGGCAGAAAGCGTGCGGCAAGGCGACTTGCCACGAGACACACCAGATCAACACGATGGAAATTTTTGTCCGCCCTCTCCAGCGTACGCTGAGCGTTAGCGCAGGGGTGAACTTGCTGGACGCCCTGCGCGCCAACGACGTGCCGGTGTCCTATAGCTGCCTGGCCGGGCGTTGCGGCACCTGCCGCTGCAAGCTCGTCGAAGGGCAAGCGCTCGCCTCGGGCGGGGAAGCCCAGCGGCCAGTGGCAGCTGGCGACCAGTACGTATTGGCCTGCCAGACCTTTCTGACGGAATCCTGCATTGTCGAGATCCCCGAACCCGACGAGGTCGTTGTCCACACGGCAAAAATCGTCAAGGCCACCGTCGTTGCGGTGGAGGACCAGACCCACGACATCAAACGCCTGCGGCTGAAACCGGCCAAGCCCATCGAGTTTTCACCGGGACAGTACGCCCAGCTTCAGTTCACGCCCGAGCACAGCCGGCCTTATTCCATGGCGGGCTTGTGTGCCGATGGCGAGCTGGAGTTCCACGTACGCCTGGTCGCTGAGGGCCGCGTTACGGGCTACATCGCCAATACGCTGAAGGTCGGCGACGCGGTGCGCGTCAGCGGTCCGCTGGGTTCGGCCTACCTGCGCCGCAAGCATGAAGGGCCGATGCTCTGCGTGGCCGGCGGCACAGGCCTGGCGCCGATTCTGTCCATCATCCGCGGCGTCATTGCCGAAGGCATGCGCAACAGCATCCACCTGTATTTCGGGGTGCGCTCCGAACGCGACGTCTATGGCCGCGAGTGGCTGGCCGAGCTCCAGCGCCAGCATCCGCAACTGAAGGTGCACCTCGTGCTGGCGTCCGGCCAGGCGCCTGGCTGCCGCACCGGCCTGGTGACCGAAGCCATTGCCCAGGACTGGCCGAGCCTTGACGGCTTCCGGGCCTACCTCTGCGGCGCACCCCCCATGGTGGAGGCCACCAGCCTGCTGGTGCGCCAGATGGGCGTGCTGCCCGAACAAATCTATGCCGACGCGTTTTATGCCAGCGGCACTTGAGCGACCAGACCGACCAGACCGATCAACAGGAACCCCCATGAACAGCAGAAATACCGGCCTTGATTCCCAGCTGAGCCGCAAAGCCTATTACGACCGCATCGGCGTCGACAACATGACACCCTTATGGGAGGTGCTGGGCGCGCTGGTGCCGCACTCGCCAAAGTCGCCGGCGGTCGCGCATCTGTGGAAATACGCCGACGTGCGCCAGCGGGTCATGGAAGCGGGCACGCTGATCAGCGCGGCTGAGGCGGAACGCCGCGTGTTGATTCTGGAAAACCCCGGGCTGCGCGGCCAATCCTGCATCACGCAGGCGCTGTATGCCGGCCTGCAGCTCATCATGCCGGGGGAAGTGGCACCGGCGCACCGCCACACCCAGTCCGCGCTGCGGCTGGTGCTGGACGGTGAAGGCGCCTACACGGCGGTCGATGGCGAACGCACGACGATGCGCCGCGGTGACTTCATCATCACACCGGCCTGGACCTGGCACGACCACGGCAACCCGGGTGACCAGCCGGTGGTGTGGCTCGACGGACTGGACATTCCCATCGTGCGCTTCCTCGACGCGGGATTTGCCGAGAAAAGCGACAGCAACTACCAGGCCGTCGTCCGGCCGGAAGGCGATGCGCTGGCGCGCTACGGCGCCAACATGGTGCCGGTCGATTTTTACCAGCAGCCTGCCGAGCCGACCAAAGTGTTTGTCTATCCCTGGGAGCGCACGCTGGCATCGCTGAAATCCATCGCCGCAGGCAGCGAGCCTGATGCGCACTTCGGCCACAAGCAGCGTTACGTCAACCCGGCCACCGGCCGCTCACCCATGCCGACGATAGCGGCGTTCTCCCAGCTGCTTCCAGCAGGCTTTGAGACACGGCCCTACCGCTGCACCGATGGCACGGTGTACGTGTGCCTCAGCGGCAAGGCCGAGGCGAGCATTGAAGGCAAGACCGTCCGCCTCGATGAAAACGACGTGATGGTGGTGCCGTCCTGGCACAGCCACCAATTCCGCGCCGGCCCGGATACCGTGCTCTTCAGCTACTCAGACCGCCCGGTGCAGCAGGCACTCGGCCTGTGGCGCGAACACCGCGCCTGAAAAATTTCAACTTTTCAACAAAACGCCCTCACATGAACTACGCCATCGAACCCGCTGCCACTCCCACGCTCGCCGTCACAGGCATCCGCGAACGCTTTCCCGTCAACCGGATCTTTTGCGTGGGCCGCAACTACGCCGCGCACGCGCGCGAGATGGGCAAAGACCCTGATCGCGATCCGCCGTTCTTTTTCATGAAACCGGCCAACGCGGCCGTCGATGCGTCGTCGCCGGTCAGCATTCCTTATCCGCCGAAGACGAACAACTTCCACCACGAAATCGAACTCGTCGTCGCCATCGGCAAGGGCGGCCGCGACATCGCCTTGGCTGATGCGCTGGACCATGTCTACGGCTACGGCGTGGGGCTGGACATGACACGCCGCGACCTGCAGCTCGAAGCGCGCGACAAGGGCCGCCCGTGGGAATTCGGCAAGTCTTTCTCGCTGTCGGCCCCCGTCGGCGCGCTGTCACGCGTGGCCGACGGTGGCCATGTCGCGCAAGGCGCCATCAGCGTCACCGTCAACGGCGACGCCCGCCAATCCTCAGACATCGCCAAGCTGATCTGGTCGGTCCCGGAATGCATCGCCTATCTTTCCGAGTATGAAACGCTGGAGCCCGGCGACATCATCATGACCGGGACACCCGAAGGCGTGAACGCCGTGCTGGCGGGCGACGTCATGCAAGGCGATATCGCGGGCCTGGCGGGCATCACGGTCACGGTGGCTGCCTGAAGCACAGGCGCTGATTAACCGAAGCAAAAGGAGACAGCGATGAGCGCATCGATCGCCCCAACAACGACCGGATCCACCGGCACCTTTCCCGTCAAGATCCAATGGGAATCCGAAGGCACAAGCCGGATTCCCTTCATGGCGTACACCGACCCGGACCAGCACAAGAAAGAGCTTGAACGCTTTTTCTACAACAAACACTGGAACTACGTGGGCCTTGACGCCGAGATCCCCAACGCCGGCGACTTCAAGCGCACGGTGATCGGGGAACGTTCGGTGATCATGGTGCGCGACACCGACGGCGGCGTCAGTGTTGTCGAAAACGTTTGCGCCCACCGCGGCATGCAGTTCTGCCGCGAGCGCCATGGCAACAAAAAAGAGTTTGTCTGCCCCTATCACCAGTGGAGCTACACCTTGAAGGGCGACCTGCAGGGCGTGCCGTTCCGGCGCGGCGTGAAGCAGGACGGCAAGGTCAACGGGGGTATGCCGGCAGACTTCAAGACCACCGACCACGGCCTCAACAAGCTGAAGGTCGCCACGCGCGGCGGCGTGGTGTTTGCCAGCTTCGACCACGGCATCGAATCCCTTGAAGACTTTCTTGGGCCGGTGATCCTCGGCTATTTCGACCGTCTCTTTGACGGCCGTAAGCTGAAGATCCTGGGCTACAACCGCCAGCGCATCCCGGGCAACTGGAAGCTGATGCAGGAGAACATCAAGGACCCCTACCACCCCGGCCTGCTGCACACCTGGTTTGTCACCTTCGGCCTCTGGCGCGCCGACAACAAGTCCGAACTCAAAATGGATGCGCGCCACCGCCATGCCGCGATGATCTCCACGCGCGGCCAGTCGGGCAAGGCGGACCAGGTCACCCAGGTGTCCAGCTTCAAGGAGAGCATGGAACTCAACGATCCGCGCTTTCTTGACATCGTGCCCGAACCTTGGTGGGGCGGCCCGACCGCGGTGATGATGACCCTGTTTCCCAGCGTCATCCTGCAGCAGCAGGTCAACAGCGTGTCGACGCGCCACATCCAGCCCGACGGCCATGGTTCCTTCGATTTCGTCTGGACGCACTTTGGCTTTGAAGACGACACGCAAGAGATGACGCAGCGCCGGCTGCGCCAGGCCAACCTGTTCGGCCCAGCCGGCTTTGTGTCGGCCGACGACGGCGAGGTGATTGAGTTCTCGCAGCAGGGCTTTGAGCAGAAGCCCTGCCACCGCACCCTGGCCGAACTCGGCGGGCGCACGGTCGAGGACACCGACCACATGGTCACGGAAACATTGATACGCGGCATGTACCAATACTGGCGCGAAGTGATGGAGGCCGATGTATGAGCGCCGTCCTCAAGCTCAATTTCGAAGATTACCTGCAGGTCGCGCAGCTGTATGCCGATTACGCCCAAGCGGTCGATTCGGGCGACTGGGATTTGTGGCCCGAGTTCTTCACCGAGGACTGCCTCTACAAGCTGGTCCCGCGCGAAAACCATGAACGCGGTTTTCCGCTGGCAACCCTGCTGTTTGAAAGCAAGGGCATGCTCAAAGACCGTGTCTATGGCATCCGCGAGACCTTGTTCCACGACCCCTACTACCAGCGCCACGTTGTCGGTGCGCCGCTGATTCGCGCGGTCGGCGGCAACCGCTTTGAGTCGGAAGCCAACTACGCGGTCTTTCGCACCAAGTTGTCGCAAGAGTCGACGGTCTTTAACGTCGGCCGCTACATCGACGTGATCGTGCGCACGCCTGAAGGCCTGAAGTTCGCTTCGCGGCTGTGCGTATACGACAGCGAAATGATCCCCAATTCCATCATTTACCCCATCTAAATCATGAGCAACTCCAACTGGCTGGACGCCACCGAAGAAGCCGGCGTTCCCGAAGACGACGTGATCGGCCTGCAGGTCGGCGGCCGCGACATCGCCCTCTACAAGGTCGAGGGCAGCATTTTTGCCACCGACAACATCTGCACCCACGGCCATGCCCGCCTGTGCGACGGCTTTCTTGACGGCTATGAAATTGAATGCCCGCTGCACCAGGGCAAGTTCGACGTGCGCAACGGCCGCGGCACCTGCGCGCCGATCACGCAGGACGTTCGCAGCTACCCCGTGCGCATCGAGGGCGGCCGTGTCTTTGTGCAAATGTCCGACTGAATCCGCAGCCTTTCACCTCTTTCGTCATTCCATCACCCGATCACCCGATAAACAGGAGACAACACACCATGAACACAGCATTCAAGACGCCTTTTCGCCGCAACGCACTGACCGCCGCGGCCGGGCTCGTATTGGCCGGCGCCAGCCAGTTCACCGCCGCCGCCACCATCGGCTTGATGGCACCCTTGTCCGGCCCGCAGGCCATCGTCGGCCAGGACCAAGTCGACGGCTTCATGCTGGCGGTCGAGCAATTGGGCGGCAAGCTCGGCGGCCAGGCCGCCACGGTGCTGAAGGAAGACGACCAGCTCAAGCCTGAGATCGGCAGCCAGATCGTGCGCAAGTTCATCGACAAGGACAAGGTCGATGCCATCGTGGGCCTGAGTTTTTCCAATGTGCTGATGGCCAGCTTGCCGCGCATCGTCGAGTCGGGCACCGTGGCCATCGCCACGAATGCCGGCCCGTCGCCGCTGGCCGGCGCGGGTTGCAAGGCCAATGTGTTTTCCGCTGCGTGGCAGAACGACGGCGCGGCCGAAGCCATGGGCAAGCTGGCCCAGGACAAGGGCCTGAAAAAGGTCTACCTGATGGCGCCCAACTACCAGGCCGGCAAAGACATGCTGGCCGGCTTCAAGCGCTACTTCAAGGGCCAGGTCGTGGACGAGGTCTACACGCAGGTGAACCAGCCTGACTATTCCGCCGAACTGGCGCAGCTGCAGGCTGCCGCACCCGATGCGGTGTTTGTGTTCTACCCGGGCGGCATGGGCGTCAACTTCATCAAGCAGATGAGCCAGGCCGGCCTGATGGCCAAAGTGCCGCTGTATTCCGTCTTCACCGTCGACGGCACGACCCTGCCAGGCCTGCGCGATGCGGCCCTTGGCAGCATCAGCGGCGCGATGTGGGACGCGGCGCTTGACACGCCGGAGAACAAAAAGTTCGTTGCCGACTTCGAACGCAAATACAAACGCACGCCCAGCGCGTACGCGGCGACGGCCTACGACGCGGCCAACATCCTGAATATCGCCCTGGGCAAGGCCAAGGCCGGCGATGCCAAGGCACTCGCCGCGGCAGTCAAGGCGGCCGGCAGCGAGTTCAAGTCGGTGCGCGGCACATTCGCGTTCAACAACAACAACCTGCCGGTGCAGAACTACTATGCGTTCGAAGCCGTCAAGAGCGGCGGCAATGTCGTCGGAAAGCTCATCGCCACCCCCTTGCCCAAGCAGGCCGATGCCTACCATGCGCAGTGCGCGCTGAAGTGACATGAACGGCACGATTGTTTTCGCGCAGCTGCTCAACGGCCTGCAGTACGGCGTCCTGCTGTTTCTGCTGGCGGCGGGCCTGACGCTGGTCTTCGGCATCATGAGCTTCGTCAACCTGGCGCACGGCTCGCTGTACATGATGGGTGCCTACTTCGCGGCCACGGCCTTCCAGCACACCGGCTCCTTCGGGCTGGCTTTGCTGGCGGCGATGCTGGGCTCGCTGCTGCTGGGCCTGGCGCTGGAGTTCGTCGCGGTCGCGCGCCTTTACCGGCGCGACCATCTTGACCATGTGCTGGCCACCTTCGGCCTGGTCTTGTTCTTCAATGAACTGGTGCGCATCATCTGGGGTCCGCAGCCGGTATTTTTGCAAGTGCCGGAGTTCCTGAGCGGCGCCATCCCTGTCGCCGGCTTCAGCTACCCGGCCTACCGCTTCGCCATCATCGTCGTCGGGCTGGTGGTGGCGCTGGGTTCCTGGCTGCTGATCAACAAGACCCGCGTGGGCATGCTGATCCGGGCCGGCGCGGTGAACCCCGCGATGGTCGCCGCGCTCGGCGTCAATATCCGCCTGCTCAACGCCATGCTGTTTGCGGTCGGCGCCATGCTTGCAGGCCTTGCCGGCGCGATGGCCGGGCCCATCCTGTCGGTGCAGTCCGGCATGGGCGAGTCGGTGCTCATCACAACACTGGTCGTCATCGTGATTGGCGGCATCGGCTCGGTCACAGGCGCCTTCTATGCCGCGCTGATTGTCGGCATCGTCGACACCCTGGGCCGCGCATTTTTACCCTTCATGCTGCGGCAGGTCACCGAACGCTCGCTCGCCGACGCGGCCGGCCCGGCGCTGGCCTCCATGCTGGTCTACCTGCTGATGGCGGTGGTTCTGGCCTGGCGCCCGCAAGGCCTTTTTCCAGCCAACAGGTGAACGCCATGAGCCCACTTCTTTCACGCCCCAGCGCCTGGGTTCCCTTGCTGGTCCTGCTGTTGCTGGCGACCGTGCCCTTCGTCGCGCAGGCCACCGGCCAGCCGTTTTATGTCGCCTTCTTCGCGCGCATCATCATCTACGCCATTGCCGCCTGCGCGCTGAACATGGCGCTGGGTTACGGCGGACTGGTGAGCTTCGGCCATTCGCTGTTTCTCGGGCTGGGAGGATATGCCGTCGGCCTGGCCTCTTTTCACGGCATCGGCAACGGCTGGATGCATCTCGCGCTGTGCCTGGGCGTGTGCGGCCTGGTCGCGCTGGTCACGGGCGCCATCAGCCTGCGCACCAGCGGCATCGCCTTCATCATGATCACGCTGGCCTTCGCCCAGATGGGCTACTTCCTGTTCGTGAGCTTGAAGAACTATGGCGGCGATGACGGAATGTCCATCGCCCAGCCCAGCCGTTTCGGCCCGCTCGACCTGGCGTCCGCGACCAACGTCTACGCCCTGGCCTTCGTGGTCCTGGTCCTGTCGATCTGGTGGCTGGCCAGGCTGCGCGTCGCGCCCTTCGGCATGGTGATCCGCGGAGCCAAACAGAATGCACGCCGCGTCAATGCCGCCGGCATTCCGGTGCTGCGCTACCAGTTGCTGGCCTATGTGATGTCGGGCATGTTGTGCGGTGTGGCCGGCCTGCTGCTGGCCAACCTCAATGCCTTTGCCTCGCCCAGCACGCTGGCCTGGTCGGTCTCGGGCGAGCTGATCGTCATCGTGGTGATCGGCGGCCTGGGCACGGTGTTCGGCCCCCTGCTGGGCGCGCTGGTTTTTCTCGGCCTGGAAGAAATCCTGAAAGGATTGACCGAACACTGGATGGTCATCTTCGGCCCCTTCATCGTCATTGTCACGCTCTTGGGAAACCGCGGCATCATCGGGCTGCTGCAGCACTTTGATTCCCGTGAAAAGCCGGCCCCCAAAGCCGCTCCACCGGTCGCCGCGGTGACGGATGCCGCGCAAGGAGCCCTGTAATGGCCAGCGTACTTCGCACTGAATCACTCACCAAACGCTACGGCGCGCTGCTGGTCACCGACGCGGTGTCGCTCGACATCGGCGAGGGAGAACTGCACGCCATCATCGGCCCCAACGGCGCCGGCAAGACCACGCTGATCAACCAGCTGTCAGGCGAGCTGGCGCCGAACAGCGGCCGCGTCTGGTTCAAGGGTGCGGATGTGTCCGCCTTGCCGATTCATGAACGCGCCAGGCGCGGTTTGTTGCGCTCGTACCAGATCACCTCGATCTTTGAGGACTTCAGCGTGCTGGAGAACGCCACGTTCGCCGCGCTTGGCTCACGCCAGCATGCCTTCAAGTTCTGGATGCCGATGCTGGCGGATAAGGATGCACGCAAGTTCGCCGAAGAAGCGCTGGCAGCCACCGGCCTCGCGCATCGATGCGACGTGGCGGCCGGCGACCTGGGTTACGGTGAGCGCAGGCAACTGGAGCTGGCCATGAGCCTGGCCGCCGGCCCCCAATTTTTGCTGCTCGATGAGCCCATGGCCGGCATGAGCGTTCAGGAATCCGCCGCCGTCATCGCGCTGCTGCAGCGGCTCAAACGCCGGTACACCATCCTGCTGGTCGAGCACGACATGGATGCGGTGTTTGCGCTGGCAGACCGCATCAGCGTGCTGGTCTACGGCAAGGTTTTGTTCACCGGCACGCCTGAGGAAATCCGCCATCACCCGGAAGTGCGGGCGGTCTACCTCGGTGAAGAAGCCGAAGCATGAAGCGGGCAAGGAAAAAACCATGACGCCATTTTTATCCGTCCAAGGCCTGCAGGCTTCCTACGGCCACGCGCAGGCGCTGTTTGACATCTCGTTCGACGTCGGCCCGGGTGAGGTGGTCACCCTGCTGGGGCGCAACGGCATGGGCCGCTCCAGCACCGTCAAATGTTTGTTCGGCATGCTGCCCGTGGCCTCCGGCAGCGTGTCGGTGGCCGGTGCCCGTGTAGACCATTTACCTTCGCACCGCATCGCGCGCCAGGGCCTGGCCCTGGTGCCCGAAGGCCGGCAAGTGTTTCCCAATCTGACGGTCGAGGAAAACCTGGTGGCGACTGCTCGCGACGACAAAACAAGCCATGGAAAGCCCTGGGATCTGCGCCGTGTCTATGCCTTTTTCCCACGGCTGAAAGAGCGCCACGCTAATCTGGGATCACAGTTGTCGGGGGGCGAGCAGCAGATGCTGGCCATCGGCCGCGCGCTGATGACCAACCCGCGGCTGCTGGTGCTCGACGAAGCCACAGAGGGCCTGGCCCCTGTGATTCGAAACGAAATCTGGCGTGCCCTTGCTGACCTGAAGAAGGAGGGCCTGTCGCAGATCGTCATCGATAAAAACGTGAAAGCGCTGATGGGCCTGGCCGACCGGCACTTTGTGATTGAAAAAGGCCGTGTGGTCTGGCAAGGCAGCTCGGATGAATTGCGCGGGCAACCAGAAATCGTTCACCAATACCTGGGGGTCTGAATCACCTTCACAACAAGTTCGGCGACCGAACTTATTGCTTGAGGGTTGCATTCGGCCAGCGTAGTACGACATCTCGGGGTTTAACCCATTTGAACTACTTTGCTTTGGTGATGTACTGGCTAAAGTACTAAAGGAGACAACATGGCTCTCAATTGCACCCACCTCAAAGCCACCATGGCCGCGCTTGTGATCCTGGCCTTGCCGATGTCCGGCCACGCCATCGAGCTTGTCTTCGGGCAGGTCGCTTCACAGACCAATCCGACATCGGCCGCGAACGCCAAAGGCATGGCGGCGGGTATCCAGGCCTATTTCGACAAAGTCAATGCGGGCAGCACCCTGCAGGGCAACAAGCTCAAACTGGTCACGCTCGACGACGGCCTGCAAGCCCCTAAGATGCTTGAGCTGACCCAGCAACTCATCGGCGATCCGGCGGTGGTAGGGCTGTTGGGCTTTCTCAACAGCGCTGGCCTTGCCGAAATCGCCAAGCAGGACTTGCCGGGCAAGAACGGCATCGCGCTGATCGCGCCGCTGCAGGGCGATAAAAATGTGGTTTCCGCCAGCAATGTGTTTCCCCTGCGCAGCGGCTATGCGGATGAAGTGGGCAGCCTGCTCAAGGAAGCCAAGACCTGGGGCAAGGACTCGCTGGCCATCGTCAATATGAGCGTCGCCTTCGGCCCACCCCTGGCGCAGCTGACGACCCAGCTCAGCGGGCCGCAGGGCGTCAAAATCGTGACGCAGCAGGTACTTGACGCTACGCCCGACAAGCTGGATGCGAGTGTTCGCGCGGCTGCCGCCGCCATCACGGAAACCCGCCCCAAGGGCATTATTTTGCTGGCTGCGGGAAAGCCTGCGTTTGAATTCGTCAAGGCTGTCCGCGACGTCCCCGGGGGGGCGGTGCAGATCTACGGCCTGTCGGTGCTGCTGCACGACGGCCTGGTCAATGCCGTCGGCAAGGACAAGGCACGCGGCATTGTGTTGAGCCAGGCGGTGCCTTTCCCCTTTGTTCCTTCCAAGCCCGTCATCACCGAATATCAAGCTGACATGAAAAAGTACGCGCCGGGCGAGGCCCTGTCTTTCTCAAGCCTCGAAGGCTATATGGGCGCCAAGATCGCTGTGGAAGCCGTCCGGCGTGCGGGCAAGACGCCGACCCGCGCCGGCGTGCTGCAAGCCTTGTCCAACCTGGGCGAATACAACCTGGGAGGTGTCTTTGTCAACTACACAGCCAACCAGCGGACCGGCTGGGGTGGTGTAGATCTTTCCATCGTGAATTCCAGCGGCAACCTTCAGAAATAAGCGTCCACCAAACCCCGCAGCGCACTGGTTCTCGGCTGCATTGCAGCGGGCAGCTTGGCCGCCCGTGTCATGTTGTACTGCGCTTCAAATTCTTACAAGAGCTTCGACGAAGACGCTTGACCTTGCCATAGGGGTAAGGTTTAAAGTGCTTGAACGGTGTCGCTGTGCCATAGTTTGCAGCCGCAGGTATTCCTCCACTTTCACGAAACATCCCCACGGCATGCTCGCTATCGAGCGCTGACGCGGAACCAAAAAGAATTTATAGAATCAAGGCCTTATGTCGCGTTTCTGCACCTTCCTGCTGTGGCTCATGATGCTGGCTTTGCCCATGCAGGGCTTTGCCTCGGCATCCATGCAATATTGCGGCAAGCGCGCTGACCATATGGCGCTGCAGGCACCATCCGATCCGGAAGGCGGCCATCACCATGCCAATGCTTCCGATCATGGTCATGAGCACGCGATGCATGCAGAAGCAATGCAAGCCGACAGTCCCGAGCAGGCCTCGGACATGCAAAACCAACTGCCCGACGCTGCCCACAAATGCGGCGTATGTGCTTCTTGCTGCAACCTTGTCGGCATGACCGCCGCCCCTCCGACAGTAGCAATTCATTCCGCTCCCAACGCTGCATACGTCGAGCCTTCGGCCCTGATCCACAGCGTTCCCTCGGCCCTGCCCGAGAAACCGCCTCGCGCCTGACGCACCCGGCTGGCTGCGGACCTTCGGGCTCCGCACCACGGGTGCTTTTCATCGTTCGCCATCAAAGCTGATCTCCCTTGAGGGGGATGCCTTTGTTGTCGCCGTTCCATGAAACCGCGAGGAATCCCATGTTTAAACCCCTGCCGGCCTACGGGCTGGTTCTGATATCTGCTTTGCCTGGCCTGTCGACCGCGCAAAGCCCTGCACCGGCCGTCACCCCGGCGCTCACCACTCAGGCAAACCCGCCCCCGGCGTTCCGCTCGGCCATGGATGGCTACAAGCCCTACACCGAGGAAGCCACGGTCAACTGGAAGGAAGCCAACGACACCACCGCCCGAATTGGCGGCTGGCGTGTGTACGCCAAGGAAGCCAGGCAAGCGCAGGCGCCTGAAGCAAGGCCGGCAGCCGACGCACACCATGCGCCGGCCAAGCCCTGACTGGAGCACCATGAATACCTTTTTAAAACTTGGCGCGCTGGCCATGGCGCCCCTCGTGCTGGCAGGTTGCGCCTCCGTCAATTTTGACGACGCGCTCGGTGACGCCAATGGCAGCACCCATACCTTTACCCAGGGCAAGCTCGAACTTGGCCGTACCGACCAACAACGCCAGGCGCGCAGCAAACTCACGGATGAACTCCTGGCCAAGCCGCTGAGCATGGACGACGCCGTCCAGCTGGCGCTGGCCAACAGCCCTGCGGTGCAGGCCCTGTTGGCCCAAAGCTGGTCCGATATGGCCACGGCAAGCCAAAACGGCCGTATCGCCAATCCGCTGTTTACCTTTGAGCGCACCCGCATGGGCCCGGAGCTGGAGCTTGGGCGTCTGCTGTCGTTTGGCTTGCTGGACTTGTTGACCTTGCCTCAGCGCGTGTCGATCGCGCGCGGGCAGGTCGCCCAGGCCAAGGTGCAGCTCGGTGCCAGTGTGGTCGAGCAGGTGACGCAGGTGCGCCAGGCCTGGGTGCGGGCCGTTGCCGCGCAGCAAAGCCTGCAGTACGCGGAACAGGTCAACACGGCCGCTCAAGCAGGCGCAGAACTCGCCAGGCGCATGCAGCAGGTGGGGAATTTCAACAAACTGCAGCGAGCCCGCCAACAGAGCTTTTACGCCGACTCGGCAGCGCAGCTGGCATCCGCCCAGCACGCCACGACGGCTGCGCGGGAGGAGTTGATCCGGCAATTGGGCCTGACGGACGCCCAGGCCGACCGGTTGAAGCTGCCCGAACGCTTGCCCGATCTGCCCAAAGAGCCTCGCCAGCCCGCTTCGGTGAGCGCCAATGCGACGGAGCAGCGCATTGACGTCCAGATGGCGCGTCATCAGCTCGACGTGGCCGGGCGCTCGCAAGGCCTGAACCTGCTCACCAGCCTGGTTGACGTGGAACTCGGAATTCGCCGCGACACCGTCTTCGACGATGCAGAAGGAACCAAGACGTCCCGCAGGGGTTACGAGCTGGGCATCCGCCTGCCGATCTTCGACTGGGGATCGGCCCGGCGCGACGCGATGAACGCGCAGTCCCTGGCGGCCGCCAACCGGTACGAAAGCACGGTGCGCGGCGCCTCGTCCCAGCTGCGCGAAAGCTATTCGGCCTACCGCACGGCCTATGACGTCGCCAGGCACTACCGCGACGAGATCGTGCCTTTGCGCAAATCGATGGCAGAAGAGAACGTGCTTCGCTACAACGGGATGCTGATCGGTGTCTTCGAGCTTCTGGCCGATACCCGTGAGCAGATCTCCAGCGTCACGGCCGCCATCAACGCCTACCAGCAGTTTTGGCTGGCCGACGCTGCGCTCGCTGCATCGATGATCGGCAAACCGACTGCCATGGGCGCGATGTCCGTGTCGGGCGCTGCCGGTGGTGGCGCCGAAGGTGGCCACTAAGCCTGGCCCAAACAATTTACGGAAACCCAAATGACAAACAGAAGAAATTTCCTGACCGGCGCCGGCGCGCTGACTACCGCGGTTGCCGCCGCTGCGGTCAGCAGGGTCGCCATGGCGGCACTCCCCGAACCCGTGCTGCAGACCAAGCCCGACACCATGGCGCCCCTGGTGCCCAACACCGGGCGCCCTTATAACCCGGTGGTGACCCTCAATGGATGGACGCTTCCCTGGCGCATGAACAACGGCGTCAAGGAGTTCCACCTGGTGGCGGAGCCAGTCGTGCGAGAGATGGCGCCCGGCTTCAAGGCGCACCTGTGGGGTTACAACGGCCAGTCGCCTGGGCCCACCATTGAGGTGGTCGAAGGTGATCGGGTGCGCATCTTTGTCACCAACAAACTGCCGGAACACACCAGCGTGCACTGGCACGGCCAACGGCTGCCCAACGGCATGGATGGCGTATCGGGCTTGACCCAGCCGGCCATTCCCGTGGGCAAGACCTTTGTCTACGAGTTTGTGGCCAAACGCCCCGGCACCTTCATGTACCACCCGCATGCCGACGAGATGACGCAGATGGCCATGGGGATGATGGGTTTCTGGATCACCCATCCCAAGGCCAAGCACCCGCTGATCGACGAGGTGAACCGCGATTTCGTGTTCCTGCTCAATGCCTATGACATCGATCCGGGGGCCTATACCCCCAAGATCATGACCATGCTCGATTTCAATCTGTGGAGCTGGAACAGCCGCGTGTTCCCAGGAATCGATCCCCTTGTCGTTCGCAAGAATGACAAGGTGCGCATACGCATCGGCAACCTGACGATGACCAACCACCCGATTCACCTGCACGGGCACGAGTTCCTGGTGACCGGTACCGACGGTGGGCCAACGCCCAAATCCACGCGCTGGTACGAGGTCACGACCGATGTCGCCGTGGGCCAGATGCGGCAAATCGAGTTCCTGGCTGACGAGGAAGGCGACTGGGCTTTCCATTGCCACAAGAGCCACCACACCATGAATGCCATGGGTCACGACGTGCCGACCATGATTGGCGTGGATCACCGCAAGGTCGCCCGGGAGATCACCAACGTGATTCCCGACTACATGGTGATGGGCGAACGCGGCATGGCCGACATGGCCGAGATGGAAATGCCCCTGCCCGACAACACCGCGCCCATGATGACCGGCACCGGACCTTTCGGCTCGGTCGAGATGGGCGGCATGTTCTCGGTGGTGAAGGTGCGCAAGGACCAGAAGGCCGGCGATTACAAGGATCCGGGCTGGTACAAGCACCCCGCCGGTGAGGTGGCCTATGAATGGACGGGTTCCTTGCCCAATCCCGCGCGCTTCGCCGCGGAGGGCGGCAAGACTATGCCGGTCCAGAACATGCCCGCCAAAGAAGTGGAAGTCCAGGTGCGCAAGCCCATGGGCAACATGAAGCATTGATCCCTACCTAAGGAAAACCCATGAAACACATAACGGTTCTCAAGTTCTCCCTTCCTTGCATTCTGTGGCTTGCCGGCTCGGCCGCGATGGCTCAGCAGCATCAGCATGGCTCAGGAACGATGTCCTCGTCGTTACCGGCGGCCAGTCCTTATGCCGGGCAGCAGGCCCGCGAAATCAAGGCACTCTCCGCCGCGCAGACGCAGGACCTGCTGGCCGGAAAGGGCATGGAGCTGGCCAAAGCTGCGGAACTCAATGGCTATCCGGGGCCTATGCACACCCTGGAGCTGGCACAGTCACTCGAACTGAGCGCTCAACAAAAGCAGGACACCGAAGCACTGCTCGCGCGCCACAAAGCCGAAGCCCGGGCGCTAGGCGAGCAGCTGGTGCAGGCTGAGCGCGAACTGGATGCGGCGTTTGCGGCGCGCCGGATCGATGCGGCGACGTTGGCAAGCCATACCCAGCGGATTGGGCAACTGCAGGCGGCGCTGCGCGCCTCCCACCTGAGAACCCATTTGCAACAAACCGAATTCCTGACTTCGGAGCAAGTCAGTCGTTATGCCCAGCTGCGCGGGTACACCGCGTCCGCTGACTCTTCCCCTTCACCTTCACCTTCTCATCAACGCTAACCCAAGGAATCCCATGAAGAAAATCAACACCGCAATCCTCGCCGTTCTGATCGCCGGCACAAGCACGTTCGCCATGGCGCACGGCGACGAAGACCACGCCAAAAAGGCAGGCCCCGTTAAAAAGGAACAGAAGGCATGGGGCATTGCCGGCGATGCTAAAACCGTGACCCGCACAGTGACTTTCACCATGACCGACAACATGCGCTTCGATCCCGACAAACTGGAAGTCAAGCAAGGCGAGACGATCAAATTTGTCATCAAGAATGGCGGGAAAACCATGCACGAAATGGTGTTAGGCACCAAAAAAGACCTGGACGACCATGCCGCACTGATGATGAAGTTTCCCGGCATGGAGCACGAGGAGCCTTACATGGCCCACGTTGGCCCCGGCAAGACCGGCGAAATCATCTGGACCTTTAACAAGCCAGGTACATTTGATTACGCCTGCCTGATCGCCGGCCACTACCAGGCCGGGATGATGGGCAAAGTCACGGTGGTGGCTTCCAAATAACACCTGAATCCCGACGGAGGACCCTATGCAAAAACGCTCGTTTCTCAAAGCTCTTTCGATCATGGCCGGCGCCCAGTTCGGTCTGGGTGGCGCGGTGTCCGCCAAAACCCGTCCCTTGGTCGAAGTCTGGAAAGACCCCGAATGCGGCTGCTGCAAAGACTGGGTGAAACACCTGGAAGGCAGCGGCTTTGATGTGCGGGTCCACGGCAGCGGCAATACGGCGGCGAGGGCCCGACTCGGCATTCCTGCCAAGCTGGGCTCATGCCACACCGGGCAGGTCGGCGGCTATGCCCTTGAAGGGCATGTACCCGCGCGGGACATTCAGCGGCTGCTGGCGGAGCGCCCGAAAGCGATTGGCCTGGCGGTGCCCGGCATGCCCGTGGGTTCACCGGGCATGGACGGCCCCATTTACGGAAAACGCAAAGACGCTTACGACGTGCTGCTGGTCAAAGCCGACGGCAGCACCAGCATTTTTCAGTCTTATTCCTCGAAATCTTCCACTGCTTCCTGAAATGAAACTCACCATGAAATCTTTCAAAACCCTTCTGATTCTCGCTACCCTGTTCGCCGGCGCAGCACACGCGCAATCGACCATGAAGCCCGGTGGCGGCGCCATGCCGATGGGCGATGCAAAAAAAGAGGCGACAACACCGTCAGCCGAAATGGCCGATGGCGAGATCCGCAAAGTCGATAAAGAGGCCAAGAAGATCACCATCAAGCATGGTGAGATCAAAAACCTGGAAATGCCGGGTATGACCATGGTGTTTCAGGTCAAGGACGCGGCCATGCTGGACGCTGTCAAAGCGGGCGACAAGATCCGGTTCAGGGCCGAATCTGCTGGCGGCGCTATCGTTGTCACGGAAATTCAGCCAACCCAATAAGGTGACCCGGATCGCCGTGAGTCGGTGACGGTCCGCGGCGGGCCAGGGCATAGACCCATTGGATCTGGTGCGCTCCGGTCAAGGGCGCGGCGTCAAACCGCTTTCAAATACTCCTGCAGTTTTCGTTCGTCGGCCTGCAGTTGCGCCCGCATGAGCGACAGGAATCTTTTCGCGGTGCCCGACAAGACCTGGCCCGCCGGGATCGCCAAAAGGCAAGAGAACATCACATCCACGCTCAACTTGCGCACCACCAGGCCGCGGTCAGCGTAATCCAGCGCCGTGATCGGATTGACGACGCCCACGCCGAGGCCATGCAGCGCCATCTCACACACGCTGACCGCATAGGGCGTGTGAACAGACACCGACAGGGTGACACCATGCTCGGCGAGCTTCGCGTCCAACCTCTGCCTCGATGAATCTTCGGGATTCAACGCCAGGAAAGGCAACTCGGCAAGCTGTTCCGGCCGGATCTGCCCGGCGCCGGATCGCGGACTTCCAGCTGGTGCTGCAAATGCTCGCCGATAGCGTGATCGAAATCAATTCGGCCCGCCTGATGGTTCTGCATGCCGCCTGGACGATCGACCAAGGCCTTGATGCCCGCGACTGGATCTCCATGGTCAAGGTTCAGGCCGCGGAAATGCTGGGTCGCGTGACCGACAGGGCCATCCAGGTATTTGGGGGCATGGGATATTGCAAGGAACTCCCGATTGAACGCTACTACCGCGACGCCCGGATCTACCGGATTTTCGACGGCACATCTGAAATTCATCGTACGGTGCTCGCACGCAGCCTGATGCGGCATGGGACGGCGCTGCTCGACGTCAAGGCCTGAAGCGGGATCACGACAAGCGGGGCCCGAGACTCTTACCAACAACGGCCCCCTCGCCGTGCCGCCCCCGCGGCTTCACAGTCGGGCTTTGTAGGCAGCGGGGGTTTCGCCAAAGGTGCGGCGGAAAAGATTGATGAAGGCGCTCGCGGTGGAATAGCCCAGGTCCAGGGCAACCGTGGTCACGGCGGCGCCCGCCGCCAGCATTTCAAGCGATCGCATCATGCGGGCACGCTGCCGCCACTCGGTGAAGTTGAAGCCCGTCTCGGCGACGAAACGCCTGGTTAATGTGCGCGTACTCACGGCCGCGAAATCGGCCCAGCGCTCCAGGTCGCGATCGTCTGCCGGGTCCGCAATCAGGGCGCGAGCGACTCGCTGCAAGCGCGGGTCTTTCGGCAAAGGCAGGCCGAGCGGTTCAACGGGCAGTGTCCGGATTTCGTCCAGGATCACGTCGGCAACGTGTGCCTGCGCGCCGCTCAGCGGTTCACTGGCGTTGACAGGCCAGTGCGCGGCGCGAAGCACCGCTTCACGCAACAAGCCGGACAAGCGAATGGTGCAAGGCTGTGGCGGCAAATCGCCGCACGCGGATTCCGCCACATACACGCTCCAGCCGTGAAAAGGCCCATGCGTGCGCCCGGAATGAATCTGGCGAGGCGGCAGCCACACAGCGTGAATCGCCGGCACCAGCCAGACGCCCTCTTGTACACCTACAGACAACAAGCCACGCATCGAGCCAAAAAGCTGGCCACGCGCATGCTGGTGCGGCTCTGCCGCCAGCTCATCCTCATGGCGGCCTTCCGCGGCAAAGAGCACCGGGCCGTTCGCCAGGTTGATGTAGTCGTCCAGGTGGCTCATAGGATCATGCATGGCGGATTTGAGATATTGAATGGCCGATACAGTTTACGGGAGCCACTCAACAGTGCTTAGGCTAGGGGCCTGCCACTTCAAGAAAGCCACCTCATGAACACCCAGGACGCGATCCCAACAACACTCCAGCAACCGGCCTCTCAAGCGCCGCAAGCTGATCTCGATGCGCTCTACGCGCCGCCGTCAGAAAGAATCCAGCGTGCCGTGCTTGACCATCTGGTCGACTTTCACAAAGCCTACCTGCGCAAAGCGACGTTCTTTTGCCTGGCTACGGGGAGCGAACACGGGCTGGACGCATCGCCGCGCGGCGGTCCACCCGGATTCGTTCACGTACTGGACGAGAACACCGTCGCATTCGCCGACTGGCCGGGCAACAACCGGATCGAATCACTGCGAAACCTGCAGCGCGACCAGCGGCTTGCAATGGTCTTCCTGTTCCCGGGGCTAGAAATCTTTCTTCGCATCAACGGCCGGGGACGCATCTCTGTCGACAAGGGCCTGCTGTCCGATCTTTGCGAAGGGAAGCGCATGCCCAAAACGGCAACCGTCGTGCAGATCGACGAAGTGCTGTTCCACTGCGGCAAGGCCATCAACCGCGCCCAGCTTTGGGAGCACAGCTCAAGGTTGGACCGCGACACCCTGCCCACAGTGGGTGACATGCTCGCGGCCATCAGCCGGCTCCACGATGCCTCCAGCGGTCTCGATGACGCGCAAGTTCAACAGATCAACGAGCACTACGATCAAGCGGTGCGCAATGATCTGTATTGACGACCAGCTGTTATTCGAAGGTCGGGCTCTTTGCAGGATTCCCGCATCTCACGACGCGGTTTCCCCGCCATAGTGCTCCGCAAAGAATTCAATCAACAAATGCAACGGTTTGGGTTGATGCTGGCAGGACAGGTAGACAGCCCGCGCAGGTAGCCAAGGAGGCTCCCGGCCCGTAAGGCACTCAGCTAGGTTTATTCGAGAATGTTGAATTGCACTGAAGTCTGACCCGAGTTTTCCATCGAATTTTGACCAACACTCTTTGTGAGCAGAAGGTGCTCACGATGTGGATAAGTTCTTGATCTTCTCCTTTTTGGGCTGAGTCTGTGTGGATCTGCCTCAAAGTGCGCCGCTGTTTCCGCGATTTTGTTGCCTCGATTACCAGCCAGGCGGCCAGCTTCTCGGCGTAGGGATCGAGCTTGCTTGGGGTTGCCCGCCTTTGGTAGCTGGGCTCGCTCTCTTCCGATCGCAGGTGCTTCTTCACTGTGTTGCGAGCCAGGCCTGTACGCCTTGAGATCTCGCGGATGGACATCTGATCCCTCAATGCCCAACGCCTGATGACATTCAATGTCGCCACGTCTATCACTCCTAATTTCCCTCTGCTTTTAAAACAAGCAGAGTAGTGCCTACGTGGGTCAGTTTTGGATGGAAATTACTGCGATAAGTGGATCAGATTTCGACGGAATTCAACAAATTAAAGTCGTAAACAGGGGCCGAGGATCCATGCGGGTCCGCGGCGTTAAGAATTTACAACTAACGAACCTGAAGTCGTAAACAGCGGCGGACCCCTTCTGAAATGCATGGATTCAGATTCGTGCCTGCAACCCCTGCCGAAAATTCAGCGGCAAAACGTTATTCAGACACAACTTGCAATGGACGTCAGTTTGTCGCTGCTTCCTGGATGAGTGCAGCCACCTCTGCGGGATGCGAAACCATCAGCGCATGGGATGCGCCTTTGACCACCACGGTCTTCTTGGCTTGGGCTCGGTCGGCCATGAAGCCCATCGCTGCTGGCGGGATGTTCAGATCATCCGTACCATAAATGGCCCAGCTGGGAATTGACTTCCAAGCCGGCGCGGGAGAGGCTTCTTGCAGGGCTGCTGCCTTGACCGGCCTCTGTGTGGCCGCCATGGCCCTGGCTTCGGCGAGGGGAACGTCCGCTGCGAACTGTTGCGGGAACTTTTCTTGCTGGACGTAAAGGTCTTCACCGCCATCGGGCAGTGGCACTGGTGCAGCCAGGGCCGGCGGCAGCGTCGAACCCGGGAATTTCCCGGTCAAGGCCAGCGCACTCTCGCCCTCGGCGGGCGCGAAGGCTGCGACGAACACGAGTGCTTTGACCTTGTCGAGACCATTGGCTGCGGCCGAAATGACCGAGCCGCCGTATGAGTGCCCGACAAGCACAACCGGGCCGGCGATTGACTTCATCAGCGACGCCACGTACGCACCATCGTTTGCCACGCCGCGCAAGGGGTTGGCTGCTGCAACGACGGGGTAGCCCTGCCTGGTTAACTCCGCAACGACACCATTCCAACTGGACGAGCCGGCAAAAGCGCCATGGACAAGGACGATCGTCGGCTTGGGGCCGGCGGCCCCTGCGCTTACGGCCGAGAAGGCCAATATGCCGACCGCAAGGGTACGCGGGATTAACTTGAACATGGAATCTCCTTTGGAAAATGCGCCGACCCCGTCAGCGCGGTTGATGAAACAGTCAAGGCCGGTCGATTCAGGCGCGGCGGCGCTTGGCGGCTTATCCGGCTGCTACGCCCGAAGGCAATCTTTTGAGATCGAAAGTTCGCTCCTTTAGAACACTGCAGGCGGCCAAGGCCAAGCCGGACAGCGTCAGTATTGCGGCCACCCACGGAAGGTGCGCCAGATCGACTCCTTGAGTGATGGCCGCACCACCCAGCCATGCTCCCAGGGCGTTTCCGAGGTTGAACGCAGCGATGTTGAGGCTGGAAGCCATGCTCTGCCCGGCCCCCTGCGCCTTGTTCAGCACTCGCAGCTGTAGTGGCGCCACGGTAGAAAACGCTCCTGTGCCAAGCAGTCCGACAAAAAGGACTGCGGTCACACGGTTTTCCATGGCGAACCCCATCGACACGAGGATGACGGCCAATGCCGCCAGCGATCCAAGCAGCATTCGCACCGGTGCGCGGTCTGTCAAGCGGCCACCGATGACGTTCCCAAAAACCATGCCCACGCCAAACATGAGCAAAATCACTGAGACCTGCGACTCCACGAATCCCGTGACCTGCGTCAACAAGGGCTGAACATACGTGAAGACTGCAAACACGCCAGCGAAGCCGAAGACGGTCGCCCCCAGTCCCAGCAACACATGAGCTCGGCCCAGGACCGTGAATTCCTCCCGTAGTGACACACGGCTACCGCAACCAGCCTCTTTCGCCGACACAAAGATGGCAAGGACGGCTATCGCTACAAGGCCGATGACGGATACCGCCCAAAACGTGGAACGCCATCCAAAATGCAACCCGAGCCACGAGCCGGCCGGCACACCCAGGAGGGTCGCCACCGTGAGTCCAGTGAACATTGTTGACAGCGCTGCCGCCCTGCGATCTGCCGACACCACGCTCGTGGCCACGACAGCACCAATGCCAAAAAAAGTCCCGTGCGCAAGTGAGGTGATAACGCGGGCGACCATAAGCGCCGCATAGTTGGGTGCTAGCGCGCAGGCCACATTACCGAGTGTGAAGATCCCCATCAAAATCAGGAGCGCCTTCTTGCGCGGCACACGGCTCATCAACGCCGTCAGTACCGGAGCACCCACAAAAACGCCCAATGCGTAGCCCGAGATCAGCAGCCCCGCCGTAGGTACGCTGACATGCATGTCTGCCGCTAGCTGAAGCAGCAAACCCATGATGACGAACTCTGTCGTGCCAATCCCGAAGGCGCCTATCGTCAGCGCGTAGATGGCCATGGAGGACCGCTTGCCGACCGGAATCGGCGAGCTTGAGGTGAAGGTGCTCGGCTTGTTCATTGAATGTCGTCCGTGGTGGCCGTTTTCTGAAGCGTTAGTGGCTTGATTGAAGAATACGGACGGGCTCAAGTCGTCGCATCTCCCGGAAACAAGGCCTTCATGGCGGCGTAATGGGAGATGTACGCGTCCTCCTTTTGGAGGAGTTACCGCGCTTGCCGGCGTGATGCAAGGAAATCGGGCGGTCGGGCGGGTTGCATTCACACAAATTCACACCGTGTGGTGTTCCGCATGGGTTGTTAAATGGAATTCACGGCAATTCACTTCCCATCGGCAAAGAGAGGAATGATCATCGGCTACACCACCGGCGTGCATTTCGCCCGTCGATAGGAACCGTGGAGTCAGACCATGCTTAATTCCCTCAGGATCGGGGTGCAGGTGTTTTGCAGCGACCCGTTGGTGCGCACCGGGCTTAAGGCGGCATTTGGCGAAGAGCCCGATCTAGCCTGGGTACCGCAGGGCGAAGCCAATGCCGATGTCGTCGTCGCAGATTACGAACGGGGCCTGCAGCTTATCGACGAGGCCAAGGCGGAGGGCAGCGCCTCCCCCTATCGCCAAAAAGTACTGATACTGACCGCTCGCGAAAGCGAGTGGGAGATCAGGACAGCCTTGGAGCGAGGCGCGCGAGGCTACCTGGTTCATGGATGCGACCTGCCAGAATTGATGGTCGCGGTTCGGACCGTGCACCGCGGGATGCGCCACCTGTGCGCGCCTGCGGCTCGGCGCCTGGCGGACAGCATGGCACATGCGACTTTGACCAACCGGGAAGTCGAGGTCTTGCGCCTTGTTGTTGAAGGCTGCGGCAACAAGGTGATCGCCCGCGAGCTCGACATCGCAGTCGGCACCGTCAAGTCGCACCTCAAGACGATTTTTGAAAAGCTCGGAGCCAAGAGCCGAACAGAGGTCGCAAAGCTGGCTGAACGGCGGGGTTTGCTGTCATCTTCGCCGGCCGACGTGGCCGCGTCGCCGAGGGTAGCAACTTCTGCCTAGTGGGGGCGTCGGTAGCGCTCCCCGGCAGGCGCCTATGTTTAGAGCTCCCGCAATTTTCGGAGTCCCCGTCGCGCCGTCTCATTGATGACCTCGAAAGGAATCCGGGCATCTTCGTCGCAGGCGATCGCGCTTTGCCCGGCTTGTTCGAAGGCCGCGCACATGCGATTGCCCTGAGGATCCTCGAGGCTTGCATGCACCCGTACCTCGAAGTGACCCGACTTCCAAGCCGTTTCGGGTCGAAATCGCCAATGCCTTTCCCCCTGTGACAAGGTCACGCGCCCCTCCAGGCGCCGTCCATCCGAGGCTGACACCGCAATCAGGTCCTTGGCGTTCGCATTCAGCGCGGCAGGAAACTGGATTTCCAGAGGCTCGCGACCGCCAGGCTTGGGCAACAGGAGCCGCCACGCCTGGGTATCGATCCGGGCACGAATGGCAGGTGATATGTTCCACGATTTTCTAATGGGACGAGGAAGCTGGGGATCGGCGATGGTCATGGTGATGCGTTGACCGTTCCGAAGCGCCAAGCCTGCTTGCCTATTGGGGCCAACGTCCGTTTTAACGCGCCCGGGATGCATCAGTATGGCAATTCGCTTCCCGTCGGGGCTGGTCAGCGGGATGTCGTAAAAAGCACCAGCTATTGGATTTCCCCTGTCATCCGTCAGCGAAACGCGGGAAATGTCCAACACACCTCCCAGGGGCCTGTCCAATACCAGTTCAATCCGCAAGAGATTTTCAGGCACGCTTTCGCCCGACGGCAGTATCTTCGGGGCACTGCTCACAGCTCCGCACATCGTGGCAGTGACGATGGTCAATGCTGATGTAAACACCACGTTCATAAGCCGCCCCGCCTTTTTTCTCACTGAGACAACTCGGGGAAACCTTCGATGGCACGGAAATACTTGTGGTAACCGCTCCACTTATCGTTAGGCGGGTATTTGTAATCTTTGAAGTCGTACTCATTGACAAAATCGCTCAAACGCAAATAAGCGCCTTTGGGAATGGATACCAATTGCATCCGCCCCGACGCCTCATCGCGCCGGAGCGCCAGCAAAAGCTCTTTATTGAGGTTGTCCAGCCGCATAACGGTGCTCATAGGCACCATGATTGATTTGGCCCCTAGATAGGGCTCTGTCGGCCATTTGATGGGTGTGTTCAACCCTGGCTTGGCGGCGGCATCCGAAATCACCGAAAACGAAAGCAGGTCCGCGGCGCGGCTGCTATTGGTGATCAGGGCATAGTTTTCCTCTCCAGCGCTGAACGTGACAATGCCCGTCGGCGCGCTTCCCCAACCGAGCTCACCCACGGTTTTGCCGGTAATGTGCGTGCCGGCTTTCAGATCGGTTAATGGAATTGTGACGAGCGGCGTGCAGGTATAAGCGGCCACCAAGGTGGGCACACCCGACAGTGACATGATGGTCATAGCGCGAATGGGCGCCCGCGTCTCGATCTGATCATGGACTGGATGGTAAATCTCAACCGTCGTAGCTGAAGGCTTGCCGGTGAATGGGTAGTCGTATACACGCAGCGTGGATGCGAACTCCTGGTTAGACAGCCCCGCGACATACAGTTTGTTCTCGTAAAACTTCATGTCGGTAACCGTCAGGCTTCGATACGGCAAGGTACGCCAGAAATTTGCGTCTGCGCCTGGAAGGTCAGTAACTGGAGTGGACTTTTGGGTGATATTCGCCAGATCAATCTTTTGAACCTTGCCCGCGGAGTTAATCGTCACCACTGCGGGCTTGTTCGTCGCCTTGTCCTGTTGAATGGTCACTGCGACGTACGCAAGGCCGGTGCCAGGCTGCACCACCATGTCCTCAAACCGAAGCGAACTGCGGCTCACGCGCAGCACGCCGGCGATTGGCCCTTGGATGTCGCTTAGATTGAAGGGCGCAGGGGCGTCCGCCTTTGCAGTAGAGATCGGAACGGTAACTGCATGAATGCGCCCATTCTTCCAATCCGCAATAAACAGAGTGCTCGCATCGCCAAAGGTCAATTTGGCGGCGGAAGCGATGCGCTCACTGGCGAGCGCCCCGTTTACGTGAGATAGCAGCGCCATAGCTGCCAGCACTAGTAGAGGCTTGAATGTCATATCGGCCTTTTACAAATAGTGGATGAAATGCGTTGAGAACTGCGCGGCCTTCAGCCATCCGCGCCAGGCAACTATCTCTCGCGCGACCCGGCCAGGTCTATCGGCCAAGAGGCCCCTTTTTTGTTACCTCTTTTGGATGGAGCAGTCTCTGCAGTAGCGGGAACGTCGCTGCTGCAAGCGGTGTTGCTCTTTAACAACCTTTCGCAGCGGAAATGCTTTGAATCGCCCGAAACGACGCCCGTTTGAGCCGCTTCCAAATCAAATTCACAACGATTAACACTGCACGCAATGCGGCGCTGCATGATTCTGGATCAGTGCCGAAAATGGGCCATCGTGGCGGGAATTCAAATGCAAAAAAGAACATATCGGGCGTGCAGAAGTGTGGCAGCGGGACTGCTCACTCCGTTACTGGTGGTCTCAGGGTTGACGAAAGTCAATGCGCAGGGCTTGCCGGTCGAGGATTCAGCAGCGACTTCATCTCTCAAGGAAGTGGTGGTAAGCGTTGAGCGCCGCGAAACCGTGTTGCGCAAAACGCCGATGTCTGTGGGCGTGGTGGGCGAGGCCGAGATCGAGGCCAAGGGCGTAGCCCAACTTAGTGACTTGGTGGCGCTTGTACCTGGCGTTGCAGTGCCGAATGGCTTTAGCAATCAGCCGCAGGCCGTAGGCATCCGTGGGGTCGGCGTGTCATTACCGGCCATGAGTCAGGCGGTGGGGATCTACGTCGACGATGTGCCGCTTGTGCGCGGCTATGCCAACGCCCTGTGGGATCTGCCGGACATGGAACGCATTGAGGTGTTGCGCGGGCCGCAGGGAACCTTGTATGGACAAAATCTGACGGCCGGCGCGGTGAAGCTCATCTCTGCCGATCCCACTGTTGAACGCTCGGCTTGGCTATCCGCGGGCTTTGGCAGCCAGGGGGCGCGAGAAGTTCATGGCTTTGCAACCGGCGCCATAGGTGGAACGGCCGAGGAGCCGACAACCGCCAGCATCGCCTTCTCCCGTCGCAGCAACGATGGATTTGGCCACAACGCCACCTTGAATAAAGACGTTAACAGGCTCGACGCCACGCAATTTCGAGCGAAATTCCGATGGCAGACATCCGGCGGAAATAGTGTGGTGTGGTCTATTGACGGCTTGAAAGACACGTCGGACACCAACACATCGAACTTTCCTTTGAATGATCCAAGAGCAGCCCCACGCGTCACTTTTACCGCGGTGGACGCCGGCGCCTTCAGACGTATTGCAGGCGGTACGTCACTGAAGATCACCAGCCAAGTCAACGCGGACACCGTGTTCAAGTCCATCACGGCATTGCGCGGCTACCGTGATGACCCGACAGTGGCCGACTTCGGCGGACTCGCCGTGCAGCGGTACACATTGTCCCAGAGCGTGGAACAGCGGACGTTGTCTCAAGAATTGCAGTTGCAGCGCGACGCCGGCACAAACCAGTGGACGGTAGGGCTGATGTTTATCGCGGACAACTTCGCATTTGATCGCTTTCTTGCGGTAACACCGCCCGGTGCACCGGCTACCAGATACACCGAAGCACAGACGTATCAGCAGACACGCGATGTCGGCCTTTATGGCCAGCTCCGGCATGCGTTTTCAGCACAAACGGCACTCACCATGGGCTTGCGCGCATATCACACCCAGGAAACCGGGTTCAACCGATTCTGGCTGACGCAGGCTCAACAGGTGCGAACGACACAGGTGTACGACGCCAACAACCTGTCTACCTCGACAAGCGGCCTGCTGCCCCGGATCAGCCTTGAGCATCAGTGGACACCCGACATATTCCTCTACGGCAGTTACACCAAAGGCGCAAAATTTGCCGGCTTCAATCGCGCGGCCGAGTCCCTGCTGTCCGCGCAGGTAGCGGCCAATCCTGAGCGCGTGACCACCTATGAGCTGGGGAGCAAGGGGCGCTTCTTTGACGGCAAGCTCACGGCCAGCGCCGCGTTGTTCTACAACCAGTACCGGGACTACCTGGCTTCGCTGTCCAACAGCGTTGTCAACGGGGTGGTGGTAACGGATCCCGTGCTGGTCAATGCGGGCAGGGCCAAGACCTACGGCCTGGATGTGGAACTGGCCGGCCAGCTGGCGCGCCAAACCCAATGGACACTGGCGGCTGAATTTCTGCAAGCGCGGTTTGATCAATTCGCAAACCCCACCGGAGCTGCTGCCAGCAACTTCACCGGCAACGACCTGCCATATGCGGCTCATGTGTCATTGAGTGCCAGCCTGCGTCACGTGGTGCCCATATCAGGTGGCGGGGCCTTGGCGCTGACCGGCAGCGTGCAATACACCGCACCCCAATTCACCGACGTGGCCAACACGCCCGATCTGAAGTCGCCGGAGCAGACCTATGTCAATGTGGATGCCACCTACACCGACCCGAACGGGCGATGGAGTGTGTCGCTCAGGATCAAGAACCTGCTGAACAAGACTTATGCTCTCGTACGCACCCGCATTGCTCCGGTAGGGGTCGATTCGGTGTTCTATAACGCTCCACGGACCGCCTTGCTGACCGCAAGATACAGTTTTTAGGGCTTATCGCTTCAGGAATTCCCATGACAGACGCACGCGCTACTTCCCCGGATACCGCACTGTCGTTCGGCCCATTCCTGCTTTATCCACACCGTAAGCTGCTGATCGAAGCCGGCAAGCCGGTTCGGCTGGGAAGCCGAGCCATGGATCTGCTGATCGTCCTTGTTGACCGGGCCGGCGATGTCGTCAGCCGCGAGGAACTGGAGTCCTACGTCTGGCCCCGCACGGTGGTGGAGGCCACCAGTCTGCGCGTGCATATTTCCGCACTGCGAAAAGCGCTCGGCGATGGCGGCGTCAGTGAGCGCTACATTCTGAACGTGCCTGGCCGTGGATACAGCTTTGTCATGGCCATCAAGCATGCCGTAGAGCCTTCGCTCTCCACAGAAGCTGTGCCCAAGGCTGCTCCTGCGGTCATGCATAACCTGCCGATTCGACTGTCCAAGGTCATAGGGCGATCCGACGCGGTGTCCGACCTGCACAGGCATCTGGAGGCCAGGCGTTTCGTCTCCATCGTGGGGGCCGGGGGCATGGGCAAGACCACCGTGGCGCTCGCGGTTGCGGAAGAGCGACTGGCCAACTACGTCGACGGTGTGTGGTTCGTGGATCTCGCGCCCCTCACCGACGCCGCCCTGGTTTCGAACGCCTTGGCCTCCGTCTTGGGGATCTCGCTTCCAGCCAGGGACCCATTGCTCGCGTTGCGGTCTTACCTGGCCGAACGCCGGATGCTGATCGTCCTCGACAATTGCGAACATGTGATCGACGGTGCGGCACAACTGACCGAGCATATCGCCAGAAGCGCGCCTGACATCCATTTGCTCACGACAAGCAGGGAGCCGCTGAAATCCGAGGGCGAATGGGTATACCGGCTGGCCGCACTTGGCCTGCCGGATGTTTCGGTGTCCGATAGTCTTGAGCAGGCCATCAAGTACCCTGCGCTGCAGCTCTTTATCGAGCGTGCCACCGCAGACAACGATCGCTTTGCCGTGCTTCCCGATAACTATCCGCTGGTAGCCCATCTGTGCCAGCAACTGGACGGTATGCCGCTGGCTATTGAGCTGGCTGCCGGTCGCATCGACAGCCTTGGCCTGCGAGGCCTTGTCAATCGACTGGATGACATGTTCAGGCTGCTGCGCCGGGGGCGCCGTACCGCGCTGCCCCGTCATCAGACGCTGCAGGCGCTGCTCGATTGGAGCCACGACCTGCTCAATGAGTTCGAACGTATCGTGCTGCGGCGCCTGTCCGTGTTCAGCTCGTCGTTCGCTCTGGAATCAGCCATCAGCGTTGTTTCGTTCGATCACGTCGGGCCGTCGGACGTCATCGATAGCCTTGCCAGCTTGGCGGCCAAGTCGCTCGTGGTCACCGACACCAGCGGAAACGTCATTCAGTACCGTTTGTTGTCGACAACGCGCATTTATGCGAAAGAAAAACTCGAGGGCAGCGGTGAAGCCCGGCAACTTGCACGCCGCCATGCGCAACACTTTCAAGCATTCCTTGATCGCTCCCGCATGAAGAAAACCGAAATTCCGCGATCAGAATGGATGGCCATTTACGGCACGTGCCAGGACGACGTGCGCGCCGGGCTCGACTGGGCATTTTCCCCCGGAGGTGACGATCTTCTCGGCGTCATGTTGACATGTGCCGCGCTGGAACTAACTTACGAGCTGGACAATTTCGACATTCATCTGGCCCGCGTAAAAGTTGCCATGGAGGCCATGAGACGGGTGGCCGCACTACCCCCGGTTCTTGAATTGCGATTGCTTGCTTCTTTGTGTTTTTCCAACAGCCTGGCAGTCAGCAGTGCTGCCGGCCAGGAGGAAATCTTCACCCGCATCACTGCGCTGATCGAGGAGACCAACTCGCCGCGGTATACCGTGGAGGCGCTCTACAGCATGTGCACCCGCTCGTTCGGGTCTGGAGACTACAGAAGATCCAAGGAGGTCGCCGCACGCATTGGCCAAATAGCTGAGCATCCCTATGACCCCTCCGCCAAGCTGCTGTCGGACCGATTCATGATGCTCAGTTGCCACTACCTTGGCGAACACCAACAAGCTCGAGCGATCATTGAGCGCGTACTGGAGGATCCCGTCGACCACCCCTCCAGCCGCTATTACCATCAAATCTCCCCGCAAGTTTCCATGCGCATCATGCTCGCGCGCATCCTCTGGATCCAGGGGCTCGTAGACCAAGCCGTCGTGGTGGCGGAGCGCGCCGTCGAGTTGAGCGTCCATGAACACCCATCGGCCTACCCCTACGCAATGGCTTTCGCAGCGGTGCCGATTGCCATTTGGCGAGGTGACACTCGGGCCGAACTGTTACTAGGCTCATTGGGACAGTATGCCGTTCGCTATTCACAGAGCTATTGGCAAGCGTGGCACCGCGTTTTGCACATGGGCTGGGCTATGCATCGGCGTCCGATGGACGCCAACGACGTGCTGTCGGCGTTGAAAGATTCGTCCAACCCGGTCAGCTCGGACATGCTGGCCACGCTGTGTACCGATCTGGTGACGGTGGACAGCGTGCTCCGCGCTGAAAGCGGCATGGCTGGTTGGTGCGCGCCTGAAGTCCTGCGCGCGCAGGCTGAGAGCCTGTACAAGAAATCGGGGCCTTCTGGAATCCATGAAGCCGAGGCCATTCTGAACCGAGCCTTGCAATTGGCACAACAGCAACGCGCCTTGTCGTGGGAACTGCGTTGTGCGCACAGTCTGGCCAGGTTGTGGAGCTTTCGAGGAAACCTGGACAAAGGTCAAGCGCTTCTGGCGCGAACCTTGAATCAGTTTTCGGAAGGAGCTGAGACCGCAGACCACACCGCAGCCCGCTTGCTGATGCGTGAGCTGGAGTCGCAACTGGCGAGCAGCGTTGCACAGCATGCCTGACCGCAACAATATCGACAGCCGCAGGGCTGCCGCCGGTGATGCTGCCGATGGTGCCGCCTATGGACTCTATCAGTGGTTTCCCGCCGCGGGCGAACTCCATTTCGACGGGAAATTGCTGGCGTTGGACGGTGGGGACCTGGCGATCTTGTCCGTCCTGGTCGAGCAGTCTGGCGAAGCGGTGAGCCGATCCGCGCTGGCCATGCATATGGGCGCTTTGGTTGCGGGGAGCAACAACCGGTTGTGGTCCCGCATTGCCGGGCTTAACAGGCGTTTGAAAGCGCTGTCTCCGGCTGCGGGCTACATCGCTTTCCACCCCGCACAAGGATTCAGCTTGGTGTTGCCCGCCTCGGTGGGAGTGGAGGCCGTCGACGGGCCTGAGACCGCCTCACACCGGTCATCGCGCCTACCCGCGAGGCGAGCACCGGTGTTCGGGCGCGAAGAGGCCATTCACCAAGTTGCCGCCAAGCTGTCTCAGCACCGCCTGGTCACCGTCCTGGGAGCGGGGGGGCTGGGAAAAACGACCTTGGCCATTGCGACTGCGCAACTGTTGAGCACAGGCTACGCCGATGGCGTGAGTTTCGTCGACTTGGCGCCCATCACGGAGCCCCGGCTGCTGGTAGGCACCATCGCCTCGGCCATGGAAGTAGACATGGTTTCGGATGCGACGGTCCTGATCAATCTGATGCGCGGAAAGCATCTGTTGCTGGTGCTGGACAGCTGCGAACACATCGTGGGACCCGTGGCGAATCTGGTCGAGAAAATCTTGTCGGCGTGCCCGCAGGTTCATGTCCTCGCGACCAGCCGGGAGCCGCTGAAGTCGCTCGGTGAGCGCCTGCACCGTCTGGATCCGATGGGTTTGCCCGATATCGAGAACCATCTGTCGGCAAACGAAGCATTGAACTTCCCGGCCATTCAGCTATTCACCCAGGCCGCGCGTCGGAGTGCACCAGACTACCAATTAACGGACGGCAACGTTGCATCCGCGGTGGCCTTATGCCGGCAGCTGGATGGCATACCACTGGCGATCGAGCTGATCGCGGCTTACGCACCCACCCTGGGAACCGAAGCGCTTGTGGGGCAGATGCAAATACATTTACTGGCCCTTGCCAACCCCGTCCATCGAGGACCTGAGCGACACCGGACCTTGGCCCGCATGTTGGACTGGAGCTACGGATTGCTCTCCGGGCTGGAGCAGACTGTGTTTCGCCGACTGGCCATCTTTCCAAGAGGCTTCCATCTGGATGCAGCCAGTCGGGTAGTCTCGTTCCAGGAAGACGACCCCGACGAGATTACCGAAACCATACTGAACCTGATAGCCAAGTCGTTGCTTGCCAGCAGCGACGCCCGGGGCCATGCGGTGCTCAGATTGCTAGATACCAGCCGCGCTTACGCGAGGGAAAAATTGGCCCTGAGTTCCGAACACGACGCAGTGGCACGGCAACATGCGCTGTATGTGCGCGATGTCCTGCGCGATGCCGAAAAGGTATGGACGACTTTACCGAGGCAAGAATGGCGACGAACCTACAGCTTCTATGCCGACGACCTGCGGGCCGCCTCAAATTGGGCTTTTTCCTCTCAGCGTGACATCCGCCTCAGCCTGGAATTGGCTTTGTCTGCGGTCGCCCTGGGAACCCAGACCACACTGCTGCTGGAGTATGACGAGTGGGCCAACAAAGCGGTGGAAGCCCTCCCCCGAATACCTGACGCCGACCCAGAGACCGTGATACGCCTGTTGTCCATCCCGCTATTACTGCCGCACAAGCTACCCCAGGACCAGCAAGTGCATGCAGAGCGTTTGAACCGGGCTATCGCCATGTCGTACGCTGCCGACATGCCTGAACTGGCCGCTGCTCCCATGATCGTACATTTCAGCATTGCGCTCCAGATGGCCGAGTACATGGAGAGTGAATATTGGTCACGGGAGATGCTTCGTGTGGCAGTGGTTGCAATGGATCCGGTATGCAAATTGATAGGCTCCAGGATGTTGGCGCAGTCGCTGCATTTTCAGGGTCGGTACGCCGAAGCGGTAGAACCGATCCAGTATGTGTACGCCAACCAAGCACTCGGAATTCCGATTAAATACTATGGGTCTTATGTGGCGATGGGTGTTTCGATCCGCATCGTCATGGCCCGGGAGCGATGGATCATGGGGATGCCGGAGCAGGCCGAGGAACTTGTTCAAGAGGCCCTGGCTCTGACCCACGATGACAATTCGGCGGTTCTCTGCCAGGTCTATGCGCTCGCGGCCATTCCCATCGCAGTATGGCGAGGGGATATGGTGGCGGCGCGCACAAGGCTAAGTTGCCTTCGACAAGTGGCGCGCAGCTTTAATTTCAGTTTCTGGCAGGAGTGGGAGACGGCCTTCAGTCTTGCTGTTGAGACCGACGGCGGGATATCCTCCCGGCTTCAAAGCCTGGTTGAGGCCACGGAGCCGTCCAGCGCGAAGATGCGCGACCACCTGTGTACTTTCAATACCGCCTTGCTGGGGCAAGACACGCTCAGGCGTGTGCGTGCCGGCTCGCTCGGGTGGTGTGCTCCCGAGGCACTGAGGAGTCAGGCAGAGGCATTGCTGCAATCCGGTGACGCTGCAGCATTTTCGCCGGCATGCTTGCTACTGGAAGAGGCCAAAGCGTTGGCGAAGCAACAAGGCGCGCTGGCTTGGGAGCTGCGCGCGACAACGAGCCTGGCGCGGGTTTGGGGCTTGGGCGGCAGGTATGAGCAGGCACACGAAGCGCTTGCGGCAATTTACGCGCGGTTCCAGGAAGGGCATGGCACTGGAGACCTGAGAGCTGCGGCATCGTTGTTGGCCGAGCTGGCGCAAAAAAGATCCGCATCCAACTGAGTTCTTGCCGCTGAGGATCGCACCCCCACCTGGCTCAGATCGGGTCAAACGTCAGCAGCGCCAGGGTCGCAACGAGCGCAGCAGCAATGATTGAGAACATAGCGACGGGCCCAGCGCTTTTCAGGACCGGCAGCAGCACAAATGGCAGCAACGCGGCACCTATACGGTTGAAAGTCCACGCGGTGGCGATCGCCCAGGCCCTGACGCGGGTGGCAAACAGATCTGCCACATACAAGTTCAAGGCTGGAACGTACAAAGCAAAACAAATGCTGAAAAGCAGGCTGGCAGCGGCCAGCGGCAACAGGGTTTGGCTCACGGAGAACATGGCCCCGGCCACCAGCATGGTTGCTGCGCATACCGCCAACACCAATCGCCGTGGCACATGATCCACCACGGCGGAGGCGATCAATGAACCGATCGTCGGACCCATGGTGGAAACGGCGATGTACAACAGGGTATCGGAGAGCTGGAAGCCTTTTTGCACCAGCAAAGCACCCGACACCAGAATGAACCCGACGCTAAACCACGGACTGAGGAAATTGAGCGAATACACCAGAGCCAAACGCACACCATGCCGGCTGCGAGGTGTTTTCCAATCTGTCGCCTGGTAGGTAGAGGATCCGTCGCTCACGCGGGAGCGCAGCCTGATGGCGGTCGGCGAGGCAGCCCAACGCGACGCACTTGCATCCGAACGCTGGCCCGGCGACTGTCCTTGTTGACCTTCCCGCAGCCATCGGGGCGATTCGGGAAGCCACAGGAAAAATACGGCGGTGATCGCTGCTCCCAATGAGCCGGCCACGAAAGCCCAGCGCCATGATTCCATCCCCAGAGGCTGAAGCGACGCCGTCACACGAATCAAAAAGATGCCCAGCGGCGGGCCCAGGAAGGCCAGCGCGGAGACTATAAACAACAGCATGCCCCGCCGAGAAGCCGGCATGATTTCTGCCAGATAAGCCACCATCAATGGGGGGAACGCCCCCAGCGCGACACCGGACAAACCGCGAAAAATTCCAAGCGGCAACGCCTCCGCACTGTATGCGGCACCAAGCGATGCCAGAGACAGCCACGCCAGACAGCCCGCCAGCACAAGCCGCCGGCCATATCTGTCAGCCAGCCAACCGCAGGTGGGTGCACCGATGATGGCGCCTATATACACAGACGAAAGAAGCCAGGCAAGTTCCGGAGCCGGTATCTGATGAGGCGGCGCTGAAAAAACGGCGGACAAAACACTGCCCATCGATATCTCGAACAGATCAAATGCAAAGGCAACTATACAAACCAGCAACGCAATCACTTGCAGGCGGGAGATGCGTTCTGGAGGTGAGGTGATGCTTGCGTCGGAAGTCAATGGCATCGGAGAGTTCGATTCGTACCGGTCAATGGTGTCGCATGATAACGTGTAGCTATTGATTGAGGCCATGACCTCCAGCTACGCAGCACCTGCGATGAGCAGCATACGCACCGAATTGACTGACCAGCCGCCGCAGCTTGCCGAAGCTGCCGTTCAGTGCACCATCTGGTACGTGGCCGGCTACCGCAGAGCCATGGCTGGTTGGCACGAATGCACGATCCGTGCCTAACCCAGGAACTGCAGCAGCTCAGGGATCACCTGATCAGGCGCTTCTTCCATCAGCCAATGGCCGGAGCCCTTCACGACCACGCCTTTGACATCGTTCGCAACGAGCCGGCCTTGCTCGATCAAAAAAGTACCCCCGGCCTTCTCGCCCGAGAGCACCAGCATGGGCATGGTGAGCTTGGCACTGCCCAGCGCCGCAAAGTCGGAGGCATCTTTTTCAAAATTCTTGAAGTACTCAAAGCCTGCGCGCATGCCTCCCTCTTGCGCATAGGCGCTTGCGTAAAGGCGGCGATCGGCTTCGGACACCGAGCGCTTGGGGTTGGCCGCAAAGTCATTCCAGAAGTGTTCGAAGTAGATTCGTTCACGTCCTTTGACGAGCGCCAGCGGCGTCGGTCCGTGGAAATGGAAATGCCACAAATCACGCAGGAGCCAGACATTTGTCCAGTTGCCGATGCCCGGCAAGAACGCGTCCATCAGCACCACGCGGCTGGTTTCGCCCGGGAACTGAGCGGCATAAGCGTACGCCACCATGAGCCCAATGTCATGGCCCACAACAGCGACGTTGTTAATGCCCAGCGATTTCACAAGTTCATGGATATCTACGGCCATGTTCTTCTTGTCGTAGCCACCTTCTGGCTTGGCCGATCCGCCGGCGCCGCGAAGGTCGGGGACGATCACAGTATGGGTCTTCGCAAGTTGCGGCATCAACGGATTCCACATGTGGCTGGTCTCCGCATAGCCGTGCAGAAGCACGACAGCCGGGCCGCCGCCACCCACACGATAGTGAATTCGCGTGCCGTTGACGTCGGCATTGCGCGCCACAAAACCGGGCACTCGGCCTTCATTGGCGACCGGAGCAGATGCAGCGACCGCCGGCCAGGCAGTGGCCATCAGACCGATGGAAGCCCCGCTCAGGATGGCTACGTTGGCCAGGATGCTGCGGCGAGTGAAAGGGATTGGGGAGGAACGATCGGCTTTGGCGGGGTCAGTCATTGCATGTCCAAACATTGGTTGAGAAGGTCTCATTCTTTAATCCAACTGCTCGCAGGCCATCTTTCGGATGAACAAGGACTTCCCTGTCCGCTTGGGCTAGCAAAATCTCTGCCTTTTGGCCTATTGGTGGATCTTTGCCACAGTTTTTGGTTTGCCGGACTCTCCCACGACTCGACACGGGGTATCTTCACTGTGTTGCGAGCCAGGCCTGTACGCCTTGAGATCTCGCGGATGGACATCTGATCCCGCAATGCCCAACGTCTGATGACATTCAATGTCGCCCCTCGGGTCAGACTTCAGCGGAATTCAACACGCTAGAGCTGTGTTTACGACTTTGATTACTCAGAATATAAGTGCGCTTGCGCGCACCGTAACCGTCATTCGACGGTCACGCTCTTTGCAAGATTGCGAGGGGAGAGGCTTGTGTGGCCGCGTAACTTCGCTTCGCGACGTGAGCGTCCCCCAAACCAATAAACCTGGCGGCTGCGCCGGGCGGCGTTCCACGCCGCCCCAAATCCGTCACTCTACGGTGACGGATTTGGCCAGGTTGCGGGAGAGGGTTTGTGTGGCCGCATAACTTCGCTGCGCGAAGTGAGCGTCCACCAAACCCCGCAGTGCGCTTGTTCCGTGGGAATAGCCTCTGTCGGGCTTTCACCCAGGAGAGCATGAGTTGCGGAAAGTTCTAAGAGGCTGTCGAAAGCCCGTCGAAGGTAACGCAAAATTTGCTGCCGCGGAATAACGTCTGTCGGGATTTGTAACAAAACCCACCTGGTTTAGATGCTTTCTAGTCCCGCCCGAGGGGTTCACTCCAAACTCGGGTCAGACCTCAGCTATTCTGAACAATTAAAGTTGTAAACGCATTCACAAACAACCATCGAGCTAGCCCTTAAATCGTCATCTCTTCAAGCATCACTCCAGTTCACCTAGACAGTTCAAAAGGATCAGGTGGCAGCGCGATCGGTATCTATGCCTTCATCACTTTCCAAACCGCTGCATCCGCATGGTCGGCGCGTCCAGGCTGGACATGAACTTTGCCGCAGCAGGTGCTTTCTCGAAGCTGGCCATGGAAGCGTCCGCGTCGGCGGCGCTACGCCAGTGCACGATCACCAGCCATTCCCCGTTCTCACCAGCGGCGCTCTCGCGCGAGACAAAACCGGGCTGCTTTGACACATGCTGCACCTCGACCTCCTGGTCGACAAGCTTGAACTGCGCCGCCGTGACGCCGGGCTTGAGTTTGAAGGTCACGACTTCGATGACCTTGCCTGCGGGCGTTGCACCGGCGGCGCCGCCGGCCTGCATCGCGAACGTGCAGGCCATGATGCCGCCATAAAGCCACTTAGTGATGTTCATTGAAGTTCTCCCTGGCTGAAATTCAGAATTTGCCGTTCGCGTTCTTCCATTCGGCGCGCGGTGCAATGGTTTCTATGGTGTCCCAGTGCTCGGCGATCTTGCCGTTCTGCACACGGAACAGGTCGTAGAAGCTGCTCGGCTTCCCGGCAAAGCTGCCGTCGCTGGCTACCAGCACGAAATTTCCCTCACCAAGCACGCGGTGGATACGGTCGTATTTCATGGTGACACCCGCCTTGGCCATGGCTTGCAGCGCCTGGCCGAGGCCGGACAGGCCGTCCGCGATCTGCGGGTTGTGCTGAACATAGTTGTCCCCGTCGTAATAAGCGGCAAGCTTGTCCATGCGACCGTTGACAAGGATGTCCTCCACGAAGGACTTCACGAGCGCCTTATTCGCGCCGGTTTTGTCCAGGTCCGTGGGTTGCGTGGGCCCGTCGACCATGGTGTGGCCGCTGGGGTTGGCTTTGGCCGGTGTTTGCTGCAAGTTATCCCAGTGCTCGACGATTTTTCCGTCCTCAAAGCGGAAGATGTCAAAGCCGATTTTCGGCCCGAAGAAGTTGTATTCGGTATGGGCGAAAACCAAGTCGCCGTCCTGGAACACACGCACGGTGTTCGCCTTGGCCGAGCCCTTGGGCAAGGCTTGCAGCAGCGCCCCGAAACCGGCCAAGCCGTCCGCGGCGGACAGGTTGTGCTGGATGTATTTGTTGGGGTTGATTACGGCCACTGGAGCGGCGTCGCCGGTTTCTATGGCTTTAAGCAGGGCGACGACTTGCTGTTTTTGCAGGGTCATGGATGATTTCTCCTTGGATGCGTGAAGGGATGGATTGCCGGCACAGGCAGCAAGGCCCGTGATGGCCAACGCCGCCGTGGCCCGGCGAAATACGCGAACGATAGTCATGGTGAAATCCTGGCAGCTAGTGAGGGAGAGCGGCGGCAGCGGCTTGAGGCCTTGCCAGCTTTTTGACGGTTGATTTTGGTTGCCTCAGGCGACATTGAAAAGATTGAATCCTCTCAATCAATGGTCAAAACTGGGATTTTCAGGAATTTCGCCCTAGACTCCAAGGATGGAAGCACAGAGATGAAAGCAATCACGCCCTGCATTCCCGAGGTTCACTTTGACAACCCCCGGCTGGCCAAAGTGGGTGTGGAGGCGATGACGCTGCGTGAACTCAGGCAACGCGCAGGCGCACGCCTGCTCTCGACACCGCAGCGTGTCGATTTCCACCACCTTCTGCTGGTTCAGGAGGGCCGCTCGCGGCACATGGTCGATTTCGTCGAACACGCCTTGCAGCCCGGCTCTGTTCTTCTGGTGCGGCCGGGCCAAGTGCAGCAATGGAACATGGCCGATGAACTGCAGGGACAGCTCACCTTGATCGCCGCGCAGGCCCTGGCCCCCACGACGGACACGCCGGCCATGGACAATGAACTGCTCGCCCTGGACCAATGGCCCGGCGTTTCCATGCCTGGCCGGGACCTGTTTATCGAAGCCATGGCGGACAGCAGCAGACTCAGGGCCGACATCGACCGTTTCGACGGCAGCCCGGTTGATGCCGCCCTCATCCGGCACGAGGTCCTGTCCATGCTTTTGCGGCTGGCCCGCGAACTGCGCGGCGAGGCCGGCACACCCGAGGCGGCGCGGGAAGCAAAGGTGTATCAGCTGTTCTGCCGCGAACTGGAGGCGCACTTCAGGACACGCCCCAGCGTGCTCGACATGGCCGGGCGGATAGGATTTTCTGAAAGCACCCTGTCACGCGCCTGCGTGACGGCCGCGGGTCGGACCGCCAAGGAGGTGATCGACCAGCGCATCGCACTGGAAGCCAAGCGCCTGCTGGTTCACAGCAAGGCGAGCATCGCGGAGATAGCGCATGAACTGGGCTTTACCGAACCCACCAATTTCGTCAAATTCTTCAAGCGCACCGCGCTGGCCACGCCGGTGGCATTTCGGGCCGGCCATCGCGCTTCCTGAGCGCTTTCCAGGCGCGGGGCTTCAGCCGCCATGCCCGACCGCCGCCATCTTGCCGGCGCGTTCTTCCGACCAGCCGCCGCCCAGCACCTTGTACAGGGTGACCAGGTTGGACATCCGCGAAAGCCGCGTGCCTATCAGGTTTTGCTGCGCGCCGTAGAGCGAGCGCTGGGAATCGAGCACCGCGAGGTAGCTGTCGACACCCTGCGCAAAACGCGCGCGCGACAGCGTGTTGCTCTCGGCCGTGGCATCCACCAGGGACTGCTGCGCCTCCAACTGGTCGCCCAGCGTGCCGCGCTGGGCCAGCGCGTCCGACACCTCGCGGAACGCGGTCTGTATCGCCTTTTCGTACTGGGCGACGTTGATGTCGCGGCTGATCTTCGCGATGTCCAGGTTGGCGCGGTTGGCCCCCGCGTCAAAAATCGGCAGCGATATCTGCGGCAAAAAGCTCCAGGTGCCCGAGCCGCTCTTGAACAGGCCGTCCAGGTCGGTGCTGGACGAGCCGGCCGAGGCGGTCAGGCTGATGCGCGGGTAAAAAGCCGCCCGCGCCGCGCCGATATTGGCATTGGCCGACTTCAGTTGGTGCTCGGCCTGCAGGATGTCGGGCCGGCGCTGCAGCAGCGCCGAAGGCAGGCCGGCCGGCAGCTCGGGCAGCGCATTGAGCGAATCGGACAGCGTGGCGGGCAGCAGTTCGTCCGGCACCGGCGAGCCCACCAGCAAGGCCAGCGCATTGCGGTCCTGCGCGACCTGCGCGGTGTAGCGCGCCACGTCAACGCGCGCGGTCTCGACGCTGGTCTGCGCCTGCCGCAGCGCCAGCGCCGACAGAACGCCGACCTCGAAGCTGCGCTGGTTGAGCCGGTAGGACTCGTCCTGGCTTTTGAGCGTGTCCCGCGCCAGGGCCAGCCGCTCCTGGTCGGCGCCCAGGGTCAGGTAGGCATTCGCCACCTCGGCCACCAGGCTGATGTGGGTGCTGCGGCGCGCCGCCTCGGTCGCGAAAAACTGCTCCAGCGCCTGTGCGCCCAGGCTGCGCACGCGGCCGAACACATCGAGCTCGTAGGCGCTGATGCCCAGGTTGGCGCTGTACTGGCGGCTGATCTCGGGGTTGCCCGGCTGCCGCAGGTTATCGGCGGTGCGGGTGGCGCTCTGGCTGGCCGTGGCGTTGACGCCCGGGTAGAGGGCCGCGTCCTGCACACGGTATTGCGCGCGCGCCTTCTCGATGTTGAGCGCGGCCACGCGCAGGTCGCGGTTGTTGGCCAGGGCCAGCGCCACCACCCGGCGCAGGCGCTCGTCGGCGAAGAACTCGCGCCAGCCGATGTCGGCGGCTTCTGGCGTTGAGGCCGCACCGGACGCCGAAGCGGCCACCGGGTAGGCGTCGGGCACCGGCAGCGCCGGCCGTTCATAAGCGGGCATCAGGCTGCAGCCGCCCAGGGCGGCCGCGCAGGCCAGGGTGATCCAGGTCAAGCGGGTCATATCAGCGTCCTTCCAGCAAAGGGGTTTCGGTATGCGCCAGCGGCGGCGCGGCGGCTGCTTTGGGCCGCCTGTCGAAAAGGCGGCGCACAACCACGAAGAACAGCGGCACAAAAAAGATGGCCAGCACCGTTCCCGAGACCATGCCGCCGACCACGGCCGTGCCCAGTGCGTTCTGCGCGCCGGCCCCGGCGCCCTTGCCCAGCATCAGCGGCAGCACGCCCAGGATGAAGGCCAGCGAGGTCATCAGGATGGGCCGCAAGCGCATGCGCGCCGCGGTGAGGGCCGCCTCGACCAGGCCCATGCCCTGGGCGTGCAGGTCTTTCGCGAACTCGACGATCAGGATCGCGTTCTTGGAGGCCAGGCCCACGGTCGTCAGCAAGCCGACCTGGAAATAGACGTCGTTCATCTTCCAGGTCAGCAGCGCGCCCAGCAGCGTGCCGAACACACCGAGCGGCACCACCAGGATCACAGAGAACGGGATGGACCAGCTCTCATACAGCGCCGCCAGACACAGGAAGACGACCAGAATGGACACCGCATACAGCAGCATGGCCTGGCCGCCGGCTTCGCGCTCCTGGCGCGAAATGCCGGTCCACTCAAAGCCGATGCCGGGCGGCAGCTTGGCCGCGTGGCGCTCGACCAGGTCGAGCGCCTGGCCGCTGGACATCGCGCCGGGCATGGCCATGCCGAGAATCTCGACCGAGGGCACTCCGTTGTAGCGCTCCAGCCTCGGGGAGCCCGAGGTCCAGCCGGCCTTGGCAAAGGCGCTGAAGGGCACCATCGCGCCGCCGGCGTTGCGCACAAACCAGTTGTCGATGTCGCCCGGCAGCATGCGGAAAGGCGCGTCGGCCTGCAGGAACACTTTTTTCACGCGCCCCTTGTCGATAAAGTCGTTGACATAGCTGCTGCCCCAGGCGGCTGAGAAGGTGTTGTTGACGTCGGCCATGGAAAGGCCCAGCGCGCCGACCTTGTGCTCATCGATGTCGAGCCGGAATTCGGGCGTGTCTTCCATGCCGTTGGGCCGCACGGCGACCAAGCCTTTTTCTTTCATCAGCGCGTCCAGCAGCTGGTTGCGGGCCTGCATCAACGCGTCATGGCCCAGATTGGCGCGGTCCTGCAGCATCAGGTCAAAGCCGCTGGCGTTGCCGAGTTCGGACACCGCGGGCGGCGCGAAAGCGAACACCGTCGCGTCGCGCAGCTGCTGAAAGTGGCTTATCGCCTTGTTGGCCACCGCCGCCGCGCTCAGCTCGGGGCGCGTGCGTTCGCTCCAGGGCTTGAGCTTGACGAAGGCAAAACCCGCGTTCTGCCCGCTGCCGGCGAAGCTGAAGCCGGCCACCGTGAAGATCGAATCGACCGCGTCCTTCTGGTCTACCAGGAAGTGCTGCTCGACCTGTTCGATTACCTTCAGCGTGCGGTCCTGCGTGGCGCCGGGCGGCAGCTGCACCAGCGCGAACAGCGAGCCCTGGTCTTCGTCCGGCAGGAAGCCGGCGGGGATCTTGGCGAACACAAAGCCCACCACCAGCACCAGCACCGCGTAGCCCGCCATATAGCGCCAGCCGCGGCCCAGCATGTGGCGAACCACGCCCTGGTAGCGCTGGTTGCCACGGTCGAACAGGCGGTTGAAGGCGCCGAAGAAGCCGGTGGTGGCCAGCGCATGGCCTTTTTCCACGGGCTTGAGCAGCGTGGCGCACAGCGCCGGCGTGAGGACAAAAGCCACCAGCACCGACAGCGTCATGGCCGAGACGATGGTGACGGTGAACTGGCGGTAGATCACGCCGGTCGAGCCGCCGAAAAAGGCCATGGGCACAAACACGGCCGCCAGCACCAATGCCACGCCCACCAGGGCGCCGGTGATCTGCCCCATGGATTTGCGCGTGGCCTCCAGCGGCGAGAGCCCTTCTTCGCTCATGACACGCTCGACGTTCTCCACCACCACGATGGCGTCGTCGACCAGCAGGCCGATGGCCAGGACCATGGCCAGCATGGTCAGAGTGTTCAGCGAATAACCGAAGGCCGCCAGCACGCCGAAAGTCCCCAGCAGCACCACCGGCACCGCGATCGTCGGGATCAGCGTCGCGCGGAAGTTCTGCAGAAAGAGGTACATCACGACAAAGACCAGCACGATGGCTTCAATCAGCGTCTTCACCACCTCTTCAATGGAGATGCGCACAAAAGGCGTGGTGTCGTAGGGCTTGATCACCTCCACGCCGGGCGGGAAGAACTTGCTGAGTTCCTCGATCTTCGCGTCGATGCCGCGCACCGTGTCCAGGGCGTTGGCGCCGGTCGCCAGCTTGATGGCCAGACCGGCAGCAGGCTTGCCGTTGAAGCGGCCGACGCTGGCATAGCTCTCGCTGCCCAGTTCGATGCGCGCGACATCGCTCAGGCGCACTGCGGAGCCGTCGGCCTGCGTGCGCAGCAGAATCGCTTCAAACTCGGCGGCCGTCTTTAAACGCGTCTGCGCGGTAATGGTGGCGTTGAGCTGCTGGTTTTTGACCGCCGGCAGGCCGCCGAGCTGACCTGCGGAGACCTGGGCGTTCTGCGCCTGGATCGCGTTTTTCACGTCCAGCGGGGTCAGCTTGAAGCTGTTGAGCTTGCTGGGGTCCAGCCAGATGCGCATCGCGTACGAGGAGCCGAACAGCGTCGTGTCGCCCACGCCTTCCACGCGGCTGATCGCGTCCTGCACGTTGGCTGCGACGTAATCCGACAGATCGGCGTCAGTGAGCCTTCCGTCCTTGGACACAAAAGCCAGCACATTCAGGAAATTGTTCGCCGACTTGGTGACCTGTACGCCTTGCTGCTGCACCTCCTGCGGCAGCAGCGGCGTGGCCAGCGCCAGCTTGTTCTGCACCTGCACCTGGGCGGTGTCCGGGTCGGTGCCGTTCTCGAAGGTCAGCGTGATGGTAACCCCGCCCGACGATTCGCTGGTGGATGCGATGTAGGCCAGCCGGTCCAGGCCTTTCATCTTCTGCTCGATGACCTGGGTCACCGTGTCTTCCAGCGTCTTGGCCGATGCGCCCGGGTAGTTGGCCGAGATGGCGATGGCCGGCGGCGCGATGGTCGGGTATTGCGCGATCGGGAGGATCTTGATGGCCATCACCCCGCCCAGCATCACGATGATGGCGAGCACCCAGGCAAAGATGGGGCGGTCGATAAAAAAGCGAGCCATGGTGTGAATCTCCTGGAACTCAGTTCGCCGCCACGCGTGCGACAGCGGCAACGGCCGGTGCGGCCGGGGGCACGACCTTGACGGCCTGCCCCGGGCGAGCCTTCTGCTGCCCCTCAACGACCAGGCGGTCCCCGGCCTTCAGGCCGGACGTCACCAGCCACTGGTCGCCGACGGCGCGTTCGGTAGTGATGGACCGCGATTCCAGCTTGCCGTCGGCGCCGACCACAAAGGCCACCGGCTTTCCGGAAGCGTCGCGGCTGACCGCCGGCTGCGGCACCAGCAGGGCCTGCTCGCTCACACCCTCTTCCACCACGGCGCGCACATACATGCCGGGCAGCAGGTCGGCCTTGGGGTTGGGAAACACCGCGCGCAAGGTGATCGCGCCGGTTCCCTGGTCGACCGTCACGTCGGAGAACTGCAGCTTTCCGTTCAGCGGGTAGGTGCTGCCGTCTTCCAGCAACAGCTTGACGAGGGCGGCATCCGCGCCGCCGCGCTTCAGGTCGCCCTGCGCCAGCGCATGCTTGAGCCGCAGCACCGAGCTGCTCGATTGCGTCACATCCACATAAATCGGATCCAACTGCTGCACCGTCGACAGCAGCGCCGACTGGTTGGCCGTGACCAGCGCGCCTGGCGTTACCGACGACTTGCCGATGCGCCCCGAGATCGGCGACGTGACGCGCGTGTAAGCCAGGTTGATGCGCGCGCTTTCCAGCGCGGCCCTGGCCGCGGCCACATCGGCCTCGGCCTGCTGCAGCGCGGCCGAGGCGTCGTCCTGGTCCTGCTGGCTGACCGCCTTGATGGCGACCAGCTCGCTGTAGCGCTGCGACTTGAGCCGCGTCGAACGCAGGTTGGCTTCATTCCTGGCCAGCGTGGCACTGGCATTGTCGTAACTGGCCTGGTAGCTGGCAGGGTCGACCTGGTACAGCGGCTGGCCGGCTTTCACCAGGCCGCCCTCCTCGAAATTGCGCGTCTTGATCAGGCCGGTGACCTGCGGGCGCACTTCGGCGATCTGGTAAGGCACGGTGCGGCCCGGCAGCTCGGTGTTCAGCGCGAAACGCTGCGGCTGCAGCACCTGCACGCTGACCTGCGGCGGGCCCGAGGCCCCGGGCGGGGAGCCGTGGGGCGGATCGCCGCAGGCGGCGAGCAGCACCGGCAACAAGGTGAACGCCGCGGCGCCGCGGGCCAGGGAAAGAATCGAAGACATGGGCAAACTCCTTGAATGAGGCGGAATTGGACAATCGGGATTCGGCGACCCATTCCGTCGGATCACCACTTAAACATACTTGTGAGTACATTTTAAACATTGACCCATTTGGGATGTCAAGCGATAATGAACTCATCAGTTCAAAATAAAAGGGTTGACATGAGAGTAAAAACCGAGGCAAAGCGCGAATCCATCCTTGAAATCGCCTCGCAGGTGTTCCAGGAAATGGGTTACGAACGCACGTCCATGGACGAGATCGCCGCGCGCATGGGCGGCTCCAAGGTCACGCTGTACGGCTACTTCCCGTCCAAGCAAAACCTGTTTCTGGAAGTCGCCGCCTATGCCGGCGCGCGCCACCTGGGGCCGGCCTACGATGAATTGACGCCCGGCGGCGATGACTTGCCGCGCATGCTGCGCCGCTTCGGCGAGAAGTTCCTGTCCTTTGTCTGCACGCCGGAGGCCACGGGCACCTACCGCATGGTGGTGGCGCAATCCGGCCAGTCCGACATAGGCCGCAGTTTTTTTGAGCTGGGGCCCAAGCGCGGCGAGGAAACCGTGACGGCCTTCATCCAGTCAGAAATGGACGGCGGCCGCCTGAAGAAGAAGGGCGCGTCGGTGGCGGCCATGCACCTGACGGCCCTGTTGATGGCCGAGACCCAGCATCGCATGTTGATGAACGCGGCGCCGCCGCCCACGCGCCAGCAGATCAAGCAGATGGTGGACCGCGCGGTGGTGGTGTTTATGGAGGCGTACGGCCTGTAAACACCGGACGGCGGTCGGTTATTCCGGCCGCAGGCCTTCATACGCGCGCTGCAGCAGCTCGCGTATGTCGCCGCGCTGTGCCTGGCCTATGGGGCGCGGGTTCCAGTAGGGGTTGCGGACCGCGAGATCGGCCGCATGGTCCAGGTCTGAGGCCTGCATGCCGATGTCTTTGAGCGCCACCGGCGCGCCGTTGTCGCGGGCCAGGTCAAACAGCCCCGCCGCCGCGCTGGGGCCGCCCGGCGCTCCCAGGGCGCGGGCGATACGGGCCATGGCTCTGGGCGCGGCCCCGGCATTGAAGGCCATGGCCTGAGGCAATATGACGGTGTGCACCTCGGCGTGCGGCAGGTTAAAGCTGCCGCCCAGGGTGTGGCACAACTTGTGATGCAGGGCCATGCCCACGTTGCCGAGCACGGTGCCGCAAAGCCAGGCGCCGTACAGCGCCTCGCCACGCGCATCCATGTCGTCGGCACTCCGGCGAATTTCGGGCAAGGCCTGCGCAATGGCGCGTATGCCCTCCTCGGCCATCAGGTCCATCACCGGGTTGCTGTCTTGCGCATACAGGCCTTCGGCGGCATGGGCGATCGCATTCATGCCGCTGGTCACGCTCAGTGCCACGGGCAGCGTCAGGGTCAGCACCGGGTCGTAGATGACTGTCCGCGGCAGCACGCGCGAATCCCTGCCGGTCTTCTTCAACCCGGCTTCGGTGATACCGTAGATCGGCGTCATCTCGCTGCCGGCATAGGTGGTGGGAATCGCCAGGATGGGCAGGCCTGAATCCAGCGCGATGGCCTTGCCCAGCCCTGTGGTGGAGCCGCCGCCAATGGCAATTGCGCAATCGGCACCCAGCCGGCGCGCTTCTTCGCGCGCCTCGCGTGCCGTCTCCATCGGCACATGCATCACGGCTTTCGGGAAGATGCCGGCGGCCCGGCTCCCCAGGCGTTCCGCCACCATCCGCGCCTGGCTTTGCTGCTCGGGTGTGCACAACACCAGCGCTTTGCGCGCGCCCAGCAACTCGATCTCCCTTTCCAGGTGCTGCAGGGCGCCGGCGCCGAACACCACGCGCGAGGGTTGGCCGTTGTAGATGAACTCCTTCATGGCCTGGCCGGGTTGAGCACAAAGTCATACTCAACGAGGTAGCTGCCGTCGGGCTGGGACTTCCAGTCAGCGACCAGGGACTGGCGCACGCCGAACACGGCGTCCGAGTCGAGGTAGGCATCGTCGCTACGAAAAACATGCGTGATCAGGGTTTCATAGCCTGCGGCCTTGATCATGAAATGCAGGTGGGCCGGCCGCCACGGATGGCGGCCCGCCGCCTTGAGCAGGTCGCCCACCGGGCCGTCATGCGGTATGGCATAAGGCACGGCCAGGATGGAACGGAAGTGGTAAGCCCCCTGTGCATCGGCATGGAAGATCCCGCGCGCCTGCGCATGGTCAATCTCCGCATGCTGAACGTCATAAAGGCCCTCCTCGTCGGACTGCCACACATCGATATGGGCACCCGGCACCGCCTCCCCAGCCGCGCCGCGCACCGTGCCGCGAACCAGGCAAGGGATGCCGCGCGCGCCGTTGGCGATGTCCGCGCCGAGTTCATAGTGCGGTGCACCCTCCACATGGAAGGGGCCGAATACCGTGGCCTCGGTGCAGCCTGCCGGCTTGTCGTTGTTCATGGCCACCGTCAGCATCGACAGGCCCAGCACGTCAGACAGGAGGATGAACTCCTGGCGCCTGTCGTCGGTGATGTGGCCGCAGCGCGTAAGGAATTCAATGCCCTTGAACCACTCGTCTTCGGTGAGCTCGACCTCGCGTGCGAAGGCATGCAGGTGCTTCACCAGGCTGGTCATGATGTGCTTGAAGCGCGGGTCCGAAGCCCCGGCATGGCGCGCGAGCACGGCTTCGGTGATGGTGTTGCGGTCAAGGTTGCGCATGGTGGCTCTCCTTTTCTTCAGTCCAGCTGGAGCTGTGTCTGTCGTGCAATCATCCCCCACTTGGCGAAATCCTCGCGGCTGCGCTTTTCAGATTCCTGCGGCGTGCCGGCCTCCACGCGCAAGTCCATTTCCGCCAGGCGCGCCTTGATGGCCGGTGCCATCAAGGCGGCGCGCACGTCGCGCTGGATTTTTTCCGTGACTGCGGCGGGCAGGTTTGCGGGCGCCATCAGGGTTTCGAAGAAAGTCGCGTCAAAGCCGGCATGACCGCTCTCGGCCACCGTGGGCACCGCGGGCAAGAGCACCGAGCGCTCCTTGCTGGAGACGGCGACCGCCTGGAGCCGCTTGCTTTGCACATGCGGCAATACCACGGAAGAAACGATGAAGCCGCAGCCCACATGACCAGCCAGTACATCTTGTGCAGCCGGCCCTGGCCCCTTGTAGGGCACATGGGTCTGCTTGGTGCCGGTGGCCGCCAGCAGCATTTCCATGGCCATGTGGCTGGGCGTGCCGGGCCCGCCGGAGGCGTAGGTGTTGGTGGCGGGAAGCTGGGTGAACTTGGCGAGCGTGTTGACGCCGAAGGCCGGGTTGCAGACCAGCATCTGGTTGAAGCTCGCGAAGTAGGTCACCGGCTTGAGCGACTGCCGCAAGTCGAAACCCAGCTTTTTGTAGAGATGCGGATTGATGGTGAGCACGGTGTCGGGGCCGACCAGCAGCGTGTGCTCATCCTTGGCCTGGGCCACCTCCCCCGCCGCGATGTTGCCGCCTGCCCCGGGCTTGTTGTCGACGATGACAGGCTGTTTCCACTCTGCCTGCAGCGTCGGCTGGATGAGCCTAGCAATCACGTCGCCCGGCGTACCGGGGGGAAAGGAGACCACCATGCGCACAGGCTTGGCGGGCCAGGTTTGGGCGTGCGCTGGTGCGAGCAGCGCCAAGGCCACCGCAATGGCCGGTAGCGGGAAAAGTTGGCGGATGATGGTTTTCATTCAAGTTTCCTTGTGGGTGTTGTTGTCGGTGTTGCTTTTGGTGCTGTTGCTGGTACTGTTATCGGCCCGTGACGCGCATCAGCACGGCCGTCGCATCGTTCGCCGCCGCACCGCGCCAGGCGACGATCTGGTCGGGACGGATCAGCGCCAATGGCGCCTCATACAAGTCGCGCAGCGAGGCCTGCGGCAGCCGCAGCACACGCAGGTCGACGCAAAGCGCCCGTGCGGCGGTTTCGAAAGCGGATGTCGAAGGCGCATCGGGGCCCAGCGCAAGCAGGGTCCATTCGCTGTGGAAGCCATCAAACAGAGAGCTTCCGTCGCCCAGCCAGGCGTGCGGCGGTCGCCCCCCGGGGCTTGCTGTGGCGGTGTAGCTGTTGGGCTCATCGGGCGGCAACGGCGCGCCGTCGCCGGCGATGATGGGTGAGCCGTCGTAGCGGCCACCGAAGGTGACACCTGGAATATTGAATTCCAGCCTGGCGTGTTCGCCGAAGTAACGGGCCGCGCGCTCGCGCTCGGTATCGCCCTGCTCTGAGGCCTCGTCGAGCTCGGCCTTGGCGACGAACAGGCCCACCGAATCGGCAAACTGCCGCGCGTAACCGGTATTGCGTTCGGCCAGCGGTTTGCGCTCGGCTGCATAGCTGTCCAGCAGCGCCGCAGGCGCCTGGCCGCGCAGCACGCTGGCGAGCTTCCAGCCCAGGTTCACCGCGTCCTCGATCGCGGTGTTGTAACCCAGGCCGCCGGTCGGGGTGAAAAGATGTGCCGCATCGCCGGCGATGAACACCCGGCCTTGCTGGAAGCGCTGGGCGACCAGCGCGTGGCCGGCCAACCAAGTGCCCATCGACAGTATCTCGATCGGAAGCTCCACGCCGACGGCCTCGGCGAAGACTCGTCGGGCGTCGTCCTCCGTCCAGTTGTCGGCGTCTTCCCCGGGCCGCAGCGCGGCATGGAAGGCGTACTCAGAAACACCATCCACCGAGGCCATGAAGGCGCGCCGCTGCTGGTTCACCGCGACGTACATCCAGGCCTTGGGATGCCGCAGCACCGACAGAAAGCCTGGCGCGCGCAGGTAGATAGCGAACATCTTGCCACCCATGAACTCGCGCTGTATACCGGTGACGCCGCCCCATTCGATGCCCAGCTGGCGGCGTACAAAGCTGCGCGCGCCGTCGGCGCCGACCAGGTATTTGGCCTTCACCTCCTGTGGCGGGCCGCCATCAGTAGGACGCACGGTCGCGCTCACGCCCTCGTCTTCTTCGGCAAAACGCTCCAGCGGCCAGCCATAACGCAGCTCAGCCGAGGGCCAGGACTCGGCATGGCGGCGCAAGGCCTGCTCGACGAATTTCTGTGACACGCGGTGCGGCAGCTCGGCCGCGCTCCATGAGCCGCCCATGGCCTTGATCTTGACCTGCGCTTCGGCCGCGGTGGGCAGGCTGATGCGTGACAGTTCATGGCGCGCATAGCGCGTGAAGTAGGCGATGTCGGTCGGATGGTCGGCGGGCAAACCGAGCGCGCGGATCTCCTGGGCAAAACCCAGGCGCCGGAAATGCTCCATCGTTCGGGCTTGGGTAGCATTGGCTTGCGGGTTGAAGGCGGTACCGGGTTTGGCATCGACCAACAGGCAGCGCACGCCGCGGCGGCCCAGTTCATTCGCGAGCATCAGGCCGCAAGGGCCGCCGCCGGCGATGAGGACATCCGTCCGCAACGGGAGAGTGGAGGTTTCGGATTTTTTGGAGTGCATGTCTTATTGTCAGGTTAACCTGACTAATTTGGCAACATGCATCAACAGGCATCTTTTAGGTGCTTACCCTAGGGGCATGCGCCCGCGCGAATCGCTTTCTTATTTTTCAGGCGGGCCGTACCAGCGCAATGCCGCCTTGACGGACCGCAGGGAGTCGGCCCCGATGTTGCGGGCCATTTCTTTTTCGGCCTGACGGACCGCATCGCGGAAGTCTTTTAACCAGACCAGTCCTTGAGGTGTGAAGTACACAATCCGCGCGCGCCCATCCAGGGGATCCAGTTTTCGGGCGACGATTCCCAGGGTTTCCAGCTGGGCCACGAGTTCACTCATGGACTGCTTGGTCACAGCGGCGCGCTGGGCCATGTCCGTGAGGCGCGTACCCTCAATATCCAGATGGCGGGTCGCATTGATGTGCATGGCCGTGCTCTCGGTATGCCCGGCCTGCGCCAGAAGCTCGATGACGCGCGCCTCGAAATGCCGCAAGGCATTGCTCAAGAGACGGCCTATGTTTCCGTGCCGCCAGCGGTCGTCAATGTCATCGGATTTCTGGGTTTTGACTACTTTGTTGGACGAAGCGGCTTCCCGGGTCATGGCGGCAATTGCAAAGTTGGAATGCCTCAGGATACGACATTGCCACGCACCGAGGACGCCGGTGAGGTACTGAGCCCGCAGGATCCGAGAAGGCGCCCGTGTGATCGCCCCGACCCATTCGGCCGTGAAAACACCTGATTGAGGCAGGTTCTTGATGGCCGACTCGCCCGCGCGCGAGGTACCTGTCGCCCGCATCGACGACCCGGAAAGTAAACCACCATCCGGGAAGCCGGGTCAGGCTCCGATGTAATCCAATGCCGCAAGGCTCAAGAACAATCTCCTACGCGGCGTGCCCGCACAGTATGCTGGATTGAGCGTGCTGCAAAACCCATTTTCAGTTCCAGCGCCTCTGACAGGTCCACCTGTTCCGGCGAGATGAAGATTGCGCTGCCGGTCCCAGTCAGTGTCGGATTTGTACAAGTGATCTCCCAAGACGATTTAGGGCCATCCCGACGCACCGGGGAGTAGTCGCACTTGGGGGCTGGCTTCGAAGTATCGTCACTCGGTGGGGGTGAGGCTTCGATCAGCGTTTTTTCGGGAACGGGCCCCAGTGCTTCCGCCGAGAGGCATATGGTTCGAACGCGTTCCGCGTCGCCACCAAAAGGCAGGCCCTTGTAGGCGCCTGTCAGTTCCCATTTCCCGGGCCTCACGGGCACCTGCGCGAACGCGCCGGCATGTACCACTATCGCCAGCCAGAAGGCTGATCGCACTTGAATCCACTTCATGATGTCACTCCTTTGTTGAAAACACATTAATCAAAGAGACCAACGCCTACGCCTGCAAGCATTGGCTGCAATCAACCTGGTCTGCATTGGCATACGAAATTGCAGGTACGGACTCATCGCGCGGCACCGAAGTGGCAGACCCGACCGGTGCAACCGGAGCGAAAGGCACGGGTGCCGGCACCAGTGGTGCAGCAGGCACCAGCCGGACTGGTGCGACTGGTGGCACGAGCGGTATTACCGGTGGGATCATGCAGGCAGACAGTGATGCCGATACACCGGCTGCGAGGAGTAGTCTTACGACGGACCGAGGTATGGGCAAGGTAGCGTTCTTCGAAGAGCCATTTGTCTTTTTCATTTCTCAAGTTCCTTCAAGTTGCATCCTTCGTTGAATGGGAAAGGCGAGCCCACTGGGTCAGATTCCGGCAACTACGAGCTGTTCACCGATGTTTCCCAACCCAACTATGAAGAGGCGCCGCACGCAGAGTTGAACGGTCAGCGAATCCGTGCTTCGTCAGGCGATGACCGGTCAAGTTTCTGTGCGACAGCATCAAAGGTAATTTCACCCAGTTTCGTGGCAGCCGTCTCAATGCCGAGAAATGGAATGCGGTAGTAAGACTCCAGCGGTAGCTGTTTTTCATTGACCATCGCGACTGCCTTAATCTCGTCTTTGAGTGCAAACGCGAGCGGCCCGGCAACAAGCGAAACAGAACGCATCGCCAAGCCCCGTTCCGTGTAGCCTGTGATGGTCAGGGTCATTTGTGCATCACCTGTGATAGGAACACCCGCCTTTTTTGCCGCCGCCGCATAACCAGCACGGATCAATTCCGGCACCGCGGGACGCACCTGGCATTCTCCGCAGTCGATGACGACAGAAATTGGCGGCATGCTTTTCAGGAACGCCTTTGGTGACTTTGACGCCTCCGTTGCACAGCCCACCAACAGAAACGCCGCGGCCATCGATGCCCATATGGCCGGAGGAGCAAAACGGCTCATGTGCCGTGTGCTTTCATGGGTTCGAGTCCCAGCATCGGGCCAGGCCCGGGACCCGGTATCGGACCGCGGGGCAAAGGCAGGCAGGCGGACAGCAGCAATGCCGCAGCCACCGCCCCGACAGAAAGCTTCAAGACGGACCGAATTTTCGGCATAGCAGGCGTCTTCGGCGAATCAGTAGTTTTTTTCACTTCTTAGTTCCTTCAAGTTGGATCGTTCACTTACACGGAAAGGGGTAGGTCACCTGGGTCAGGTTCGATAACGGAATTTCGTTGGTGGTCGGTACGACTTGACCTGCGCAAGACGAAGCGCCGACCGGCTTGAAGCAGGTCGTCCACATAAGTGAAAACGACAGGCACGACGAGCAGGCTCAACACCGTCGATGTCAGCAATCCACCGATGACCACGATCGCCATCGGCTGGCGGAAACTGGGCTCGGCACCGAGGCCAAGTGCGTTAGGCAGCATGCCGGCACCCATCGCTACCGTGGTCATGACGATAGGCCGCGCCCTTTTGTGGCAGGCGTCGACGAGTGCGTCCAGGCGTCCGAGGCCACGTTGGCGGCGAGCCAAGACGGCGTACTCGACGAGCAGGATTGAGTTCTTGGTGACGACGCCCATCAGCATCAGCACGCCAATCACGACCGGCATCGAAAACGCTTGGTGCGTCATCCATAGCGCGAACAGTGCACCGCCCATGGCCAGCGGCAAGGCGGCGAGGATGGTGACGGGCTGCAGGAAGTCGTGGAACAACAGCACCAACACGGCGTAGATGCAGAACACGCCGATCGCCATCGCTATGCCAAAACTTTGAAATAACTCGCTCATGCGCTGCACATCGCCCTGGTCGACGCTGCGCACGCCGGCCGGCAGAGAGCGCAACACCGGCAGTGCCAAGGCTTCGCGCTGTACGTCGCCGATCGCGCGACCGTTCAGCTCCACGGTCAGGGTGACGTTGCGCGACCGATCGAGGCGGTCGATCTGCGAAGGACCGCTGCCGAGCTCGACGTCGGCCACCGAGCCCAGGCTCACGGTCCCCTTGCTGCCCGGCACACGCAGGTTATTCACCATATCAAGGTCACCGCGCATCGCGGGGTCCATGCGCACGCGGATAGCGATCTGCCGCTGCGGCAGATTGAGCTTGGGCAGTGCCGTCGAGTAGTCACCGTAAGTGGCGAAACGGACGGCGTCACCGAGCGCCTCGGAGGTGACGCCGAACGATGCAGCCCGCGCGCTGTCGGGCCTTATTTGGATCTCCGGCCGTTGCAATGCCGTACTCGACGTCACGTTGCCTATGCCCTTCAAGGTACGCAGTTGCGTCTCCGCCTCGGCGGCAGCTCGTGCCAGCGCCTGTGGGTCATCGCTGGCGAGCGTGATCTGCAGCGCCTCGCCGCTGTTGCCCCCACCGACCGTGACACGCGCACCCGGCAGGCTGCGAAGGACTTCGCGCATCTTCGCTTCAACACCCGACTGCTTGAGTTTTCGTTCACCACGCGGCACAAGATCCACGGTCAAGGTTGCGCTCGTCAAGTCCGCAGAAGACGTCATCACCGGCCCACCGCCACCGGTCGCCGTACCGGCCGAGATGAAGACACTGTGTACTTCGGGCAGCGTACGCAGCAGTTCGGCGGCACGCCGACCGGTCGCCGCGGTCGCATCCAGCGTGCTGCCCGGTGCGAGTTTGAGCGTCACGGTGCTTTGCGCCTTGTCCTGCGCCGGCATGAAGCTGGTCGACAGAAAGGTCGCGGCACCGATGGCGGCGACGAAAAATAGCACCACAGCGACCACAGTAGCTTTGCGACGCGAGAGCAGAACGTGTACCCAGCCAAGGTAGCGCGTCATCAATGGGCCATCGGTAGCGCCGTGCTCACCGGCTTGCAATGGCTTGAGCAGGTAGGCCGCCATCATCGGCGTTAACAAGCGCGCCACAAGGAGCGAAACCAGGACAGCGACCGATGCGGTGACACCGAATTGACGGAAAAACTTGCCTGGGATGCCGCTCATGAACGCGGTCGGCAGGAACACCGCGACCAATGTGAAGGTTGTTGCGATAACCGCGAGGCCGATCTCATCGGCCGCCTCCATCGCCGCCTGGAATGGCGTCTTGCCCATGCGCAGGTGACGCTCGATGTTCTCGATCTCAACAATTGCGTCATCGACGAGAACCCCGACGACCAGCGACAGAGACAGCAACGTAATGGTGTTCAGCGAGTAGCCGGCGAGCGCCATAAAACCGAAGGTCGGTATGATCGACAGCGGCAATGCGGTCGCCGAAATAAAGGTGGCGCGCCAGTTGCGCAAAAAACACCACACGACAACGATCGCGAGGAGCGCGCCTTCGAGCAATAGATGCATCGATCCCTCGTAGTTGTCCTTGATCGGCGCCACCGTGTTGCTCGCCTCGACGATCTCGACTTCGGGGCGTCCCTGCTGGAAGCGGCTGATCGCGACGCGTACCGCGTCGGCGACACCAACATCTGAATAGCCACGCGAGCGAGTCACCTGAAAGCCAATGACTGGTCGACCGTCGCGGAATGCAAGCGTTGTTGGGTCTGCCTGGCTGTCGCTGATACGCGCGATCTGGTCCAACCGTACATATCGTCCATCGGCCATCGGAACGGTTATCGCGCCGACTTCAGCCGGCGTTCCAACGGTCGCTATCATGCGCGTAGATTGCCGCAAGCCGCCAATGTCACCCTGCCCACCTGAACTGTCTTTCTGCGTCGCTCTCAAGCGTGCCGATACATCCGATGGCGTCACTCCCAACCCCGCCATCAGCGTCGGATCGAGGTCGACATGTACCTCGCGATCGATACCGCCCACGCGGGAGACTGATGCAACGCCTTTCACCGCAAGCAGCGCCTTGGCAACATCGTTGTCGACGAACCAGGACAGATCTTTCTTGTCCAGCCGGGCCGATTCGATCGTATAGGTCAGAAAGGCCGCCCCCGCGGCCGTGAGCTTCGAGACTGTCGGTGACGCCATGCTCGCGGGCAGATCGGCGCGCGCGCTGTCCACCGCATTGCGCACCTCGCTCAAAGCCTCTTCGCCGTTCTTGTCGATCTCGAAGCTGGCGCTGATCGCCACGGCTCCGTCGGTGATCGTCGTCACGACGTGGTCAAGTCGGCTCAGCGACGCGAGCTTGTCCTCGATCTTGCGGGCCACCTCGGTTTCAAGCTGTGAGGGAGCGGCCCCTTCCAGCGTTGCCGAGATCTGAATCGTCGGCAAGTCCATGTCGGGGAAGTCCTGGATCTGCAAGTACCGGAAACCTATGAGTCCCAATGCAGTCAGCAACACGAAGAGCAGCAGCGCTGGCACCGGATTGCGGATAGACCATGCGGAGAAATTCATCGCATGGCTCCCTGCGTAGCATCGGCACGCTCCGCAGCCGAGACCACAGTCACCCGCGCGCCCTCAGAGAGGAATGCCCCACCGTCGGCGACGACACGGGCCCTGGTCGGCAAGTCATCCACTTCCACGCGGTTTCCTTGCCGACGGCCGATTTTCACCGGACGACTGTTGACCTTATCGCCGGAGCCGAGCAGATAGACATACGCGCGCCCGTCGCGCAACGTTACGGCCGTCTGGGGCAACGTCTGTGCCGGCACGGGATCGAACTCGATAAAGCCGTTGGCGAACATACCGGCACGTGCCGCGCTGCCGGCCTGCAGGCTGACGTAGACTATCGCGCGACCGGTGCCGGTGCTGAGCGTTGGGCTGACCAGCCGCACGCTGCCATCGACCCGCTCGCCGTTCGGCAGGGTCACGCGCGCGGTCTGGCCGGTCCGCAACGCAGCCATCTGACGAGCATCGAGCTCAGGCCGCCATTCAACGCGACCTTGGCGTACAAGGCGAAACAGCTCAGCACCCGCGCTGACGACATTGCCGACCACCGCGGACTTCGACGACACTATGCCGTCGTCGGCGGCGACCACACGCGTCTGCTTTAGTTTGAGCTTTATGCTGTCAAGCTCGGCCTCGGCCGACGCGAGATCGGCTCGCGAGATCGCCTCGCTGGCATGATAGTCCTCCACTTTCTGGACCGATAGCGCACCGCTGTCCCCGACGCCCTTCGCGCGCTGCAAGTTGGATGCAGCCTGCTCCAGTGTTGCGCGCGCACGCGCGACGACAGCGTTCTGTTTACGCAGATCGGCCTGCAAGCTGTCGTCGGCCAGCCGCGCGAGCAAATCCCCTCGCTTGACGTTCGCCCCCACGTCAACCAACAACTCAACAATTCTCAGCCCCCCGGTCTCGGGGCTAACGATGATTTCCTGCCAGGCGGTGAGCGGTCCACTGCCTTGCACGATCTGCGGCCAAGTCTCAACCTCCGTCGTAACAATGTTGACCGCCAGCACGCTCGGCGCCTGTACTTCCGGTGCGGCCGCTACGGGACTCTCAATCCACATAGCAAGACCTATTGCCGACAAGGCAGTCAGTCCGATCGCACCGGCGTGCAGCATCCTTTTTGCGAATTTCTTCATGGCTTGGTCCTTGATGCTTCGGTCACTGCGGCCGGCGGTGATGCCGGAACGCCCGGTTGCCAGCCCCCGCCGAACGCCTTGTAGAGCGCGATCCAGTGTTCGACGCGGTCGCGCTGTAGGGTGATCACGTTGATCTCGGCGGACAATGCCGAACGGCGCGCCTCCTCCAGCGTCAGCAGACTTTCACTGCCGGCGCGCCAGTTCACTTCGGTAGCACGGAAGTAGCGCCGATAGCCGTCGGCGGCGCGTTCGGCTTCTTCGGTGCGGCGCGCCGTGCTGTCCAGGTTGATCAGCGCCTGTTCGACCTCTTTCACCGCGGTACGCACGCCCTGGCGATAGCCGGCAAACGCTGCCTGATAGCCGGCCCGCGCCGTATCGACCGCGGCACGCCGCCTGCCCGAATCAAAGATCGGAAGCGACAGCGAGGGGCCGACAGACCAACCCGTGAAGGATGAAGCACCCGCTGCAGCCGAGACGGAGATCGACCCAGAGAGCGACAAGCTGGGATAGAGGTCAGCCTGCGCCACTCCGATCTCGGCACTGCTCGCAGCGAGTTCACGCTCCAGCGACGCGAGATCGGGCCGCTGACGCACCGCATTGGCCGGCACACTCTCTACCGCCAGTCCCGCTGGCCTGGGAATACCGCTACCGCCGGCCAGGAGGTCGCGCAACGCGGGCTCGTCCTGCCCGGTCAGGTCGACCAGCGACTTGATCAGCAGATCGCATTGCGCACGCTGCGAAAGCAGCGTCGAACTCGCGTTCGCAAGACTGGCGTGCGCCAGGGCCACATCGGCCTGCGCACTGAACCCTAGCCGCACGGCCATGGCCGTCGCTTTCTCGGTTGCGGCCGTCGAGGTGCGTTCGCGTTGGTATGCATCGGCCAGCAGCACGCAGGCGCGATACCGCACATAGGTATCGGCGACCTCGGCGGCAAGCGAAATTCGCGCTTCATGCCAGTCCGCTTCTCGCGCATCGGCGCGAGCGGCAGCGGCCTCGGTATTGCGTCGCACCTTGGCAAAGAGATCGATTTCCCACGCGGCGTCCAGGCCAGCGCTGCGTGTCGTGCCCGTCGCCGCGGCACCCAGTATCGATTGCTGGCGGGATCGAGTGAGCGAGGCGCTGCCGTCAACACTCGGCAGGCCGCCCGAACGTGCCGTGCTCAGTGTGGCGCGGGCCTTCTCTATACCTGTCCAGGCCTTCATTAGGCTTGGGCTGTCCGTCTCGGCCAACGCGATAAGCCGGGCTACGGTCGGATCATCGAACTGCTGCCACCAGTTGTGCATCGCGTCGACGTCGCCCCCGTGCGGCAACACTGCCTGCCAGGCTACGGGAGCGGTCGGTGCGGGTTCAGAGTAGGTTGGGCCGACCGCGCAGGCAGCGAGCATTAGGCTTGCAAAGGCGGGCACCAAGAAGATGGCAAGATGGGGTAACGGGGAAGCACGCATGAAGTGGGTTGATGAGCAGAAGTTCGGCGAATGATAGAAACTCCCTCCGTTCAGTGCGGTCCAGCAACGTTAAGCAGGGTAAAGATCGGTGTCATGACATGCGTCGCGCACCAAAACAACGGGATAATTTGGACATATTTCAGGACGACTCAACCATGCACCGCGTACTCCTCGTTGACGATGACGTCGATCTCACCGAGATGCTGTCGCTGTACCTCAAGCATGAAGGTTTTGACGTTCATGCTGTCCATGATGGCGAAGAAGGTATTGCGGAGGTGAAACGCGGTGCCTATGCGATCGTCGTTCTCGACGTCATGCTGCCGCGCATGTCGGGCATCGAGGTGCTGCGCCACATTCGCGGCACCAGCGACGTGCCTGTGTTGATGCTGACGGCGCGGGGTGAGAATATCGACCGCATCGTCGGACTTGACATGGGCGCGGACGACTACGTACCTAAGCCCTGCACTCCAGGCGAATTAGCGGCACGCATACGTGCAATCCTGCGCCGTACCGAGACACGCGAACCGGCAAACACTACGGCTAGCTCCCGCGTGCTGCAGGTAGGTGAGCTCCTGCTCTGGCCCGGCAGCCGACGTGCGCAGTGGCGTGGTCAGCCGCTTGATCTGACAGGCACTGAGTTCTGCCTGCTCGATGTACTGGCACGCCACGCCGGGCAGCTCATCAGCAAGGAGGCCATCTCGCAGCAAGCCTTCGGCCGACCACTGGCTCGTTTCGACCGGAGCATCGATGTGCACATCAGCAGCATCCGCCAGAAGCTGGGCGCGCGACCGGATGGCCTTTCGTGGATTCAAAGCGTACGCGGCATGGGCTACCAGTTGTTGGAAGACTGATCTCACAAATAGCGCCTGAACGCTGTTTCTCTTGTTAAGGAAATCGACTGCAATCTCGTTACCGAATAGGACTCACAATGACACCAAACCACCCATTCGGCCGTCTCTTCTGGAAGTTTTTGCTCGCACTGGCCATGAGCATGGTTCTGTCAATCGGCGGCACGGTGGGCTTCTTCCTGTTCACCGGCCGTACACCTCCACCCCCCGTCGGCATGCCCATGTGGGGACTGGTACCGCTGGTGCCCGTGATATCGGCCGCTACTGCGGTGCTCGTGATCAGCCTTGTATTGGCGTGGTATCTGTCGCACCCGCTACGCCACTTAAGTTGGGCGCTGCGCCGCTTGTCTGAAGGCCGGCTCGACACTCGGGTCGAGCCGCTGATGAGCGGCCGGCGAGATGAGATTGCTGATCTGGCACGCGATTTCGACCACATGGCGGCGCGGATCGAGCAACTGGCGCAAGCCAAGCGCACGCTGCTACATGACATTTCCCACGAGTTGCGTTCCCCACTGACGCGCCTGCAGGCGGCAATCGGCTTGTTGCGTCAGGACCCGATGCAGGCCGCCGCGATGATCGAACGTATCGTGCGCGAAAGCGGGCGCTTGGAGATGCTGATCGAAGCGTTGCTGACGTTACATCGATTAGATGACGGTCCCACCGGTACGCCGGCACAGCGCGTTGACGTCATCGAGTTGTTGCAAGCTATCGCTGATGACGCCGACTTTGAGGCTCGTGCTTCGCAGCGGACCTTGCGCTTGGAGGCGTCAAATAGCTTTGTCACCAACGCGCACGGCGAACTGCTCTACCGCGCCTTCGAGAACGTCATCCGCAATGCGCTGAAGTACAGTCCGACAGGTAGCGAAATCAGTGTTGTGGCACGTATCACCGAAGGCGAAAGGATGCTCGTTACCGCCGTGCAGGATCGTGGCCCCGGTGTGCCGTCGGAGATGCTTCAGGCCATCTTCGAGCCCTTCACTCGGGTCGAAGGCAGTGAGTCGGTGCGCGGTGCCGGCCTGGGCCTCGCCATCGCGCGTCGGGCGATGCTGTTGCACGGCGGCAGCATCGAGGCCTCGCTACGCGAAGGTGGCGGACTGGTTGTCACGCTTTCACTGCCGAGATGCAACTGATGGCTTGGGCAACCGATGCACATAACGTCCGGCAATTTTCTTTCGGGGTCGTTGGCGTGAAGAAGCTGTCTCTTTTCTCGATCCTGCTTGCAATGGCGCTACTCGCCGGTTGCTCCACGCTTCGCCCGTGGCAGAACGCTGCGGCACCGCAGATAAGTTCACATGCGGCCGGCCCTCCTGGCTATGGCCCGGAGAATACGGATAAACGATCCATCGTTGCGGCGCTGACCCTCTCGGGTGGCGGCGCCCGTGCGGCGGCGTTCGGTCTGGGAGTACTACGCGAACTGAAGGCTACCCGCTTTACCTGGGAGGAAGAGGAAACGACATTGCTGGACGAGATCGGGTTGATCAGCGGGGTCTCCGGCGGCAGCATCCTGGCTGCCCACTATGCGATGTTCGGTGATGAGACACTGGCCCGATTCGAGTCAGATTTTCTCTTGAAAAACTTCCAAGGCGACTTGATTCGGTCGGCACTATCACTGTCGCGTTTCCCTAAACTGATGTCACCGTGGTACGGCCGAAGCAACTCTCTGGAGGAGAATCTGGGCGTGTTGTATCACGGCAAGACCTTCGGCGACCTGGCCGCCCGGAAACGGGGACCAAGACTGCTGATCACGGCCACCGACCTCACAACGGGAGCGCCCTTCGAATTCACACGCGAACAGTTCGCACTAATCTGTTCGGACCTGGACAGTGTGCCGCTCTCGTTCGCGGTGGCCGCATCATCTGCGGTGCCGCTGGTACTAAGTCCTATGACGCTGCAAAATCATGCCGGATCCTGCCCGCATTCCCCCCTGGCTAAACCAGGCTTGACAACGTCGATAGCGACCAATTACCGAAGCCGGATGATGAAGATCGGCGCGGAAAGTTACGTTGATGCGCGTGAGCGCCCATTCCTGCATCTTGTCGACGGGGGGCTCGCCGACAATCTGGGCATTCGAGGGCTGCTTGACCGAGTGGTGGCCACTGGGTCAATTCAGGACAGCTTCCGCGACCGGCCACCTGGCTCCATCCGCAAACTGATTCTTATCACGGTCAATTCCGAGCGTGCGCCGGCCGAGCAAATCGACCAGAGCGACCGCGTTCCGACTCTCGCCCAAGCAACGGGAGCATTGCTGTTCGGTGCAGGCTCGCGAGGCACCCAGATGACCCTGGCACTGCTCGAAGATGATTTGCAGCGCTGGAACGAAGAACTGAAGCACCAACGTGGCACTGGCGACAGTCCATTCGCCTCTGATGCCGAGATTTACGTCGTCAGCGTGAGCTTGCGAGACGTGCCGAATACTGAACGACAGCGCTTGTTACTAAGGGTGCCTACAGCCTTCACGATAGAGCCAGGGGATGTGCAGTTGCTGCAGGATTCCGCGCGCGAAGCATTGAGTCGGTCATCGACATTCCAACGTCTGCGCCAAGATCTCAGCACACCTACACGACCACCGATCCAGTCGGGCGATGCCGTGCCCGAACTCTGACGACACACCGGTCCGAATGCGTCCTTCGGTTCTGTTTTCGCGTCAAATGGCACAGGGCTGGATATTGAACCATTGTTGTTCCCGCATTTGATGTCCAAGCCACTTAAGGTAGAGAACGCGCACTCGCAGAGTTACACCACCCAACTTCAAATAGATCACCTGCATTAATTCAATTGGTCTTCGCCGGTTTGCAGGCGCCCCTGCCGTCTTATTTCGAAGATACGGGTGAGGCGTGCAGCGCCTGCAATTGCCAATAGCCGCCGAGGTATTGCCACACCGCGAGCGTGCTGCTGGCCACCGCATGCCGCTCACCGTTGCGCAGTACCGTTGCCCGCATGCCGGCATGGACCAGGCCGACCGACCCCAGCATTCGATAGTGAGGGTCGGTGAATTCCAGGGTTTCATAGCGGATCGCGCCGCTGACCAGCTTCTCAAGATAACTGTCACGGCTGTCGCGCACGCCGCTCGAATGCACATAGACCAGCGACTCTGAAAACATGGCGGCCAGGCGTGGGGTCTCGACAGCCAGCATGGCGAGACGTCGGGATTCTTCGGCGGCAGCCAGGCCAGCTTCACTGCTTGCTTGCATCGCTCAAACCGCTTCCGCGAAGATAGTGTTGGCGAGAACCCCTATCTGGCTCACCTCGATTTCAACCCTGTCCCCCGATTTCATCCACACCGGCGGATTGCGCTTGGCACCCACGCCGCCAGGCGTGCCAGTCACGATCACGTCACCAGGCTGCAGCGTCGTGAAGGCCGAGATGTAGTTGATCAGCACCGGAATGGGAAAGATCATCGACGCTGTGGTGGTGTGCTGCATGACTTGCCCGTTGAGTCGCGTCTCCAACGTAAGCTCCGCACCGTCGGCGATCTCGCCACGTGTCACCAGCCAGGGGCCGAACGCACCAGTGCCGCTGAAGTTCTTGCCGGCGGTGAACTGTATGGTATGGCGCTGCCAGTCACGGATGGAGCCGTCGTTATAGGCGCTGTAGCCGGCCACATGGTCCCAGGCGTCTTCTTCGCGAATGCGTCGACCAGCCTTACCAATCACTACGGCAATCTCGCCTTCGTAGTCCAGTTGGGTCGATTCGGGCGGCAGCAAGATGGGCTGCAAATGTGCGGTCTGCGACTCGGCCACACGCATGAACAGCAGCGGATGCTGAGTCTTGTCACGTGCGGTTTCGATGCGATGTTCTTCATAGTTGTGACCCACGCAGAAGATCTTGCCTGGTGCCGGGATCACGGGAAGGAACTGGATCTCGTCAAGTGGCACTAATGGTGCACTGGCCTGGGCGGCAATGTCCTCCAGTTTGCCGCCCTGTAACGCGCTGAGCAGCGTCGGGTAGGTGGCGCTGCGCAGTGGCATGACGCCAGTGCCGGTAGCCATACCCCAGCCGACCTGGCCCTGGTGGAGATAACTGATCAATTTCATGACGAACTTTCTGTAAGAGTGAGCCGAGTGCTTAATCCAGTGAAATATTGAGTCGCTTGATGGTGTCGCCGTAGCGTTGGGTATCGCTACTCAACTGCTGCAGGAACTGAGCGGAATTGAGTGCATAGGGCTCGTAGAACATCGTGGCGTATTTAGCCTTCACGTCGGGCTCGGTCAGCACCGCAGCCACGTCCTGCTGAATCTTCTCGATGACCGCCTTCGGTGTGCCCTTGGGCGCGAGCAGGGCAGTCCACGCGCTGAGTTCGAAACCCGCAGGGCCACCTGACTCGGTGACCGTAGGCACGTCAGGAAATTCCGCAATCCGTCGCGGTGCCGCGACAGCGAGGTAACGAGTCTTGCCAGCGCGCTGCATACTCCCGGCACTGGCGGCACTGCCAAATGCCCAGTCCACTTCTTGGTTGCCAACCGCGACATATAGCTGCGACATTTCCTTGTAGGGCACATGCATCATGCTGGTGCCCGTGGCTGCCTGCAGCATGGCCGCACCGATGTGGCCGGGGCTGCCCACGAACCAGGAGCCATAGGAAATCTGGTTGGGCGCCGCTTTCGCGCCGGCCAGCAGATCGGCCATGGTCTTGTACCGGCTGCCGACGGGCACGTTCACGAAGAAATAGTTACGCAAGATAGGCGTCACCGGCTCGAAGTCGCGCAGTAACTCATAGGGTAGCTTCTTGAACAAAAAAGGCTGGGCGGCCATTTGCGCGTTGTCCATCTGTACCAATTCATGCCCATCGGGAGCGGCGCGCTTGACGGCTTCGAAGGCGATGAAGCCACTCGCGCCAGGGCGGTTGTCGATGATGACCGGTTGCCCCCAACGTCTGCTCAGCCGATCGCCGACCAAGCGCAAGGCAACTTCCGGGCCGCTGCCGGCTGGAAACGGTGTGACGATCCGCACGGGTTTGGTGGGGAATGCCTGGGCCTGTGCGGGCTGTACAGCGAGCGTCAGCAAGGCGAGCACGGCGGCGCCCAGAGAAGTGATGATGGAAGGGGTCATGGTTGTCTCCTGAGTGGGTGAAAGGTTGGCAAGTGCGGTCTTGTCGCCGCGTAGGATCAAGATGGTCTATTTGGTTAAGAATGTGTTCACAATCTAGGACACCAAAGGCTTACGAGGCTGTGCGAACCGTGCGGTCAGCTGCTGCAGCCGTGGGGTATCCGGCACGCCAGCACAACCCAGGTAAGCGAGCACATAACGGTCAGGGCGCAACAGCACAGCGTTGGCACCAGCGCTGCGAATGAGTTTTTCCAGCGTGCCATCCACGTCGCGTAACACCGCGTCCGCAGACGCTTGTGAAGGCAAAAAGTCGTCCTGCTGTGCTAGGACCCGGACGTAGCGGCAGGGCAAGCCGAAGTCGGGTGGCACTGGCGCATCGGCCAAGCCGAGCCAGGCGAAACCATGACCCAGCATGTCGTCGAGCGGCACATGGACACCACTGGGCAATTCCACCTGCGGCTGCGGTAGCAACTGGCCAGCTGGCACCAGTGCTCTGGCGCTTTCTCCCAGCAGGAAGAAGCCTTCATGAAAGCGTGGCTTAGGCTTGAATTTAAGCTGCAGTACATAGTCGCGGGCCGGCCGATAGAGGCTGCACAATTTGAGTGCACCCTGTGTGAGCATGGCCGCGAGGACTGACTTGGGTTGCATGAAATTGCCAATGCGAACCGCCATCTCGATCAGCGACCAGGCATGTGGTTTACGCTCCTGCATATAGGTGGCGAGCAGGTCGGGCGCCATCTCGCCGCGCACCACAGCTGCCAGTTTCCAGGCGAGGTTGGTGGCATCGCGTACACCGCTGTTCATGCCCTGGCCCGCGAACGGTGGTGTGAGATGGGCGGCATCGCCGGCGAGAAACACGCGACCCGATTGCCATCGCTCTGCCACCCGGGCATGGAAGGCATAGACCACCTTGCGGGTGATGACCAGTTGCGCATCAGCCGGATTGCGAGATTGAATCCAGCGCCGCACACTCTCTTCGGCCAATACTTCTTCTGGGTCTTCGCCTTCATGCAGCATGAACTCATAACGCAGCGTGCCCTGCGGTCCGGGCAGACGAATCGCTGGCCGCGCCGGATCGCAGTAGGTACGGGTGTGGCGGAAGGCGGAATCGCGGTCCAGCAGATCGACGATCAACCATTTTTCATCGTAGGTGCTACCGGTGAGTGCAATTCCGAGTTGCTCTCGCACCCTGCTGCGACCGCCGTCGCAAGCCACCAGCCACTGGCAGGTGATGTGTTTTCTTTCACCGTCTTGGCTGAGCTGCAGGTGGACGGCCTCACCGTTTTCCCCTTCGTCACTGAATTGCACGAGTTCGTGGCCGAACCAGATCTCGGTGTGCGGAAATCGCTGCAGGCCATCGCGTAACTGCCCCACCAGCATCTGCTGGCGAAACGCATTGCGCTTGGGAAAGCCATGCTCCATGCTTTTCGGTTCGATACGCGCAAACTCCTTACCACGCCATGAGTAATAGTGCACGCCATAGCCCTGCACCACGTGCGGCAGCACCTCGGCAATGAGGCCGCAGGCCTGCACTGTGCGCAGGCTTTCGTCGTCGATGGTGACGGCACGGGGCTCGCCCACCGTGCTGGTGTTGCGCTCGAGAACCAATGTCCTGATTCCTTGCTGGCCAAGCAGATTGGCGAGCATGAGTCCGGTTGGGCCGGCACCAACAATGACTATGGGGTAATGCGTCTCGCCCGTCATCGCGGGCGCCAGCGAAGACACGGGTAATGCTGCGTTCATGAAGTCTCCGGTTTTCTATTGGCACGCAATTGAGCCCTGGGTTTGGTGCGTGCCTTGTCACGCTGGTCCTGCAGCCGGCCTTCGATGCGGCCGGCCGTACTTTGCAAACGGCTCAAAGTGGATTTGCGAAGTGCGGCAGTCAGCGTGGCGGCGGGCATCACAACACTCAGGCTGCCGAGCAAATGTTCACCGTCGCGTAAGGCCACCGCGAAGCCCACCGCATCGGGGTCAACCTCGCCTTCAGTCACGCAATAACCGGTCTGACGTAGTGCGGCCAGCACCTTTGCCAATTGCGCGTAGTCATCGGGCAGGCCAGCGGCCACCAGGGTCTGGCGTTCGCTGCCCCAAAGCTGTTTCAGTTGGGCTGGCGGCAAATAGGCCAGGATGATCTTGGAGGTAGCACCGCGGTAAAGCGGCATGGCACGACCTCGCTCGTAACTTACCGACAGGGCCGGGTTGTGTCCATTGACCTGGTGGATGCACATCACCTTGCTGCCATGGAAGCGGCACAGCAATATCGTGCCACCAGTGTCTTCGGCGAGCTTGGTCGGTAGCTCTTGCGCCGCTTCGAGCAATGGGTCAGCAAGTCGAATCTGCCGATCAAGCTCGACCACCATCGGGCCCAACACATAGCCCCGGTCTGCCACGCGCTCCAGCATGCCGGCGCGAGCAAGCTGACTCAGATCCCGGTAGATGCTGGCGCGCGACACACCAAGCTCTTCGATTAGCCACTCGGGAGTAATGACGCGGCGTTCCAGACTGAACAGGCCGAGGATGCGCAGCATGCGGTTGATGCTTGGCATGACGTTACCTATCGCGTGATCAGCTGCGCAGAATAGCTTTGCCCCACAGATTGAGCGTGCGCTCCTCGTGGGTCCACTCACCGGCAGTACGGCCGGGCTCGCAATGCTCTATCTCCGACGAAATCTCCGCCAGATTGCCGTCCGGATCGCGCACCATGAAGAACACGTCATTGCCCGGACCATGGCGGCCAATGCCCCAGACGATGGGTTCGCGCAAGCTGGCCATGTGATCGCCCCACGCCTTCATACTGGCCCAGTCGGGTGCCTCGAAGGACTGGTGGTCAAAGCATGAGATCGGCGCAAAGAACAGGGCCAACGCGTGGTGCAGGTTGTCGCTACGCAGGAAACAGGCTCGTAGATGCCCTTCCGGATCACGGACCGCATCCGAAAGAACCAGACCGACCTGCTCGGTATAGAAGGCCAGCATGTCGAGCATATGCGGTGTACGTAACGCGAAATGCTGCAGCGTAGCTGGCAGCGGCGCAGCTTCGATGCTGGGCATGGCGTTCGCTTCGGGTGCGGAGAAAACGATGAGATTGCCATCGGGATCGCGCAATGCAACGGCCGATGCGGCACAGTTGACTGGCAAGGCATGGGTTTCCAGTCCCTGACAACGCCGACGAAAAGCCTGCCAAGCCGCGTCGCTGTGCAGCCTAAACTGAGCGAACCCCAACTGGTTAACTTGGCCGTTGGTGATCTGCACTTCGCGGCTGGGACCACGGCAGACATAGCCGCCTTCCATCTCATCGAGCGACATGCCGTAAGTGCGGCTATAGAAGCGCGCCATCGCCAGCGGGTCTGGCGAGCGCAGACTGATGGTGCGCAGGGCAGCTTGCAGTTCAGTGAAGTGTTCCATGGCGTCATTGATCTTGTGAGGCAATGCGGCTACTGTCTTCTTCACCCCAAAAGCTGTCAACGACAAATCTCAGTATGTGAGATTTTGTGCGCATTTGCCGGTTCGTGCGCCTGGGTGCTCTTTGCTCTCAAAGCTCCTGTATCGCGAGCGCACCAGGACTGTTGAATTCCGTCGAAATCTGCCCCACGTAGACACTAGGGGATGCGGACAAAACTCGGACTGGTTAATGCCGTAAGTCCGAGAAGCTCTCGGGTCAGACTTCAGCGGAATTCAACAATCCGTGCACCCCTACGCCTCGCGCTCTTCGATCCAGTGTGAGCAGGAGCCATAGACCTCATTACCAGCGTCAGCGATGATCTGATAGTCGCGACGCGCCTCTTCGGTGGCAGGAGTCCACAGTCCGCCATCTTTCAACTCATCTTCATGATGAACAACATGTGCTGCCCAGCAAAGGCGAATTTCTTTCATGATCTACCTCTCAAGAGTCTCTCGTAGCTCCACCATAACCGCGCTAAGGGAACCGCGATCGCAATCTAGCCATGATCCAGTCGAACTCGACTTTGCCAAGCTCCCATCCCTTACGTCTGATGCCGACATCGACTTCATCCAATAGCTTGGTTAAAGTCAGATCGTGACGTTCAATGCGCTTTCTCTCGGTGTAGGCGGTCAGCTGCTCTACAAGATCTGCGCACATGAGGTACCGTCCACGGCGTTCTTCCTCAGTCAGGCCAACCACATAGCGGCCATCGACCTCACGTGCAGCAACTTTCGGTTGCGCGCCGGTCAGCGTAGTGGGAAATGGATCGTGAGGGAAGTCTTCTGGCACCAAGACTTCTTTTTCGTCGTCGGGAGTATCTTCCCCGGTCACATCGGAGGATTTCATACGCACTTCTGTTGAATTCCGTCGAAATCTGACCCACTTAGCGCAGTAATTTCCATCCAAAACTGACCCACGTAGGCACTACCCTGCTTGTTTTAAAAGCAGGGGAAATTAGGAGTGATAGACGTGGCGACATTGAATGTCATCAGGCGATGGGCATTGAGGGATCAGATGTCCATCCGCGAGATCTCAAGGCGTACAGGCCTGGCTCGCAACACAGTGAAGAAGCACCTGCGATCGGAAGAGAGCGAGCCCAGCTA
>Ga0102595_100168_pt1 | contig 75984 bp, 65 predicted proteins | sample Araplaol_mTSA_r2_2_FD_76864 | JGI IMG/M metagenome (GOLD analysis project Ga0102595, IMG submission 76864) | Arabidopsis root microbial communities from North Carolina, USA - plate scrape MF_Col_mTSA_r2 (SPADES assembly) (version 2) | ecosystem: Host-associated > Plants > Roots > Endosphere... | reverse complement strand
CGCAGCGCGGGTCGGGGTGGTGCAAAAAGGCTGTGGGCGGCAGTTGCCCGGCGCGCAGGGCCATCACGCTTGCGATGAATTCCATGGCGCCGGCCGCGCCCATGGCATGGCCGTGCACGCCTTTGCTGGAGCTGATGGGCAGGTGCTCGGCCAGTTCCTGGAAGGCCAACTTGATGGCGCTGGTTTCCACCACGTCACCCACATCGGTCGCGGTGCCGTGGGCATTGAGGTAGCCGATGTCGGAGGCCCGCATTCCCGCATCCGCCAGCGCCAGTGTCATGGCGCGTGCCTGGCCCTGGGCATCGGGCTGCGTCAGGTGGTGGGCGTCGGTGGTGGAGGCGTAGCCGCTGAGTTCGGCCAGAATGGTGGCGCCGCGGCGCTTGGCGCTTTCCCATTCCTCGAGCACCAGCATGGCGGCGCCTTCGGCCAGCACCAGGCCGCTGCGGTCGGAAGAGAACGGGCGGCAAGATGTTTCGGGGCCGTCGGCGTGGGGCTTGGCCAGGGTGTGCATGGCCTGCCAGGCCTTGATGGTGCCGCGGTTGAGCAGCGCTTCCGAGCCGCCGGCCAGCATGGCATCGGCATAGCCGTGGCGGATTTGCCGGAAAGCCTCACCGATGGAGGCGGCCGAGGAGGCACAGGCGTTGGAGATGGTGCTGCTCGGCCCCTTCAGGCCGAACTCCATGGATACATGGGCGGCAATGGCGTTGTTCATCGCCAGCACCACGGTCATGGGGCGCAGGCGAGCAACCTTTTGCTCGAGCAGGGCGGTGTAAGCCACATCGGTGGAACTGGCGCCGCCGCTGCCCGTACCCAGGGATACGCCAAAGCGCTCGGCGGCAAAGTTGTTGTGGACAGCGGTGAGATCACCCAGGCCGGCCTGCGACATGGCTTCGCGGCCCGCCACCAGCGCAAACTGGCTGACGCGGTCCATGGTCAGCAGCCGGGCGCGCGGGAAATGGGGGTCGGGATCAAAATCGATCGCGCCGGCCAGCACGCTTTCGGTGCCGGTGGGGAAGGGAATGTCGACGGCGCGAATGCCGGAGCGGGCGGTCAGCAGGGCATCAAAAAAAGCCGGGGTGCCGGTTCCCACGGCGGAGATGACGCCCATACCCGTGATGGCAACGCGACGCATGGATGTCCTGGGGCGCCCGCCAGGGGCTTAAGCGGCGGGCTTGCCCGATGGCAGCAAAGGCTCGATCAGCTGGACCATTTCGGCCAGGGTACGGGGCGGATTGGCCTGGTCGGGAATCTGGATGCCGAACTGGTCTTCGATCTGGAAGAGGAATTCGATGACCGCCAGGGAGTCCAATCCAAGGCTTTCCAGCGTGGCATCAGGCAGCAGTTTTTCCTCGCTGATGCCAAATGTCTCGGCAAAAAGTTTAATCAAATCAGAATTCATCACCCAACCAGTACTTGTATGTGCAAAGCGTCATTGTCCCACCATCGCCGCGACAGCTGACCTTTGTTCAAACCTCGAGGTCATTCTACAAAAGCGGTGGCGTTGTTTTTGTGCTTCAAGGGGTGTACATCTGCCGGACGGCATCCGACAGGCTGAACGTTCCCAGGAGCTCCCCTAAATAGCTGACAGGCGCCGGGGCAACGGCTGCCGCGCCGATTTCAGCGCGCAAACGCGCGTTGCTGAACACCGCATCGGCTGTCAAAAAAGGCAGGTAGGGTTGCAGTGCCTCGAACATCCAGCGCTGGCGGGCGAATTTGGGTGTCGGCACGAAGTCGCGCCCCCGCATCACCAGCTTGCCTATGCCCGGCATGGTGGCCGTCAACTCATCGGCCAGCACTTTGAACGTCATGGAGTCTTCGCCGGTTGACACGTGGTAGCAGTCGTGGGCCAGTTCGCCCTTGAGCAGCATTTCGGCGAAAGCGCCGGCGATGAAGTCCACCGGCGCGAAATCCAGCCTGGCCAGGGGGTCCAGGGGAACGTCCCCCAATTCAGCCATCACGGGAATCGACCACAGCATGTTGCGGGAAAGCTTGGCGTCGTCGATGCCGCGCGACAGCACAATGCCGGGGCGCAGGCTGACAAAGGGGCTGCCCGCGGCGCGCAACAGGGTTTCGGCGTCGCGCTTGGACCGGATGTAGTCATTGGCATAGCCGGCAAAGGGCATGTCTTCCGTGATCACGCCGCGCGGCTCCGTGGTGACCGCCGCGGTGCCGACAAAAAAGCCGCGCTGCGAAGGGGCCAGGTTTTTGAGGATGCCGGAAAACTGTTCGGCCGCCTTGATGTTGATAGGGTAAACCCCTGCGCCGGGCTTGAAGGAGGTGCTGGCCGCAGAGTGCAGGATCACGTCGGCGGATTGCAGCACGGCCGTGCTCAGGCCGAAATTGGGTTCAATGACGTCGCCGGCTTCGGCGGACACCATCTCGGCGAACTCGGGTTTCCACAGAACGCTCTTTTTCAGGCGCTCCAGGAGGCGGTCGCGGGCTTGGTTCGAATCGGCGGCGCGCACCACAGCGGTGCTGTAGACGCCGCGCGCTGCCAGAAGAAGCATTAACTCGCCGCCAATCAGGCCGGTTGCGCCCGAAAGCAGTACGCGTTTAGACATGTGAAGAAATGTAAAGCAGAACCCACAAGTATAAGCCAGCCCATGTGACAGAGCTGCAAAACCCCACTGGGCGAAACCGTCTATATCAGCACAATCGCACGCCGGCCGGGCTTTTTTGGCGAGGAGGCAAGCACCCCCTCGCTGCGCCCGGCTTATTCCCCGGTCTGCGCCGGGGCGGGGCTTTCGCCGTGCCGGCCGCGCAATCGCCTGCTGGTGCGCCGGACGAAGTGCTCCAGGTCGTCGATATAGGTGAATACCGCGGGCACCACCAGCAGGCTGAGCACGGTCGAGGTGATCAGGCCGCCGATCACGGCGATCGACATCGGCGAGCGAAAGCTCGGGTCGGCCGCGCCCAGGCCCAGCGCGATGGGCATCATGCCGGCGCCCATGGCCAGCGTGGTCATGATGATGGGCCGCGCGCGCTTGTGGCAGGCGTCCAGCAGCGCGTCCCAGCGCGACATATTGTGGTCGCGCCGCGCCACGATGGCGTATTCCACCAGCAGGATGGAGTTCTTGGTGGCGATGCCCATGAGCATGATCAGGCCGATCAGCGAGGGCATGGAAAAGCTCTTCTGTGCGATCAGCAGGCCGACGAAGGCGCCGCCCAGGGACAGCGGCAAGGCCGCCAGGATGGTCACCGGATGCAGGAAGTCCTTGAACAGCAGCACCAGCACGATGTAGATGCACAGCACACCGGTCAGCATGGCCAGGCCGAAGCTCGCGAACAGCTCGCCCATGACTTCTGCGTCGCCGATTTCCACCACCTTGACACCCGCCGGCAGGTTCTTGATCGCCGGCAGGAGCTTGACCGCCTCGGTGATGTCGCCCAGGGCCCGGCCCGACAGTTCGATCTCGAACTTGACGTTGCGCGAGCGGTCGTAGCGGTCTATGACCGCCGGCCCGCCGGTGATTTCCAGCGTGGCCACCTGGCCCAGCATGACCGGGCCGACGCCGGGCTTGACGCTGGGCACGGCCAGGCGCTCCAGCACGCTCAGGTCTTTGCGGGCCGCGTCATCGAGCTTGACGACGATGGGCACCTGGCGCTGCGAGAGGTTGAGCTTGGGCAGCGATTCCTCGTAGTCGCCGACCGTCGCGATACGCAGCGTTTCCCCCATGGCCGCGCTGGTCACGCCCAGGTCGGCCGCTCGCGCGAAGTCCGGCTTGATGGCGATTTCAGGCCGTACCAGGCTGGCGCTCGATGAAATATTGCCCAGGCCGGGAATGGTCCGCAAATCTTTTTCCACCGCCATCGCGGCGGTCTGCAGGGCGTTGGCGTCCTCGGCCGTCAGCACCAGGATGTAGGCTTCGCCGGATCCGCCCAGGCCGACCTTGCTGCGCACGCCGGGCAAGGATTCCAGGGCCGCGCGCATTTTGTTTTCAATGCCCTGCTTGCGCGGGCGTTCGTTGCGTTCATCGAGCAGCACGGTCAGCGTGGCCTTGCGGGTTTCCGCCGAGCCCTGCATGGCGAAGGGATCGCCGCCGGCCGTGCCCCCGCCTATGGTGGTGTAGACGTTCTTGACGTGCTTGACCTTGCTGATGAGCTGGCGCGCGTGCTCGGCCGAGGCCCTGGTCTGCGCCAGCGTCGCGCCGGGCGGCAACTCCAGGTAGACCTGGGTCTGCGAGTTGTCGTCGGGCGGAATGAAACCCGTGGGCAGCAGCGGAACCAGCGCCACCGAGCCAAAGAAAAACAGCGTGGCCATGGCCATGGTCTTCACGCGGTGATGCAGGCACCAGGTAGCGGCCCGCATGTACCACCGCATCCAGCCTGGGTCGGTGTGTGTGCCCACCACGGGCTTGAGGATGTAGGCCGCCATCATGGGCGTGAGCACCCGCGCCACCACCAGCGAGGCGAACACGGCCAGCGAGGCCGTCCAGCCGAACTGCTTGAAGAATTTTCCGGCCACGCCGCTCATGAAGGCGGTGGGCAGGAACACGGCGATCAGGGTGAAGGTGGTGGCAATCACCGCCAGGCCGATTTCGTCGGCCGCTTCCATTGCGGCCTCATAGGGCGTTTTTCCCATGCGCAGGTGGCGCACGATGTTTTCCACCTCGACGATGGCGTCGTCCACCAGGATGCCTATCACCAGCGACAGCGCCAGCAGGGTGATCACATTGATGGAAAAGCCCAGCAGGTGCATGCCGATGAAGGCCGGGATTACCGACAAAGGCAGTGCCACCGCGGAGACGAAGGTGGCGCGCCAGTCGCGCAGGAACAGCCACACCACCAGCACGGCCAGGATGCCGCCCTCGTAGAGCAGGTGCATGGAGCCGTCGTACTCCTCCTGCACCGGCTGGACGAAATTGAAAGCCTCCACGAGTTCCACGTCGGGGTATTGCCGCTTGAGTTCGGCCAGCGCGGCCTGCACGGCGGCACCCACCGCGACCTCGCTTTCGCCGCGGCTGCGCGAGACCTCGAACCCGACCACGGGTTTGCCGTCCAGCAGCGCGGCCGCGCGCGGCTCGGCGGTGGTGTCGGACACGGTGGCGACCTGGTCCAGCCGTATGCGCCGGCCGTCGCTCAGGGCCAGCTCGATTCCGGCCAGTTCCGCGGCCGACTTCACTGTCGCCAGGGTGCGCATGGGCTGCTCGCTGCCGCCCAGGTCGGCGCGCCCGCCGGCGCTTTCCGTCTGCACCTGGCGCAGCTGGCGCGAGATGTCGGACGCCGTGGCGCCCAGGGCCTGCAGGCGCGACGGGTCCAGCGCCACGCGCACCTCGCGCGAGACGCCGCCCACGCGGTTGACCGCGCCCACGCCGCGCACCGCCAGCAGCTTGCGCGAGACGTCGTTGTCGACGAACCAGGACAGCGCCTCCTCGTCCATGCGCGGCGAACGGATGGTGAAGGCCAGCACCGGCTGGCCGGCCAGGTCCATCTTGGAGACCACCGGTTCGCGCACGTCGGCGGGCAGTTCGCTGCGCACCTTGGATACGGCGGCGCGCACGTCATCCACGGCTTCCTGCACGGGTTTTTCGAGCCGGAACTCGGCTGTGATGGTGGCGCCGCCGTCCTGCACCTTGGTATAGATGTGTTTGAGGCCCTGCACCGTGGCGATGGAATTTTCCAGCTTGCGCGCCACTTCGGTTTCAAGCTGGGCGGGCGCCGCGCCCGGCAGCGAAGCCGACACCGTCACCGTGGGCAGGTCGATGTCGGGAAAGTTCTGCACCTTCATCGCCTTGAAGGACAGCATGCCGGCAAAGGTCAGCAGCACAAACAGCATGACCGCCGGAATCGGGTTCTTGATCGACCAGGAGGAGACATTCATGGGCCTGCTCCTTACTTGCTGGCGGCCGTCGCCGGCCTGGCGGAGGCCGGTGCGGCGGGGACGGCGTCGCTGACCCTGACCAGGTCGCCGTCGTTCAGGAAGCCCGCGCCGCTGACGATGATGCGCGCGTCCGCGGCCAGGCCGGACGTGATCTCGACCCGGTCGCCGGCCAGCCGGCCGGTCTGCACCTTGAGCTGGCTGATGCGATTGTCGGCATTGAGGCGAAACAGGTAGTTAAAGCCGTCGCGCACCACCAGCGCTGGCTGCGGCACGGTCAGCGCGGGCGTCTCGCCCAGCTCGAACTCCCCGCGCGCGAACATGCCGGCCTTGGCCGGCGACGCCATGCCGGCGGCAACCGGCAGGTCCACATAGACCAGCGCCGCGCGGGTTTGCGGGTCCACGCTGGGGGCGATCATGCGCACCCGCCCCTTGAGTTCGGCGCCGCTGGCGGCCACCACCCTGGCCGTGGTGCCGGCCTTGATGCGGCCCAGTTCGGCCGAAGTCACCTCCGCGCGCCACTCGAGGCGCCCGCCCCGTATCAGGCGGAACAGCTCGGTGCCCTGGGGCACCACCGAGCCCACCGTCGCGGTGCGCGCGGAGATCACGCCGCTGTCGGGCGCCAGCACCTGGGTGTTTTTGCCGCGCAGCTGCTGCGCGTCAAGCACGGCCTTGGCCGCCTCGACGCGCGCCTTGGCGGTCTGCTCGGCGGTGTTGTACTGGTTGATCTGCTGGTCGCTCAGCGCGCCCGAGCTGGCCAGGGTGCGCGCGCGCGCCGCGTTGTCGGCCGCGTCGGCCGCGTTGGCCTGTGCCTCGATCAGGTTGGCGCGGGCCTGCGCGGTGTCGGCCTGCACGCTGTCGCCCGAGAACACCGCCAGCACCTGCCCGGCCTTGACCTGGTCGCCGACGTTGGCCTGCACCTGCACCAGCCGCAGGCCGTTGGACTCGGAGCCGATCACGGCCTCCTGCCAGGCCGTGATGTTGCCGTTGGCGCTGAGCCTGACCGGCAGGCTCATCTGCCGCGGCAGCGCCGTGGCGACGGTCAGGGCCGGCTTGGCGGTGGGCGGGGCATCGCCTTTGGCCTCCGAACGGGAAAGGAAAAAGGCGGCGCCTCCCGCCACCAGCACTGCAGCGGCGATCAAGGCGATGGCAAAAGGGGTGGGCTTGAGTTTTGGCATGGTGTGCAAGGGCTCTGTCAAAGGTGGCGGAGTGATGGCGTGGCGGCCTCAGGGCGCGGTGATGGCGGCGGGGGTGAAGGGGGCGGGCACGTCCGACACCAGGGGCGGCACCGGCGGCTCGGCGGCGGTCCAGCCGCCGCCCAGCGCGCGGTACAGCGCCACCCAGGCGCTGCGGCGCTCGCGCTGCAGCGCGACCACATTGCTTTGCGCCGCCAGCAAGGTGCGGCGGGCGTCCTCAAGTTCGACCAGGCTGGCCAGCCCGCTCTTGTAGCGGGCCTCGGTGCCGGTGAAGGAGGCGCGGTAGCCTTGCGCGGCGACCAGCGCGTCCTCGTTGCGCTCGGCGGTGCTTTGCAGCTTGACCAGCGCTTCCTCCACCTCCTGCACGGCTTTGCGCACGCTGGCGCGGTACTGGGTGGCGGCGTCCTCATAGCGGGCCTTGGCGGCCTCCACATTGGCCTCGCTGGCGCCGCCGTCAAACAGCGGAACCGTCAGCTGCAGCGGCCCGACCGTCCAGGTGTCAAAACGCTGCTTGGAGGCGCTGGTGCGCGACTTGGTGGTGAACACCGAGCCGCTCAGGCTCAGCCTCGGAAAGCGTTGCGCGCGCGCGCTGCCCACTTCCAGGTGGGCGGCGTCCACCTCGCGCGCCGCGTTGAAGATGTCGGGCCGCTGGGCCAACACTTCGGCGGGCACGCTGATGACGGGCGCCATCGACTCCCGCGTCAGGTCGGCGGGCGCATCGGCCAGCTTTTGCCGCAGGGCGGATTCCTCGAGGGCCGTGAGCGCCACCAATGACTTGATGTCCAGGTCGCACAGCGTGCGCTGCTGGATGGCGTTGCCGTGCCCTTCCGCGGCGCTGGCCCGGGCCAATGCCGCGGTGGCGGGTGCCTGGAAGCCGGCCTTGGTGCTCAGCTCCGAGAGCCGCGCGGTTTCGGCCCGCGAGGCGGCGTCGGCGCGCGCGACCTCCAGCAGTTTTTCGCAGGCGCGCAGGCTGTAATACTGCGTTGCGACTTCGGCGGCAACCGAGACGCGCGCCGCATGCCACAAGGCCTGCGAGCCGTCAAAGCGCTGCTGGTCGGCATCCCGGCTGGCCGCATACTGGCCGAACAGGTCGATTTCCCAGGACGCCTGCAGGCCCGCCTCCAATGTCGTGGTGATCGGCGGCGTCGCCCGGTTCACCGGGGCCGAGCGCCCGCGGCTGGCGCTGCCGATGGCGTCCAGCGTGGGCAGCATGGCCGCGCCGGAAGCCACGCGCGAAGCCCGCGCCTGCTCGATGTTGGAGCGCGCCGTCGAGACGCTGGGGCTGACGGCTTCGGCCGCCATGATCAATTCCACCAGCAGCGGGTCGTTTTGTTGCTCCCACCAGCGGGACAGCCCGGCCAGGCTGCCGTCGTGGGGCAAGGCCGCGGTGGTGCCCGGCACGGCAGCCGGCAGGGGTGCCTGCCACTGCGTCGGGATAGGGGCTGCCGGCGTGTTGTGGGCCACGTCCGTGGCGCAGCCGGCCAGCAGCACTGCACAGGCGGCCACAAACCCCAATGCCGACAGGCGGGACGGCTTGCGCCGGGAATCAGGTTTTTTCATGGCTTGCGGTTTTCAGGTGCGGCATGCCGGCCGCGAGATGGTCGGGAAGGTGTTCGCGTCGCGCCGTTTCGACGGCGACCATGGCTTCGGCATAGGCCACCAGGCTGGCGGCCCATTGCTCCACGGCGTCGGGTGTGCCGAACAGCTGGGGCCGGATCGCATCCACCACCTCGCGGCTGATGAACATGTGGATGGCCAGGCCGGTGATGGAAAAGGCCAGCCTGTGCACCTCGTCGTCGGCCTTGGAAAGCCCCAGGTGGCGGCACAGCACCTTCACCAGGGCCGCGTGCGCGGGCTTGATGCCGTTGTCGATTTCTTCGGCCCACAGGCCCGTGGGCTCCAGCATCTCGCGAAAATGCAGCCGGGTCGACAGCTGCACCAGTTCGCCCTGGCGTAGGGGCTCCAGGAAACCCGAAAAAAAACCTTCCAGCGACTGGCGCAGCGTGAAGTTCGGCTGGTCGTACAGCGCGATGTCGTCACGCGCGCTGCCCAGCGGTTCGGTGAAAACAGCGCGGTACAGCCCGGCCTTGTCGCCGAAGTAATAGCTGATGGCCGCCACGTTGGCACCTGCGGCCTGGGCGATGTCGCGTATTGAGGTCTTGGCAAAACCCTTCTCGGAGAACAGGCGCAACGCCGCGTGAAGCAGGTGCGCCCTGGCGTGGGCGCCGTCGGAGCGCTGCTTGCGGGCTTCGCCTTCGGTGCCGGCGGCGCGCGAAACTGTTTTGGGGCGTGGATCGGCATTCATGTGCCCGCATTAGAGCACATGAGTCAAACAAATGATTGAATTAAATCAATCGTTTGATTTGAAAGTGGAAATCCACAGTTGCCGGATGGCGTCGCACTCGGCTTGCAGCGCCGGCGGGCTGACCTGGGTCGGCTCCTCGTTGAGGCGGGCGCGGTGCTGCACGCGCCGCAGTTCGCGGTAGGCGGCGGCCGCGCGCTGGCCCACGCCGGGCGGCAGCAGGCCGGCGGCTTCGGCGCGCTGCAGCAGGGAGATGTTGCCCACGTTGGCGATCAGCTCCGGGTGCCGCGCGGATTCGGACAGCACCAGGAACTGCACCGCGAACTCGGCGTCCACCATGCCGCCGGGGCTGTGTTTCACATCGAATTTGTCGCCCCGCACCGGACGGGCGCTGCGCACCTTCTCGCGCATGGCGACGATCTCGCTGCGCAGCGCCGCGGTATCGCGCGGGGCGGTGATGACGGTTTCGCGCACCTGGTCAAAGCGCTGGCGCAGCGAATCGCCGCCGAGCACGCAGCGCGCGCGCGTCATGGCCTGGTGCTCCCAGGTCCAGGCGGTGTTGCTGCCGCGCTGCTGCTGGTAGCGGGTGTAGGCCTCGAAGCTGGTGACCAGCAGGCCCGAATTGCCGTTGGGGCGCAGGGCCGTATCGATCTCGAACAGGTCGCCTTCGCCGGTCTTGATGGTCAGCCAGTTGATCAGCTTGCGCACAAAGGCTGCATAAACCTCAGGCGCGCGTTCGTCCTCGTCCTCGTAAACGAACACGATGTCCAGGTCGCTGCCGTAGCCGAGCTCCTTGCCGCCCAGCTTGCCGTAGGCAATGATGGCGAACTGCGGCGTGTCGCGGTGGCGATTTTTCAGGCGCTGCCAGCACCAGCGCGCGGTGATATCCAGGATCGCTTCGGCCAGCGCGCTCAGGTCGTCGGCCACCTGCTCGACCGTGAGCACGCCTTCGAGGTCGCGCGCCAGCGTGCGAAAGACCTCGGCATGGTGGGCGCGGCGCAGCAGGTTCAGGCAGGTTTCCTCATCGTCCTCGCCGGTGCTGCGCAGGGCCGCCAGCCGCTGCTCCACGTCGCGGGCGAAAGCCGCGCCGTCAAAGCGTTCCTTGAGCAGCTCATCGCTGGCCAGCTCGTCGATCACGCCGGGATGCTGCAGCAGGTAGCGCGCGGGCCATTTGGCCGCGCCCAGCAGGCGCAGCAGGCGTTCATGCACGGCCGGCCGCTCCAGCAGCAGCGCCAGGTAGCTTTCGCGCCTGAGCAGGGGTTCTATCCAGTCGAGGATACGCACGGCGGCTTCTTCCGTCACCGTACCCTCGGCCAGCCAGGCGGCGGTGCGCTGCACCAGCCGCGTCAGGCGTGCGCGCGAATCCTCGCGCAGGCCCAGCACGCGGGGATGCTGGCGCCACAGCGCCAGGCGGGCGCGGAACTGTTCGGGCCATTGTTCCGACAGCTGCTCCAGCAGGTCGTCAAGCTGCTGCGGCGCGGCCTTGGCCTTGCCGCCGCAGCCCTTGCAGTCGGCTTTGCCGCCCAGCAGCTTGTCGAACTCGCCGGCCACCAGTTCGCGGTGCGCGTCGAGTTCGCTGAGAAAGGGGCAGCAATTGCCGTAGCCCAGTGTTTCCGCGATCCAGGCCAGGTCGTCGTCGCGCGTGGGCAGCACATGGGTCTGCTGGTCGTCCAGGTACTGGATGCGGTGCTCCACCCGGCGCAGGAAATCGTAGGCCCGCGCCAGCGCGTCGGCCGTTTCCTGCGGCATCAGGCCGGCGCGGGCCACGCGCTGCAGGGCGTCCACCGTGGGGCGGGTGCGCAACTCCGGGAACTGCCCGCCGCGCACCACCTGCAGCAGCTGCACGGTGAATTCGATTTCGCGTATGCCGCCGCGCGACATCTTGACGTCGTTGGCGCGCTCGGGGTGGCCGGCGCAGCGTTTGGCCGCATGCTCGCGGATCTGCCGGTGCAGCGTGCGCAGCGCGTCGAACACGTTGTAGTCGAGGTAGCGCCTGAACACAAAGGGCAGCACCGGGCCGCGCAATGCCTGCGCGGCGCCGCTTTGCACGCAGGCCAGCGGTGCCACCACGCGGCTTTTGAGCCAGGCAAAACGTTCCCACTCGCGGCCCTGCGCCTGGAAATATTCTTCCAGCGCGCTGAGCGAGACGGCGGCGGGGCCGGAATTGCCGTTGGGCCTGAGCGCCAGGTCCACCCGGAAAACAAAGCCGTGCTCGGTGGCGTCGCCGATCAGGCTGTAGACCGCCTTGACCTGGTGCGCGAAGTATTCGTGGTTCGAGATCTGCCCGCGGCCGTCGCTGCGTCCGACGGTTTCACCGTGGTGGTCGTAGACATAGATCAGGTCGATGTCGCTGGAGACATTCAGTTCGCGCGCCCCCAGCTTGCCCATGCCGACCACCCACATCCGGGCGCGTTCCCCGCCGGGGGCTTGCGGCGCGCCGTGCTGGGCGTCGAGCATGGCGCCCGACTCCCGCATGGCCACGTCGAGGGCCAGTTCCGCCAGTTCGGTCATGGCGCAGGTCACGACTTTCAGCGGTGCCTGGTCTTCGCTGGCGCCGTCGCAATCGAGCACCACCAGCCTTTCCATCACCAGCTGGCGCAACACCCGCAGCGCGGCACCGGTTTCCAGCCCCTGCGCCAGCAGGGCATCCAGGGCGGTCTGCATGCTTGCCCGAACGGGTGCGCCGGGGGGCAGCAGCGCAAGCCATTCGGCATAGCGGCGGCGCACGCGCTGGACAAAGCGGGAATAACCTGACGCGGCCGGCCCGGCGGCGGAGGGAGAGTCAGGGCTGGCGGTCAGGGCAACGGTCATCACACTACTTCACAAAACTTCATGGTCCCCCGCCGGACGGATAAGCGCCCCGGCGGTCATAATTCTCTGGTCAATGGAGCCAACGATTCCCAGCCTGTCCACCCTGCCGCCGCGCCGCCTGCACTGGCTTGCCTTGATCCTGCGCATCCTGTTGTGGCTCGTCGCCGCGGCCTGGCTGCTCTTTGGCTTGAGCTGGTTCGTGCTGCATGGCTGGATTGTGCCGCGAATCGGCGAATTCCGTCCGCGCCTGGAAATAGAGGCCAGCAAGGCCTTGGGGGTGCCTGTGCGCATAGGCGGCATCACCGCGCATTCCCAGGGCATGATCCCTTCCTTCGAGCTGAGCGACGTCACCCTGCTGGACGCGCAGGGCCGCGAAGCCCTGAGGCTGCCGCGCGTGCTGGGCGCCCTGTCGCCTTCCTCGATCTGGGGGCTGGGCTTTGAGCAGATCTACATCGACAAGCCCGAGCTGGACATACGCCGCGCCGCGGACGGGAAAATCTATGTGGGCGGCCTGGACGTCTCGCAGGACCGGGCCGGCGGCCAGAGCGCCGCGGCCGACTGGTTTTTTTCGCAAACCGAATTCGCCATACGCGGCGGCACCGTGCGCTGGACCGACGAATTGCAGCGGGCGCCGCCGCTGGCGCTCACGCAGGTCGACTGGGTCATGCGCAACGCGCGGCGCCGCCACCTCTTGCGCCTGGACGCCACGCCACCTCCCGAGTGGGGCGACCGCTTCACCGTCAGGGGCATGTTTCGCCAATCCCTGCTGTCCGGCGGCGCCGGCGACTTCGACGCCTGGACCGGGCAGCTGTTCGCCGAATTCGGCCGCGTGGACGCATCGCGCATCCGCCAATACCTGAACATGGACACGCTGGGCGTGGAACTGGCGCGCGGCAACGGCGCGCTGCGCGCCTGGGCGGACGTGAGCGAGGGCCGCATCATCGGCGGCACCGCCGACGTGGCGCTGCAGGACGTGGACGCCCGTTTCGGCGCCAAGCTCCAGCCGCTGGCCTTCGAATTCGTCGCGGGTCGCATAGGCGGCGGCCAGCGCGCCAACGGCTTTGACTTCAACACCGAGGGCCTGCGCTTTCGCACCCGCGACGGCCTGCAGTGGCCGGGCGGCAATGTGGCCCTGGCCCACACCGGCGACGAGGCCGGCGTGGCGCAGCACACCGAGCTCAAGGCCGACAAGCTCGACCTGGCTGCGCTCGCGCAGATCGCCAACCGCCTGCCGCTCGATGCCGCCACGCATGGTTTCATCGCCTCCTTCGCGCCCAAGGGGCTGGTGGAGACCGTCGAGGCGCGCTGGCAAGGGCCCATCGCCGCGCCCAGCACCTATGCCGCGAAAGGCCGAGTGGCCGGCCTGAGCATTGCGGCGCTGCCGGCGCCCCAGCCGCCGGCGGCGGCAGCCACCCCGGCAGCGCCGCATGCCGCGTCGCATCCCAGGCCCGGCAGGCCGGGCATCAGCGGCGCCGCGATTGACTTCAACTTCACCCACGAGGGCGGGCAGGCCAAGGTCAAGATCGCCAACGGCGCGCTCGACCTGCCCGGCGTTTTTGAGGATTCGCTGGTGCCTTTCGACCAGCTGGCCGTCGAGGCCCAATGGAAATTCTCGGGCCGCAAAATCGAGGCGCAGCTGCGCAATCTGCAGTTCGCCAATGCCGACGCGCAGGGCCAGGCGCAGGCCAGCTGGCGCACCGAGGACGTGGCCGGCCCGGCGCCCGCCGCGGGCGCGCCCGACCTGCGTTTTCCCGGCGTGCTTGACCTGCAGGGCAGCCTGAGCCGGGGCGACGGCGCGCGGGTGCACCGCTACCTGCCGCTGGTGCTGCCCGACCAGGTTCGCCACTATGTGCGCGACGCGGTGGTGCAGGGCCAGGTCAGCGACGTGAAGTTCAAGGTCAAAGGCCCGCTCGAGCACCTGCCCTTCACCAACCCGGCGCAAGGGGATTTCCGGGTCTCCGCCAGGATCCGCAATGGCCACTTCGCCTATGTGCCCAAAACCATACAGCCGGCCGCTGCGGCGCCCTGGCCGGCCCTGACCGAGCTGGGCGGCGAACTGGTCTTCGACCGCGCCTCGCTGGAAGTGAACGGCGCCAGCGGCAAGGTCGCCGGCCTGCCGGGGCTGCAGCTGGCCAAGGGGGACGCGCGCATTCCGGACCTGACCCATGATTCCACGGTCCACGTGAACGTCGAGCTCAAGGGTGCGCTGGCCGACGCGCTGGGCTTCGTCAACCAGTCACCGGTGGGCGCCATGACCAGCCACGCGCTGGCCGGGGCCAAGGCCGGCGGCACGGGCGACTACCGCTTTCGCCTGGAGCTGCCCATCCATTCGATCGACAAGTCGCGCGTCGAAGGCACGGTCACCCTGCCCGGCAACGACGTGCAGTTCGCGGCGGCCGCGCCCATGCTGGCAAAACTCAAGGGCGTGGTGAACGTCAGCGAAAAGGGTTTCTCCGTCGCCGGCGGCCAGGCCAAACTGCTGGGCGGCGATGTGCGCTTCGACGGCGGCCTGAGCACGCATCCGCGTGCCACGGGGAGCGCCGAGACGGAAACCGTCTCGACCTTCAAGGCGCAAGGCAACGTGAGCGCCGAAGGCTTGCGCCAGGCCAGGGAACTGGGCCCGCTGGCGCGCATGGCGCAAAACGCCAGCGGCAGCACGGCCTACACCGCGACCCTCGGGTTTCGCCGCGGCATGCCGGAGCTGGCGATTTCCAGCAGCCTGCAGGGCCTGGCGCTGAACCTGCCCGCGCCCTTGAACAAAACCGCCGAAGCGATGCTGCCGCTGCGCTTTGAAAATGCTTTGCTGCAGGCTTCCATGGGCCCGGGACAAAAACTTGAAGACCAGCTGACGGTCTCGATAGGGCGCACCGCCTCCGTGGCCTATGTGCGCGACCTGAGCGGCAGCGAGCCGCGCGTGATTCGCGGCGGCATCGCCGTGGGCCTGGAGCCCGGCGAGGCCGCGCCCATGCAGGAAACCGGCGTCGCGGCCAACATCAACCTGGCCCATGTGGACCTGGACGCCTGGCAGAAGCTGCTGGGCGACTCCACGGTCGTCGGTAACACGCTGCAGGCGGCCCCGCCAGCGGCGTCCGCGGCGCTCAACCGTGCCGCCTCGAACGCCGCCATGAGTTACCTGCCGACCACCATGGCCATACGCGCCCGCGAGCTGGTGGTGGAAGGGCGCAAGCTCAACAACGTGGTGGTGGGCGGTTCGCGCGAAGGCCTGACCTGGCGCGCCAACATCGACGCCACCGAGCTCAACGGCTATGTTGAATTCCGCCAGCCCGGCGGCATAGGCGCCGGGCGCGTCTACGCGCGGCTCTCGCGCCTGAGCCTGGAGCCCGGCACGGCCAACGAGGTGGAAGCCATCCTGAACGAGCAGCCGGCCAGCATCCCGGCGCTGGACATCGTCGTGGAAGACCTGGAGCTGCGCGGCAAGAAGCTGGGGCGGGTCGAGATCGACGCCATCAATCGCGGTGCATCGGCTGCGGCGCGGGACGGCGTGCGCGAATGGCGGCTGAACAAATTCAACGTGATCCTGCCCGAGGCCGTACTGACGGCCAACGGCAACTGGGTGGCCCTGAACGCGCAGGCCGCTGCCGCCGCGGGCAGCAACCGCGCCGCGCGCGCGGCCGCCGAACGCCGCCGCACGGTGATGAATTTCAAGCTCGAAATCGCCGACTCGGGCGCCTTGCTCAAGCGTTTCGGCATGGGTGAGGTGATTCGCCGCGGCAAGGGCAAGCTCGAAGGCCAGGTGGCTTGGGTGGGCTCGCCGCTGAGTTTCGACTATCCGTCCATGAGCGGGCAATTCAACGTCAATGTCGAATCGGGGCAGTTCGTCAAGGCCGATCCCGGCATCGCCAAGCTGCTGGGCGTGCTGAGCCTGCAGTCCCTGCCGCGCCGGCTGGCGCTGGATTTCCGCGACGTCTTCTCGGAAGGCTTCGCCTTCGATTTCGTGCGCGGCGACGTCAACATCAACCAGGGCGTGGCCTATACCAACAACCTGCAGATGCGCGGCGTCAATGCCGCCGTGCTCATGGAGGGTTCGGCAGACATCGCCAGGGAAACGCAGGACATCAAGGTCGTGGTGGTGCCGGAGATCAACGCCGGCACGGCTTCGCTGATCGCCACCGCCATCAACCCGGCCATAGGGCTGGGCAGCTTCCTGGCGCAGATGTTTCTGCGCCGGCCCCTGATACAGGCGGCCACCCAGGAGTTCCACATCGACGGCACCTGGTCCGACCCCCGGGTCACCAAGCTGGACCGCAAGGCCCAGGCCGACAACAAGCCCAGCCAGGCTTCCACGGAGACGCGCTGACCATGAAAGTAGCCGCTATTCAAATGGTGTCGGGCACCCGCATCGAGGACAACCTCGAGGTGGCTCGCCAGTTGCTCGGGCAGGCCGCGGCGCAGGGCGCCGAACTCGCGGTGCTGCCCGAGTATTTCTGCATCATGGGCCGCAAGGACACCGACAAGCTGCAGTTCCAGGAGTCCCCGGGGCAAGGCCCCATCCAGGATTTCCTGAGCCGCTCGGCGCGCGAACTGGGGCTGTGGATCGTGGGCGGCACCTTGCCCATGGCCACGGATGATCCCGGCCGCGCGCGCAACTGCTCGCTGGCCTACGCGCCTTCGGGGGAAAGCGTAGCCCGCTACGACAAGATCCACCTGTTTCGCTTCGCCCAGGGCCAGGAAGACTATGACGAAAGGCGCGTGCTGGAGCCCGGCGCGCAGCCCGTGCGGTTCGAGCTTGCGTCGCGCGACGGCCATGCCTACACCATAGGCATGAGCGTCTGCTACGACCTGCGCTTTCCCGAGCTGTACCGCGCCCTGGCGGCCGACGTGCTGCTGGTGCCCAGCGCCTTCACCTACACCACCGGCCAGGCGCACTGGGAAGTCCTGCTGCGCGCGCGGGCCATCGAAAACCAGGCCTATGTGCTGGCCGCGGCCCAGGGCGGCGTCCATGAAAACGGGCGCCATACCTGGGGCCGCACCATGGCCGTCGATCCCTGGGGCCAGATCCTGGCCGAGCGCGAGGAGGGCGCGGGGGTGGTGATGGCCGAAGTCCTCAGCAACAACCTGCGGGGTGTGCGCGAGCGCCTGCCGGCCTTGGGCCACCGCGTCCTGTGAGGAGCCGCCGGGCGTGAAGTTTGCGCGCATCAACGTGAGCCGGGCCAGCCGGCGATGGGCGCTGTGGGCCCTGCTGGTGGCGCTGGTCGTGGCCTTGCTGGGCATCCTGGTATGGCTGGCGGGGCGCTATGAGTCCAGCATGGTGCAGAGCCGGCTCGAGCACGATGCCGCTGAAACCGTCACCGACATTCGCTCGGGCTTGACGCGCAACATCCAGACTTTCCAGGCGCTGCAGTCCGGCGAGCGCACGCCCGGGGCATGGCATGCGCCGGCCGCCGAAGTGCTGCGCGAGCACCGCGAGATCATGCGGCTCGAATGGCGTAGCGAGTCGCTGGACATGCTGGCCTTTGTCGAAACTCCCTACCGCACCTCGGTGTTCGAGCGGCTGGGCAGGACGAGCATGCAGGCCGACGTGGCCCTGACCTGCACCACGGCCCGGCGCCTGAGCGGCTCGGCCTATTCCACCAGCTATTTCATGCCGCAGCCCGACGGCCTGGGCCTGGAGGTGCTGGATATGTGCCTGCCCATCGTGGTGGCCGGCCGCCTCGCGGGCTATACCGTGGCCACCTATTCCCTGCAGGACATCCTGGGCGAGCTGGTGGGGCGGCAGCTGGCGCGCGGCGTGGGCCTGTCCTTTACCGAGGCCGACGGCACGCGGCTGGCGCTGCACGGCGTGCCCTCGCGCGGCAACCGCATCTACATCGCGCAGCAGCTGCTGGACCTGCCCGGCAACACGCTGGTCGTGCGCATGGAAAGCCGGCTGGGTACACCGGCCCTGTTTCCCAACGTGCTGACCGCGCTGGTGACCGCCATGTCGCTGGCGCTGATGGCGGTGCTCTTCCTGCTGGCCAGGGACATGCGGCGCAGGCTCAAGGTCGAGCACGACCTGGGCGAGGCGCTGGCCTTTCGCAAGGCCATGGAGGACTCGGTGCTCACCGGGCTGCGCGCGCGCGACCTGCAGGGCCGCATCACCTATGTGAACCCGGCTTTTTGCAAGATGGTGGGCGTGGAGGCCAAGGATTTGCTGAACCAGAGCTTTCCCTCGCCCTACTGGCCGCCGGAGCTCGCTGGCGTCTACCAGCAGCGCCAGGAAATCCGGCTGGCGGGCAGCAACCTGCCGCGCGAAGGCCATGAGTCGGTGTTCATGCGGCGCGACGGCACGCGCTTTCCGGTGCTGATCATGGAGGCGCCGCTGATCAACGCCGTGGGCAAGCACACCGGCTGGATGAGCGCCATCCTGGACGTGAGCGAGCAGCGCCGCGTTGAGGAGCTTTCGCGCGCCAGCCAGGACCGGCTGCAGGCCACGGCCAGGCTGGCCATGGTCGGTGAAATGGCCTCGCTGCTGAGCCACGAACTGAACCAGCCGCTGGCGGCCATCTCGAGCTATGCCACCGGATCGCTCAACCTGCTGCAGGAGGAAACCGGCGCGGCCGCCCCGACGCCGGCCCCGCTGTCCGAAGACCTGCAGCTGGCCATGCGCCGCATCGCCGAGCAGGCCGAACGCGCCGGCAAGGTCATCAAAAGCGTGCACGACTTCGTGCGCCGGCGCGACCAGGTGCGCGAGGCGGTCCAGCCGCGCGCGCTGCTCGACGCCATCATGCCGCTGGTGAGCCTGCAGGCCCGCAAGCTCGGCGTGCGCGTCGTGATCGAGGTCGATGAAGCCTGCGAGCCCGTGCTGTGCGACCGCACCATGGTCGAGCAGGTGCTGCTCAACCTCTCGCGCAACGGCATGCAGGCCATGCAGGCCCTGGCCGAAGGCGCGCAGCCGGCCGGCGGCGCGGCGCAGGCCGAAAAGGTGCTGACCCTGCGCATACGCCCGGCCGCTTCCAACGCGCACAGCCGCTGGGTCGAGTTCGCGGTGATCGATCGCGGCGAGGGCATTGCCGGGGACGTCGCGGAGCGGCTGTTCACGCCCTTTTTCACCACCAAGGAAGAAGGCATGGGCCTGGGGCTCAGCCTGTGCCGTACCGTGATAGAACAGCACGGTGGTTTCCTCGGATTTGAGGCCGCCGAACCGCAGGGTACGATTTTCAGTTTCACCCTGCCCGCGGCGCCGGCCCGGCAGGGCGATCCACCGCAAGCCTGAAGGACAGCCATGGAACCGATTCACAATGCCACGGTCTACATCGTTGACGACGACGCCAGCGTGCGCGACGCGCTGGCCTGGCTGCTGCGTTCGCGCCGCCTGCTGAGCGAAACCTTCGACAGCGCCGAGGCCTTCGACGCCCGGGTGTCAAAGGGCTTCGAGGTGCGCTCGCCCTCCTGCCTGCTGCTGGACGTGCGCATGGCCGGCCTCAGCGGCCTGGCCATGTTTGAAAAACTGATCGGCTACGGCCTGCTGCCGACCCTGCCGGTGATTTTTCTCACGGGCCATGCCGACGTCCCCACTGCCGTGGACGCCGTCAAGCGCGGGGCCTTTGATTTTTGCGAAAAGCCGTTTTCGGACAACGCGCTGGTGGACCGCATCGAGCAGGCGCTCAAGCATTCCGCCGCGGCGCTGGCGCAGCACAGCGAGTCCACCGGCCTGCAGTCCCGCATCGACGGCCTCACCGACCGCGAGCGCGACGTGATGCGGCTGGTCGTGGGCGGCCTGCCCAACAAGCTGGTCGCGGACCAGCTGGACATCAGCGTGCGCACGGTGGAAGTCCACCGCGCGCGGGTGTTTGACAAAATGGGCGTTAAATCGGCGGTGGAACTCGCCAACCTGCTGCGCAACCTGTAGCCTTTATTTCTTGTCGGACTCCGCGTCGGGCGCGGGCTGTTCCGGGTCCTTCAGTTCGCCGTTCTTGCGGCCTGAAAACATCGTCCACCACACAATGAACACCAACAGCAGCAATGCCCCCAGGGCTTCCAGCAAAAGTAAGGCCATGACATTTCCTTGGATTCCGTCGATACGCGCCAGGCATGAAAGGCGTTCCACGCGCTCCATGCGGATGGGGACGATTATCGCCATCACGGCTTTGCTGGCCTCCTGCGCCAGCCCGCCGCTGTCGCCTCCGTCGGCACCGGGCGAGCCCGCCGCGGCTGGCAGCCGTCCCGGCGATTCCGGCCCCTTGCCCGCGCCCATGCTGCAAGGCAAAAGCCGGTGGGTCGCGGTGCGCTGGGCTGAGCTGCCGGGCTTTGAGGAGGACGCGCTGTTCGAGGGCTGGAACGCCTGGCTCAAGAGCTGCGAGCGGCCGGGCCCGGTTTTTGCGCCCCTGTGCGCCGAAGTCCGGCGCCTGAGCATTGCCTCGGCCGAAGCGCAACGCAACTGGATGGTGAGCCGGCTGCAGCCCTACCGGGTCGAGAGCCTGCAGGGCACGGCCGACGGGCTGCTGACCAGTTATTACGAGCCCGTGCTCAAAGCCAGCCGCCAGGCCGGCGCCGGCTACGAGGTGCCGCTGTACCGCCCGCCGGCCTCGCTGGCCAGCCGCAAGCCCTGGTACTCGCGCCAGGAAATCGACACCCTGCCTGAAGCCCGGGCCGCCCTGCGCGGCCGCGAGATCGCCTGGCTGGCCGACCCGGTCGAGGCGATGTCGTTGCACATCCAGGGCTCGGGCCGGCTCAGCCTGACCGAGGCCGACGGCTCGCAGCGCATGGTGCGCGTGGCCTATGCCGGCTCGAACGAGCAGCCCTTTCGCAGCGTCACCCAATGGTTGGTGGACCAGGGCGAAGGCCGCATGACGGCGCCCTGGGTCGAATCCACCAAGGCCTGGGCCGCAAAAAGCTCTCCCCAACGCGTGCAGCAAATGCTCTGGAGCAATCCGCGCTACACCTTTTTCCAGGAGCAGCCCCTGAGCGAGCTCGACGCCGCCTTCGGCCCCAAGGGCGCGCAGGGCGTGGCGCTCACGCCGGGACGCTCCATCGCCGTCGACCCGGGCAGCATTCCCTACGGCACGCCGGTGTGGCTGGCGTCGCGCGGCGGGGCCGGCAGCCTGCAAAAACTGGTGCTGGCCCAGGACACCGGCAGCGCCATCGTGGGCGCGGTGCGGGCCGACTATTTCGCCGGCACCGGGCCGGAGGCCGGCCAGCTCGCAGCGCGCATGAACCAGCCGCTGCGGCTGTGGGTGCTCTGGCCGCGTTAAACCACCTTCCTGGAGTCATCATGAACAGGCCATGGAACATCTGTGCGGCGCTGCTGGCCGCGGCGGCATTGGGCGGCTGCGCCGGCGGCAACTGGCAGGCCGACGGCCCGCTGTACCGCTGCGAGCACGGCATAGCGTTCCGCGTCAAATTTATCGATGACACGGCGGTGTTGGACGGCCCGGGCGGGCAGGATGTGCTCCAGCGCGACGCCGGCGGCGAGGGGCCGCGGCAGACGGTGTACAGCAACCCGCGCATGAGGGCCGAATTCGGCCTGGGCGCCAGCGGCCGCGAGGCGGTGCTGCGTTACCCCTTGCTGCCCCTTGTGGCGCGCTGCGTGCGCGACTAACGCACCGAGAGGCGAACTTCGACGCGCATCCCATCCCGCCGGGTGGATTGCCGGCTGTCGGCGATGCCGCTGCTGCCGCCGGCGCTCGCGTCGTCAGACTCCGCCACGGTGACCCATTCCCCGAGGCGCACGTTCAGCGACGTGCTGGTGGACGACGAGGACAAGGGCGCGAGCGGCGACGAGCCCGTGCGGCTGGCCTGCCCCGCGGCCAGTTCCAGCTCCACGCTGTCACCGCCGTACCAGAGCGGCCGGGCCGAAAAACCGCTGTTGGCATCGATGAACACGGTGGCGGCCTGGCGCCCCTGCACCAGCCGCAGCGGCTGGCTGTTGCCCAGGTTGATGTTGGCGGGGCGGCCGTTGAGCACCAGCACCCGCTGCACCAGGTCGCGCGTATCGCTGCGCTGGCTGTCCTGGGCCGTGATGTGGGCATTGGCGCCCGAGCGGCCCGGCTGCAGCACGATCCCGCCCTGCGCGCCCAAGGCACTCTGGGAGCGCAGGCTGCTGCCGGCCTGCCGTACTTCGATCTGCAGGTTGCGCATGGGCAGTGCCTCGGGGCCGGCCGGCTGCGCCATCAGGCAGGCCGGGGCCAGCATGAAGGGCATCAGGGACAGCGCGGAAATGGCATTGCGGAATTTCGTCATGGCGGGCTCCAGGGTGGCAAAGAAGGAAAGGGCGGCCTCACGGGGGAGATAAAGTACCCGCTTGCATCCAGGCAAGCTAACATCGTACTGAAGTCAGCCGGCTGCCTGCCGTTTCACGCCACGAGACCGTGAGCGCCGCGCCCCAACCCGTGAGCCCATGAGCCCGAAATTAAAAGTCATCGCCTGGATTTTTGGCATTGTTGCCGCGTATGCCGCGAGCGTCGGCATCGGTGCCTACCGCATCGTTTCCGCGGAAATGTTTCCCTTGGCCAAGGGGGGCGTGGCTGATTACCTGCGTGCCACGAAATCAAGCGACGCCAACAAGCCGCTTTACTTCAAATGGTGGTCGTCCTGGTATTTCAAAAACAGCTCCTCGGATGGGATGGCGCAGTTTTTACTTTGCGCCCCTTCCGCGCAATGCCATACGGTCGTCGCCTATGTGTCCGCCGGCAGGTGGCACATCAATGTCAACGGCCACCTGATCAATGTCGACAAATGGAGGGTTCCGGCCCCGCCTGCCGGGTGATCACGCCAGGTGCCCGAGCGGCAGTGCGCTGCTGGCCTTGACCTCTCCCAGGGAAAAACTGGTGTGCAGGTCCTTCACATTGGGCAGGTTGATCAGGTTTTGCAGCGCGAACTTGCTGAAGGCCTCCAGGTCCTGCGCCACCACCTGCAATTCAAAAGTGCCGGTGCCGCTGATGTAGTGGCAGGACACGATTTCCGGCAGTTTTTTGATGGCCTCCTCCAGCTGGCGCGTGGCGTCGCCGCTGTTGCGGTCGGCGTCCAGCCGCACAAAAGCCAGCACGCCCAGCCCGATTTTGTGGCGGTTGATCTCGGCCCGGTAGCCGGTGATGAAGCCCGATTCTTCGAGTGCCCGCACGCGCCGCCAGCAGGGCGCTGCCGACAGGCCTACGCGCGAGGCCAGTTCGGTGTTGGTCAGCCGCGCGTCGCGCTGCAACTCATTCAGGATGGCGATGTCAAACTTGTCTAATGTTTCCATATTTGCCATTTTGCAGCAAGATTCTTTCTGGAAGTGGGCTAAATGGGGCAAACAAAGCAAAGACATATCAGGGCCGGCGGCATACACTTTGCATGCCTATAGAGGGCTGGCCCTAACCGGGTTTGACCCTTTCGCGAACTCGCCCACAAGGCGGTACTAAAAACAGTCCTGGAGACCCACGAACATGAACGCGCCCCTACCTGAACACATCCGCAAGGCCCTGGAAACTGTCACTCTTGACGATAAATATTCCTTAGGGCACGGCCGCGCTTTCATGAGCGGCGTGCAGGCGCTGGTCCGCCTGCCCATGCTGCAGCGCACGCGCGATGCCATGGCGGGCCTGAACACCGCGGGTTTTGTCAGCGGCTACCGCGGTTCGCCGCTGGGCGGCTATGACCAGGCGCTGTGGGCCGCCAAAAAACACCTGGCCGCGCAGAACATCGTGTTCCAGCCGGGCGTCAACGAGGAATTGGGCGCCACCGCCGTCTGGGGCACCCAGCAACTGGACCTGTACCCGCAAAGCAAAAAATTCGACGGTGTGTTCGGCATCTGGTACGGCAAGGGCCCGGGCGTGGACCGCTGCTCGGACGTCTTCAAGCACGCCAACATGGCGGGCACCGCGAAACACGGCGGCGTGATCGCGATTGCCGGCGATGACCATGTCTCCAAGAGCTCCACCGCCGCCCACCAGAGCGACCACATCTTCAAGGCCTGCGGCCTGCCGGTGTTCTTTCCGTCCAATGTGCAGGACATCCTGGACATGGGCCTGCATGCTTTTGCCATGAGCCGTTTTTCCGGTGTCTGGTCAGGCATGAAAACCATACAGGAAGTCGTGGAGTCGTCGAGCTCCATCCTGGTCGACCCGGACCGCGTGAAGATCATCCTGCCCGAAGACTTCGAAATGCCGCCCGGCGGCCTGCACATCCGCTGGCCCGACGCACCGCTGGAGCAGGAAGCCCGGCTGATGGACTACAAATGGTATGCGGCGCTCGCGTACATCCGCGCCAACAAGCTCAACTACAACGTCATCGCCGGCCCCAAGGACCGCTTCGGCCTGATCGCCAGCGGCAAGGCCTTCAACGACACGCGCCAGGCGCTGGCCGACCTCGGGCTCGATGAGCAAACCTGCCACCAGCTGGGCATACGCCTGCACAAGGTCAATGTGGTCTGGCCGCTGGAGGCCACCATCACGCGCGACTTCGCCGAGGGCCTGCAGGAAATCCTGGTGGTCGAGGAAAAACGCCAGGTCATCGAATACCAGCTCAAGGAAGAGCTCTACAACTGGCGCGCCGACGTGCGGCCCAATGTGCTGGGCAAGTTCGACGAGCCCGAAGGCGACCAGTCGGGCGGCGAATGGGGCCGTTCCAACCCGAGCGACAACTGGCTGCTGCGCGCCAAGGCCGACCTGACGCCGGCCATCATCGCCAAGGCGATCGCCAAGCGCCTGAAAAAGCTGGGCGTGCCGGCCGACGTGGTCTCGCGCATGGACGAGCGCCTGGCCGTGATCGAGGCGCGCGAGCGCGCTCTGGCCGAAGCCAAGGCCGACACCGGCGAGCGCGCGCCCTGGTTTTGCAGCGGCTGCCCGCACAACACCAGCACGCGCGTGCCCGAGGGTTCACGCGCCGTGGCCGGCATAGGCTGCCACTACATGGCGACCTGGATGGACCGCTCCACCTCCACTTTCACGCAGATGGGCGGCGAAGGTGTGACCTGGGTGGGCCAGGCAGCCTTCACGACCGATGAGCATATTTTTGCCAACCTCGGCGACGGCACCTACTTCCACAGCGGGCTGCTGGCGATACGCCAGGCCATCGCCTCGGGCGTGAACGTCACCTACAAGATCCTCTACAACGATGCGGTCGCCATGACGGGCGGCCAGCAGGTCGGCGAGCGGCCCGAAGGCCACTCGGTGCTGCAAATCATGCAAAGCCTGCGCGCTGAAGGCGTGGCCAAGCTGGTCATCGTGACCGACGAGCCGCAGAAATACGACGGCGCGCCGCTGCTGGAAGGCGTGACGGTGCACCACCGCGACGAGCTGGACCGCATCCAGCGCGAGTTCCGCGAGATCAAGGGCACGACCGCCATCATTTACGACCAGACCTGCGCGACGGAAAAGCGCCGGCGCCGCAAACGCGGCACCCTGGTGGACCCGGAAAAGCGCGTGGTGATCAACGAACTGGTCTGCGAGGGCTGCGGCGACTGCTCGGTGCAGTCCAACTGCCTGTCGGTCGAGCCGCTGGAAACCGAATTCGGCCGCAAGCGCCGCATCAACCAGAACACCTGCAACAAGGACTATTCCTGCGTAAAGGGCTTCTGCCCCAGCTTCATCACCGTCGAGGGCGGGCAACTGAAGAAGCCGAAGAAAGAAAAGAAGGGCGGCATCTCCAGCCTGCCGCCGGTTCCCGAACCCGTGTTGCCCGTGGCGGAAAACGCCTGGGGCATTGTCGTGGGCGGCGTGGGCGGCACCGGCGTCATCACCATAGGCCAGCTGCTGGGCATGGCGGCCCACATGGAAGGCAAGGGCGTGGTCACGCAGGACGCGGGCGGCCTGGCGCAAAAAGGCGGCGCCACCTGGAGCCACATCCAGATCGCGAACCGGCCCGAGGCGATTTACACCACCAAGGTGGACACCGCCAAGGCCGACCTGGTCATAGGCTGCGACCCGATTGTGGCGGCCAGCAAATACACCCTCACCGTCATGCAGCCGGGCCGCACCTATGTGGCCATGAATTCGCACGGCACGCCGACGGCGGCCTTTGTGAAGGACCCGGGCTGGCAGTTCCCCGGCGGCAATTGCGAAAGCGCCGTGACCTCCGCAGTGGGCGCTGACTTGCTGGGTAGCTTCGATGCCGAAGAGGTGGCGGTGCAACTGGTGGGCGACTCGATTTACACCAACCCACTGATGCTGGGCTTTGCCTGGCAAAAGGGGCGTGTGCCGCTGTCGCATGCCGCGCTGATGCGGGCCATCGAGCTCAACGGCGTGCAAGTCGACAACAACAAGGCGGCCTTTGAATGGGGCCGTCGCTGCGCGCACGACCTGGCCTCGGTGCGGGCGCTGTTCAAGGCGGCGCAGGTTATCGAATTCGTGAAAAAGCCGGCCCTGGCCGAAATGCTGGCGAAACGGGTGGACTTTTTGACGGCCTACCAGAATGCCGCCTACGCCCAGGCCTACCAGTCCTTTGTCGAACAAGTGCGGGGCGCCGAGGCGGTGCTGGGCAAGACGACGCTGACTGAAGCCGTGGCGCGCTACCTGTTCAAGCTGATGGCCTACAAGGACGAGTATGAAGTGGCGCGGCTGCACACCGATACGGCCTTCCTGGGCAAGGTCAACGCCATGTTCGAAGGCGACTTCAAGCTGCATTACCACCTGGCGCCGCCCTTGATCGCCGCCAAAAACGACAAAGGCGAGCTGCAAAAGAAGCAGTTCGGCCCCTGGATGCTGGGCGCGTTCAAGGTGCTGGCGCGCCTGAAGGGCCTGCGCGGCACGCCGCTGGATGTGTTCGGCCGCACCGAAGAGCGGCGCACCGAGCGCGCCCTGATCGAGGAATACAAGGCCAGTCTTTCGGAAGTGCTGGCGGGGCTGACGGCCGAAAACCATGCCACCGCGCTGGAAATCGCCCGGATTCCCGAAATGATCAAGGGTTACGGCCATGTCAAGGCCCGCCACCTGGCCGCCGCGCGGCCGCAGTGGGCCGCCTTGATGCAAGCCTTTCGTAGCCCCGGATCTACCGTCCAGCGGAAAGCGGCCTGAGTCGGCTTCGCCCCTTTCTTGCCTGTAAGGGCCGCCGCGGCAAAGCCCGCGGCGGCCCTTTGCGCGTAAACCCGGCTTGAAAAGCCCCTGGCGCGCGCCAGTTACCCCTTGGGGCGCTTGCCCCGCCGCATACAATCGTGGACTCCGTACGCCGTCCGTGCTGGACGGCGCGCGCGCCAGTGTGTTTTTATTATGTTGTGGAGTTAGCCGTGTTCATTTCTTCCGCCTTTGCCCAAACCGCTCCCGCTGCAGCCGCCGGTGGTGACATGATGTCCTCGCTGACGGGCATGCTGCCCCTGGTGCTGATGTTTGTGGTGCTGTATTTCGTCATGATCCGCCCGCAGATGAAAAAGCAGAAAGAGCACCGCGCCATGATCGACGCGCTGGCCAAGGGCGATGAAGTCGCAACGGCCGGCGGCCTGCTCGGCAAGGTGACCAAGCTGGGCGACGCTTACCTGACCCTGGAACTGGCCCCCGGCGTCGAAGTGCAGCTGCAGCGCAGCGCCATCATCCAGGTCCTGCCCAAGGGCGCGATCAGCACGGCCAAGTAAGTCTCCAAGGCCCTGTGGGGATTCGCAGGGCTTTTTGGTATATCGGGGCTGCTGCGGCTTGATGCGGGCGCCCCTTTTGTTCATTTGTCCACCAGGAACAGCCCTCCCATGAATCGTTATCCGGCCTGGAAGTACGCCATCATCGTGGTCGCGCTGCTGATCGCGGCTTTGTACACGCTGCCCAATTTCTTCGGCGAAGCGCCCGCGGTGCAGGTGTCCAGCAGCAAATCCACCGTCAAGGTCGACAGCACGACGCTGGCCAAAGTCGAGCAGGCTCTCAAGGACACCGGCATCGCGGCCGACGCCATCACGCTCGAGGGCAGTTCGATCAAGGCGCGTTTCGGCGACACCGACACGCAGCTCAAGGCCAAGGACGCCATCCAGAAAGCTCTGGCGCCCGACGCGAACGACCCGGCCTATGTGGTCGCGCTCAATCTGCTGTCGCGCTCGCCCGCCTGGCTGACATCGCTGCACGCTTTCCCGATGTACCTGGGGCTGGACCTGCGCGGCGGCGTGCACTTCATGCTGCAGGTGGACATGCAGGCGGCGCTCACCAAACGCGCCGAGTCCCTGGCCGGCGACATCCGCCTGTCCCTGCGCGAGAAAAACATCCGCCACGGCGGCATCAGCCGCAACGGCCAGGCCATTGAAATCAGGCTGCGAGACTCCGCCACCCTGGCCTCCACCAAGGGACTGATCCAGGACCAGTTCGCCGACCTGCAGACCGTTGATGCGCCGGACGGCACGGAATACAAACTGACGGCCTCCATCAAGCCTGAAGCCGCGCGCCGCATCCAGGACCAGGCGCTCAAGCAGAACATCGTGACGCTGCACAACCGCATCAACGAGCTGGGCGTTGCCGAGCCGGTGATCCAGCAGCAAGGCATAGACCGCATCGTGGTGCAACTGCCCGGCGTGCAGGACACGGCCAAGGCCAAGGACATCCTGGGCCGCACCGCCACCCTGGAAATGCGCCTGGTGGACGACAGCGCGGAAGCCCGCGCCGCCGCGAACAATACCGGCGCCGTTCCTTTCGGCGATGAGCGCTTTTTTGAGCGCAACGGCCAGGCGGTCATTGTCAAGAAACAGGTGATCCTGACCGGCGAAAGCCTGACGGACGCGCAGCCCGGCTTTGACTCGCAGAGCCAGCAGCCCAAGGTGGACCTCACGGTCGACGCCAAAGGCGGGCGCATCATGCGCGACACCAGCCGCGAGAACCTGAAGAAGCGCATGGCCATTTTGCTGTTCGAAAAAGGCAAGGGCGAGGTACTGACCGCGCCCGTCATCCAGGGCGAACTCGGCAACCGCTTTCAGATTTCGGGCTCCATGAGCGTCGTCGAGGCCAATGACCTGGCGCTGCTGCTGCGCGCCGGCTCGCTGGCCGCGCCCATGGAGATCATCGAGGAGCGCACCATAGGCCCGACCCTGGGCGCCGACAATATTTCCAAGGGCTTTCACAGCGTGTCCTGGGGCTTTGTCGTGATCGTGGCCTTCATGGCCGCCTATTACATGCTGTTCGGCCTGTTCTCCGGCCTGGCGCTGGCCGTCAACCTGCTGCTGCTGGTGGCGGTGCTGTCCATGCTGCAGGCGACCCTGACATTGCCCGGCATGGCGGCCATGGCGCTGGCGCTGGGCATGGCCATCGACTCCAACGTGCTGATCAACGAACGCGTGCGTGAGGAGCTGCGCAACGGCTCGTCGCCGCAGGCGGCCATCCACGCGGGCTACGAGCGGGCCTGGGCCACCATCCTGGACTCCAATATCTCGACGCTGATTGCCGGCCTGGCGCTGTTGGCCTTCGGTTCCGGCCCGGTGCGCGGCTTCGCGGTGGTGCACTGCATAGGCATCCTGACCAGCATGTTCTCGGCGGTGTTTTTCTCGCGCGGCCTGGTGAACCTCTGGTACGGCCGCCAGAAAAAACTCAAGTCGGTCTCCATCGGCACCGTGTGGCGGCCCGCCGCCTCCGGCGCCGTGGCAACCAAATAATCCCGGCCTTTTCTCCCGAGTTTCCCAAGGACCCCAGATGGAATTCTTCAAAATCCGGCGCGACATCCCGTTCATGCGGCATGCCCTGATTTTTAATGTCATCAGTTTTGCGACCTTCGCGCTGGCCGTCTTCTTCCTGATCACGCGCGGCCTGCACCTGTCGGTGGAGTTCACCGGCGGCACCCTGATGGAGGTGAACTACACCCAGGCCGCCGACGTCGGCAAGATCCGCGACACCGTGGCCGGCCTGGGATTCAGCGACGTGCAGGTGCAGAACTTCGGTACTTCGCGCGACGTGATGATCCGCTTGCCCGCCCAGAAGGGCGTGAGCACCGCCCAGCAGAGCGACAAGGTGCTCGCGGCGCTCAAAGCCGCCAGCCCGGAGGTGACGCTGCGCCGCACGGAGTTTGTCGGCCCGCAGGTCGGCGAGGAGCTGGCCCACGACGGGCTCAAGGCGCTGGCCATGGTGGTGTTCGGCATCATGGTCTACCTGGCCTTCCGTTTTGAATGGAAGTACGCGGTGGCGGCCATCATCGCCAACCTGCACGACGTCGTCATCATCCTGGGCTTCTTCGCGTTCTTCCAGTGGGAGTTCTCGCTGGCCGTGCTGGCCGCCGTGCTGGCGGTGCTGGGCTATTCCGTCAATGAGTCGGTGGTGATCTTCGACCGGATCCGCGAGAACTTCCGCCGTTACCGCAAGATGAACACCATAGAGATCATCGACAACGCGATCACTTCCACCATCAGCCGCACCATCATCACCCACGGCTCGACCCAGATCATGGTGTTGTCCATGTTGCTGTTCGGCGGCCCGACACTGTTTTACTTCGCCCTGGCGCTGACCATAGGCATCCTGTTCGGTATTTATTCCTCGGTTTTTGTGGCCGCCGCGATCGCGATGTGGCTGGGCATCAAGCGGGAAGACCTGGTCAAGGCGCCGGCCAAAAAAGGCGAAGATCCGAATGACCCCAACGCAGGGGCTACGGTGTAAGCTATAGGCTAATCACCCAGGGCGGTCGTGCCAAGCAACAAAAATAACAGTCTTCTTGTCGAGCAGGCTCGCGCGCTGTTTACGGAGCGTGCAGCACGGATATTGCCCGCGCTGGCCAAAACCATTCAAGACAAGCTGTCCGCGCTGGTCGACCAGCCGGGCAGCGCCCGCGACATGCAGGAGCGGCGGGACGGCTGGCTGGCCTTCCAGAAAAGCGGCGATGTCTGGGTCCGCGGCACCACCGCCGCCTGGGCCAACGCGCAGGCTATTCCCGCCGTCAACTCACCGGCCCGCTTCCTGGACAGCGGGAAATTCGAATTGATGGACAACGACGTGATGGAGGACAAGATCCTCGCCTCACGCCTTGCGCTGCGCCTGCTCGATTTCGCGAGCTGGGAGCTCAATGACCTTCGTTTGCGCATCCAGAACCTGGAGGGGATCACCGAACTCCACAAGCAGGACATCCTGCGGCCCGAAGTGCTCGCCCAGCACCTGGTGGAGCAGTGGGGCAAGGCCGGCCTGCCGCGCGAGGTCTGGCTCGCGGTCCAGAGCGGCATCCAGAAGGACATGGGCGAGCACTTGCTCGAAACCTACCATGCCACCAACGAATTCCTGGTGCAGCAGGGCGTGATGGCCGAAATCGACCTGAGGCCGCTGGTCAAGCGCACGCCCTCGGCTGCCGGCACCGGTGCGCCGGCCAAAACGGCACCCGAAGCGCAAAGACGAAGAGATCCGCAGGGCGAGGGCGGTCCGGCCGGCTCCGGCATGGGCGGCGGCGGTGCCTATGGAGGGGCTGGCGGCGGCAACGCCTCAGCCTCTTATGGCGAGCCCACAGGTGGCGCGGGCCCGTCCTTATCCGGCGGCCGAGGCCCGGCTTCCATGGGTGGTGGCCGTGGCGGCGTTGCCCGGGGAGGTGGCTCCGGCGGCGGTGCTTCGGGGGGCGGCGCGGCTTATGGCGGCGCAGGCGGCGTTGCGCGAAGCGCAGCAGGTGCCGCGGCCGGCGGCGGTCCGGGTGGCGGCCGCTTTACGGGCAGCGCGGCCGGCCCGGGTTCTCAGGGCGGCATCGGCAACGCCGGCAATGGCGCTGCAAGCACCGGCCAGCCTCATTCCGCAAAAGGCCCGGAAGCCACCACGGGTCCCGGCCAGGGGGTGTACGACGAAACCCGCCTGCAGACCGCGACCACGCCCCTGGCCCGGGCGCGCATGCGCGCCCAGGGCGTGATGGGGCAACTCAAGCGCCTGCTGTCAAACCAGGCGGCGGGCTTCGACGATACGCGGCCCAGCCAGGCCTCGCCGCAGCTGGCGCAGGCCATGGCCCATGTGGAGCGCGTGCAGGAAACCGGCGGAGAACGCACGCTGCTGGTGGATGCGCCGGGACAGGTCTACGGCCAGGCGCAGGTGGACCACGCCGTCGGCGTCTTGCGCGAACGCACCACCAAGCTCAAGGAGGCCGCGTCCACCTCCTCCGAAAAGGCGACGATCGAAATCGTCGCCCTGATGTTCCAGAGCATCCTCGCGGAAGACCGGATTCCCGCGGTGATCCGTGTCTGGTTCGCGCGCCTGCAGATGCCGGTGCTGCGCGTGGCGATTTCCGAACCTGAATTTTTCGAGTCCCTGCAGCATCCCGCGCGCCGGCTGATAGACCGCATGGGCTCGTGCGTGCTTGGCTTCGACGTCACGGTGGCTGGCGGCGTGCTGGAAGCCGAGATCAAGCGCGTTGTGCAGGTGATTGAGCAATATCCCGAAACCGGTCGCCGGGTGTTCCAGCTCGTCTACGATGAATTCGACAAATTCCTGTCCCGGTTTCTTTCGGAGCACGGCAACGCCGCCCGCGTGGTGAGCGTGGCCCAGCAGGTCGAGCAAAAAGAGACCATGACCATCCAGTACACCATTGAGATGCGCAACATGCTCAATGACATGTCGGTGCGCGATGAAATCCGCGAGTTCCTGTTCAAGGTATGGGCCGAGGTGCTGGCGATCGCCGCCATGAAGAACGGCCCGCAGCATGAAGAAACCCTCACGCTCAAGCGGGCCGCCGTCGACCTGGTATGGGCGGCCAGCGCCAAGCCCAACCGCAATGACCGCGCGCGCGTCATCGCCGACCTGCCCAAGTTGCTGCAGCTGCTGCGCCTGGGGATGTCCATGCTGGGTCTGAGTGTCGCCGACCAGGACGTGCACCTGAAAATCATCAGCGATACGCTGGCCGATGCTTTCATGTCCAAGACCGAGGCCATTCCGGTGGAGAAGGTGGAGGCCATGGCCAAGCGCCTGACCAACCTCGAGGATTACCTGTCCGATGAGGATGTTGGGGACCTGCCTCTGGACACCGACAGCCTGGTGACCATGATAGGCATAGACGCCACCGACATTGAGGTGATCGCCGACGGCGGCAGCCACCCCACCGAGGCCATGCGTGCCTGGGCCAGGGAGCTGCAACTGGGTTCCTGGTTCAGCCTGGACCACAACGGCAAGGTCAGCCACGTGCAGTTCGCCTGGTGCAGCGGCCGCAAGCAGTTGCACCTGTTCGCCTCCGCCGACGGCCGCAATTTCCTGATCCAGGCGCGCCGCCTGGCCGCCTACCTGCAGGCGGGCTTGCTGGTGCCGACGGAAGAAGAGGCGCTGACGGTGCGCGCCACGCGCGATGCGCTGGCCAAGCTGGACGCCAATCCCGAGCGCCTGCTGGGCTAGGCCTTTAATTTTCACATTGGGGCAGAGGCCCCCGGCGCGCGGGGCCGGCCGCGGGCACGCGGCGTTCAGCGCTCAGTGGGCCAGGCGGAACTCCGTGTCGTCACACAGTTCGTCGAGCACCAGCGCGTCGGGCTCTTCGCCAAAGCTCCAGTACACCATGAGGACGATGATTTTGAGGTCGTCCAGCGTCACCGGGTCGCCGGGGGCCGCCATGGCGCGGTCTATGACGATCTCGCGCATGTGTGGCGGCAGCACGCCGGAGGACTCAAGAAAACTCACAAAACCCAGGCTTTGCGCGCCCAGGTGCACCTGCTCGGCGACGGAGTACACGCGCAGGCTGGCGGCCGATTGCTGCTGGATGGCGGGAGCGCTTGCGGGGGATTCACCGCTTGCCTGCGGGGCTTTGGCCGGCAGGCTGATCTGCGTGCCCTGGGCCGCGACATTCAGGCCGTCGAGCCAGACAAGGGCCGCCTGGATTTCTTCGGCGTCGAATCCCGCCGCGGTAAGTTTGCGGCTCAGTCGGTGGAGTTCGGGGCAAGCGTCACCTTGCCAGTAATTCTCGTAGACGTACACCAGTACTTCAAACATGCACCCAATATAACGCAGATGCCGCCGCCCGTGTCAAACCTCCGGCCGGGGTTTGCGGCGCGCGGAAAATCCGCAGGCCCGGCTGACCTTAACCAGCGGCCAGGCGCTGGAACAGCCCGCCAGGCAGGCGCACCACCTGCCCGCGCAGCTCAAGCTCCAGCAGGCCGGCTTGCAGCCGCGGGGTGTCCAGCCCGGTGCGCGCCTGCAAGGCGTCCAGGCTCACGGGGTCAAAGCCCAGGGCCGCGACCAGCGGATCAGCGGCGTGCGGCTCGGCCGCCGCATCATCGCCGCCGGGCACCCGGACTGCGGTGGAGAGTTTGAGCTCTTCCAGGACATCCTGCGCCACTTCCACCAGCTTGGCGCCCTGCTTGATCAGCGCGTGGCAGCCGCGTGACTGGGGCGAGTGAATGGAGCCGGGAATCGCAAAGACCTCCTTGCCCTGCTCGGCCGCCAGTCGCGCCGTGATCAACGAGCCCGATTGCAGCGCGGCCTCCACCACCAGGGTGCCGCGGGACAGGCCCGAAATGATGCGGTTGCGCCGCGGGAAATTGGCCGCCAGCGGCGGCGTGCCGAGGGGAAACTCGCTGACGATCATGCCCTGCTGCGCGATCCGGTGCGCCAGCGCGAGATGTTTTTTGGGATAGACCCTGTCCAGTCCGGTGCCCACCACCGCAATCGTCTCGCCGCCGCCCAGCAGGGCGCCGTCGTGCGCCGCGCCGTCAACACCCAGGGCCAGCCCCGACACCACGCAAAGCCCTGCGCGGCCGAAGGCCTTGGCGAACTGCCGGGCATTGGCTTCACCCTGCGGCGTCGGGTTGCGGCTGCCCACGATGGCGATGTGGGGTGCCGTCGACGGCTTTGCGGCCAGCGTGCCCAGCATGTAAAGCATCAGGGGCGGGTCTTCGATGTCGAGCAGGGCCGCCGGGTAGGCAGTGTCGCCCAGTGTGGCAACCTGCCTGTCGTCGCCGGCCTGCAGCCACTCGAGGGTGAGCTGCAGCTGGGCCGCCAGCGCCGGCGGCTCTTCCAGGATGGCTTTAGCCAGCTTTTCGGTGCCGAGTTGCCTGAGGGCGGCCGCACTCTGGCCAAAGACGGCTTGCGCCGAGCCAAAAGCGGCCAGCAGCTTGCGCGCGGTGTCGTTTCCTACACCGGGGGAAAGCGTCAGCCGTAACCAGGCCTGCAGCTCTTGGGTATCCACGTCGGTCTGGACGGGCAGGGAGGCCGCTGCCGGTGGGCCGCACCGCGGCGCGCCCGGCCGCAGGCAGCGCCCTTAGTTCGGGTTGGTGAAGCGGTCGCCGACCTTCACGCCGTCGGTGATCTGCAGGATCAGCGCGTAGGAGAGCTTGTCGAAGGTGCGGAACACCATCATCAGGCCGTTGCGCTCATTGGGCAGCTTGATTTGCGGCCGCGCGCTGTCGGTCTTGTCGGCCAGCCGCTCGCCGTCCTTGAGGATGGCCATGACGTGGCCGCGTTCCAGACCGTCCTTGGCACCGCGGTTGATCACCACGACCTGGTTTTCCGCCGCGTTCGCCACGGCGCTGCCGTAAATCGACACGATCTGGCCCGTGACCGGGGTCGCCGGTGCGTGCGGGACGTAGCTGACCAGCTCCCGGGGCGGGTCGGGAAGCAGGCGGTCTCCGACCCGCATTTCTTCCTTGGTGGCGACGATGTCAATCGTGGCCGGCACGATTTCCGGTTGCGGCTTGCCGTCCTTGCCCGCCACCTGCATGACGGATTCGCCGCGTATCAATTCGGCCTTGCCGATGTATTGCGCCTCATAGCCCAGGATTTGCTGGGTGGTTGGATCTTTCAGGGGCGTGGCATTACGGTAGACGCGGTAGTCCAGCGGCTGATCTTTGGCATCGCTCAGGGGGGTGCCGGTGGCCACACCGCCCACATATTCGCCGCGCGCATAGGCACGGTCGCCACGGCTGAGCAGCACGCGGCCTTCCTGGGCAGCGACGATGCGGGGAGCCCTGGAAAAGGTCGCGTCGTCCACCAGGACGGCTTCCGAGAGGAAGGGCTCGATGGCGTTGGGCGAGAGCGTGGGAATGGAGTTGTCGGCCAGGGACTCATAGCGGGTGCGGGGCGACACGCGCACCGTGTCGGTCGGTGGGCCGTCGCTGGAGGCCTGGCGCGTGCGCAGGGTGGCGCGGCCGCCGGTTTTATCCAGGTACAGGTGCTGCCCGGGGTAGATACGGTGCGGGTTGCGGATGTCCTGCAGGTTCATGCCCCACAGTTCCGGCCAGCGCCATGGGCTTTTGAGGAACATGCCCGAGATGGCCCACAGTGTGTCGCCGCGCTTGACCGTGTATTCGTCCGGCGCATTGGGCGCCAGTTCGCTGAGAGGGACCCCGGCCTGGGCCACCTGGGCGGCTGTTGCTTTTTGGCCCGGTGTGATGGGGAAATTCTGGGCATGCAGGCCGCCGGCGATACCCAGGAGGGCGGTGGCGGCTATTGAAATTTGACTGAAACGACCAAAAATTGTTTGCATCTTTGTAGGCCTTCGGCGCTTTTAGGGGATTGGCACGGCGCGATCCGCAGCGGAATCAGGCGGAAAAGGCCGTGTCATATCTTGATAAATTACTAACGATTTTGTACCTAAGCCCTTGATTAAGCAACGAATACGCGATTCTGGGAATATCAGGATGCCGAAAAACCGAGAAAAGTGGCGAAAATAGCGACATCTCCCCCTCGGGCCTTCATTTCCCCTTGCTTTCCCCCATGAGCCAGCTGACCATTCTTCGTTACCCCGATCCCCGCCTGCATACAGTGGCCAAACCTGTGGCCGCCGTCGATGCACGCCTGCGCAAGCTGGCCGATGACATGTTTGAAACCATGTACGAGGCTTCCGGCATAGGCCTGGCCGCCACCCAGGTCAATGTGCACGAGCGCCTGATCGTGATTGACGTGAGCGAAGAGCGCAACCAGCCTATGGTGCTGATCAACCCTGAAATTCTCTGGGCCAGCGAGGAAAAGCGTGTCGGCGACGAAGGCTGCCTGTCCGTGCCCGGCATTTATGACGGCGTGGAGCGCTCGACGTCGATCAAGGTCCAGGCCCTGGACCTGGACGGAAAATCCCAGGTGTATGAGGCCGAGGGCATGCTGGCGGTCTGCATCCAGCATGAAATGGACCACCTGCTGGGCAAGGTGTTTGTCGAATACCTGTCTCCGTTGAAGCGCAACCGCATCAAGACCAAGATGATCAAGCAGAAAAAGGACGAGGAACGCGAGTCCGCTGGCTGAGCGTTCACGGCTGGATTGCGCGATACGCGGGGCTTTGCCGCCGCAACCCCGGGATTTCCCCAGGGGTCTTTAGAATCAGGCGCCATGCGCGTCATATTTGCCGGTACCCCTGAGTTCGCCCGCGTGGCCCTCGAAAGATTGCACGCAGCCGGTTTTGAGATCCCCCTGGTCCTGACCCAGCCCGACCGCCCCGCCGGCCGCGGCATGAAGCTGCAGGCTTCCCCCGTCAAACAATGGGCGGCAAGCAACCACATTCCTGTCGCCCAGCCGCGCAGCCTGCGGCTGGACGGCAAATTCCGCGATGACGCGGCTTCAGCCCGCGAGGCCATCCTGGCCGCCAAAGCGGACGTCATGGTGGTTGCCGCTTATGGGCTGATCCTTCCGCAATGGGTGCTGGACGTGCCCCGGCTGGGCTGCCTGAATATCCACGCTTCGCTGCTGCCGCGCTGGCGCGGCGCGGCGCCGATTCACCGCGCCATCGAGGCCGGCGATGCGGAAACCGGCATCACCATCATGCAAATGGATGCCGGGCTGGACACCGGCGACATGCTGCTGGTGGACAAGCTGCCGATCGCCGCGCAGGACACCACGGCTTCGCTGCATGACAGGCTGGCCGAACTGGGCGGGCGGCTTGTCGTCGAGGCGCTGGAACTGGCGGCCTGCGGCGGCTTGGCCGCCACGCCCCAGCCGGCCGAGGGCGTGACCTATGCCCACAAGATTGAAAAACACGAGGCCATGACGGACTGGACGCAAAGCGCCGCTGTTCTGGAACGCCGAATCCGTGCTTTCAACCCCTTTCCGGGCGCGGCCGGCGTGCTGGTGGGCCAGACCCTGAAGTTCTGGCGCGCCGAAATCCTGGCCGAAGCGGCGCGGCCCGCCAATACCGAGGCCGGCCAAGTGCTGGCCGCCGGCGCGCAAGGCATAGACATCGCCACGGTGGACGGCGTGCTGCGGGTGAGCCGCCTGCAAAAAGCCGGTGGCAAGGCGCTGGATGCGGCCGACTTTTTGCGCGGCTTCGACATCCGGCCCGGCATGGTGTTCAGCCAGGCGCCGGCAGAGCAACAGGAATGAGGATTTTGTGAAGAGATTATTCAATCACCCGGATTTCCGGGCGGGCGTCAACGACATGGCGGCGGTCGCGCCCGGCATCGCGGCCTGGGGCCTGATGACGGGTGTGGCCATGGTCAAGTCGGGCATGAGCCTCGTTGAGGTGTTGCTGATGGCCATCCTCGTATTTGCCGGCAGCTCACAGCTGGCGGCTCTTCCGCTCATCGTCGCCGGTGCCCCGATGTGGGTGATTCTGGCCACCGCGTTCTGCGTCAATCTGCGTTTTATGGTGTTCAGCGCGCATTTGCGGCCTTATGTCATGCACCAGAGCCTCTGGAAGCGCCTGGGCTACGGTTACCTGATGGCCGACCTGAATTACGTGCTGTTCACCAGGCGTTTCCCGCACCCCGGCACGGACCCCGCGGTCATTGCCGCGCAGGAAGCCTATTGGATTGGGAACTGCGCGACCGGCTGGGTCAGCTGGGTGGGCGCCAGCCTGCTGGGCATCGTGCTGGCCAACTCCATCCCGCTGTCCTGGGGCCTGGGTTTTGCCGGCATCCTGGCCTTGCTGGGCATCATGTGCTCGCTGGCCACCACCCGGCTGCGCGCGGTGTCGGCCGGCATCGCCGGCGCGGCCGCCGTGGCCACCTTCGCCCTGCCGCTCAAACTGAATATCCTGGTGGCCATCGCCGCCGCGGTGGCCGTCTGCCTGCTGCTGGAAAAACCAGTGGCCAAACCGGCCGCGCCCGCCCCCGGAGACGCCGCATGAACCAGACCGACCTCTGGACCGTGGCCACCATCCTCGGCATGACGGCGATCACCGTCATCACGCGCAGCTTCTTTTTCCTGTCGGACAAACCCTGGACCCTGCCGGCCTGGGCCCAGCGCGGCCTGCATTACGCGCCTATCGCCGCGCTGGCGGCCGTCATCATCCCCGAAATGGTGATGAGCCAGGGCCACCTGATCGCCACCTGGAAGGATGCGCGCCTGTTTGCCGTCGCAGTGGGCACAGCCTGGTATTACTGGCGCCACGGCGTGCTGGGCACCATACTGGCCGGCATGGCGGTTTACCTGCCGCTGCATATCTATCTAGGCTGGTAGGCAGGTAAGCAAACGCAAAGGCGGCTCGCAGTGGGGCTTGCAGGAAAAACGCCCGCCTACAATTGCGGCAGCTCAGGCCGGCACCGGCCTGAAACTCCATTTTTCTTGCGAGCCTCTCCATGAATTTCATCCGTTTTTCCGACCTGTGCGCCAGCGGCAAAGTTGCCGGCAAGCGCGTGTTCATCCGTGCCGACCTCAATGTGCCGCAAGACGACGCCGGCAACATCACCGAAGACACGCGCGTGCGCGCCTCCATTCCCTGCATACAGATGGCGCTGGATGCCGGCGCCGCGGTGATGGTGACCTCCCACCTCGGGCGGCCCGTTGAGGGTGAGTTCAAGCCGGCCGATTCGCTGGCGCCCGTGGCCAAGCGCCTGGGCGAACTCATGAAACGCGAAGTGCCGCTGGCCGCCGGCTGGGTGGACGGCGTGGAGATCCAACCCGGCCAGCTGGTGCTGCTCGAGAACTGCCGCCTCAACAAGGGCGAGAAGAAAAACAGCGAAGAACTCGCGCGCAAGATGGCCGCGCTCTGCGACATCTTTGTGCACGATGCCTTCGGCACCGCGCACCGCGCCGAGGCTTCCACCTACGGCATCGCGCAGTACGCGCCCGTGGCCAGCGCCGGCCCGCTGCTGGCCGCCGAGATGGACGCGATCTCCAAGGCGCTGACGGCGCCGCGCCGGCCGCTGGTCGCCATCGTGGCCGGCAGCAAGGTGTCCACCAAGCTGACCATCCTCAAGTCGCTGGCCGCCAATGTGGACCAGCTCATCGTGGGCGGCGGCATCGCCAACACCTTTATGCTGGCCGCCGGCCTGAAAATAGGCAAAAGCCTGGCCGAAGCCGATCTGCTGGCCGAAGCCAAGGCCGTGATCGAGGCCATGAAGGCGCGCGGCGCCGAAGTGCCGATCCCGACCGACGTGGTCACCGCCAAGACTTTTGCCGCCGATGCACCGGCCACCGTCAAAGCCGCCACCGACGTAGCCGATGACGACCTGATCCTCGACATAGGCCCGCAAACCACGGCGCGGCTGGCCGCGCAGCTCAAGGCCGCCGGCACCATCGTCTGGAACGGCCCGGTCGGCGTGTTCGAGTTCGAGGCCTTCGCCAAGGGCACCGAAGGCATTGCGCGCGCCATCGCCGAAAGCAGCGCCTTCTCCATCGCCGGCGGCGGCGACACGCTGGCCGCGATCGCCAAGTACGGCATCGAAAAGCAGGTCGGTTATATCTCCACCGGCGGCGGCGCTTTCCTCGAAGTGCTGGAAGGCAAGACCTTGCCGGCCTTCGAGATTTTGCAAAAACGCGCCGCGGGCTGAGCGTCTTCTTTTCCTGCCGCGCTGGCCCAGGGATGACCCCGGGCGCCGAATTGGTAACGCCTCTGTAACTATTTCCGTGTGAAAATCGGAAACTAAATTACATGGAGACATTCACTATGCCGCGTCGCGCCACCAAGATCGTTGCCACCCTCGGACCCGCCTCCAGCGATCCCGCACTGCTGGAGAAAATGATCCGCGCCGGCGTCAACGTGGTGCGCCTCAATTTCAGCCACGGCACGGCCCAGGACCATGTGGACCGGGCCCAGCTGGTGCGCGAAGCCGCCCAGCGCGCCGGCCGCGAAGTCGCCATCATGGCCGACCTGCAGGGCCCCAAAATACGCGTCGGCAAGTTCGCCGAAGGCAAGGTCCAGCTCGAGTCCGGCGAGAAATTCATCCTCGATGCCTCCCGCACCGAACCCGGCGACCTCAAGGGTGTGGGCCTGGACTACAAGGAACTGCCGCGCGATGTGAAAGCCGGCGACGTGCTGCTGCTCAACGACGGCCTGATCGTGCTCACTGTCGATATGGTGCGCGGCGAGGAAGTCCACACCACCGTCAAGCTGGGCGGCGAGCTGTCCAACAACAAGGGCATCAACAAGCAGGGCGGCGGCCTGACCGCCCCGGCGCTGACCGCCAAGGACATGGAAGACATCAAGACGGCCATGAGTTTCCAGGCCGACTATGTCGCGGTGAGCTTTCCCAAGAACGCCACCGACATGGAAATGGCGCGCCAGCTGTGCAATGTGGCCGCCGCGCCCTATAAACACAAGCCCGGCCTGATCGCCAAGATCGAGCGCGCCGAAGCCATCCCCAAGCTCGAGGAAATCCTGCAGGTCAGCGACGGCATCATGGTGGCCCGCGGCGACCTGGCCGTGGAAGTCGGCAACGCCGCCGTGCCGGCGCTGCAAAAACGCATGATCAAGATGGCGCGCGCCGGCGACAAGGTTGTCATCACCGCCACGCAGATGATGGAGTCCATGATCGTCAACCCGGTGCCCACGCGCGCCGAGGTCAGCGACGTCGCCAATGCGGTGCTGGACGGCACCGACGCGGTGATGCTCAGCGCCGAGACCGCCGCCGGCAAGTACCCGCTGGAGACTGTCGAGGAAATGGCCAAGATCTGCGAGGAAGCCGAGAAAGCCGAATACAAGGAACTCGAAGGCGATTTCTCCGGCAAGACCTTCAGCCGCATCGACCAGTCCATCGCCATGGGCGCGCTGTTCACCGCCCACCACCTGGGCGCCAAGGCCATCGTCGCGCTGACCGACAGCGGCTCCACCCCTCTGTGGATGAGCCGCCACGACATCCGCGTGCCTATCTACGCGCTCACGCCGCGCCTGGCCACGCAGCGCAAGATGGCGCTGTACCGCAACGTGCGCCCCCTGCTGATGGACACCAGCGCCGACCGCGACACCGCGCTCGAACAGGCCGAAGGCCACCTGCTGCGCCGCAATATCGTGCAAAGCGGCGACGTCTACGCCATCACCTGCGGCGAGCCCATGGGCGCGCCCGGTGGCACCAACATGCTGAAGATCTGCAGAGTAGCCTGAGAATATGGCCCCCACGGTCGCTCACTGCGTGTAGCTCCCTGCCCCCCGAGGGGGCCGCTGCGCCTGCGGCCCGGCAAAGCCGGTTCCGCGGCCCCTGCTGGGTTAAGGGCCCCCACGGTTGTTTATCGCGAGTAGCTCCCACGGGTCTATGGATTCAGTGTTGCGAGGGTAGGCACCTGTGCTTGGTCCGGCGACGGCCTTTGTGAAAGCATCTGGCCGACGATGTTGTCCACCAGCGCCGCCGAGGCCCAGCACAGCCAGGCGGTCCAGAGCGTATGGCTCATATAGTGGGCGCCGCGTACCTGCTGTGCCAGGCCCAGCACCAGACCCGCCGCCAGGGCGCCTGCCAGCCAGCGCCGCGCCGTCCGGGGCAGGGTGTGGCGCAGCGCAAAAAAACCGCCGATAAACGCAAAACCCGCCGAGGCATGGCCGGCCGGAAAGCAGCCGCCGCTGCCGCCGTCGCGCACGCCCCAGGCCCAGTGCGACACATAGGCTACCGTGCCGCCGAACTCGCGCAGTTCCCAGGGGCAGCTCGTGAGGCTGTGCAGCTTGAGGGTGGACACCACCAGCAGCGAAACCAGCGTGGTCAGCGCCAGCTGCACCCGGCGCTCCACGGCCAAGCCCCGCAGGGCGCCGAAAGGCCGCGCCACGGCCGCCAGCAGCGCCAGTTCGACCATCCATGGCAGCCAGCGTATGTCGTCGTGCAGCGTGCCGCGCCAGAACCAGTGGTCTTCATAGGCAAAGCCGGTGGCGGAGCCGAACCAGTGCGCCATCCACAGGTCCAGGCCTGAATGGTCCCAGGCCAGCAGCAGCGCCAGGCCGAGCAGGCTTGCCAGGAACACTCGGGATGAAACAGGGGCGCCGTCGTGAAGGGAGCGGGAAGCGGTCATGGGCATGTCGCGCAAGCGGGTGGGCAGAGGGGATGCCGCAAGATAGGTTGAGCGTCTTAACTCACCCTTAAGGCCTTGCGGCGGGCGGTGAAACGCCCCCGCCGCGGCCCGCCGCGCCGACAATGGCCCCCATGCGAATCCTGGTGGTTGAAGACGATGCGGGCATCGCCCTGGGCCTGCGGACCAATCTGCAGCAGCGGGGCTATGCGGTCGATGTCTGCGCCAGCCTGGCCTCGGCGTGGTCGGCGCTGTCCGGCGAGCCCTTCGACCTGGTGCTGCTGGACCTGGGCCTGGCGGACGGCGACGGCGGCGACCTGCTGCTGCGGCTGCGTCAGGCCCGCGCCGGCGCGCCGGGGGCGCTGCCCGACCCGCTGACGCCGGTGCTCATCATGACCGCGCGCGACCAGGTCGCGGACCGCATCTCGGGCCTGAACCTGGGCGCTGACGATTACCTGGTCAAGCCCTTTAACCTTGATGAGCTTGAGGCGCGCATGCGCGCCTTGCTGCGGCGCGCGGCGGGCCGGGCCCATCCGCTGCTGGTTCACGGCGATCTGGTGGTGGACCCGGCGGCCCGCACGGTATTGCGCGCGGGTGAGGCCGTCGAGCTGGCGCCGCGCGAATTCGCCCTGCTGCTCCTGCTGCTGGAGTCGCGCGGCCGGGTGCTGTCGCGCCAGCAGCTCGAGGCGCGCCTCTACAACTGGCAGGATGCCGTCGGCAGCAATGCGGTGGAGGTCCACGTTCACCACCTGCGGCGCAAGCTGGGGGAGGGCCTGATCCAGACTCTGCGCGGTGTCGGTTACTTCATACCGCGGGAGGACGGCACATGAAGCCCGCGATGATGCGTGCGCAGGCCTCGCTCACGCGCCGCCTGCTGCTGTGGGTGCTGGCGGCGCTGCTGCTGGTGTGGGCCGGCTTTGTGGCGGTGGGTTACCGCACCGGTATCCATGAGGCGGGCGAGCTGACCGACGGGCACCTGGCCGGCACCGCGGCCCTGATGCTCAACCTGGACCTGCCTCCCTTCGTCGACGCGGCGAGGGAAACCGTGCGTCCCGCCATTCCCACGCTCAAGAGCCATGACTACCAGCCATCCCTGAGCGTGCTGGTGCGCGGCGCCGACGGCCGGCTGCTGGCCCGCTCGGGCGACGCGCCTGTGCCGCCTTTCAATGAACACTCCGGTTTCGCCGACCTCGAACTGGGCACGCCGCCGGCCACCTGGCGCAGCTTTTCACAGTGGGACGGCCTGCATGCGCGGCAGGTCACCGTGCTGGTGCGTGCCGACGAGCGCGACGAGATGGCCGCCGACGTCGCCGGGCAACTGGCGGAGCCGGGCCTGTGGCTGCTGCCTGTGGTGGCGCTCGCGCTGGGCGCGGCCATCTGGCGCGGCTTGCGGCCCTTGCAGGCGCTGTCGCGCGACGTGGCCGAACTTGAAGTGGACAAGGCCGAGCGCCTTGAGGCGCGCCATCCCTACCGCGAGTTCAACTCGGTCGTGCGCTCCATCAACACGCTGGTGGGCCAGCAGCAGGCCTCGCTGGAGCGCGAGCGGCAGCTGGCCAGCGAGGTGGCCCATGAATTGCGCACTCCGCTGTCTTCCATCGCGCTGCAGGCGGCCTCGCTGCGCGGCGAGCTTTCGCCCGCCGCGCGCGAGCAGGCGCTGGCGCAGATAGGCGCCGACGCGATGCGCGCCGGGCACGTCATCGCCCAGCTGCTCGCGCTGGCGCGGGCCAGCCGCGCCGACCTGCAGCAGCAGATGCAGCGCCTGGACCTGGGCGCCCTGGCCGGGCGGGTGGTGGCGGGTTACGCGCAGGCTTCCTGGGAAAGCGGGCATACGCTCAGCGTGCAGGGCGAGGAGGGGCTTGAGGTGCTGGCCCATCCGCTGCTGCTGGAACTGGCCCTGCGCAACCTCGTCGACAACGCCTTGCAGCACACGGCCCGGGGCACTTTCGTCTGTGTCCAGTGGGGCCACGATGCCGACGCGGCGTGGCTGCAGGTCTGCGATGACGGCCAGGCCCGTCCCGGCGCCGTGGCGCCTTCCGCCGAAAGGCTGGGCCTAGGCCACAAAATCGTCGGCCGCGTGATGGATGTGCACGGCGGCCGATTTACGCAGCCAGCCGCGCCCGCGCCTTTTACACGCTGTTACCGCATGGTTCTGCCGCTAACTCCCTAAATAAGTGGTCTTTACGCAGCCGGTAGAATGAAGGCCTCGGTTACTTCGCGGTTACGGCCCATGCATGCAGCCCTCGTGCTGCGCGGCCCTCCGCGGGGACCTCGCCTTTTTCGGCAGCGTTTTTAACTTTCTGGGGATTCTGATCATGGCACTCGTTTCGATGCGCGAGCTGCTGGACCATGCGGCAGTCAACGGCTACGGCATTCCGGCTTTTAACGTCAACAACCTCGAGCAGGTGCAAGCCGTCATGGAAGCGGCCAAGGAAACCGGCGCGCCCGTGATCCTGCAGGCCAGCGCCGGCGCGCGCAAATATGCCGGTGAGCCTTTCATCAAGCACCTGATCCAGGCCGCCATCGAGATGTATCCCAACATCCCCCTGGTCATGCACCAGGACCATGGCCAGAACCCTGACGTCTGCCAGGGCGCCATAGACCTTGGTTTTTCTTCGGTGATGATGGACGGCTCGCTCGAAGCCGACGGCAAGACCATCGCCAGCTACGACTACAACGTCGAAGTGACCAAAAAGGTCTCCCAGCTGGCCCACAAATACGGCGTCACCGTGGAAGGCGAGCTCGGCTGCCTGGGTTCGCTGGAGACCATGAAGGGCGACAAGGAAGACGGCCACGGCACCGATGCCACCATGACGCGCGAACAGCTGCTGACCGACCCCGAGCAGGCCGCCGACTTCGTCAAGCGCACGCAGATCGACGCGCTGGCGATCGCCATCGGCACCAGCCACGGCGCCTATAAATTCACCCGCAAGCCCACCGGCGACATCCTGGCGATTGACCGCATCAAGGAAATCCACAAGCGCATCCCCAGCACCCACTTGGTGATGCACGGCTCCTCCTCGGTGCCGCAGGAGCTGCTGGCCCTGATCCGCCAGTACGGCGGCAACATGAAGGAAACCTATGGCGTGCCCGTCGAGGAAATCCAGGAAGCCATCAAGCACGGCGTGCGCAAGATCAACATTGACACCGACATCCGCCTGGCCATGACGGCCGCGGTGCGCAAGTTCCTGGCCGAAAACCCCGAAAAATTCGACGCCCGCGAATGGCTCAAGCCCGCCCGTGAAGCCGCCAAGCAGATCTGCAAGCAGCGCTACATCCAGTTCGGTTGCGAAGGCCAGGGCGCCAAGATCAAGGGCGACACCCTGCAGGTCGTGGCCGCCAAATACGCAAAAGGCGAACTGGCCCAAGTGGTGCATTGAAAATTTCGCCGGCCGCCCGCGCGGATTGGCGATAATTCAAAGCCCGTGGCTCTTGCGAGTCGCGGGCTTTTTACGTTGACTCCCTCTCTCACGCCTGCACCATGACCCAAGCACTCCACACTTCCGCCCTGACCTCCCTGCCCCTGCTCGCGCGCGGCAAGGTGCGCGACAACTATGCCGTGGGCAAGGACAGGCTGTTGATGGTGGCCAGCGACAGGCTTAGCGCCTTTGACGTCATCCTTGGCGAGCCGATTCCCGGCAAAGGCGCGCTGCTCACGCAAATGGCGCTGTTCTGGTTCGGCAAGCTGGGCCACATCTGCCCCAACCACCTGACCGGCGAAACGCCCGAAAGCGTGGTCACGCCGGCTGAAGTGCCGCAGGTGGTGAACCGCTCCATGCTGGTCAAGCGCCTCAAGCCGATTCCGGTCGAAGCCGTGGTGCGCGGCTACCTGGCCGGCAGCGGCTGGAAGGAATACCAGGAGAGCCAGGCCGTCTGTGGCGTGCCGCTGCCCGCGGGCCTGAAGAACGCCGGCAAGCTGCCCGAGCCCATCTTCACGCCGGCGGCCAAGGCCGAAGCCGGCGAGCACGATGAAAACATCAGCTACGAACAGGTGGTCAAGGTCGTTGGCCCTGAGCTCGCCGCGCAGATCAAAAAAATCAGCATAGAGATCTACAGCACGGCTGCGGCCTTTGCGCTGACCAAGGGCATCATCATTGCCGACACCAAGTTTGAATTCGGCCTCGACGAAAACGGCACCCTGACCTTGATGGACGAGGTGCTGACGCCCGATTCCTCGCGCTACTGGCCCATAGAAGGCTATGAAGCCGCCTACGCGGCCGGCCAGAACCCTCCCAGCTACGACAAGCAGTTCGTGCGCGACTGGCTGGAGAGCGTGCGCATCAACGGCAAGCCCTGGGACAAGACTCCCCCGGCACCTCCACTGCCGGCCGATGTGGTTGCCAAAACGGCCGCGAAATACCAAGAAGCGTTGACGCGCCTGACCGCCTGAAGCCCAGGCCCAGCCCGGCGCCGCGATGGAATTCCTGCTGGAACTGCTGTTTGAGTTTTTCGGCGAACTGTTTCTGCAGCTTTTTGGCGAGATGTTCGGCGGCGCGTTCAAGGCCGCCTGGTATAAGCTGCGCGGCCGGGACCATGAACTGACGGCGGCGCAGGAAACGGCATGGTCCGTCGTGACCGGCATTGCCGCCGGCATCCTCACCGTGCTGGTCGTGCCCCACCTGGCGATACGGCTGCACTGGCTGCAAATCCTCAACCTGCTGCTGGCGCCCGTGGTGGCGGGCCTGCTGGTCGAGCGGCTGCGCGCCTGGCGCGAATCGCGCCGCGAATTCAGCCTGGAGGTTGCCGGCTATGCCGCTCTATTCGGTTTTGCCTTCGCCCTGACCCGCTGGCTTTTCGGCTCTTGACTGGGGCTCAACTCAGGATGACGCTGCTCAGGCGGCGGCGGTACGTGGCCACAGCAGGGTCCTCGGGCGGAATCTGCCCGTCGGCCACCTTGGGTTTGGGCGCTTCCATGATGTCGAGGATGGCGATATAGGTCTTGCGCGCGAGCTCCTCGTTCCAGGCCTTGTCGCGCATCAGGATTTCCAGCAGCTCGTCGAGCGCTTCGGTCCAGCGCTGCCGCACCATCAGCCCGCGGGCCTTGTCAAAACGCGCTTCAAAGTCACGCTTGTTGGCCGCGATCCTGGCGTCCAGGCCGGCCGCGTCGCCCGCGCCCTGCGTGGCGGCAAAATCCATGGCGTCCATCCAGCGCTTGAGCGAGTCAAAGCGCCGCACCACCGTGGTCTGCGCGATCACCGGCGCAAACGCCACCTTGGCGTCGTCCTCGCGGCCCATCTGCAGCAGCAGCTTCACATAATCAAAGCGCGCGTTGTCGTCGGCCGGGTTGGCGGCCACGGCGTGCTGCAGTTTCTCGAGCACGTCGGCCGGATCCGTGCTTTCTTCCTCGAGCGCCAGCTCGGCTTCCTCGGGCTCGCCGGCCGGCGGCAGGTGCTTGTCCAGGAACTCCTTGACCTTGCCTTCGGGCAAGGCGCCGGCAAAGCCGTCCACCGGCTGGCCGTTCATCATCAGGATGCAGGTCGGGATGCTGCGTATGCCGAAGGCCGCCCCCAGCTGCTGCTCCTGGTCGGAGTCGATTTTCACAAGCTTGAAGCGCCCGGCGTATTCGGCCTCGACTTTTTCAAGAATCGGCCCCAGCGACTTGCAGGGGCCGCACCAAGGCGCCCAGAAGTCGATCAGCACGGGGGTGGTCATGGAGGCGGCAACGACTTCCGCTTCGAAATTGGCAATGGTGACGTCTATCATGATTCAGTCGAAAGTGGGGCTGGAATAAGGGGTTTCAACCGCCGCGGCGCGGCTGGCCTGGCCCGGGAGCAGGCCCAAACGATAGCATGCGGGCCTTGTTTGCCGCCGCCCGCGCGTACAGCCCTTAAAATCAGGGGTTACGGGCGAACGGCCTGCAAATCCCAAGACCAGAAGGTCCCAATGACGACGACAAACAATCCGGCCGCCCTGGTGGGCGTGGTGATGGGCTCCAGCAGCGACTGGGAGACCATGCAGCACGCGGTGCAGATCCTCACGCAGTTCGGTGTGGCGCATGAAGCCCGCGTGGTGTCGGCCCATCGCATGCCCGATGAGCTGTTCGCCTATGCCGAAGCCGCCGCGGGCCGCGGCCTGCAGGCCATCATCGCCGGTGCCGGCGGCGCGGCCCACCTGCCCGGCATGCTGGCGGCCAAGACCACCGTGCCGGTGCTGGGCGTGCCGGTGGCCAGCAAGCACCTGCAAGGCGTCGATTCGCTGCACAGCATCGTGCAGATGCCCAAGGGCATTCCCGTCGCCACCTTCGCCATCGGCAACGCCGGCGCGGCCAATGCGGCCCTGTTCGCCGTCGCCATGCTGGCCCTGCACGACAAGGCGCTGGCCGCCAGGCTGCAGGCCTTTCGCGCCGAGCAGACCGCCGCCGCGCATGCCATGACCCTGCCGCCCGCATGAGCCTTCCTTCCGGCCTTCCTGTTTTTCCCGGCACTGTTTCCGCCTCCGGCCAGCCCGCCACGCTGGGCGTGATGGGTGGCGGCCAACTGGGCCGCATGTTTGTGCACGCCGCGCAGCGCCTGGGTTATTTCACCGCGGTGCTGGATCCCGACGCACAAAGCCCGGCCGGCCTGGTCAGCCACCACCACATCCAGACCGGTTACGCCGACGAGCAAGGCCTCAAGCAGCTGGCTGCATTGTGCGCCGCGATCACCACCGAATTTGAAAACGTGCCCGCGGGCGCGCTGCAGGCCCTGGCCGCCAGCCGGCCTGTGGCGCCGGGGGCTGCCGCCGTTGCCATCGCGCAAAACCGCATCGAGGAAAAATCCCACTTCACCGCCAGCGCCGCTGAATCGGGCGCGCTGGCCGGCGTGAGCTGCGCGCCCTATGCGGTCATTGAAACGCAGGCGCAGCTAGCTGCCGTGCCGGCCGAGCTGCTGCCCGGCATCCTCAAAACCGCGCGCATGGGCTACGACGGCAAGGGCCAGGTTCGCGTTAAAAATGCGGCCGAACTCGCCGCCGCCTGGGCGGGCCTGAAGCAGGCGCCCTGCGTGCTCGAAAAAATGCTGCCACTCAAGGCCGAATGTTCGGTCATCGTGGCGCGCGGCTGGGACGGCCGCATCGTGAGCTTCGCGCCGCAGCGCAATGTGCATGTGGACGGCATCCTGGCCGTGACCCAGGCCTATGAAGGCAATATGCCGGCCGCCCTGGCGCAGCGCGCGCTGGCCGCCACCCACACCATCGCCAACCACGTTGGCTATGTGGGCGTGCTCTGCGTCGAGTTTTTCCTGGTCGACGACGGCAGTGCCGACGGCGCGCTGGTAGTCAACGAGATGGCGCCGCGCCCGCACAACAGCGGCCATTACACGATGGATGCCTGCGACGTTTCGCAGTTCGACCTGCAGGTGCATGCCATGGCCGGCTTGCCGCTGCCGCAGCCGCGCCAGCATTCGCCGGCCGTCATGCTCAACCTGCTCGGCGACGTCTGGCTCGACGCCGACGGCCGAGCGCGCACGCCCGACTGGCAGGCGGTGCTGGCCCTGCCCGGCACGCATTTGCACCTTTATGGCAAAACCGAAGCGCGCGCCGGCCGCAAGATGGGCCACCTCAATATCACCGGTGCCGATATCGCCATGGTCAGGGCCACGGCGCGCCAGGCGGCCGCCATCCTGGGGCTGCCCGGCCTTGAAGACATCTGATGATTCTGTCCGGCACCGATCCACAGGCCATTCTTGAGGCCGCCCGCCGCATCCAGGCCGGCGAACTGGTCGGCTTCCCGACCGAAACGGTGTACGGCCTGGGCGCCGATGCGTCCAGCGACCAAGCCGTCGCCGGCATTTTTTTGGCCAAGGGTCGGCCGTCCGATCATCCGCTCATCGTGCATGTGGCGGACGCCGCGCACGTAGAGGCTTACGCGAGCAGCGTGCCGCCTTTTGCAGCGCGCTTGATGAAAGCTTTCTGGCCCGGGCCGCTCACGGTGATCCTGCCGCGCAAGCCGGGCATCGCCGCAGCCGCTGCCGGCGGCCAGGATTCCATAGGCCTGCGCTGCCCCGCGCACCCGGTGGCGCTGGCCTTCCTGAAGGCCTGCGACACCGGCGTGGCCGGCCCGAGCGCCAACCGCTTCGGCCGCGTCAGCCCCACCACCGCGCAGCATGTGCTCCAGGAGTTCGGCGACGGCCTGCTGGTGCTGGACGGCGGTCCCTGCGATGTCGGCATCGAGTCCAGCATCGTCGACTGCACGCGCGGCCGGCCCGTGCTGCTGCGCCCTGGCGTGCTCACGCGCGCGCAGCTGGAAGCCGCCTGCGGTGAAGCCGTGCTGGGCAAGGATGAATTCGAGCAGCAGACCCTGGGTCTGGTGAGTGTTGCCCCCCGCGCCTCCGGCACGCTGGAGGCGCATTACGCGCCCAACGCCAAGTTGCGCCTGATGGACGCCGGGGCCATACAGACCGCGCTGGACCTGCTGGGCGCCGACGCGGCCCACATCGCGGTTTATGCCCGCAGCATCGTGCGCATCAAATCCGAAAAAGTGCTGTACCGCCGCATGCCCGACGACGCGCGGGCCACCGCGCAGCAGCTGTTCGCCGTGCTGCGCGACTTCGACGCCAAAGGTGTCAAGCTGATCTGGGTGGAACCCCCGCCACCGGATGCCGAGTGGGACGGCGTGCGCGACCGGCTGGGGCGCGCGGCCGCGAGCTGAGGCGCGTCACCGCGCTGCGGTATAAACAAAGTTCCGTCATCGGCGGCGGTTACCGCGCGGGATGAACGCGCCGAAAGCTGATCGGCCAACAACTACATGGGAAGCGCATTTTGGAACACTCCGTGTCACAACACTCCCTGGACAGCGAGTCCGGAAATGCTTCGCACACCACCACTTCGCTAAAACTTTGGCGCATGACGGCCTTGGCGATGATCATCATTGCGGTGGTCTTCATCAGCGTGGTACCTCAGATATCCAACGACTTCTGGCTGCAGGCGAAGGTGGGTGAGATCATCGCCCGGGATCACGCCGTTCCGAAGACCATCCTGTTTCCCTTTACGGAAATACGCGACGCCCGTTTCAACGCGCATGAATGGCTGCCGTCCCTGATGTTCTACTGGCTGATTGCTCTCGTTGGCGAGGATGGGTTGCCCTTTGTCATGGGCGCCGCCGGGGTTGCGCTGTTCAGCCTCATGGCCTGGATGGCCTACCGCCGCAGCGGAAAGAATTTGTCGCTGGCCTTGCTGTTGGGTTTTCTGGCTCTGGGTGTGGAAAACCAGCGTCACTTCCTGCGCCCCGAACTTATTTCGCTATTTCTTCTGGGTTTTTATTGGCTCCTGCTGGACGCCTGCCGACTAAGGCCACGGCCGCTGGCCTGGACGGGAGCCTTGCTGGTGGTGATTCTTTGGGCGAATACCCATGGTTCTTTTATCCTGGCGCCTGTCATCGCGGCCATCTATGCCGTGGGTTTGTGGCTGGACGGGCTTCGTTGGGGGGCCACGGGGGATTGGCGCCCGAAGCAAATTCCCAAGGCATTTGCCGTCTTCTCCGTCGTCGCCCTGGCGGCGTGCCTGGTCAATCCCTCCGGTGTGGAACTCCTGCAGTTTGTCGCGAGCTTTCATGCCGACACGGCCAAAATGGGTATCAATGAATGGATGCCGACTTTTAGCCCGGGTTGGTACGAAGCTCCAGTCGTGTGGATGGGGCTTGGCTGTGCCGCCGTCACCGCAACCGTGATGCTGGCTCAATGGCGCAGGCTCAGTGCCGTGGAGGCACTGATGTTTCTGATGTTCCTGGTCCTGGCGCTGAAAACCGTCCGGTTTCTCGTTTACCAGGGCATGGTCGCGGCATTTGTCATTTCGACGCTCGTGACGGCAAAGCCGCAGGGTGCAAAGATCCATATCCGGGTGTATGCGATCTGTACCTTCGCGGCTGCCGTGGTTCTGGGATTGGCTTTGCAATTCGGCAACGCTTACGGTGTCTACCCGCATGTGGCGCTGGGAGTCAGTTCGAGCTTCACCACTTTCATGAAGAACAAATTGAGCGCCCCCGATTTACAGGGCAATGTGATCACTTCCTATGAACTGGGAGCGGAACTGGTCTACCGGGCATATCCACGGCTTCGTCCTTCCATCGATTCACGGATTGACTCCTACGGAGGGGCCTACACATGGCTTAACGGGCGCCTTTTCCTGGACGACGCAGTGCTCACGGAGTACGTAAAAGATTACGACGTGCGGTATATGTTGCTGAATCATGAGAATTTCCGGTCCCTTGAAAAACTGCCAAGCTGGACCAGTGGGCGCTGGACCATACGGGCCATGGACCAGCGGGCTGTCTTGCTGCAAAGAAGCGACCTGCCTCCCGCGCCTTGACCTGGCAAGAGACGGGGCGCGTTTCCACGCCACCACCACGGGACAACTCATGCTCTCCATCCTTCTCACCATCTGGTTTCTCCACGTCGCGGCCATGATGAGCCCCGGCGCCAATGTCTTGCTGGTGTCGCAATTGGCGGCCAGCGACCGCGCGCGCAGCGCTGTGTTCGCGGCGCTGGGGGTGACGGTCGGGGCTGCCATCTGGGCGCTCTGCGCGGTGCTGGGTGTCAATGCAATCTTTCAAGTCTTTCCAGGGCTGCGCCTGGCGCTTCAGGTGGCTGGCGGCCTGTACCTGCTTTATGTGGCGAGCCGGCTCTGGCGTTCCGGCGGCGTGGCGCTGGGCAATGCCGGCCCCACGGTGTCTTCGCCGGCGGCTTTCCGGCTTGGCTTTCTGACCAATATCACCAACCCCAAGTCGGCGCTGTTTTTCGGCAGCGTGTTCGCGGCCTCTTTTCCGGCGGCGCCCGGCATGGGCCTGCAGGCCGCGGCGGTGGCCATGATTGTCACCAATGCCCTGTGCTGGCATATGCTGCTGGCCTATTTGTTTTCGCGCGGGCGCGTGCGGCAGGCCTATTCCCGCTCGCGCGGCATCGCCAATCGAGTGGCCGCGGCAGCCGTGGGCGCGCTGGGCCTGGGTCTGCTGGCGGCAACGCTGCGCGAAGCGCGATCGTAGAAACCGTTCTCAGGGCAGCGCGAACTGCCCCTCAGGCTCCGGCTCGTCCGGCCCGCCTTGCGTTTCCTCGTCGAGCCACTGCAAATAGGCCGCTGAGCCCGCGGTGATCGGTATCTGCACAATCTCCGGCGTCTCGTAGCTATGGTGCGCGCTGATGAAGCGTTCCAGCGCTTCGTAGCGCGCCCTCGGCGTTTTGACCGCCAGGCGAAATTCGCTGTCGTTGCACAGCCTGCCCTGCCAGCGGTAAAGGCTCTGGATGGGCTGTATCTGCACGCAGGCGCCCAATCGGGCCTCGACAATGCCTTGGGCCAGGCTTTGCGCTTCCTGCGCCGTGGCCGTCGTGGTCAACACGAGGCAGTACACCTTGTTACTGCTGGGGGAGTGACTGGCTGTTTGCATGATGAGGCTCCGTTTCAGCCTGCTGCACCGGACAGGCGGCTGCCCAAATTTCAGGCATTGTGGCGCAAGCCGCGCCGGATGGGGGTTTGGCCCTCCAGCCCCGGGGTCATCAACAGCTTTGTCCACACCCCTCAGGGATAACTTGCCTGCCCCGGGACAGGAAATTCCCTAGCGGGCCGCTTCTTTCACGGTCCATTCCAGCAGCGCGTCCAGCGCCGGCCGCGCGGCGCCGGCGTTCGGGTGGTTGATGAGCCCCACCACGATATACCGCGTGCCGCTGTGGCCGTTGGCGTAGCCCGCGATCGCGCTCACGTCGCGCAGCGAACCGGTCTTCAGGAAGGCCAGCCCCGCCACGCTTTTGCCGCGCTCGCGCAGCGTGCCGTCCACACCCGCCACGGGCAGCGAATCGGCAAAGTCCGCGGCCAGCGGGCTCCTGGCGGCATGCAGCAGCAGGGCTGACAGGGCCGCCGCCGTCACGCGCTCCTGGCGGCTCAGGCCCGATCCGTTGTCCATCAAGGGCGGCGCCGTGCCCGGCAGGTTTTTTTTCCACCAGGCGGCCAGCGCGGCGTGGGCCGATTCGAGCGTGCCACTTTTGGGCTGGCCCAGGCCGGCGTGCAGGCCCAGCGTCAAAAAGACGTGTTGGGCCATCACGTTGTTCGAGTATTTGTTGATGTCGCGCACCACTTCCAGCAACGGCGGCGAGGCGTGCTCAAACCGTATCGAGGCTTTTTCGCCCGAGAGCGTGCCGGTGCTGCGCAGCATGGCCAGTTCCTGCGGCGTGGCGTCGCGCGCGGTGCCGGTCAGCAGGCCGCCCAGCTGCCGCCACGAGCCCTCGATGGCGCGCGCGGCAAAGCTGGCCGGGTCGGCATAGGCGCTGGGCCAGACTTTTTCGCCGCAGGCCGATGAATAGGTGCCGAGGAATTCGATGTTGAGCGGGTTCTCGACGCTGGCGCGCAGCTCGCTGCGCCAGTCGCCGCAGCGCGCCACGCGCACCATGGGCACGCTGGCGCCCACCTGCACGCCCGCCAGCGGTGGCTCGTAGCGCACCAGCGCACGGCCGCTGGGCAGGTCCGGCGTGAACGTCATCACGATGGACTTGAAGTTGATGAGCAGCGCGTCGGGCCGCGCGTTGTAGGGCCGTAGCGGCTCGCCGTCGAACTCTCCAGGGTCGGTGGGGGGCACGCTGAAGGCGCTGCGGTCCAGCACGATGTCGCCGCGAACCACCCGCGCGCCGCCGGCCTGCACCTGGGCCAGCAGGGCCTGCAGGCGCTCCACCACGAGTTTGGGGTCTCCCCCGCCCTGCACCACCAGATTGCCACTCAGCAAGCCGCCCGAGGTGCTGCCGTCCAGTATCACCCGGGTCTTCCAGGTGAAGTCGCGCCCCAGCGCGTCGAGCGCCGAGTAGGTGGTCACCAGCTTCATGACCGAGGCCGGGTTCATCGGCGTGTCTATGCGCCAGCTCAGGCGCGGCACCGGCTTGCCGCTGGCTGCCTCGACCACCAGCATGGACACCGCGTCGCGCGGCACCTTGGCGCGCGCCAGGGCTTTTTCAATCGGGGCGGGCAGGCGCGGGGCTTGCGCCAGGGCGGTATTGGGAATGCAGGGCAGGGCGGCGATCAGCGCGGCGGCCAGCAGGCCCCGCGCGACGGCATGCGGCGCGCGCGGGCGTGGCGGGTCTTGGGTCATGCGGGGATTATCGCGGCAGCGCACCGGCCATTGGCGGGGATAATCGGGTGCAGATACCCGCCGGCCCCTTTTATTCGGACGCTGCCGGCCCCCCGATACACCCGCCCGACCGCATGCCCCCATTCCTCAAATTCCTCGCCTTTGACACCAGCACCGACCGCATGTCGGTGGCCGTGACCGACGGCGCGCGGACCTGGCAGCACAGCGGCCCCGGCGGCGCGCAGGCCTCCACCACGCTGATCCCGGCCGTCCTGGCGCTGCTGGCCGAGGCCGGGCTGGCGCTGGGTGAGCTGGATGCCATCGCCTTCGGGCGCGGCCCGGGCTCGTTTACCGGCCTGCGCACCGCCTGCGCCGTGGCCCAGGGCCTGGCCTTTGGCGCAAGGGACGGCGCCGGCATGCCGGTACTGCCCATAGACACGCTGATGGCCGTGGCCGAGGAGGCGCGCTCGCAGCAGGCCGGTGCCAAGTCGTCCACCATCACGGCGCTGCTGGACGCGCGCATGGACGAGATGTATGTGCAAAGCTTTGAGTTCAGCGATGGCCAGTGCCGCGCGCTGGGCGAATGCGAGCTGCTGCGGCCCGAGGACTTTGTGCCCGATGCGGCGGCCGGGCTGCTGGCCGGCAATGTGTTTGCCGTCTACGCCGGGCGCCTGCCGGCCGCCATGCCGGCGCAGGCCGAGGCCCTGCCCACGGCCACCGCCTTGCTGCGCCTGGCGCCCATGCTGGCCGCCGCCGGACACTGTGTGAGTGCCGAGCTTGCCCTGCCGCTTTACGTTCGCGATAAAGTAGCGCTCACCACCGAGGAGCGCGAGCAGGCCAAGGCCGCCAAGCTCCTCGCTGAGGTGCCGCCCCTTTCACCATGAACGCCATCCTCAAGCCCCTGGAAGCCCAGTTCGAAGCCATGACGCCCGCATGGCTGGACGCGGTGCTGCGGGTGGAGCAAAGCGCCTACAGCCAGCCCTGGACCAAGGGCAACTTCCTCGATTCGCTCAACGCCGGCTACCAGGCGCAGCTGCTGACCGCCGGCAACGCCCCTGATACCCAACTGCTGGGCTACTTCGTGGCCATGAAGGGCGTGGACGAGGTGCATTTGCTCAACATCACCGTGGCACCCGAACACCAGCGCCAGGGCTGGGCCCGCATCATGCTCGACGGGCTGGCCATCTGGTCGCGCGCCCAGGGCGCGCAGTGGCTGTGGCTGGAAGTGCGCGTGAGCAATGCGCGCGCCAAGGCGGTGTACGAGAGCTACGGCTTTCGCCATGTCGGCACGCGCCGCAACTACTACCCGGCCGGCGCCTCCGCGCGCGAAGATGCCGTGGTCATGAGCCTGGCCCTATGAGCCTGGACCTCGACAAACGGCACCGCGCCATGCTGCGCGAGATGGGTGTGCGCGTGTGGCTGCCGCAGGCGGCGCCAGCGGCCGAAGCGGTGATGGACGTGGCTGCTGCCCGCGCCGGCGCAGCGGCAAGCCCCGCGGCTGCCCTGCCAGAAGCCACGCCGGCGGCGGCCCCGGTGGCGCGCGAAGCGCCGCCGCCGCTGCGCACCCCACCCCCTCGCGCACCGCTGGCCGCGCCGCCTGTCGAAGCGCGTGAAGCCGCCGCACCCAATATCTCAGGCGCCTGGAGCATGGGCGCGGCCCAGGCTTTGTATGCCGAGGCCGCCCATGACCAGGGCGCGCGCTGGCTGGTATTGGCCGAAACGCCGGCGGCCGCGCTGCAGCGCGAGCCCTTCAGTCCTTTCGAGGGCGATGCCGGCAAGCTGCTCGACAACATGCTGCGCGCCGCCCGCTTGCACAAGGCCTGCGTGGTGCTGCTCGCGCCGCTGGTGCGCGGCGCGGCGGCCGGTGTGGGCGCCGCCCTGCCCGAGGCGCTGCCGGCCCTGATGGCCAGCGCGCAGCCCGACGTCGTGCTGGTCATGGGCCGGCTGGCCGCGCAGGCCTTGCTGCAATCGAGTGAGCCCTTCGGCAAACTGCGCGGCCAGGTACACGCCCTGCACGGAGCCCAGGCGGTGGTGACTTATGACGCCACCTATTTGCTGCGCAACCCCTCCGACAAAGCCAAAGCCTGGGACGACCTGTGCCTGGCCATGAGCCGGGTGGCTACACCAGTCTGATTCAGGTTTTAGCAGTGGTGTCCCGGCTGGGCGCCAGCACCGAGGCGATCGCCGCCACCATCAGCAGCACCGCGGCCCAGTCCTGCCAGTGCAGCACCTCGCCCAGGCCCAGCGCGCCTGAAAACACGCCCAGGATGGGAATCAGCATCACGCTCAGCGTCGAGGCCACGGGCGGCAGCGCGCGCGCCAGCGTGAACCAGGCCGCGTGGGCAAAACCGAAGATCAGCACCGCGTTGTAGACAATCGCCGCCCAGGCCGTGGGCGAGGGCGCTTTCCACTGCGGCAGCTCGAACGCCATGCCCAGCCCGCTCATCACCACGGTCGTCATGACCGTCATCCAGAATGAGATCGTTAAGGTTGCGGCCTCAATCGTGGTCTTGCGCAGCAGCTGCGTGCCCAGCGCCCACGTGGCCGCCGCCACCAGCGCGCACAGCACGCCGAGCGGCCGGCCCGTCAGGTTGGTCAGCTCATACCAGAGCAGCAGGGCCACGCCCAGCGCCGCGGCGGCCACGCCCAGCCAGTTGCGCGGTTTGAGCCTCGCGCCGAAAAACCAGGCGCCCAGCAGCGCCGAGAAAATTGGCATGGTGTAGCCCAGGATGGCGGCGCGGCCGCTGCTCAGGTTTTTCACCGCCAGGATGATGAGCGCATGCCAGACAAACATGTTCGCCGCCGCCAGCCAGAACAATTCGCGCCATTTGTCGCGCGGCACAAAAAACGGCACCTTGAGCAGCACCATGGCCAGGCCCAGCACCGGAATGCCCAGCCAGATCGAGATCGCGCGAAAGGTCAGCGGCGGGTAGTCCGCGATGCCCAGCTTCATCACCGGCCAGTTCAGGCCCCAGACCAGGGTGAGCAGGACCAGGAGGACGAGTTGGCGCTGGGAGAGTTGCATGCAGAGGGTGGGCGATGGTTTGCGCGATTGTCCCGGTTTGGGGCAAAACCTGCTGAAGAGCCACCTTCTTACAATAGAGGTTATGAATTTCCTCGACATGCTGGGCGCCGCAGAACGCCAGAACCATTCCATGCTCTGCGTCGGCCTGGACCCTGAGCCGGCCAAATTCCCCGGCAAGCTCAAGGGCGACGCCAACAAGATTTACGATTTTTGCGCCGCGATTGTGGATGCCACCGCCGACCTGGTGATTTCCTTCAAGCCGCAAATCGCCTACTTCGCGGCCCACCGCGCCGAAGGCCAGCTCGAACGCCTGATGGAACATATGCGCCGCGTTGCGCCCCAGGTGCCCATCATCCTGGACGCTAAACGCGGCGACATAGGTTCCACCGCCGAGCAGTATGCGAAAGAAGCGTTTGAGCGCTACGGCGCCGATGCGGTGACGCTCTCGCCCTTCATGGGTTTTGACTCGGTCGCGCCCTACTTGAAATACGAAGGCAAGGGGGCGTTTTTGCTGTGCCGCACCTCCAACCCCGGCGGCGACGACTTGCAGAACCAGCGCTTCGCCTCCATCGAGGGCCAGCCGCTGTTGTATGAACATGTGGCGCGCCTGGCGCAAGGGCCCTGGAACCTCAACGGCCAGCTTGGGCTGGTGGTGGGTGCGACTTATCCGGCCGAGATTGAACGCGTGCGCACCGTGGCGCCCACCTTGCCCTTGCTGATTCCAGGCGTGGGCGCGCAGGGCGGTGATGCCGTCGCCACCGTCAAGGCTGGCTGGCGTGTCGGTGCGCCCATCATCGTGAATTCATCGCGCGCGATTTTGTACGCGTCGTCGGGAGATGATTTTGCCGATGCCGCGCGTCGGGAAGCGGTAAAGACGCGTGATGTGCTGGAAGCGGCCAGGGATGAAGCTTCGAAGTAGGCTGTTTGCGGCTGTTGGCCGGTGCGCGCCCTGCTGAAGGCGCATTCACAGGACAAGCTCTTAGCGAAACCCGTACAACGCCGCCGGGTTGTCCACCAGGATCTTTCGCCTCGCCTCATCACTCGAAGCCCAGGAAAACAGCAAGTCATACAGCTCGACCTCGGAGGGCGGAGGATTGCGCCCTGGATGCGGCCAGTTGCTGGCCCACAGGCAGCGTTCCGGAAATTTTTCGGCCAGCGTGCGCGCGATCAGACTCACGTCGTCATAGCCGGGCGCGCCCACTTTGGAAGTCTCGTAGGGCGCCGACAGCTTGATCCACACCTTGCCGGTGTCCAGCACGCGTAGCAGCGACTGGAAGGCGGGATGCTCGGGCTTGACGGGTTCAAGGAACTTGCCGTTGTGGTCTATCACCAGCTTGCAAGGCAGGCGCTTGAGCACTTCTTCATGCTCGGGAAAATTGCGGCCGTCCAGCTGCAGGTTGACCATCCAGTCCATGGCCGCCAGCCGCGCGGCCATGGGCTCCAGCGACGCCCACTCCAGCACCGGGTTGATCATCATGTAACGCACACCGCAGATGCCGCCGTCGTGCAGGCGCCGCAGCTCGGCATCCGTCACCTCGGGCGCCACCAGCGCGATGCCGCGGCCCGACTCGCCGAGCTGCGCCACGGCGTCCAGCGTGCAGCTGTTGTCAAAGCCGTAGGCCGAGGGCTGGACGATGACGGCGCGGCTCAGGCCCAGGGCCTTTTGCACCTCGCGGTACGTCGAAACCGGCAGATGCGGTGGCACCCAGGCCACATTGGGCACCATGGGGTATTTGTCTTCGTAGATATGTACATGGCAGTCGCAGGCGCCGGCGTAGGTGGTGTTCTGGGTGGCTTGCATGAAGGAAAGGGCTTTCGCAAAAGAGGGAGTGAGGCCAGGCGGTATTCAGGCCGGCTGCGGCGCCTGCGTGGCCTGTTGCCAGCGGTGGGCCTGCGCCGCGTTCACCGCGCCCTGCGGCGCGCGGCCTTGCAGCAGCTCGGCCACTTGGGCCACCGTCTCCAGGGCCTGGTGTTCCACCGCGGGCGGCGTGAGACCGCCTATATGGGGCGAGGCGATCACGCGCGGGTGCGCGGCCACGCGCGGCGAAGGCATCTGGTCGGGCGCGCGGCCCACGTCGACGGCGCAGCCGGCAATCGTGCCGGCGTCCAGCGCGGCGATCAGCGCGTCATCATCGACCAGGTTGCCGCGCGAGGCGTTGATGAAAAACGCACCGGGCTTCATGGCCGCGAAGGTGGTGGCGTTCATCAAATTCTCGGTGGCTTCCGTCGCGGCGGCCAGGCAGACCACATAGTCGGAGCGCTGCAGCAAGGGCAGCAGCTCGAGCTGCTCGAGCTCCTTGCGGCCGGTCGGCGTATAGGGGTCGTGCACCACGATGCGCATGCCCAGCGCGAGCGCCACGTCGCAGAGGTAACGGCTGATCTGCCCATAACCGATCACGCCTAGCGTGGCGCCGCGCAGCTCGCGGCCCATGGCGGGCAGCACGGGCCGGCCCGCGTGGTAGTCGGCCGCGGCCCTGCTGATGTGGCGGCTCAAGTCAATCATCACGCCGACAATCCATTCGCTGACCGAGGGGATAAAACCCGCGCTGGCCTGGGTGACCAGCACGCCGTGTCGGCTGGCGGCCGGCACGTCGATGTTGCGGATGTCGATGGCGCAGCGCACAAAGGCCAGCAGGCGGGGCAGCGCCGCAAACAGCGCCTCGTCGCCCACCGTCTGGCGGTAGGAAATGATGACCTCGCAATCGGCGGCCAGCGCGGCCAGTTCGCTGGAGGAGAGGTCGGTGTCGCCCGGGTTGAAACGCACCTCCGCGACGGCCCGCAGCGCGGCGATCGCGCGGTCGCCGAAGTAGTGCCCTAGCTTGCTTTGGGGGTGGCTGACAAAAACCGTTGCCATTCAAAAACCTTGTGTTCAGTGCGTACCAAAAATCAGCGCCCGCGGGCCTGGTATCTCACGGCGGAATCGCGCGCCACCAGCGTGGGCTGGAAGATGTATTCCCGGGTCTCTATGGAGGGGTCGGCCAACCGGCTCATCACACGCTCGACCATGACCTGCGCCATCTCAGGCACCGGCAGGCGCACGCTGGTCATGGCCGGGTGCATCAGCGTGGAGAGGAACACGTTGTCGATGCCTATCACCGACACGTCTTCGGGCACGGCCAGGCCCGCGTCGCGAAAGCCCGCCATCAGGCCGAAGGCCATCAGGTCGTTGACGCCGATCACGCCGGTGGGCCGCTCGGGCAGTTTGGCCAGCAGGCCGGCCTGGGCGCGGCCGACTTCGCTCATCATGGAGTCGCCGTACTCGTCGACCGGCGTGCCCTCGACAACGCGGGCGCTGCCCTCCAGCCCCGCGGTTTTGGCGGCCGACAGGAAGCCGGCGATTTTTTCGTTACGGCTCATGGTGCGGCCGGCCGGCGTGACAAACGCCAGGCGGCGATGGCCCAGGTCTATCAGGTGCTGCGTGGCGATGCGCGCCGACTCGAAGCTGTCCACCGTGACATGGTCAACGATGGAACGCATATTGGGCGTGGCGCGCCTGTCGTAGCTCACCATCACCATGCCGCGTTCGGCCGCGGCCTCCACGTGCTGCTCGTCGATCAGCGAGGAGATGATGATCACGCCGCGCACGCCGTGGGCCAGCAGGTCGTCGAAGAAGCGCGTCTCCTTGTCCCTGTCGCGATAGGTGTTGCCAATCATGATGCGAAAGCCGTAGCGCTCCTGTGCCAGGGTTTCGATCTCGCGCGCGATGAAGCCGTACATGGGGTTGGCCATGGACGGTACCAGCAGGCCTATCAGCGGCGTGTAGCCGGTCTTCAGCTGGCGCGCCGTGGAGTTGGGCCGGTACTTGAGCTCGGCGATCGCGGCTTCCACGCGCGCCAGCGTCTCGGCGGCCATGCGGTTGGCACGGCCGTTGAGCACGTTGGACACGGTGCTGGTGGAAACCCCGGCCAGGCTGGCGACATCTCGGATCTTGCTCACGGCGTTCTTCTTTTCATCAAGAGGTTGAAGGCATTGTCAGAGGCCCATGCGGGTGGGTAGCCACAACGAGAATTGCGGCACCAGCACCAGCAGGATCAGCGTGACGAACAGCACCGCCAGGTATTTCATCATGGGCCGGGCCACGTCCTTGACATGCGTGCCGGTGATGGCGCAGGTGGCGAACAAGCCCAACCCGACCGGCGGCGCGAACAAGCCCAATCCCATGGCAATCACCATGACGGTCCCAAAATGTAATGGATTGACGCCCAGCTGGGAGGCAATCGGCGTCAGCAGGGGGCCGAAAATGATCAGCGCGGGCGCGCCCTCCAGCACGGCGCCGAAGACGATCATGATGAGCACCGAAAGAATCACGAACATGGTGCTGCCGTAGGCATGCGCAAAACCGATCATGAAGGTCGACAGGTATTGCGGGATCTGCTGTATGGTCAGCGCAAACGACACGCTGGACGCCGCCGCCACGATAAAGAGGATGCCGCCGGCCATGGAGGCCGAGCGCACAAAGAGCTGCGCCACCGACTTCACCGTGAGCTCGCGAAACGCCATCCAGCCCACCACCAGCGCATAGACCACGGCAAAGGCCGAAACCTCGGTGGAGGTCGCCACGCCCGAGGTCACGCCCTTGCCGATCATCGCCACCATGACCAGCGCCACCATGGCGCCGCCCAGCAGGCGCAGCATCGGCGTGCGCACGTCAAAGGCCTCGTCGGGGTTGATGCGCGTGCCCACATAAACCGTCACCGCCGCCAGCGACAGCGCCAGCACGGCCGCCGGCACCAGCCCGGCCATGAAGAGGCCGGCAATCGAGATGTTGGCGACAAAACCCATGATGATCATGTTGATGCAGGGCGGAATCGTCTCGGCCATCACGGCCGTGCAGGCCAAGAGGCCCGCGGTCTCGTTCGGGTCCTGTTTGGTCTTGCGCACCGCCGGCATGATGATGCCGCCCACCGCCGCGATGTCGGCCAGCTTGGAGCCCGACACGCCCGAGAAGAAGGCGGTTGCCGTGATGGTGATCAGCCCCAGCCCGCCGCGCACCCGGCCGAACATGCGCAGCAGCAGTTCGATGAGGCGCGAGGACATGCCGTTGGACTCCATCAGCAGCCCGGCCAGCACAAAGAAGGGAATCGCCAGCAGCACATAGTGGTCGGTGCCCGCCATCACCTGCTGCGAATACACCAGCATGGGCAGGGACGGGTCGGCCATGAAGAACACCAGCGAGGACAGGCCCAGCACAAAGGCGATCGGCACGCCCAGCAGCAGCCCGCCCAGGAAGCCGGCGGTCAGCAGCATCCAGGGCTTGATGGCCAGGCCGGGCAGCAGCATGTTCCAGCCCACCACCGCCGCCACCATGGCGATGCCGATTCCCAGAGTGGACCAGACCACGCGCGAAGGCCCATTGACTGCGTTGGCGATGCCGAACAGGGTCATGAACAGGCTGCCGATCACGACGGGGAAGGTGTAAATCCATTGCGGCAGGCCTATGGGCGTGGTGCTGGACCAGGAGTCCACCAGCAGGCCGACCGACGAGACGAAGAGGCTGGCCGAAACCCCCACGATGATCCAGCTCGCGAACTGGATCAGCGCCGGCTGCCAGCGCACGGGCAGGAAGCCGCGGAAGATGTCCACGCCCACATGCTGGCTGCGTGCCAGCACCGTGGCTGCGCCGAAAAACACCAGCACGATCATCAGCGCGCGCGCCACCTCCTCGGCCCAGTCAAAAGGCTCATGCAGAAAGTAGCGGAACACCACCGAGGCAAACACCACCAGCACGTCGACGGCCAGCACCACGCCCGCGACGTACTCGGTCATGCGCATCAGCCAGGCCAGCCAGCGGCCCGGCGAATGGCCGACGCTGAAGCCGGGCGCCGAGGCATGCGCCGGGTTGTGGGACGGGGCTGGGGGGCTGGCGGCTGCGGTACCGGGCAGGGCCGCCGACAGGCTGGCTTCCATGCTCAGCCCCGCGCCGCGCTGATGGCCGTGAACAGCGGCGCGGTTTCAGGGTATTGCTTGGCAAAGCCGGCCCAGAGTTTGGTTTCCATTTCCTTGCGCACCTGGTCGCGCTCGTTTTTGGCCATGGGCGTGAAAGTGATGCCGAGTTTTTTCAGGTCTTCTATGCCCTGCAGGCCCTTTTCGGTACCGGTTTTGCGCAACTGCACCGTCGAATCGGCGGCGGCCTTCATGAAGGCCGGGCGCAGTTCGGCCGGGATCCGCTCTACGCCGCGTTTGCCCATGATGCAGACCATGGGGCTGAACAGGTGCTCGGTCATCCAGCAGTGCTTGACCACCTCGTTGAGCTTGCTGGCCAGCACCGTGCCCGAATCGTGTTCAAAGCCGTCGACCACGCCGGTCTGCGCGGCCATGTAGAGCTCGCCGAAGGAAATCGGCGTGGGGATGGCGCCCATGATCTTGAAGGTCTCGATAAAAGCCGGCGTCGGCAGCACGCGCAGTTTGACGTTCTTGATGTCGGCCAGCGACTTGACCGGCTGCTTGGTGTAGACGTTGCGGGCGCCGTAGTGCGCGCTCCAGGTGATGACCTGGCAGCCGGTGCTTTTCTGCAGCATCTCGTTGAGTTTGGCGCCAACGCCGCTGTCCAGCGCCTTGGCCACGTGCTCGTAGCTGTCGAACAGGTAACCCAGGTCCAGCATGCCCAGCTGCGGCGTCACCGTGGCCCAGATGGACGAGCCGGTCAGCATCATGTCGATGGAGCCGACCTTGACCTGTTGCACCACGTCGCTCTCCTTGCCGAGCTGGTTGTTGGGAAAGTAGTCGATGCGTATTTTGTCGCCCACGGCCTTTTTGAGGTTGGCCTCCATGAGCTGCTGCCAGGCGAAGTGCGAGGAATTGAGGTCGGGCAGGTGCGCGGACGACAGGCGCAGCGCGACGGTGGACTGGGCCTTGGCCAGGCCCGAAAAACCCGTCGCCATGGCAACGGAGGCGGCAGAAGTGGCCTGGACAAAGCGGCGGCGTGAAAGTGAACCCATTTTTTGTCTCCTGATGTGATGTGTTTTGCGGTGCGCTGGGGAATCTCGGCGTTCTTTGTAGAACGATTTACTGTATCGTTACACCAAATTGACCGTCAAGCCGGGTGGGCGCGGTTTTGCTAGGTGTTTTCCTCCGTAAACCGGTGTTTGGGGCGGGTTTTGCCATCGGCGGCAAAAGCGCGATGAAATCCGGGGAGACAGACCCGACGCCCCTTTTTGGTTCGCTCGGCAATCGCGGAAAACCCGGGTCTTGACGCGAGCGGGCAGCGGCGCAGAATGCATCAGCTGCCGAGCTTGTATGTACAAGTTACGAGCGGCAACAAGCGGGGTATATGGGCACGGTTCGTGCTCTCCTCTTAAGCCTCTCAGGGCCAGGGCGCAGCCGCCACAAGCGGCGCAGCGCATTCTTTTTGAACCGTCCAACAGAAGGAAACCATCTTGAACCACATGCTCCCCCTCATCAGCCGCCGCGTGCTCTGCGCCACGGCCGCGGCCGCCATGCTGGCCTGCGGCGCCGGCGCCGCGCTGGCCGCCACGCCCAAGGACACGCTGGTGCTGGCCTTCGGCTTTGACGACATCATCACCATGGACCCGGCCGAGGCCTTCGAGCTGTCCGCCGGTGAAGTCATGGGCAACACCTACGACCGCCTGCTGCGCCTGGACGTGAACGACCCTTCCAAGCTGGTGGGCGACGTGGCCAAGTCCTGGAGTGTCTCGGCCGACGGCAAGACCTATACCTTCGAGATCAAGCCCGGCCTCAAATTCGCCTCGGGCAATCCGCTGACGGCCGAAGAGGTGGCCTACTCGCTGCAGCGCGCCGTGATGCTGGACAAATCGCCGGCCTTCATCCTCACGCAGTTCGGCTTTTCCAAGGCCAACGTCAAGGACAAGATCAAGGCCGCCGGCCCGGGCACGCTGACGCTGGAGACCGACAAGGCCTATGCGCCGACCTTTGTCTTCAACTGCCTGACGGCCAATGTGGCCGCCATCGTCGACATGAAGCTGGTGCAGTCCAAGGAGGTCAACGGCGACTGGGGCTATGCCTGGCTCAAGACCAACTACGCCGGCTCAGGCCCGCTCAAGCTGCGCGAATGGCGCGCCAATGAAATCGTGGCGCTGGAGCGCAACGACAACTACTACGGCACCAAGTCCAAGCTCGCGCGCGTGATCTACCGACACGTGAAGGAGTCGGCCACACAGCGCCTGTTGCTGGAAAAAGGCGATATCGACATCGCCCGCAACCTGAGCCCGCAGGACATCGCGGCGCTTTCGGCCAACAAGGACGTGAAGCTCACCTCCACGCCCAAGGGCACGGTCTACTACATCAGCCTGAACCAGAAGAACCCCAACCTGGCCAAGCCCGAGGTGCGCGAGGCCATGAAATACCTGGTCGACTACGGTGCCATCGGCGACACGCTGATCAAGAACATCGGTGTGGTCAACCAGAACTTTTTGCCGCAGGGCCTGCTGGGCGCGAGCACCGAAAAGCCCTACAAGCTCGACGTGGCCAAGGCCAAACAGCTGCTGGCCAAGGCGGGCCTGCCCAACGGCTTCAAGGTGACCATCGACATGCGCACCATCCAGCCGGTGCAGGGCATCACCGAAGCCTTCCAGCAGACGGCCAAGCAGGCCGGCATAGACATCGAGATCATTCCCGGCGACGGCAAGCAGACGCTGACCAAGTACCGCGCGCGCACCCACGACATGTACATAGGCCAGTGGGGCGCCGACTACTGGGACCCGCATTCGAATGCCGACACCTTCACGCGCAACCCCGACAACGCCGACGACGCCAAGGCCAAGCCCCTGGCCTGGCGCAACGCCTGGGCGATTCCCGAGCTGACCAAGCAGTCGGACGCCGCCGTGCTGGAGCGCGATGCCGGCAAGCGCAAGAAGATGTACGAGGAGCTGCAGGCCGAGTTCCGCAAGACCAGCCCCTTCATCATGCTGTACCAGCAGACCGAGGTGGCGGCCTACCGCAGCAACGTCGACGGCCTGAAGCTGGGCCCGACCTTCGACAGCAACTACGTGTTCAACGTGTCCAAGCGCTGACGGCTCCACCGACTTTGGCCATCCCCGATCCCACGGCCGCCGGCGTGGCGCCGCTCAGCGCGGTGCGCACGCGCACGGCCGGCCAGCGCCTTGCACCGCACGCCAGGAGCTTTGGCAACTTCCTGGTGGTGATACTGCTCACCTACCTGGGCCTGCTCGCGGTCACGTTTTTCATAGGCCGGGTGATCCCGATAGACCCGGTGCTGGCCATCGTGGGCGACCGGGCGCCGGCCCATGTGATCGCGCGCGTGCGCGAAGAGTTGGGGCTGGACAAGCCGATCTACCAGCAGTTCTACATCTACCTGGGCAAGGTGCTCAAGGGCGACTTCGGCACCTCGGTGCTGACCGCCAACCCGGTGATGACGGACATCAAGCGCGCCTTTCCGGCCACGCTGGAGCTGGCCAGCCTGGGCATCTTGATAGGCGCGGGCCTGGGCGTGCCGCTGGGCGTGTGGGCGGCCGTGCGGCGCGGCAAGCTGGTGGACCAGGTGGTGCGGGTGATAGGCCTGGTGGGTTATTCGGTGCCCATCTTCTGGCTGGGGCTGATGGCGCTGGTGGTGTTTTATGCGCGCCTGGGCTGGGTCTCGGGGCCGGGCCGCATCGACGTCAGCTATGAATACACACTCACGCCCGTCACCGGCCTGCTGCTGCTGGACACCGCCATGGCCGGCGAGTGGGAGGCTTTTCGCAATGTGTTTTCGCACCTGATACTGCCGGCTTCGCTGCTCGGTTATTTCGCGCTGGCCTACATCAGCCGCATGACGCGTTCCTTCATGCTCAACGAACTCGCGCAGGAATACGTGATCGCCGCGCGCGCCAAGGGTTTGTCGGAGTCGCGCATCATCTGGCGCCACGCGCTGCGCAATGCCATGGTGCCGTTGGTGACGGTGATCGCGCTGTCCTATGCCGGCCTGCTCGAAGGCTCGGTGCTGACCGAGACCGTGTTCGCCTGGCCGGGCCTGGGCCTGTACATCACCAACTCGCTGCAGAACGCCGACATGAATGCGGTGCTGGGCGGGACCATCATCGTGGGCTCGATTTTTGTGGGGCTGAACTTGCTCTCCGACGTGCTCTACAAGCTGCTCGATCCAAGGACCCGCATTCGATGACTTCCAAAGCCGCATCCTTGCGCAGCTGGCTGGACACCGACAGGCCCACTTCGCGCCGCCAGGCCTTTATGGGCCGGGTCTACCACGGTTGCCGCGATTTTTCGCGCAACCGGCTGGCCATGCTGGGCCTCTTTATCGTGCTGGGCCTGGTCGGGGTGGCGATCTTTGCCGAGCTGCTGGCGCCTTATTCGGCCTATACCGGTGACCTGCGCACCACGCGCTTGCTGCCGCCTTCGTGGACGCACTGGTTCGGCACCGACGACCAGGGGCGCGACATTTTTTCGCGCGTCATCATAGGCTCGCGCATCACGCTGATGGTGGTGATCCTGGTGGCGGTGCTGGCCGCGCCGCTGGGCCTGGTCGTCGGCACCGTGGCCGGTTATGCCGGCGGCTGGGTCGATGCGGTACTGATGCGCATCACCGACATCTTTCTCGCGTTTCCGCGCCTCATCCTGGCGCTGGCCTTTGTCGCGGCGCTGGGGCCCGGCATACAGAACGCGGTGATCGCGATCGCCATCACCTCCTGGCCGCCTTATGCGCGCATGGCGCGCGCCGAGACGTTGACGATACGCCAGACCGATTACATCGCCGCCGTGCAACTGCTGGGCGCCTCACCCTGGCGCATCGTGCTGGGCCACATCATGCCGCTGTGCCTGTCCTCGGTGATCGTGCGCGTCACGCTGGACATGGCCGGCATCATCCTGACCGCCGCCGGCCTGGGCTTTTTAGGCCTGGGCGCGCAGCCTCCCATGCCGGAGTGGGGCGCGATGATCGCCAACGGCCGCCTGTATGTGCTGGACCAGTGGTGGGTGGCGGCCGCGCCCGGCGCCGCGATTTTTATCGTGAGCCTGGCCTTCAACCTGCTGGGCGACGGCTTGCGCGACGCGCTGGACCCCAAGGCGGCCAAATGACGGCGCATTCCGCAACACCCCTGCTCGTCGTTGAGGACCTGCGCGTCAGCTTTCCGCGCCGCGACGGCGGCATGACCGAAGCGGTGCGCGGTGTGTCTTTCACGCTGGGCCGCGAGCGCCTGGGCATCGTGGGGGAATCGGGCTCGGGCAAGTCGCAGACCGGCCGCGCCATCATGGGGCTGACCGCACCGGAGGGCCGCATCAGCGCCCAACGCCTGGAATTCTCTGGTACGGACCTGCTCAACTGCGCGCCGGCGCAGCGCCGTGCGCTGCGCGGCGGCCGCATCGCCATGGTGCTGCAGGACCCGAAGTTTTCGCTGAACCCGGTCATGACGATTGGCGCGCAGATCGTGGAGACGCTGCAGGCCCACACGCGCGTCTCGTCGGCTGAAGCCAAAAAGCGCGCACTCGCCGCGCTCGAATCCGTGCGCATTGACGACCCGGCACGCGTCTTCAAGCTCTATCCGCATGAGGTCTCGGGCGGCATGGGCCAGCGCGCGATGATCGCCATGATGCTGATCGCCGACCCCGACCTGCTGATCGCCGACGAGCCCACCTCGGCCCTGGACGTCACGGTGCAGCTGCAGGTGCTGTCCATACTCGACACCCTGGTGGCCGAACGCGGCATGGGCCTGATCCTGGTCTCGCACGACCTGCGGCTGGTATCCACCTTTTGCGACCGCATCCTCGTGATGTATGCCGGCCGCGTGGTGGAGGAGCTTGCCGCCGGCGGCCTGGCCCAGGCCAAACACCCTTACACACGCGGCCTGATGGCCTGCCTGCCGCAACTGGGCGCGTCCATCCATCCGCTGGCCACGCTGGACCGGAAACCGGAGTGGGCACTGTGAACGCACCGGTTTCCTCCGCATCGCTGGGCCTGGAGGTGAGCGGCCTGCGCGTGGTGTACGACGGTTTTGCCGCGGTGGCCGACACGTCTTTCACCGTGAACCCCGGCGAGAGCTTCGGCATCGTCGGCGAATCGGGCTCGGGCAAGTCCACGGTGCTGCGCGCCATTTGCGGGCTGGCGCCGCGCACGGCCGGCACGGTGCGGCTGCTGGGCCAGGACAGCGCGCCCGGCAGCAAGGCCTTCAGACGCCAGGTGCAGATGGTGTTCCAGGACCCATACGGCTCGCTGCACCCGCGCCACACGGTGGACCGCATCCTGGCCGAGCCGCTGGCCATCCACGGCATCCTGGATGCGGAGGCGCGCATAGAGCGCGCGCTTGAGGAAGTCGGCCTGGGCACGGGCTTTCGTTTTCGTTACCCGCACCAGCTTTCGGGCGGGCAGCGCCAGCGCATCGCGATCGCGCGGGCCCTGATCCTGGAGCCGCAAATCCTGCTGCTGGATGAGCCTACTTCGGCGCTGGACGCCTCGGTGCAGGCCGAGGTGCTCAACCTGCTCGAGGAACTGCGCCGCCGGCGCGGCCTGACTTTCATCATGGTGAGCCACGACCTGGCCGTCGTCACCCATTTGTGCGAGCGGCTCATGGTGATGCAGCGCGGCCAGACGGTGGAGATGCTGCCTTCGGCCGACCTGGCGGTGCGCAAGGTCAGCAATGCCTACACGCTGAGCCTGATGGAAGCGTCCACCGGCTTCAAGCGCCGCGCCGAGGCCGGGGTGGCCACCACGGCGTAGCGGTGGCTATTCTTGACTGGCGCATCGGGCGTGCGCGTGCTTTAATTTCCTTTCACCCACGGAGGCCTCCGACATGATCAACTGGGAAGCCCATGCCTGCCTGCCGCTGCATCCGGCGGCCGACTTTTCGCCCATGGACGCCTTGCGCGCCGCCGGCGTCAACTATGTGTCCATCAACGTCGGCATGGACATGAACCCGGTGTCGCAAATCATGGCGGTGATCGCCGCTTTTCGCACCAGGATCGCGGCGAACCCGGATCGCTACCGGCTGGTCTCCAGCGTGGAGGAGATCCGCGAAGCCGCGGCGGCGGGCCGGCTTGCCATCGGCTTTGACCTCGAAGGCGCGATGCCCCTGCAGGAGCACACCGAAATGGTGGCGCTGTACCGCGAACTCGGCGTGCGGCAAATCCACTTTGCCTACAACCGCAACAACAGTGTGGCCGACGGCTGCCATGACGAGGCGCGCGGCCTCACGCCGCTGGGCGTGCGCATGGTGCGGGCCGTCAACAAGGCCGGCCTGCTCATGGACTGCTCGCACACCGGCCGGCGCTGCAGCCTGGACATCATGGCGGCTTCGTCAAAGCCGGTGATCTTCAGCCACGCCAACCCGCTGGCGCTGGTGGAGCATGGCCGCAACATCACTGACGAGCAGATACGCGCCTGCGCGGCCACCGGTGGGGTGGTTTGCATCTCGGGTGTTTCGGCTTTTCTCGGCACCAGCACGCCGCACGCCGGCGACATGGCGCGGCATGTGGCCTATGTGGCCGGCCTGGTGGGCGCGCAGCATGTGGGCATAGGCCTGGACATCAGCTTCCGCCAGGACGAACTCAACGACAACCCGCCCGGCGACTACGACCCGGACTACTGGTGGCCCAAGGCCGCCGGTTACGACCGCAGCGTTCAGCGCATGAGCTATACGCCGGTCGAAACCTGGCGACTGTTGCCCGAGGCGCTGCGCCAGGCGGGCCTGGGCGCGGCCGAGATCGAGGGCGTGATGGGCGACAATATGATGCGTGTCGCCGGCATCGCCTGGCAGCACGCCTGAACCTCCCGCAACCCACTGGCAGTCCCACATGTCTTCCATCACGCTTCGTTTTCTGGCCGAACCCAGCACCGTCAACTTTGGCGGCAAAGTCCATGGCGGCACCGTCATGAAATGGATTGACGAGGCCGGTTATGCCTGCGCCACCAGCTGGGCCAAGCGCTACTGCGTGACCGTTTCGGTGGGCAGCATACGTTTTCAGCGCCCCATCATGATCGGCGACCTGGTCGAGGTTGAAGCCCGGCTGGCCTATACCGGCAAGACCAGCCTGAACATCTCGGTGGAAGTGCGCGCCGGCGACATGAAAATCGGCCAGATGGCGGTGATCACCGAATGCCTGGTGGTGTTTGTCGCGGTGGACCTGGACGGCAAGGCCTTGCCCGCCCAGGAATGGCGGCCCGAGACCCCCGGCGACGTCGCGCTGGCCCAGCGCGTCAAGGCGCACCTGGACGCCGCGCGCAGCATGCAGCTGTCCTGAGCCGCGTCCCCCGTCCGCCGATGCAACACAATGCCCTGACAGGCCGCGACCTGGCGGCCGCCCTGACCGTGGTCGTGCTGTGGGGCATCAATTTTGTGGTGATGAAATTCGCGCTGCGCGACTTCACACCGTTTCAGCTCGGCACCGCCCGCTATGTGTTCGCCGCCCTGCCTTTGGTGCTGCTGATACGCCCGCCCAAGATCGCGTGGAAGTGGATTGTGTTCTATGGCCTCTTCCAGGGTGTGGGGCAGTTCGGCATTTTGTTTCTCGCCCTCAAGGTCGGCATGACGGCGGCGCTGGCCTCGGTGTTGCAGCAGACCCAGGTGTTCTGGACGGCGCTGTTCGGTTTTGTGCTGTTGCATGAGCGCGCCAGCCGCCCGCTGCAGGCCGGCCTGGCGCTCGCGGCCCTGGGCCTGGCCTGCTTCGCGCTCAACTATGTGGGCGCGGACGGCAGCAGCGCCACCACGCCGCTGGGCTTTGTGCTCACGCTGTGCGCGGCGGCCATGTGGGCCATGTCCAACATCGTGGCGCGCCGCGTGCAGCAGGCTTACAAGGACTATTCGCCGCTGGCTTTTGTGGTGTGGAGCAGCCTGGTCGCGGTGCTGCCGTTTGCGGCCCTCTCCTGGGCGTTCGATCCCGAGCCCCTGCGCTGGCACTGGCTGGAGGCGCGCGCATCGAGCTGGGCCGCCGTGGCCTACCTGGGCTGGGCCGCCACCATCCTGGGTTACGGCCTGTGGACGAACCTGCTCAAGCGCCACCCCGCGAACCGCGTCGCGCCTTTCAGCCTGGGTGTGCCCGTCGTCGGGTTGGCCACCGGCATGCTGGTGCTGGGCGAGGTCGTCACGCCCTGGCAATGGGCGGGCGTCGCGTTTGTGGTGGCCGCGCTGGCTTGTGTGATGTTGGGCGGGCGGGTGTTCAGGCCGGGCCCGCAACAGACCTGACGCCGGCCGCCTGCCTGTCGCCAAACCAGGCCGCCAGCAGCTCCAGCGTGTAGCGCACCTTGGCCGGTTGCTCGCCGCGCCGCGGCGTGACGGCGTACACCGGCATGTCCTCCATGCGCCAGCCCGGCAGCACCGGCAGCAAGCGGCCTTCGGCCAGCGCCTTGCGGTCGTCCTCGCTCACGCCCATGCTGATGCCCCAGCCGGCGACGGCCAGCGCGTGCAGCGCCGTGACCTGCGACACCTGCACCCGGCCTTCCAGCCTCAGGGTTTCGCGTTCGCCGGACGGGCCCAGCAGCTCCAGCATGTCCGCGTTGTTGCTGCTGTTGGGTTTGCTGCCCAGCCAGTCGTGGCGCAGCAAATCCTGCGGCGTGGCGGGCCAGCCGCGTTCGGCCAGGTAGGCCGGCGAAGCGCAGAGCTGGCGCGCCGTGCTGCCCAGTTTGCGCGCGACCAGGCTGGAGTCGGCCATCTCGCCTACGCGCACCGCGATGTCCACACGCTCCGCGATCAGGTCTATCAGCTTGTCGTCCAGCAGCAGGCGCAGGCTGAGCCTGGGGTAGCCGCGCAGCGGCGCCAGCGCCGAGGCCAGCAGGCTGCCGAAGCCCACGGGCGCGGCCAGCCGCAGCTCGCCCTCGGGTTCGTCGCGCAGGCGCACCAGGGCTTGCTCGGCCTCGCGCGCGGCGCCCACCATGGCCGCGCAACCGGCGTGGTAGCGCTCGCCGGCCTCGGTCAGCGTGAGGCGCCGGGTCGAGCGGTGCAGCAGGGCCAGGCCCAGCGCCTGTTCCAGCTGGCGCAAATGCTGGCTCACGGCCGAAGGCGTCATGCCCAAGCGGCGCGCCGCCGCCGTCAGCGAGCCTGCCGCCACCACCTCGGCAAAGACGGCCATGCGCTTGAGTTGGTCCAGGGATTTATCGCTCATTGATTAGTTGTACTTCACAGTGTTGTCGGATTTTGCCGTCTATTCAGTTACTTGTGAAGCAATCAAACTAACAGCTTCTTTCAACCACAGGGAAATCTCCACCATGAACATCGCACTCATAGGCGCCACCGGTTTTGTCGGCGCACCGATTCTTTCCGAATTGCTGAGCCGCGGCCACAAGGTCACAGTGCTGGCCCGCAACCCCGGCAAAGTCGCGCCGCAAACCGGCCTCACCGTCGTCGCCGCGGACGCGCTGGACGCCGGCCAGGTCGCCAAGGCCGTGGCCGGCCATGACGCCGTCATCAGCGCCTACAACCCCGGCTGGGGCGAACCGAAGATTTACGACCTGCACCTGCAGGCCAGCCAGGCCATCGTGACTGGCGTCAAGCAGGTCGGCGTCAAGCGCCTGCTGGTGGTGGGCGGCGCGGGCAGCCTGTATGTGGCACCCGGCCTGCAACTGGTGGACACGCCGCAGTTCCCCGCCGAATACAAACAGGGCGCGCTGGCAGCGCGTGAGGCGCTCAACCAGCTCAAGCTCGAAGCCTCGCTGGACTGGAGTTTTGTCTCGCCGCCCATTGGCTTGGCGCCCGGCGAGCGCAGCGGCAAATACCGGCTGGGTGGCGATGAACTGCTGCCCGGCCAGGGGGATAAGCCGGCCGGGATCTCGGTGGCCGACCTGGCCGTGGCGATTGTGGATGAGGTGGAGACGCCTCGGCATGTGAGGCGTCGGTTTACGGCGGCCAATTGAGCTGATTGGCCCGGCAGCTGGGCCGGGTCTTGCTTCGGCCTTTGCGCTTTGTGCTGAGGGCGGTTGGCCGGGGGTAGCCCGGCAGCTACTCACTTTTCTTTTGCTTCGCCAAAAGAAAAGTAAGCAAAAGAAAAGGCGACCCTGGTGTCTGCGTCCCTCCGCTGCGCTACG
>Ga0102595_100163_pt1 | contig 77887 bp, 57 predicted proteins | sample Araplaol_mTSA_r2_2_FD_76864 | JGI IMG/M metagenome (GOLD analysis project Ga0102595, IMG submission 76864) | Arabidopsis root microbial communities from North Carolina, USA - plate scrape MF_Col_mTSA_r2 (SPADES assembly) (version 2) | ecosystem: Host-associated > Plants > Roots > Endosphere... | reverse complement strand
CACAAACCTTTACGCGGCCGCGCGCGGCCTGAAGAAAACTCAGCCGGCCGGCGTGCCGCTGCCGCCGCCCGCGGCTGGCGGGCGCGCCATCCAGGCGATCAGCGAGGATCGCATGGCTTCCTCCACCGACATGTCTATGGGCTGCACCCAGTCGGCCGGCACGAACACCGTGTAGCCGCCTATCATGTAACCCATGGGCAGGTAGACCGCCACGCGATCACCGGGCAGGAAGCCGGGCCCCAGGTCGGTGAAGCTGCGGCGCGTGATCAGGCCGACGATTTCCATCGCGTGGCCGGGCATGCGCAGTATCACCACGCTTTGTTCGCCCTGCTTGCCCGAAGGCGAAAAGTAGTCGGCGAAGCTTTTGAGCGAGGAGTAGATGCTTTTGACGACCGGCAGGTTGGTGAAGGGCATCTCCGCGAAAGACAGCAGCGTGCGCACGCTGCGCTTGGACACCAGGTAGCCGATCACCAGGATGCTGAGCACGCCGAACACCAGGCCCAGGCCCGGGATGTAAAAGCCGCCGATCAGCGGCCGCAGAATCCACAGCGCCGCGGTCTCCATCCAGGCCAGGAAGATGTAGAGCAGGTAGACCGTCAGGGCCACCGGAAGGATGGTGATGAGGCCGCGAAAGAAATATTTGTAAAGGCTTTTCATGGGCTTTTCTATTCGTGCCTCCGCGCACGATGCGGGCCTGGCGATGCCTGCAATATAACCATTTCAGTTGACGCTCCACGCCGCGCGGCACCTGTCGGCTTTTTCCTACGTTTTTCGGGTACTAATCACCGCAGCTTGTCATATTTCCATGCTTAAACTGGCGGCATTGCGAACACCTGATATGAAAGCCCATGCAGCTGCAGAGACGACACCGGCCACGGGCCGGCGCACCTTTGCCCTTGTGCTTGAGCCATGCCTGCCGCCCCGGCCGTTTCAGCAGCCTTCGGTCCCTGCGCTGAAAGTTACGTTTGCACCCCTTGATATTTTTTTGCGGTGCTCCAAGCTGCGTCTGCAAGGCCACGTCCGGCCTGTCCGGATATTTTTGAGGATTCCTGTTTCATGAGCCACTCCACATTGGTCAACGCACAACTCAAAGTCCCCCTGCGTTCTTTGGCCCTCACCGTCGAGGAGCCCGCCCCCGGCGAATTCTGCTGGCGCATTCTTGAAAGCCGCGAAGACCCGCGGGTGTTTGAATCGATCTCCTGCTCCGACATCACCTTCGCGGCCTACGACACGGCCCTGGCCACCGGCTACGGCGAGCTGCAGCGACTGGTCGGCCCCGACCTTCAATACGGGCCGCGCAGCGAAGAAGACTTGCAGGCCGAGCTCTTCGTCGCGCCCGCAGCCAAGGCCGCCGAAGGCGGCAGCGACAAGCGCGGCTCCGTCAATGGCTTCAAGCCCGGCCCGGTGCCGGCATGAAGCGCGACCTGGAGGCCGACTATGCGGACCTGCGCGCCCGGCTGCAGGCCTTGCAGGCGGCCCCGGTCAAGGATTTCGCGAAGATAGACCAGCTCATCGACGAGCTTGAAAAACTCCAGCTCGCGATCAAGGCCGAACACGGCCTGCAGGGCAACAACCCCATCGAATAGCGGCGACCGCTCCAGGGGTAAGCAGCTGTTCCCGCATGTGCCATCCTGCATGCGCCTGTGAGGCGCGTAGCATTTTGTGACCTCGCTTGTCCTACACGGCGCGCTGTACCAGACCGACGAAACAGGCTCTGCTCCCTACCGTAAATTGAACCCAGTCGGCAATACGGCCGGCGATTTACCAACCCGATTGCCTGTGATGGGCATGACCTTAGGAGTACACCATGAGAGCATCGAAAACCCTGGCTTCCGCCGTCGCCGCAGCCGCCGTGGTTGGCGCCATTGGCCTGGCTTATGCCCAGGACACCAGCACCACCACGCCCGCCACGCCGGCAGACCAGACCATGCAGAACCAGGGCAGCACCAGCCCCAGCACCTCGCCTTCGACCAGCACGGACACCGCTGTCACGCCGACCGAGCGTCCCGCACAAGCTGACCGCAACTAAGCCAGGCCATTCATGCACCTGCGCATGAAATCGCTCCGGATCGCCTTGGCGGCCCGGAGCGCTTTATGTGGGATGCGACATTTTCTGATTTCTGTCCATGGCTGCCTCCCCGCCTGATGTTCAGCAGCGGCCCGCTGCTGAAGGACCGGCCCCGGCGCCGGTGGACACGCGGCATTCCGATATTCTTGACGGCATCAAGCAGGGCGTTCTCTGGGGCGCCGCGATCGCGGTGCTGGTCCTGCCGCTCTTCAGGCCTCACCCCGTGGCCCCGCCGGCGGCCGTCGGCCTTCAAGCCACGGCGCCCCCGCCCATGACGCCGCGCACGGCGGATTTCGGCGGCGAGCCGGCTTCAAACGAAGCCCGCGAAGTCGCCAACTGGGTCGTCAGCTCCGGCGACAACCGCAAACTTTTTTTTGTCATCCTCGACAAGATCAACACCAAGGTGTTTGTCTTCGAGCCCTCCGGCAAGCTGCGCAGCGCCACGCCGGTGTTGATAGGCGCGGCGCGCGGCGACGATTCGGTGGACGGCATAGGCGGGCGGCCCATCGCCCAGGTGCAGCCGCAGGAGCGCACCACGCCCGCGGGCCGTTTCGTCGCCGAACCCGGGCGCAACGCCACGGGCGAGGACGTGGTCTGGGTCGACTACGACGCGGCTGTCTCCATGCACCGCGTGCGCACGCTGGAGCCCAAGGAGCGCCGGCTTGAGCGCCTCGCCTCGCCGACCACCGAGGACAACCGCATCTCCTACGGCTGCATCAACATGCCGGTGGAGTTCTATGAAAACGTGCTCAAGCCCGCTTTCAACGCGAGTTACGGCGTGGTCTATGTGCTGCCCGAAGTCAAGCCGCTGGCCGAGGTGTTTCCGGCCGCGCATGAACTCGCGCTCAAGCAGGCGCGCGCGGGCTAGCCGGCCTTCAAAAATCCCCCGTTCACACGACGAAAAAAAAACGGCGCACTGCTTTCGCAATGCGCCGCTTGGCCGCTGCCGTGCTCAATTGAGCCTGGATCCTTTCGGAAGCCGTGCCGACAGCCATTCGTGCACGTCGGCCCGCACGTTGCGCCCGCGCAGCAGGAAGTCCTCATACCGGCTGGGCACATAGGGCAGGTACACCAGCGGCATTCCGGCCTGCTCGGGCGTGCGGTCCTTCTTCCTGCCGTTGCAATGGCGGCAGGCGCTGACCAGGTTGGTCCAGGTGTAAGGCCCGCCTTTGCTCGCTGGAACGATGTGCTCGGCCTCGAGGTCCTTTTCCGGGAACACCTGGGCGCAATAGGCGCAGGTGCAGCGGTCGCGGCGCAGCAGCTTGGGCTTGGTGACCGCCGGCACCACCTCATGCAGGTTGCGGCGCGGCGCACCGCGCAGCGCGATGATGGGATGGATGACCAGCATGGATTGCCGGCCGCGCGCGACATTCCAGCCGCCGCGCAGCGTGACCAGCGGGCTTTCACCTTGCTCCCATGCGACGGTGTGGGTGGCGTAGTGCAGGGCCGCCTCTTCAGCCGTGATCCAGGCCTGGGGCGTCCCCTGGATATCGAGCTGAAGAACATGGTGCATCGGAGCCTCCTGAGTTGAATGAATGATGGTGCGGGCAGGGAATTTCGAAATCCCGGCCTGCCGGTTAAAAGCCGGCTGCTCTGCCTCTGAGCTATGCCCGCAACAAAATGGGGTGCAAGACCGGACTCGAACCGGTGACCCGCGGGGTCACATCCCGCTGCGCTGCCTGCTGCGCCACATGCACCAGAAAAAAATTGGCTCCACAGCCTGGGATCGAACCAGGGACGACGCGATTAACAGTCGCGCGCTCTACCCGCTGAGCTACTGTGGAATGGAAAGAAAGCGCTCACCACTCGCCGCATTCACGCACGCGCTGGTCCAGCTCGCGGTCGTCGCGTGTCTGCCTGCGTTGGGGCCGGCCATGGCTGAGCCGGGCGCTGCCGGCGGCGATGATGCCGCCCAGCAGCGCGCGAACAATGCGCTTGCGGAGCTTCTCGGGCCTTGCGGAGGCCGCTGTGTTTCTGGCTGTCATGGCAAACCTCCTTGGCTTGGGTGGGTGTGGGGAAAGTGGCGCGCCTGGGCCGATTCGAACGGCCGACAAACCGGGGTAGAAATCCGGTGCTCTGTCCGGGCTGAGCTGCAGGCGCCGGTGAAATTGGCTGGCACGGGAAGAATCGAACTTCCAACCTTCGGTTTTGGAGACCGCGGCTCTGCCTGCTTGAGCTACGCACCAACAGAAAAAGAAAACGCGCCCGGAGCATCCAGGCGTGAAGAGTGGCGGCCTGTACGGGAATCGAACCCGTGACCACATCCTGGACAGGGAAGTGCTCTACCAGCTGAGCTAACAGACCAAAAGTGAAGTGATGCCCGAAAGAGGGTGGTCCGTGCGGCAGGTCTCGAACCTGCGGCCTCATGCTCCCAAAGCACGCGCGCTGCCAACTGCGCCACACACGGATAAAGAATGGTGGAGTGCCAGGGACTTGAACCCCGTATGCCCGAAGACGCCGGATTTACAGTCCAGTGCAGTAGCCAGTTCTGCTCGCACTCCGTGAAAATTGAATGGCCTCGCGTGAAAGATTTGAACTTCCGACCCTCTGCTTCGTAGGCAGATGCTCTGGTTCCGGACTGAGCTAACGCGAGAAAAATAAATGGCAGGCCGTGGTGGATTCGAACCACCGAAATGTCGGGATCAAAACCCGATGCCTTGGACCAGCTTGGCGAACGGCCTAAAAACTCCTGGCGGAAGATAAGGGATTCGAACCCATGAGCCCGCTTTCGCGGGCTCTCGCTTAGCAAGCGAGTGCCTTGAATCTCTCGGCCAATCTTCCAAATATCTCCGGTTACGAGTTCCGGTGCCCCCCTATCTTTGAGGCCGGTTTCCGCACTACGCCCTTTCGGGCACTGCGCTCCTTTATTTAATTAACAACTGGATTGGCGTCACGTAGGGGATTCGAACCCCTGTCTACAAGAATGAAAGCCTTGTGTCCTGGACCACTAGACGAACGTGACAAAAAAGCATCCATTTCGGCTGTACCCGCATGCGGGCGGCCGGCATCAAGCCGGACCGGGATCTCCCGCTGCACCGCATCTCCGGGGCCATGAACCCCGGCAGCGAGCACACACGCCGCCAGACCGTTTCCTCGATCTCGCGCAGGCGGCGTGACACAGACACACCCGAAATGGAGCGGACAGACGGCTTCGAACCGACGACATTGAGCTTGGAAGGCTCACGCTCTACCGGCTGAGCTATGTCCGCAATTTCTTGCGGGACTCGCTGCCATCCAGTGTGTGGCTGCTGTCCCGCTGCTGAATTTTTAAAGAGCCCTGCGCTTGAAGCGCACAGACGGCACGATCACCGTCAGGGGAAAACAAAAAGGCCCGGTTCCTTGCGGATACCGGGCCTCTGGTGTCAGAGATTCAGAAGGTACGCTCAGGCGTCTCCTCCTCCCGGTGGTGTGCAATCCTCATAGTTCTGTTTGGACATGGCCGTCGGCAAAACGGATGTCGCGAACGAACTCGGCCCATTGCACTGGCCCAGACGAACGTCAAGGCGGCGCACGCCGGCACCGCCCCAAGCGGGGGTGCTGTTTCTGGCGATGGCGGCTATCGGTTTCATGACGGGTGTGTGAAAAGGGTTGGTATTAAAAGTAGCAATGGAAGGTAATGTAAAATCTTTTTACGTCACCGTCAACGCATCGCTGAAAAATAAATCTGATTGTTGCAATCACGTCACATGGATTCCCCGGACATCAACCGAACCAGGCGCAACAACCTGCTGATCATCATTCGCGAATACAGCGAAAGGGAGTTGGCCGCCGGTGAGTCGCCTGTCGGCATGCTGGGCAGGCTGGCGAAAGAGCTGGGCCTGAGCGCCGGCGGGCTGAGCCAGTTCAAGGGAGACGCCAGCGGTTCAGGCCGCAACATCGGCGATGCCGCCGCCGCCCAGATCGAGAGCAGGTCGGGCAAGCCTAAAGGCTGGATGGATGAGGACCACGGCGGCGACGCCTTCAACCCCGCCGAGAAGGCCTTCATCGAAATGGCCCGCAGCGCATGGCGCACCACGGATGCCAAGGGCCGCCGGCACCTGATGCAGCTTGCGAAGCGCGGCTTTGGCGACGCCAAGTCCGGCGCTCAATAAGCCTGTTTCCCCCTGCCGTGATTTGTAACTTGTAACCGCAGCGGGCCCCACCTTGCGCACAGCTGTTGCGCACCCGCATCTGCCGCGCGAAAAAATGCCGCCTTCGGCGACTGTTACATGCCCGCGCGAATGCTCCTGTTGCTCCCTAAAAACCCTTTAGCATCTCATCTTGAAAGGATTCGATGCTATAGAAGTGATAGCGAGTATCCGAAGCGCTTCAGGGTTTCTCCGTTGAGCACAATTGCTTGCATCGTTAACATGGTGCAACCGCGCCGGGGTACTCAACAAAGCAGCCGCCTCGGATTTTTTGATGTGCGTTCGCGCACTTTTTTCAGCGCTACGCACAGGACCCGGATGTTGTTCGCAGGCAGGAAACACGCAGCAAAAATCGCCCGCACGGCGGCCCTTGCCGTCCTTGCCGCCGCGCCCTTGTTTTCCGTCGCCGCGCCGCTGGCGCCTTACACCGACAGTGCTGCCACGCCGGCCGCAAGTCCCGACACCGGCATGGCGCTGGTCTCCGCCTCTGCCGATGCGCGCCAGGCCTTGCGCTGGGTGGTGCAGGCGCACGACAACGAAGGCCTGCCTTTTGTGATCGTCGACAAAAAAGGCGGGCGCATTTTTGTGTTCGAGGCGGGCGGGCAGCTGCGCGGCGCATCGCCCGCGCTGACGGGCCTGGCACCCGGCGACCACGGCGTGCCCGGCATGGCGCAGCGCAGCGTGGCCAGCCTGCGTGAGGACGAACGCACCACGCCGTCCGGCCGCTTTGTCTCCGAGCCCGGCCATAACCTGCAGGGCGAGGCCATTGTCTGGATCGATTACGCGGCCAAGCTCGCCATACACCGCCTGCGCCCCGCGCCCCCGGCCGAGCGCCGCGCGGAGCGCCTGGCCTCGGAAACGCCCGACGACAACCGCATCTCCATGGGCTGTGTGGTGGTGCCGGTCCGCTTTTACGAAACGGTGGTCGGCCCCGTCCTGGGCAAAAGCCGCGGCATCGTCTACGTGCTGCCCGAAACCCAGCCGCTGGCCAGCATGCTGGGCGCGCTGCAGCTAAGCCAGCGCTAGTCCTTCCCGGGCCGCGGTTCCCTGGCTGCCTGGGTACGGTCCCGGCCTGCAAACGGCTGCCTGCACAACTACACGCGCGTCAGCCATGCCCTACTTGCAGCGGGCCTCCAGGCTGGCACGGGGCGCGCGGCCCGCCGCCTACATTGGATTTGTCTCTTCAACCCTGACCACTTTTTAGGAGAAACAAATGCCCATCATTGCCTGGCTACTGGGTGTCCCCCTCAGCGTGATCCTGATCCTGATGCTGCTGGGCGTGTTTTAGGCCCGCAAGGCGGCCTCAGGGCCGTTCAAACAAAAGCCCGCGAATGCGGGCTTTTTATTTACAGCGCGTCGGCGGCTTCCCTGCGCCGCGCGCGCACGCGCGCCACCTTCCACCAGCCCGGCAGCAGGCTTTGTATTTCGGGCCGGGTAAAGCGGTCGTCTATCAGGTAGACCACACCGCGGTCGGAGGTCGTGCGTATCACCCGTCCTGCCGCCTGCACCACTTTCTGCAGGCCGGGGTAGAGGTAGGTGTAGTCATAGCTCTGCGCCGCGCCGAAGTTGGCGCCCATGCGCTCGCGGATTTGCTCGTTCACCGCATTGACCTGGGGCAGGCCCAGGGTCGCGATGAAAGCGCCTATCAGTCGCTCGCCGGGCAGGTCTATGCCCTCGGCGAAGGAGCCGCCCAGCACGGCAAAACCTATGCCTTGCGAGGCCGGCGTGAAGCGCGCGAGGAAGGCGTCACGCGCGGCTTCTTCCATGCCGCGCGTCTGCTCCCACACCGGAATCTGCGGGTAGCGCTGGCGAAACAGCGTGACCAGCTTTTGCAGGTAGTCGTAGCTGCTGAAAAACGCCAGGTAGTTGCCGGGCCGGCCCTCATATTGCCGTGCCATCAGGTCGATGATGGGCGAGAGCGAATCGTCCCGGTGCTGAAAACGGGTGGAAACATCGCTGACCACCGATACCCGCAGCTGCTCGGCCAGGAAGGGTGACTCGACTTCGGTCCACACCGTGCCGGCCGGCAGGCCCAGCGTGTCGGCGTAATAGTTCTGCGGGCTCAGCGTGGCCGAAAACAGCGCCGCCGACTGCGCGGCCGCAAAGCGCGGCGCCAGAAAGGGCGCGGGCACCACGTTGCGGATGTTGAGCAGCGCCAGCGGCTGGCCCAGTGCCTGGCCGAATGCACCCGGCCCGCTATCGGTTTGCAGCGTCACGTCAAACAGCGAATGCTCGCCAAAGGCCTCGGCCATGCGCGAGAAGTGCAGGGCCTCGAAATAAAAGTCCTGTAGCTCGCCGTCCATGCGTGTCGGGTTGGCCAGCAGGAAGTCGGTGATCTGGGTCAGGGCCTGGCCCAGGGTCTTGAGGAAGGGCGCGGGCAACTCGGCATGCACCTCGTAGGGCTCGCTCTGCGCCTGCTGCAGCTCCTGCAGGCCGCGGTTGAGCCGCTCCAGCGCGCCGCGCACGGCGCGCGGCGCGCCGGCATGCACTTGCTGCAGCTGCGCCTGGCTCAGCGTGGCCGAGTACATTTTTCGTGCGCGTTCCACCAGGTTGTGCGCCTCGTCCACCAGCACGCCCACGCGCCACTGGTTGCCCTGGGCCTGGCCGTGCAGCAGCGCGCTGGTGTCGAAGTAATAGTTGTAGTCGCCCACCACCACGTCCGACCAGGTCACCAGTTCCTGGCTCAGGTAGTAAGGGCAGACGTGGTGGTCCAGCGCCAGTTCGCGCAGCGCGGCCTTGTCCAGCGGGCCGTGTGCGGCGGCGTGCTTCACGGCGGCACTGCGCGCCTGCGGCAGTCGGTCATAAAAGCCCTTGGCCAGCGGGCAGGCGTCGCCGTGGCAGGCCTTGCCCGGGTGTTCGCAGGCCTTGTCGCGCGCCACCAGTTCCAGCACGCGCAGCGGCAGGGCCTGGCTGCTGCCCTTGATGCGGTCCAGCGCGTCCAGCGCCAGCCGGCGCCCCGGGGTTTTAGCGGCCAGGAAGAACAATTTGTCGAGCTGCTTTTTCGGCACCGCCTTGAGCAGCGGAAACACCGTGCCTATGGTCTTGCCTATGCCCGTGGGCGCCTGCGCCATCAGGCAGCTGCCGGCCTGCGCGGTCTTGTAGACGGCCTCGGCCAGTTCGCGCTGGCCGGGCCGGAAGGAGGGGTGGGGAAACGCCAGCGCCGTGAGCGCCGCATCGCGCGCCTGGCGGTGCGCCAGTTCCTGCTCGGCCCAGGCCAGGAAACGTTCGCACTGCGCCTCAAAATAGTCCTTGAGCGCAGCGGCCGTGAAGTGCTCGGTCAGCGGCGTTTCCTGCGCGCTGGCCACGTCGAAATAGACCAGCGTCAGGTTGATGTCTTGAAGCTTCCTGTCCTGGCACAGCAGCCAGCCGTAAATCTTGAGCTGCGCCCAGTGCAGGTGGCGGCGGTTGTCGGCCATGGCGTGCAGGTCGCCCCTGTAGGTCTTGATCTCTTCGAGCTGGTTTTGCTCGGGGTCGTAGCCGTCGGCGCGGCCGCGCACCGTGAGCGCCTTGTAGTCGCCCTCCAGGCTGACTTCGGCCTGGTAGGACTCCCCACGGCGCGACGCGACCAGCGCATGGCCGGCCATGCCTTCCTGGGCCGAAGGCGAGGGTGTAAAGCGCAGGTCCAGGTCGCCATGCTTGGCAGTGAACTCGCACAGGGCCCTGACGGCCACAAGGTATTTCAATCGGGGTGTGCTCTCTGGATGGAGGGGGAAGCGGGCGGGGCAGGGCTTCATGGTAGCGCAGCCGCCCGCCGCGGAGATTGTTCCCCCTGCGGAAACAGAACATTACCGCGCCCGCCATTTACCGATGCACCGCCGCCGTCTACATTGACGCCCATGGACCAAATTGTTGTGTGGCTGGAGCAGTACGGCCTGGCCGCTGTTTTCCTTAACATCGTGCTGGAGCAGCTCGGCCTGCCGGTTCCGGCCTATCCGGTGCTGATACTCACTGGCGCCCTGAGCTATAGCGGCCGGTATTCGGCTGGCGGCCTGCTCGCGACGGCCGTGCTGGCCTGCCTGATCGCCGACAGCCTCTGGTACTGGGCCGGCCGTCGCTACGGCAGCCGCGTGCTCAAGACCTTGTGCCGGATTTCGCTGTCCCCCGATTCCTGCGTGCGGCAGACCGAGTCCATCTTCACGCGCTGGGGCGCCAGGTCGCTGGTGCTGGCCAAGTTCATCCCGGGTTTCGCCTCGCTGGCCACCGCGCTGGCGGGGCGCACCGGCGTGCCTTTCGGCCGTTTCCTGTTCTTTGATGCGATAGGAGCGGCTTTGTATGCCGGCGTGGGGCTGGCCATCGGCATGGTGTTCCACGACGCGGTGGCCGATGTGCTGGCCGTCTTCGAGCAGATGGGCCGCATAGGCCTGATGGTGTTGCTGGCCGCCTTCGCGCTGTTCCTGGCGCACAAATGGTGGCAGCGCCAGCGCTTTTACCGCCAGCTGCGCATGGCGCGCATCACGCCGCAGGAGCTGCTGCAGCTCACGCGCGGCGAGCAAGCGGCCGTGATCCTCGACGTGCGCACCGAACTGAGCCGCGGCGCGGGCGGCATCATCCCGGGCGCCTTGCTGTGGTCGGACCCGGACCGCAAGATGGCCACGCTGGACCTGCCGCACGACGTGCCCGTGGTGGTGTATTGCGCCTGTCCCAACGACGCCTCGGCCGCCCAGGTGGCCAGGCGCCTGATGGCGGCGGGCTTCAAGAACGTGCGGCCGCTGCATGGCGGCATAGATGCCTGGCAGGCGGCCGGGCTGTCGCTGGAATACCCGCACGCCGTGTGAATGGGTCGGAAAGGGTAAAAGTACCTTTGCCTTGCGGGGGAGGGCGGCGCTAAGCTCTTGTGCCCAGGCCGTTTCATCCAGCCCACCGAAAAGAGGTCTTAAGTTTTCAAATCGGGCATGCGCGGGCGGCTGCCGCACCTAAAAGAAGACAGGGTGTTGTCCTATGGCGGATTTTCCAGCGGCGCAGCACACTCGGTTTCGCAAACGCCGTGCAAAATGCATGAAGGCACCTCGCCTTTGCCAAGAAAGTAAACAGCAGCGCATGAAGCCCTCTTCGCCAGGCGAATTGACCGCAGCCCACCGCCCGCTTGGCGCGGCAGGAGGGACCGGCGACGTGTTGGCGGGCCTGTTCAGCGGGGTCGGACTGTGAAGCGCGACGAAACCCTGGCCCAGGCCAACGAGCGCCTGCAGGCCGAGGCGTTGTCGCTGGCCGAGGCCAACAAGGCCCTGGCGCAGGAGCTCGCCGAGCAGCGCCGCGCCGCCGAGGTGCTGCAGGACGACGTGGACAGCCTGCGCAGCCTGGCGTCCATTTCAGCGGACTGGTACTGGGAGCAGGACGCCGATTTCCGTTTCACCGCCTTTGCCGCCGAGCGTAGCGTGGGCAGCGCGGGCAGGAGCAGTGCGGACCCGGACCTCAGCAGCGCCATCGGCAAGCAGCGCTGGGAGCTGGAGGGCGCTTACCCCTTGAGCATGTCCTGGGATCACCACCGCGCGGTGCTGGAGGCGCGCCAGGCCTTCCGCGATTTCGAGTACATCCGCGTGCTGGACGACGGCGTGGCCCATTATTTTTCCGCCAGCGGCGTGCCGGTGTTCAACAAGCAGCAGGAGTTCGCCGGTTACCGCGGCATCACGCGGGACACCACGGTGGCCAGGCGCATCGAGGAAAAAGAGCGCAAGGCCGCGCGCTTCCTCGACGACGTCGTCGACAACATGCCGGTCGCCGTGCACCTGAAGTCGGTGCAGGACGGCCTGCGCATCGTGGCCTGGAACAAGGCGGCCGAAAGCCTCTACGGCATCCGGCGCGAGGACGCCATGGGCCGCACCGTGCACGACCTCTGGCCGCAGGACCACGCGGACCGTATCAATGTCTCCGACGTGGAAGTGGCCAACACCGGCATCATGCAGGACTTCCCCGACCGGGTCATCATGACGCGGGACCGCGGCAGGATACGCGTGCACATGCGCAAGCTGCCGCTCAAGGACGGCGGCGGCAGGGTCACCCACATCCTGATCACGGCCGAGGACATCACCGAGCGCCTGGCCGCCGAGGACCGCCTGCGCCGCAGCCAGGCGCGGTTCAGAAGCCTCACCCAGCTCTCGTCCGACTGGTACTGGGAACAGGACAAAACCTTCCGCAACGTCTTTGTCTCCAACGATCCGCAGCGCTTCGCCCTGGGAACCCAGGTCATCGGGGAAGGGCTGTGCCGATGGGACCTGCCCAACTCCGCGCCGCTTGTCGGCACGTGGGAGGAGCACAAGGCCGCCTTGGAGGCGCATTTGCCGTTCCGTAATTTTGAGTACCAGCTGACCAAGGCGGATGGCGGTGTCATTTACCGCAGCGTCAGCGGAGAGCCGGTGTTTGGTGACAACGGAGCCTTTGAAGGTTACCGCGGCGTGGGAAGCGACATCACCGAGCGCAAGCAGACCGAAACCGCGCTGCGCACGAGTAACGCGCGTTTCCGGGCGGTGGTCGGGGCGCTTGCCGAAGGCGTGATGCTGCGTGACGCCGAAGGCAAAATCATCGACTGCAACCCCAGCGCGGAGCGCATTTTCGGCAAGACCATGGCGCAGATGAAGGGCCAGACCTCGGCGGCGCCGGATTGGGAGCGCTTGCGCGAGGACGGCACCCACATGCCCGAAGTTGAATGGGCCAGCGTGCGCGCCGTCACCAGCGGCCAGGCGCAGAGCAATGTCGTGCAGCGTTACCGCAGGCCCGACGGCAGCACCTTCTGGGGCCTCATTAACGTGCAGCCTCTCTTTGACGGCAAGAGCGACAAGCCCATCGGCTTTGTCACTTCCATCTCCGACATCACCAAACGCAAACAGGCCGAGGTGGAAATCGTGCGGCTCAACGTCGACCTGGAAAACCGCGTGCTGCGCAGGACGGCGCAGCTCGAGGCCGCCAACAAGGAAATGGAGGCCTTCTCCTATTCCGTGGCACACGACCTGCGCACGCCGCTGAGCACCATAGACGGCTTTTGCGCGCTGATGGAAAAACACATGCCGCCGGCCGCCGGCGAGCGCGCCCTGCATTTCCTCGAGCGCATACGCAGCAGCGTGCGGCGCATGGGCGAGCTCACCGACGGGCTGCTGGCCCTCACCCGCCTGTCGCGCACCAGCATGGTCTGGGACACGGTGGACATCAGCGCCGAGGCGCTGCGCGTGGCCAAGCGGCTCAAGGACGCCGAGGCCGGGCGCGAGGCGCGCATCGCGATCGAGCCCGGCATGGCGGCGCGCGGCGACCAGGCCATGCTGGGCCAGGTGCTGGAGCAGCTGATCGCCAACGCCTGGAAGTTCAGCGCCAAGAAGGAGCGCGTCGAAATCGAGATCGGGCGCCAGCGCGACAAGGACGGGCAGCCGGTGTTCTTCGTGAAGGACACGGGCGCCGGCTTTGACATGGCTTACGTCGACAAGCTGTTCGGAAATTTCGAGCGCCTGCACTCGCCCGAGGAATTCGCCGGCAGCGGCATAGGCCTGGCCACGGCCAAGCGCATCATCGACCGGCACGGCGGCAAGATCTGGGCGCAGTCGGTGGTCGGCGAAGGCAGCACCTTTTATTTCTCGCTGGGCGGCGACCAGACCGGCCTCGGGCAGGACGGGCGTGGGACTCAGGGCGCCCAGGCCGCCGAAACAGAGCACGAATCGGGCTTCTCGACGCTGGAGGTGCCCAGCAGCGCGCCCCTGAGCAGCGACAACGACGCCTTCATGCTCAACGACCAGCAGTTCAGCAATGCGTTTGAGCATGCCGCGATCGGCATGACGCTGATAGGCATAGACTCGCGCCGCCTCAAGGTCAACACCGCCTTCTGCCAGATGCTCGGTTATTCCGAGGCCGAGATGCTGGCGCGCACCATCCACGACCTGACCCATCCCGACGACATCGAATGGGACTTGAAGCAGCGCCAGCGCGCGCTGGCCGGCGAGATCGAATCCTTCCATACGGAAAAGCGCTACATCCACAAGGACGGCCACATCGTCTGGGGCTATATGAGCTGCTCCCTGGTGCGCGACGAGGACCGCAAGCCGCTGCGCTTCATCGCGCAGATCCAGGACATCACCGAGCGCAAGCAGACCGAACAGGTGCTGCGCGAAAGCGAGGAGCGCTTCCGCGCGCTCACCGAGCTGTCCTCCGACTGGTTCTGGGAGCAGGACGAGAACTTCCGCTTTGTCGAGGTGTCCGGCGAGGCCCCCAACGCTTCGGGCGTCCAGAAATCAGCCTATGGCAAGACCCCCTGGGAGCTCAACTACATCCAGATGAGCGACGAGGGGTGGGCCCACTACAAAGGCGTGGTGCAGCGGCACGAGGTTTTCCGCGATATTGAAACCACGCGGCGCGACTCCAAGGGCCGGACTCGCTACTTCAGCATCAGCGGTGTGCCCAAATTCGATGCCAACGGCAAATTCACCGGCTACCGCGGCACCGGCCGCGACACCACCGAGATGCGCCGCGTCACCGAGGCGCTGCGCACCAGCGAAGCGCAACTGCGTGAAATCACCGACACCATACCGGCCTGGATCACCTACGCCGACGCCGACCAGTACCTGCGTTTTCACAACCGCGCCTACGAGGAAGTCTTCGGCATGACGAGTGCGCAGCTCGAAGGCAAGACAATACGGGAAATTGTGGGCGAGGAGATGTACGCGCTGATCAGGCCCCGGGTTGAGGAGGTGTTGCAGGGCTACCCAGTGGTCTACGAGCGCGCGCAGAAAACCGCGCGCGGCGGCACGCGCGACTACGTGGTCAACTACTTCCCGCGCTACGGCGAAGGCAGGGACGAGGGCAAGGTGATCGGCTTCTACACCCTGGCCAACGACGTTACCGAGCTCAAGCGCATAGACCGCATGAAGAGCGAATTCGTCTCCACGGTCAGCCACGAGCTGCGCACGCCGCTCACCTCGATACGCGGCTCGCTGGGCCTGATCTCCGGCGGTGTCGCCGGCCAGCTGCCCGAGGCCGTCAAGACCCTGGTGGGCATCGCCAAGAGCAACTGCGAGCGCCTGATCCGGCTCATCAACGACATCCTGGACATCGAGAAGATAGAGTCCGGCAAGATGACCCTGGACCTGCAGGTGATAGAACTCAAGCCCCTGCTCGAGCAGGCGCTGGCCGCCAACGAGGGCTACGGCGCCGCCAAGAACGTGAGCCTGAGCCTGCAGTTCCCCGACGAGGAACTGATGGTCAGGGCCGACGGCGACCGCCTGATGCAGGTCGTCACCAACCTGCTGTCCAACGCGATGAAGTTTTCCCCGTCCGACGGCGTGGTGGAAATCCATGCGGGGCGCAGCGCGAGCGGGGGCGTGCGCGTCGAGGTGCGCGACCACGGGCCCGGCATTCCCGAGGAGTTCCGCAAGCGCATCTTCCAGAAATTTTCCCAGGCCGATTCCTCCGACACGCGCCAGAAGGGCGGTACCGGGCTGGGCCTGAACATTTCACGGGCCATCATCGAGCGCCTGGGCGGCAGCATAGGCTTTGAAACCCATACCAACGAAGGCACCACCTTCTACTTCGAACTGCCGGAATGGGTGGAGCCGCCACCCACGCGCCCGGTGGAGATGACCGGCGACAGGCCCTGCGTGCTGGTCTGCGAGGACGACCACGACATCTCCCGCCTGATCGGCATGATGCTGGACAAGGGCGGCTTCGATTCCGACCCGGTCTACAGCGCCGAGGAAGCCCTGGCCCAGTTGGGGCGGCGGCACTACGACGCCATCACGGTCGACCTCAAGCTGCCCGGCCAGGACGGCATCTCGTTGATACGCCAGCTGCGCGGGCGGCTGCTCACGCGCGACGTGCCCGTGGTCGTCATCTCGGCCTGGGCCGGTGAGGGCAAGGTGCAGTTCAACGACCAGGCCTTGACCGTGTCGGACTGGCTGGAAAAACCCATAGACGAAAACCTGCTGGTGCTGGGCGTGCGCCGCGCCATCGAAGGCGCAGCCGAAAACAAGCCCGTCATCCTGCACGTCGAGGACGACCCCGACATCCAGCGCATCGCGGCCACCATCGCGCAGGACTTCGCAACCTTCGTCTTCGCGGCAACCCTGCAGGAAGCCCGCGCGCGGCTGGAGAGCCAGCCCTTCGACCTGGTCCTGCTGGACATCAACCTCAAGGAAGGCTCGGGCTGGGACCTGCTCACCGACATCGAGGCGCTGGAGTCGCCGCCGCCCGTGGTGGTGTTCTCCGCGATGGAAGCCACCCGGGCCCAGGCCGCCCGCGCCACCGCCGTGCTGGTCAAGGCCAAGACCTCCAACGAGGAACTGCTGGCCACCCTGAGGCGGGTGCTGGGCCTGGCGCGCCCGCCTGAAATAGAACTCGAGTAGCGCCGCCTAGGCGCTGGGCGATTCCGATTCCAGCAGCGCGGTGTAGCGGCGCTGCATCTCCTCGGGCGTGAGCGTCTCAATGCTGTGGCCCACGCTCCAGCGGTGGCCAAAGGGGTCGCGAAAGCTGCCTGAGCGCTCCCCGTAAAACTGGTCTTGCGCGGCCATCTCCAGCGTGGCGCCGGCTTGCAGCGCCCGTGCGATCACCGCGTCGCAGTCGTCGACATGCAGGTGCAGGGTCACGCTCACCGGTGTGCCCTTCGCGGGCGCGCCCGTGCCGCATTCCGGGAACTCGTCCGACAGCATCAGCGTGGTGCCGCCGAATTCCAGCTCGGCGTGGCCTATGCGCCCGCTGGGCTCGGTCAGGCGGAATTTTTCCGTCACGCCAAACACCGAGGTGTAAAACGCCAAGGCTTTTTCAGCATCCTTGACGTGGATATACGCAAACAGTTCGTGGATCGCCATGTGAGGGAACTCCTGAAAGGGAATGCGGCCAGTCTAGAGGCCGGCCGCCCCGCGGTCTTGAACAAAATTGACATGCGGCCGTGAAGGGGATGAAGGGGGCGCGCAAGACCGAGGCACCAGCACATGGTTGGCCGACGCGGGCCGCGCCAGCCGGTACTGCTCGGGCGTGAGTCCGGCGAATTCGCGGAACTCGCGGCTCAAATGCGGCTGGTCGCTGTAGCCCGCTTCCATCGCCACGGCGGCCAGGCCCAGCGGGCCTTGCAGCAGCGGCAGTGTTTTCTGGAAACGCTGCAGCCGGCAATACAGCTTGGGGCCCAGGCCCACAGCCTGTGAGAACAGGCGTATGAACTGGCGGTGGCTGTAGCCGCTGCGGGCCACCGCGTCCTCCACGCCCATGCCCGCCTCGAACTGCCGCAAGGCCTGCATGACCACCGGGTGCGCCGGCTGCGCCGGGCCGGCGCGCAGGCGCCGCAGCAGCAGCGCCTCCAGGCGGCGCAAGGCCTGCTGCGGCGTGGCGGCGGCCAGCAGCTGCTCGCGCGCCAGCTCCGCATGGTTTCCCCAGAGGTCTTCCAGGCTCACATGTTGCCCGGCCAGCTCATCGGCCGGCAGGCCCAGCAGCGCCTGCGCCGCGCCGGGCAGCAACTGCACACCCACCGAATGCGAGGGCGCGCCCACCTCCTTGGCATAAAAGCCCGCGCGCGGCCCGCCCACCAGGGCCTGGCCCAGCGGCCGGCCCTTGCCGTCCGCGGCGTGGTCGAAGATGCGCACGCCCGGCCCCGAGAGGCGAAACACCAGGTGCATCAGGCCGGTAGGCAGCACATGCTCACGCGCCGGCGCCGGCTGCACCTGGGCAGCGGCGGGCAGGCTGGCCCACGCGGTCTTGACGAAGTTGGCCAGCAGGGGATGAGGTGCGCGTTGCATGGCTTGGAAGCGATGGTTGGCCTTCAGTCTAGGCCCTGGCAGGCCCTTGCGCCATGCCGCCGGGCATGCGGCGGCCCGGCCTGCGGGCTTTCCGGTCCGCAGGCCTTGTTTACCTTGGATGAGAAATTTAATTTCAGAATAAGTGCGCACCACTCAGGGTATTCACTTACATAAAGTCACATTTAGCCAAATATCCTACGGATTCTGAAAATTACTTTCACTTAGGAGTGCTTTATGGTTAACCATCGCCTACATACGCGCCGGCTGCTGCCGGCCCTGGTTTTTGGCCTGATGGCCGCCCTGCAGGGCGCCGCGCCCGTCCTGGCGCAGGCGCCGGCCTCCGTGGCCAACCTGGCCATGGTGGGGGAGCCGCCCTCGCTGGATCCCATGCAGGCCACCACCGACCTGGTCGGCACCATCATGCAGCACGTGTATGAGCCGCTCTACACCTTTGACGCCAAATGGAATGTCGTGCCCATGCTGGCCGACGGCATGCCGCGTTTCTCGGCCGACGGCAAGGTCGTCACCATCACGCTGCGCAAGGGCGTGAAGCTGCACTCGGGCCGCGCGCTCGACGCCGAGGACGTGGTTGTCAGCCTCAAGCGCTGGATCAAGGAGGCACCGCGCGGCAAGGCCGTGGGCAAGGAAATCGTCGACTTGAAGACCGCAGGCCCGCTCACCGTGGAGCTGACGCTCAGGGCGCCTTACGCGCCGCTGCTCGCGCAGCTGGCCCTTCCCAGCGGCATGGCCGCCATCATGGCCAAGGAGGCCGTGCAGATTCCGCTGCGTGACTTCATAGGCACGGGCCCCTACAAGTTCAAGGAACGCCGCACCGACCAGTTCGTGGTGCTCACGCGCTTTGACGGCTACACCTCGCGCAAGGAGCCGGCCAACGGCTACGGCGGCAAGCGCGAGGCCTTTATCGAGGAGCTGCGCTTCATCCCCGTGCCCACGCCCGGCACGCGCGTTGAAGGCGCTCTGTCCGGCCAGTTCCACTTCGCCGACCTGCTGCCCATAGACGCGCTGGCCCGCCTCGAAAAATCCGGCGGCCGCGCCGCGCCCGTGATCACGCCGGCCTTCGGTTTCCCGTACCTGGTGTTCAACACCCGCGAGGGCATCAACGCCAACAAGGGCATGCGCCAGGCGATACAGACCGCCATAGGCCCCGGCGAAATGATGGCCGCCGGTTTCGGCGACACGCGCTTCTTCACGGCCGAGGCCAACCACTTCCCGCAGGGCTCGCCGTATTACTCCGCCGCCGGCGCCGAGAGCTACAACCAGCGCGACCCCGCCAAGGCCAAGGGCCTGGCCGAAGCCGCCGGCTACAAGGGCGAGACCGTGCGCATCCTCACCAGCCGCCAGTACGACTTCCACTACAACATGGCTGTGGTCATGGCCGAGCAGCTCAAGCGCGCCGGCATCAAGGCCGAGCTCACCGTGGTCGACTGGTCCACGCTGGTGCAGCGCCGCAACGACTCCTCCGCCTGGGACATCTACGTCACGCACTCGGGCCTCTTGCCCGAACCCATGCTCTCGCCGCCGCAACTCGGCGACGGCGCGCCCGGCTGGTGGAACACCCCGGGCAAACAGGCCGCGCTGCTCGAGTTCAACCACACCCCGGTTCCCGCCAAGCGCGCGCCGCTGTGGGGCAAGGTGCAGCAGCTGGTGTACGACGAAGTGCCTTACATCGACATCGGCAAGTTCAACAGCCTGTCGGCCAAGTCCACCAAGCTGGAAAACTACCAGCCCGCGCTGTGGCCTTTCTTCTGGAACGTGAAGCTTAAAAACTGAACGCCCTCAAGGCGCAAAAGCAAAAAAGCCGTGCGGCTGCAAACCGCACGGCTTTTTTCATGGGCGAGGGGTTTCCTCAGGGTTGCCGGCTCTGGTTCATCGCGTTGTCGAATTCCTCGCGCGAGAGAAAGTTGTCCTTGTTGAGGTCGGCCTCGTCAAAATGTTTCGAGACGCCGCGAAAGTTCGAAGCCTCGTCGCGGCTGACCTTGCCGTCGCCGTTCTTGTCCATGAACTTGAAGGCGCGCTCCAGGTCCTTGGGGTCGTACTTGGCGACAGCGGGTGCGGCAACGGCGGGTGCGGAGGCCGCTGCCGCCGGCTCCGCCGTCTGGGCCTGCGCCTGCGCGGCCAGCAGGGCGGCCGCGGCGGCCAGGGCCAGCAAAGACCCCAGCATCACCATGCGGGGGCGGGCCGGGCTGGAAGGCGCGCGGATGGGGAGGGTCTTTGTCGTGGGCTGCTTCATGGGCTTCCTGCGTGAGTAGGTCATAGGCATCATTGGATGCTACCCCCGCCCCCAATACCAGTGTTCTTGCAGGGTGTTGCGCCGCTTTACCTGCGCGTGCGCCGGGGACACACTTCTTTGCAGGCCGGCGGCGGCGCGATCACACAAAAAAACATCTTTGCTCCGGGCCCGGGTTGACAGGCGGCGGCCGTTTGCTCAATACTAAGCCAAATGGTTAAGTATCAAGACAATGCCGATGCTGCCCTGAATGCCGTGTTCGCCGCGCTGGCGGACCCGACACGCCGCAAGGTGCTGCAAGACCTGGAGCGCGGCCATCTCTCCGTCGGCGAGCTGGCCCAGCCGCACGGCATGTCCTTGCCCGGCTTCATGAAGCACCTGCGCGTGCTCGAGGACGCCGGCCTGGTGACCCGCGCCAAGGACGGTCGTGTCGTCAACCTGGCCCTCTCGCCCGAGCCCATGCAGGAGGCCGCCATGTGGCTGTCCCGCTACGAGAAGTTCTGGTCCGAGCGCCTGGACGCGCTGGGCCGCTACCTGTACCACCAAGAGGAGTTGAACCCGCCATGGAAAAAAGCGCAACGCAAGGCAAGCCGGCCTTCGTCCACTTCACCCGGCACTACCCCGCCAGCTGCGAAAAAGTCTGGCGCGCGTGGACCGACCCGCAAGCGTTAGCGCAGTGGTTCGGGCCCGACCCGGCCGGCGTGGTGACCCTGGCCGAGATGGACGTGCGCGTGGGCGGCCGTTACCACATCCGCTTCGGCGTGCCGGGCCAGGAGACCCACAACGTGGCCGGTACCTACCTGGAAGTGGAGCCGCCGCACAAGCTGGTGTTCGACTGGGGCTGGCAGAGCACGCCCGAACGCGTGTCGCGGGTCACCGTCACGTTGCGGCCCTCGGGTGGCGGCACCGAGCTCGTGTTCGTGCACGAAAAATTCTTCGACCAGGCCGCGCGCGACAGCCACAACCAGGGCTGGGCCGGCGCCTTCCTCAAACTCGACAAGCTTTTTCCTGTTGCCACGGCTGCATAGTCCGCGCCGTCCGCCGCTTGAAGCGCATCACCCTGAAAGGAGTCCACCATGCTCGCCAACCGAAACGCCATGCCCACCATCGCCGTCAAGGACCTGGCCGCCGCCCGCAAGTTCTATGAGGGCAAGCTGGCCCTCACGCCGCTGGAAAGCACCGAAGAGGGCGTGCTCACTTACCAGAGCGGCACCGCCACCATCGTCGTCTATGTCTCGCAGTTCGCGGGCACCAACCAGGCGACCGCCTGCACCTGGAGCGTGGGCGACGAATTCGACAGCATCATGAACGCCCTCAAGGCCAAGGGCGTGGTGTTTGAGCACTACGACCTGCCCGGCATGACCTTGCAGGCAGACGCCCATGTGGCCGGCGACTTCAAGGGCGCCTGGTTCAAGGACCCGGACGGCAACATCCTGCACATCCTCAACCGCTGATTCCTCCAACCCCTCCCAAGGAGTCCCGCCCGTGAACACCCACACCGCCATGCACGCCATTGTGTCCAGAGAAGAATGGCTCGCCGCCCGCCGCCTCTTGCTGGCCCGCGAAAAAGAACTCACCGCCCAGCGCGACCTGGTCAGCGCCGAGCGGCGCCGCCTGCCCTGGGTGCCGGTCGACAAGGCCTATGTGTTCGACGGCCCGAATGGCCCTGAAAGCCTGGCCGCGCTGTTTGAGGGGCGCAGCCAGCTCATCGTCTACCACTTCATGTTCGGCCCGGACTGGGAAGAGGGCTGCCGCAGCTGCTCGTTTCTGGCGGACCACATCGACGCCACCTTGCCGCACCTGGCCGCGCGCGGCATCACGCTGGCCGTGGTCTCGCGCGCGCCGCAGGCCAAACTCGCCGCCTTCAAGCGGCGCATGGGCTGGCGCTTCAAGTGGGTGTCGTCCTTCGGCGGCGATTTCAACTACGACTACCACGTCTCCTTCACGCCCGAAGCACTCGCCGGCGCAAAGGTGAACTACAACTACCGCATGGAAGACGTCGGCGGCATGGAAGACCTGCACGGCTTCAGCGTCTTCGCGCGCGACGGCCAGGGCAACGTCTTCCACACGTATTCAAGCTACGCCCGCGGCGCGGACGCCCTGGTGGGCGCTTACCACTACATGGACCTCACGCCGAAGGGGCGCGACGAAGACGGCCTGCCCTTTCCCATGGCCTGGGTGCGCCACCATGACAAATACGGCGCGCCTGAACCCATGGCCCCGGCCGCCCCGGCCTGTTGCCACGCCGAGGCTCCCCTTGCATGAAGGGCGCTCTAGAAACGCACCTTCAGAAAAGCCGACGGCCCCTTGAGTTTGACGCGAAAGCGCGCGTTGTTGCTGTCCTCGCGGCGCAGGTCTATGTCGGTCAGGCCGTAGTCCAGCACCACACCGACGTTTTTGGCCGGGAACCATTCCACACCCAGTGCGGCGTTGTAGATCTCACCGCGCGTGCTGCCGCCGGTTTTTTTCACGCCCGAGGCATCGGCAAACAGCCGCAGGTCCGGCGAAATCGCATGCCTCACGCCCAGCTCCAGCAGCGGCGCCACCGCGTCGTCGCTGTCGCTTTGCCGTATGCTGCCGATGCTGCCGCCTACCGCCGCGCTTGCACTCAGGTCCAGGCCCACGCGGTAGTAGGCCGCGCCCAGGCCCACGCCCATCACGGTGTTGCCCGAACCAAACCACCATTTGTAGGCCAGCTTGGCGAAGTCCACCTTCACGTCCAGGTTGGCCGTGCCCGTGGTCGTCACCGTGCCGCTGCCCGTCCTGAAATTGCTGGCCAGCGAATCCCCGTAGCCGCGCTTGAACTGGTAGTAGTCGAAAGACAAGCCCTGGCTGTCGAACAGCAGCACGTCGGCCTTGATGCGCGGCAGGGTCACGCTGCTGCTTTTCGAGTCGCCCGAGTCCAGCCGTCCGAAGTTGGTGTTCACCGCCGCGTTAAAGGTCGGGTCGGCGTGGAAAGCGCCTATCGAAAAACTCGCGCGGTCCAGCGCGGGCGAGGGCTGGGCCAGGGCCGCGCCGCCCAGCAGCGCCAGGGCGGCCAGCCCGGCCGTCTTCAGGGTGAGTGCCCCGCAACGGTGGGGCAGTGGCGTCATCCGCATGAAATTCATCCCATGAAAAATGTGGACGGCATGCTTCGAATGCTTGAATCACCATGCCGCAAACGTTTCCATAAATTAGCCAGCCGCCCGCGGCCCGGCTATCCGCCAAACGCCGAGGCGCATGTAGGACAGCGTGTAGGACAGCGCATGGCGCGGGCATGGCGTAATATGCGCGGCCACGGTATCGTTTTTGCGCCGGATGGACCTGAACCTGACCTGATTTGACTGGCGACATTCATTGATGAAGCAGAGGAGAAACCGCCAATGAGACAACACATGGACAGCCGCAAGCGCTGGTGGGCCCTGATGGTGCTGTGCCTCGGGGTGCTGATGATCGTGCTCGACACCACCATCGTCAACGTCGCCCTGCCTTCCATACGCACCGACCTGCATTTCACCGAGACCTCGCTGGTCTGGGTGGTCAATGCCTACATGCTGACCTTCGGCGGTTTTTTGCTGCTGGGCGGCCGGCTCGGCGACTTGTACGGCCACCGCCGGCTTTTCCTCGCGGGGCTCAGCCTCTTCACCCTGGCCTCGCTGGCCTGTGGCATCGCCAACTCGCAAGCCCTGCTCATCGTCGCGCGCGCGGTGCAGGGCCTGGGCGGCGCGGTGGTGTCGGCGATTTCGCTTTCGCTGATCATGAACCTCTTCACCGAACCGGCCGAGCGTGCCAAGGCCATGGGCGTTTACGGTTTTGTCTGCGCCGGCGGCGGCAGCATAGGCGTGCTGCTGGGCGGCGTGCTCACCGATTCGCTGAGCTGGCACTGGATCTTTCTGGTCAACCTGCCCATAGGCGGCGCGGTCTTCGCGCTGTGCCTCTTGCTGCTGCCCGGCGGCAAGGGCCAGGCCACCGGCGCGAAGCTTGACGTGGGCGGCGCCGTCACCGTCACCAGCTCGCTGATGCTGGCCGTCTACGGCATCGTCAACGGCAACGAGGCCGGCTGGCTCTCGGGCCAGACTTTGGGCCTGCTGGGCGCGGCCGCGGTGCTCATGGCCGTCTTCCTGGCGATTGAATCCAAGGTGCAGACGCCGCTGATGCCGCTGGGCCTGTTCCGCCTGCGCAACGTCGCCACCGCCAATGTGGTGGGTGTGCTCTGGGCAGCCGCCATGTTCGCCTGGTTTTTTATCTCGGCGCTCTATATGCAGCTGGTGCTGGGCTACAGCGCCATGCAGGTCGGCCTCGGTTTCTTGCCGGCCAACCTCATCATGGCCGCGTTCTCGCTGGGCCTGTCGGCCAAGATCGTCATGCGCTTCGGCATACGCGCGCCCCTGGCCGCCGGCCTGCTGCTGGCCGCCATGGGCCTGGCCCTGTTCGCGCGCGCGCCCGTGGTCGGCAGTTTCGCGCTCGACGTGCTGCCCGGCATGCTGCTGCTGGGCCTGGGGGCCGGCATGGCTTTCAACCCCGTGCTGCTGGCCGCCATGAGCGACGTGGATCCCAGCGAATCGGGCATTGCCTCCGGCGTGGTCAACACCTCCTTCATGATGGGCGGCGCCCTGGGCCTGGCCGTGCTGGCCAGCCTCGCGGCGGCGCGCACCGGCGCGCTGACGGGTATGGGTGTCGATGCGACCGCCGCGCTCAACGGCGGCTACCAGCTGGCCTTTGTGATCGGCGCGGTCTTCGCGGCCGTGGCCGCCGTGCTGGGCGCCGTGCTGCTCAGGCCCGGCGCGGCTCCGGGCGGGGCCGGCGCGCAGGGCGTGGCGGACGCGGCCGAATAGGCGCACCAAGGCCGCCTCGCAAAACGCGGCGTTTTCCTACCCCGCCGGCCGTGCGCCGGCCTCACTATGCGGGTTCAAGCCATGGGCCGCACCGGGCCGCCGCTGTGCCCGGGCCTTGGCTTCACCCCAGGAGAACGCGCATGAGCACCATCACCGGAAGCTGCCACTGCGGCAAAAACGCCTTTCGCATAGACGGCGAAATGCCGGCCCAGCTCACGCGCTGCACCTGCTCCTTCTGCAGCAGGCGCGGCGCCTTGCTGGCCTACTACACGCCCGAGCAATTCCACGTCACCACGCCCAAGGACGCCGACGCGGTTTACCGCTGGCAGACCAAGCTGGTGGACCACCACTTCTGTGCCGAGTGCGGTGTTTCCACCTACTCGGACAGCCCGGCCTTTGAGATGGACGGCAGCTGGGACGGCAGCACTCGCCGCATAGGCGTCAATGCGCGGCTGTTTGATGATTTCGACGCGGCCGAAGCGCCCGTCGCCGTGATTGACGGCAAAAACCTCTGGTAGCGGGGGGTGTACTGAGAAGTTAGAAATGCGGCGGCAGCTCGTCGCGCAGGCTGCGCGTGGTGGTGATGTCGCCGTCACGCACAGGCGCGGCCTTGAGTTCTGCCACCTCGCGCAGCAAGGCGTCGATTTGCTGCTGCTGGCGCACGATGATTTTGTCGAGCTGCTCCAGCAGGTCCTCGGCAAAGCTGGCCTTGATCTGGAGTTCGGTCAGGCGGCTGTCGGTGTGGTTCTCGGCTTCCATGCCCTTATTGGACACCATGAGGGGGAGGCCGGGTAAATAACCGGTGCCCTGCGCGTTTGCCCGGCTTGGGCTACGCTTGGCGGCTGTCGTTTATTTCCTGCCGCACACACACCATGACCCCATCCAAAGCCTTCCCCCAAGATTTCCCCATCACTGAGAAATGGCCCGCCCAGCACCCGGACCAGATCCAGCTGTACTCGCTGCCCACGCCCAACGGCGTCAAGGTTTCCATCATGCTCGAGGAGACCGGCCTGGCTTACGAGCCGCACCTGGTGAGCTTCGACACCAACGACCAGATGTCGCCGGCCTTTCTCTCGCTCAACCCCAACAACAAAATCCCCGCCATCATCGACCCCAAGGGCCCCGGCGGCCAGCCTTTGGCCCTCTTTGAATCCGGCGCCATCTTGCTTTACCTGGCCGAAAAAACCGGCAAATTCATCCCCCAGGACGCCGCAGCCCGCTATGAAACCCTCCAGTGGCTGATGTTCCAGATGGGCGGCATAGGCCCCATGTTCGGCCAGCTGGGTTTTTTCCATAAATTCGCCGGCAAGGCCTATGAAGACAAGCGGCCGCGTGACCGCTATGTCGCTGAATCGAAACGCCTGCTGGGCGTGCTCGAGCAACGCCTCGATGGCCGTAACTGGATCATGGGAGAGCAATACACCATTGCCGATATCGCCATCTTCCCGTGGGTGAGGAATCTGGTAGGGTTTTATGAAGCCGGCGAACTGGTGGAGTTCGCCGGCTTTCCGAATGTCAAGCGGGTGCTGGAGGCGTTTGTGGCGCGGCCGGCGGTGGTGAAGGGGTTGTTAATTCCTAAACGGGGTTAGGACGCCCTGGCGGTGCTGGCTTTGGTTCTCTTTGCTGAGGGCGGCTGGCCGGGGTTGCCCGGCGGCAAGTAACTTTCTTTTGCTTCGCCAAAAGAAAGTCACCAAAGAAAAGGCGACCCTGGTTGCTGCGTCCCTTCGCTTCGCTACGGGCAACCTGCGGTGCTCGGTTCAGGCGGGGTCTGGCTAAACTCGCTTCGCTCAGACAACGCCAGCCCTTATCCGCCTGAACCTGCGCTCCTCGGCGCATCCACAAGGGGGTGGGAGAAGGAATACCAAACAGCCGAAAACCGAAAACTACAAAAAGCTTTCATTCGGCAGTTGGTGCGGCCCCCGAATGGCTGGCCGCATATTTCTCCAGCAACACATACAACAGCAAGCCTCCAGCTAGCGGCAAGAGGTAATACAGCGCCCTGTACGCCAGCACTGCCCCCATCAAAACCCCTTGCCGCACGCTGCCCGACAACAAGGCCAGATACACCGCCTCCAAAACTCCTAGGCCTCCCGGAATCGGCATGATCACCCCCACGATGGAGGCCGCCATCAGAACCCCCAGTACCTTGCCGTATTCCACCTGGCCGCCCAGCAGCGCGTACATGGCCGCGCCCATTAGCGCCCAGTTGGTGGCCGACAGCAGCAGTTGCACCAGTGCCAGGCCGGGCGAAGGCAGGGTCAGGCGCTTGCCGCGCACACGCCACTCGCGTCCGTGCACAAACTTGCAGGCCGTCACGTAGGCCAGGGCCAGCAAGACCATGGCCGCGCCCAGTACGCGCAGCGCTGTTGCGCCAATGTGCGCCTGGCTGGGTGGCGCGATCAGGCCCGCGGCGAACAGGCTGCCAGCCACCAGCCCGTAGCCCAGCCAGTTGGTCGCCAGGCTCAGTCCCACGATTTGCGCGATGGTCGCTTCGTCGAGCCCCGCGCGCGCGTACAGGCGCGCGCGCAGCGCCACGCCGCCCACCAGCGAGCCCAGGTTCAGATTGAAGGCATAACTCGTCACCGCGATCGCCCAGGTCTGCAGGCGGGGCAAGGTGTGGCGCGTGTGGCGCCGGCCTATCAGGTCAAAGCAGCCATACAGCGCATGGCTGGCCGTGGCAAGGCTCAGCACGCCCAGCAGCAGCCAGGGCGAATAACGCCACAACGCCTGCCAGGCACCGGCCCAGTCCACCTTGTGCGCATGCGACACCAGCAGGCCCAGCACCAAGATCCCGAGCGCCGGGAACACCCAGCGCCGCACGCGCGGCCACGGTGATGTCGCGGCGGCGGGAGACGAGGGGCTGGTACCGGAATCGGTATCGGCGCAAGCGGGCGCCGCGGTGCTGGCCATGATGGCTGCATCTTGCCCCGGGGCGCCTGCCGTGCGCCAGACGGTGGCGGCGCTGCTTTCTGTAGGCGCAGACCGACGGGGAGGGGGCCGGGTCTTGCTCCGGCGGGCGCGCTCCTCCTCCTTCCTCTTCTTAGTTCAGCTGGCCGGGTCTCGCCCCGGCGGGCGAGGTACTTTTCTTTGCTTCGCCAAAGAAAAGTACCCAAAAGAAAGGCGACCCGCAGTCTGGGTCCCCTGCGCTGCGCTCCGGGGCAACCTGCGGTGCTCGACTACGGCGGGGTCTCGCGCAAACTCGCCTTCGGCTCAGACAAGCGCGATCCCTGATCCGCCTACGTCTGCGCTCCTCGGCCCAGCCAGGACGGGGCAATCGGGAGCGGGAACCGAATACCGAAATACCAAGAAGATAAATACAAACAAGGACACGCCGTGGCGGTTCTTAGGTATTCGGTTGTTTGGTATTCCTGTCCCCACCCCTTGTGTATGCGCCGAGGAGCGGAGGGCCAGACGGATCAGGGCTGGCGTTGTCTGAGCGAAGCGCAGCGTAGCGAGTTTATCCAGACCCCGGCTGGACCGAGCACCGCAGGCTGCCCGTAGCGAAGCGAAGGGACGCAGACACCAGGGTCGCCTTTTCTTTGGTGACTTTCTTTTGGCGAAGCAAAAGAAAGTTACTGGCCGCCGGGCCACTCCCGGCCAGCCACCCTCAGCAGAGAGAACAGAAAGATGAAGAGAGAAGGAGGGGGAGGAGCGCGCGCCCGCCGGCGCAAGACCCGGCCTCACCCCTTCTCATACCGAGCCAACTCAACCCAAAAAACACTCCCCCGCCCCTGCCGGTCCGCCATCCCCACCGGATGCCCCAGCAGCTGGCTCAGGCGGTAAATCGCCGCCAGTTCCAGCCCGAAGCCCTCGGCCGTGCCCTGTTGCGGAATGCCTTGCGGGAAAGTTTGCTGGCGTTCGTGCGCGATGCCTGCGCCCGTGTCCCAGAGTTCTATGCGCCACTGGCCGCGCCGCGGCCTGGCCGCCAGCAGCACGCCGCCGCCGTGCGTGTTGCGCAAGGCATTCGACAGCAGGCTGCCCACCAGCCGTGCCAGCAGCACCGGGTCCGACAGCGCCTGCCCCGAGGCCGCCCGTGTGCGCAGGCGCAGGCCCTTTTCGCGTGCCAGCGGCATATGCTCTTCGGCCACCGTGTGGATCAGCGCGGCCAAATCCACCGGCTGCGTGTGCACCGTCAGCGAAGCCGGGTCCAGCCCCGCGAGGCTGAACAGCGAATCAAACAGGTCGTCGATCTTGCGCGTCGAGTCGGCGATCTTGCGCGCGATCTGTGTCGCGAACTCCGGCTCCAGCGTCAGCCAGTCGGCATACAGGCCCAGCGAATGCACAGGCCGGCGCAGCTCGTGCGCGGCGCTCGCGATAAAACGCGTGCGCACCGCCTCCGCGTCCGCCACCGCGCGTTTTCGTTCCTCCAGCGCCTTGATCAGCTCCTGGCGGTCGAACTGCCGCTCCAGGCTGATGTGCCGGGCCCGGAACATGCGCCGCCCCGTCACATGCGCCACCGCCAGGAACACCAGCACCACGGCCATCTCGGCGCCGGTGTCCAGCGCGGCGGGCACGCCGCCCCCAAAGTCCATGCGCCAGACAAAGGCCGCCAGCACCGAGGCGCCCAGGCCGTTGCAATACGCCGAGAAAGTGCGCAAACACGGCGGCGACGAAGACACCGCCGTCGCCGCGAGGCCCGACAGCATCAGCATGCAGATCAGTTGTTCCTCCACGGGCGCCCGGTGGTAGACCACAAACATCAGCGCGCCCCAGACCACCGCGCTCAAGGGCCAGGCCCAGCTGTGCAGCGACATGAACTCCCGCAGCGCCACCCCGTCGGCCTCCGCCAGGCGCGTGCGGTAGGCGTGCAGGATGGCATAACGCAGCAAGGTCATGGAGCTTGCCGCCACCGCCCATACCCCAAGGTCCAGCGGGTCCACATGCCGGTACAGCATCGCCACCGTCGCCATGATCGCCAGCACCGCCGTATGCAGCGTGGGCTGGGCATGCCGCATAAAGGCGTGGGCCAGCTGTGTGTTGACCCAGGACTCGCGCGGGCTCATCGATGGGCGCGTCCGGTGGTGGCTGGCGGCATGGGCGTCATGGAGAAAGAAGAAGAAAGGATTTTTTCCGTAAGCAGGAACACGATGACGATAACAACAACCATATCAGAGGGAAGGAGGGGGTCCTACGTAGCCAGCTTAGGGAAATCCACCATGCCTACGCGCCGGGAAGGTCTGCATGCAGACATTCTTTGCGGGGTTTGGTGAATTGGCCGCGGCGCGGCCCTTGCCGGCGCGGCTCATTTAAAGGCTTAACGGCAGCCGGGGCCCGGAAGTTCTGCCTTGTGCGTGCCCCGCATGCGGCCCCGCCGGCCCCAGGCCGATCTTGCCAGTGTTGGCGGGCTTGGGCGAGCCGTCTTTGGTTGTCGTTGGGCAGTGTTTGCGGGGGTGGAACGCATACCTTTTTATTCATGGCTGTGAGGGAAACGGCCGGTGCTTGGGCCATGCGAGGCGCTGGGGCAGGCGCTTCGAAACCTTGGATGCCTTGAGCCCTGGATGTCCTGGCTAAGATATGTTGCCTGGCAGCCGGAAGCGGACATTGGGAGAGCGCCATGAACGGTATTGGGAGTTTCCCCGCCTTGCCAGGAGCCCGGGGTTGGAAAATAGAAACAAATATCGGACGGAGGGGACCATGAGAAAAACGATCGCACTCGCCTGCATCACCCTGTCCGCGCTGGGAATGCACGGCAATCTGGCCGCCCAGCAGGGGCGACCGCCTACCGGTGATTACTACCGTGACCTGGGCGTCATTTTTGGCGTCATCGAAGCCGTACACGATATTGCCGACATATGTTCAGAAGAGTTTCCGGAGACCCGGGAAACCAATGAAAAGCATTACCAAGCCTGGCGCTCGGGGCATCAGGATCTTCTACAGGAAGTAGAGCGCCACAGGACCAGAATTCTGGAGCACGCCGTTCTGGGTCCCCGGTATAAGCTTGACCTGTATAACCGGAACCTCACGTTTAAAACAAACCAAAGACTGGCCCTGGCGAAGGATGGCGCGGCAGCATTCCGCGCCAACTGCAATCAATACGGTGATATGACCCGATTGCAGCAGTGGGACATCAATAGCTCACTTGCGAAACAAATAGCCACCATGCGCCGCGGTCCACCACAATAGCTTCCAATGGCCATTCAAGCTGAGCTCAACATCGCGGAAATCCTGTATGAATCAGGCGCCGTCAGATTCCGCTACACCCGGATCCTGGCGTCCGATGGCGCGAGATGGATTCGCCATGGCCTCTTCGTTGAATACAGCCAAGACGGCACCATCGTCTCGGAAGGGCACTATCTCAATGACAAGGAGAATGGCCCGTGGCGTGACTATCACCTCAATGGGAAACCGGCTTCAGAGGGTAGTTATCTTGAAGGTAGGGAAGTTGGCATATGGCGTTTCTGGAATGCCGAGGGAGTTGCAGAAGAATCGACCGACTACGGCTCTTGATGGCCGCACCCGGCCAGAAGCAGAGATCGCCACAACAGCATGATCAACCCCAAAACATGAACCTCAAACAACTATTCCTCGCCGGTCTTTTGGTCCTCGGCCTCGGCAATACCGCCATGGCCGCACCGCCGGTGACCACCATGGACCCCCGCAGCATCGGCTTCACCATGGCCACCATCGCGGCGGACAAGCTGCAATTTGAAGCGCCCACAGCGCAATCCTCTGCAGGCGCGCCGCAGTTCCACGAAGATGAATGGCGACAGATCGAGTTCTTTCCCGTGGCCCGCCTGCCGGAGCTCCAGACGCGGCTCAAAGAGTTCAAGACCTTCGAGCAGCAAAACCGGGTTCCGCAGGGCTGGAAGAACATCTATGCCCGGCGTATGGCGGGCACCCCCCTTGCAGGCGCGCCAGGCCCCAAAGAAGTCGCTGCCATGCTTCAAGGGAGTCTTGCACCGGCGCCTATCCTGACCACGACCTCGGCTCCCCTGGGCCAGGTCAAGGGCGGCTTCACCATCCGGCTGGCCGGCTCGGTGTTCCTCTATGGCATTGCCGATGGGGCCACCATCACTTCACTGGCGGCCATGGTGGAGCGCGGTGGCGACGAGCGCGTGCTGACTGCCGCCTTCACTCGCCTGTACACGCAATACAAGCTTGTCCTGGTGGACTGGCGTGGGCAGATGCTGCTGACCTCCGTGGAGCCCAATGGGGAGCTTGGGATTTGGCGGCCGTGAGCGCGAAGTGCGCCAGGGCCTCATTCAGATCGCATCTACCGGCCAGAAGCGGGAATTGGAGCAATTTCAAATGAACGAAGTACCGAGGGCTCATCATGATGGCAGTGAAGATTACGGGCTTTAACTCGTTGGAACAATTGGTTGACTTCGGTGCTAGCTACCTGGTTGATTTGGGCTACGTTTCGCACGTCGGTCGCGGATTCGTATTGATCTCGCCCGATAGCGATGCGAATGTTGTGACGGTTGATGACTTTGTTTGGTTCCGGAATTGTGTGAAGACATCGTTGAATGCTGCTGGGCTCTCCCATGTGACCGTAATTTCCGACCCCATCAATCCTGCAAACGAGGACGTGCGATCAGTCGTTTAGCCAAGATGCCCAATTTGGGCCTGATGCGTCACTATTAAGATGCCGCTTTCTCCCAGAAGCGGACTTCAAGAAGAATCACATGACCTGGAAATTTCTGCAACCGAGAAATCTTGCTGTCATAACGGTTGATCGAGTCATCGCTGGCGGCAATCCTGTTCTCTATGTCTCACACGACGAGGATGACGGCGGGTGGCAATTCCTCGATGGGGCCGCCGTAGCCGTGGCGGATGCAAGGATCGCCGCTCTCGGGGAGCTGGTCGACAGCGATCCGACGCTCGCGGAATTGGCCGATTTACCTGAGGGTTTCGTAGCGAGTCGCATCACCAAGGGAGACACTTGGGTTCGGGCGCGACGTAGCTGACGCCTGAGATATCAGCTACCGGCCAGAAGCGGATATCTAGAATCCAATTTATGCACTTCCAGAACCATTCGAACCACATCTCTACGGACACGGGAATGTTCAACTCAATAAAGATCATGCTTCTCGGGATTGCTTTCCTGTTAGGCGGCTGCACTCCGATTCCCATATACCAGCAACCGCCCTCAGGATTGGCAAGAGCTTTCGTCAAGCCAGTGGTAACCACCGAAAAAATTGTGGCGGGGGCAGCCACCGTGTCAGCGACGACGGGACCTGCAACTTGCGGGAAAGAATTTCCCGGTCTGCGCAAAGTATTGACCGTGAGTCATCGGAATCCGCTTGTCTCCGATTTGAATAGCGAGGGGTTTTGGATTCCCGCAGGCGAACGCTTTTACTTTGTCGCGATGGTTCACGTTGATGGTGCGTTTTGTGGTCAGGCAGCTTCGTTTGTTCCCGCTGCAAATGGATCGTATGCAATGAAACTTCATGGCCAAAGCTCCTATAGCAGGTATGAACCAGCGACCTGTTCGGTCGAGATAACCAAAATCGATTCGACTCGCCAAATGGCAGAGGAAAAAGTCGATCCATCCTTTACGTTAGAGGCTTGCGTTCCGCCTAAGGCCGACTAATCAATTTCAGATGCAAGACCCCATCCGCCGCCTTTCATCCCAGGAAGCCTCAAAAGAGGTTGCAAGCCTTGCCGTGAGTTTTGCCCGTTCTAATGGGCTGGAGGGCGAGTTACTGCACGTAGCGCCCGATGACTTCTATTCAGAAACAGAAGGCAAGATACGGATCCATTGGGTCGCCGTCTTTCAGAATCTCCGCAATGGCCGTGAGATGGACGGCCCCATCGTTTTGAGAGTCAATCTGCGTGACCGCGAGGTGCGTTGGGCAACAGAGGCTTGAGGTAGATTCGACCAAAAGCAGACATTACGCTAGGGAAGATTTGTATGGCCTTGTGTACCCCGTTTAATGAGTGTCCTATTTGCCACAAGCCAATTGGGGAGACCGCCGAAGTTATTGGATTTCCCGACCTGGTGCCGATGTTCAGTCAATTCGACGGCAATTTCTACGATTCGTGTGCCCATCAAGCCTACCTCGATTCATGGCTGCGACGAGATGAGTTCGTGGCCTACTTTAACCAGTTGGTTGAAGAGTCGTCCTTATCGAAATCGTGGCAACTTCATGTGCTTGCCACCGGTCGAGTTGTTTACGAACGGTCGCTCAAAGAGTCTTAAGTTCGCCGCGCGCAACGACCGCTTTAAGCCCGAAGCGGACAATCGCAACAGCCTACCTATGAAACCCGACTACAGCAGCCTCGACTTCTCGATCCTCGATGTTGTTGCAACGAGGGCGCAATCACTCGATCAGATATTGGCCGGTGGCGCTGTGCGACAAGTTGCTCTTCAGCTTGCACGCCGGAGGGCTGGCACATCGCCCAGCGAGAGCGCTGACGAAACCGTCAAGGAAAGACTGCAGGCCTTGCGCTGGGCGGGAAAAATTGAGTTTGATCGTGCGACCCGTCGATGGGCTATGGTTCAAGATACTTTGTAAACGCGACGGATGGCATCGACTACAAGCAGACACCCATGAACATTGCCCTGGTTGATCGAAAGTTATTTGTAGTCACTGAAGCAGTCGGCGTTTCGGTGTATGACTTCGATTTTGAGTTGCATTTCTCATGCTCACATCCTTATCAGATAGAGGGAGAGGCTCCTTGTGTTCTGAGGATCGGAGCGATTCCAGATTACGAGATCGAATTCAACGATAAGGCTGCGTTAGGCCTTCGCCTCGTGAATTCCCCAGAGGAACACGAGCTTGCCAGTGAACTGGAGCATTGGTACCCTTTGATAGAAGATCTGACGCCTCGAACACTAGTGTTCAACGAGTTGCCGCAGGCTCATGTCATTGAAGAGGCCTTTGCCTGGCCGGTTTTCATCAAAGGATCCCGGCAGACCAGCAAACACAACCCTGACTTGTCGGTTGTCCAAAGCCGCAGTCAATATGAACTGATCGTTCAGCGCTATAAAGCAGACCCGATCCTTCATTGGCAAAAGCCTGTAGTTCGCGAATTTGTTCAGTTGGCCGCAGTAGCAGGCCATGTACCGGGCAAGGTCGCCCCCTCCATCGAATATCGCTCGTTTTGGTGGTACGGCGAGTGCGTGGGCTGGGGGCGCTATTGGTACCAGGTTCCCGTGTACGACCCGGAAGATGCCGCAAGCGGGCTAGAGGTCGCACAGGAAGTCGCCCGCAGACTTGCGGTGCCATTCCTCGTGGTGGACTTTGCCAAGACAGCTGACGGACGCTGGATTGTTATTGAGTGCAACGATGCCCAGGAATCCGGGTACGTCGCTGTCTCACCTCATACTTTATGGCGTAATGTTCTCGAGAGAATGGGTGCTTAGTCCCCAGGGCATCGATAATTTGCCGATTTTGAACAAAGAGGGAAAGATGAAAAAAATACTTGCGCTTGCTGCCTTGATCTTCGCGTCTGCCTCGTACGCGCAGACCCCTCCATTCACGGTCGATGAGCGGGGCGTGTTTCGGTCCGCTCATGTGTTCCACATCATGTTCCTCAGTGAAGTCCAAGCTCGGGAAACGAGCGCGATGCTGCGAGCCGTTCCCACAGCAAAGGCATTCGCAGCATTCAAGGCGGCCGCCGTTGAAAAGAGTCAGGACCCGGGATCGAGCGCATCCGGTGGCGATCTTGGCGTAATCCAGGAGGGGCAGATGGACAAGGGTTTTGAGGAAGGGGTGTTCGCTCAGCGGGTGAAGACTGTTTCGACACCCGTGAAATCGCAATTTGGCTGGCATGTCATCTACGTCGAGTCGGCGAAAACCACGCCGGTGTCGTCCATCTGCGCCCAAGGCCTGCAAAAGCTGACGCCGTCATCCCCCCTGGAAAGCGCCGCGCTGAAGTTAACCAAAGCGTCTGATTCAACGACCGACTTGCGTGAAGCCTTGCCCGGCATTCTTGGGCCGGGCGCCTGGAGCGCTCCTTTGAAAGACGGTGAGGGAAACCTGAGCTTCTTCAAGGCAGATCCCATCGATGGCAAACCCGGTAACTTTCAAGCCACTTTGCATATAGAGTATCCGCTCGCTCGCCTGAACCTGGCACCGCTCGCATGCAAACGGTCCGTGCGTGTGATGTTTTCAGTGGACTGCAAGGCAAGAACCGTTGCATACGACGGTTTTCGCGAATTCGAGCTCAGGGGTGGCATGGGCCGTGTCATCAACTTGTCGAATTTGAGGGGCAAAGAGAATTCGAATATTGATAGCGGCGGCGGGCTTCAAAAGCAAATACAGAGCATGGCGTGCGCTCGTACTTGATGCGTGCCCGTCTCGCAATGCGGTAGGTGCTTTTCGCGGCCTTGCAGCTTGCTGCCTGCAGCACACGTTGCCACCACAAAAAAAGCAGACACTCACATGACGCCCTCCAATTATCCCGTAGTCGGTACGTTCAAGAATGAAACGCCTACTGAGATGAGTCTTTATCTGGAGATGATTCCGGAGGAGGTCATTCTTGGGCCTGGCGACGAAGTTGAGCTACTGGCACGCCCAACGGAGGGGCTCTTGCCCCTTGACGTACAGCGAGTGGAAGACGGTTATCACATCCATGCCCACAAGGTCTGGGACCCTGATTGGCATGTTCGCTATAGAGGGAAAGTCATCAAGGCCCAGACGCCGACGCGGTTGAGTGACTTTCGCTGAGGGGTTTTTGCGAGCGCCTGCTTTGGGCTTTTGCGGGCGCATCTTGGTCCGTAGCAAGCTGCCACGTGCCCCAAAGGTCGCCTTCATCGGCCCGCTGCCGAATCATCCGTAAACACCGCCAGCTGCGCCTCAAAGGCCCGCTGGTAAGCCGGCCGCGCCACAGCCCGCGCGACATAGGCCGACAGCGTCGGATATTGATCCAGCAAACCTGAGCTCTCCAGTCTGCGCAGCACCGTCACCATCAGCAGGTCACCTGCGCTGAACGCGCCGTCCAGCCAGTCGGCATTGCCCCGCCGGCTGGAAGTTCGCTCACGCTGCTTGTTGATCTCTGCCATGGGCCCGAAGCGGCTATCAGTAAGATGACTGTTTTCGGCCAGAAGCGGACGGTTGGAACGTGAAAAAACGCAGGGTTGTAGAAGGTGATATCTACTCAGTGCCTCTCGGGGATGGGCGGCATGCAATATGCAGAGTGCCGTACTGCTCTGACTATTTTCGCGACTTGGTGCTGCTGAGCGTTTTTGGCATTCACGACCCGGCAAGCCCACCCGCGCAGCAATGTAGAGGCGTACCAATTGCGCAGTTCTACACGGGCCAAGATAGCGCAATGGGGATGCAATGGGAGCTACTCGACACCACAGTAGTGACGCTCGATGACGAGCGGCTTTCACGACGCGAGGTTGCTGGCCAGGTTTGGGTCGGGGACATTCCAGTTGGCACTTCCGAAGGCGAGACCGCGCCCAAAATGTTTGTATACGGCGCCAAAATTCTTCAGCGAACTATGTGCAAGACCTTGGCCTTTTGAGTAGTGCTTCAATGTCCGCTTTGGGCCCAAAGCGGACATCTACTGGATCATGCGCATAGCTTCGCGTCGCGGGTTGAGCGGATCCCAACCCGGGTGATGCCAGAACGCTTCTAGGTCAATCCGCTGATAAAGCTCAAGCTCTGAATCGTAAAGCGGATATGCGCCAGCAATGAAGCAATCGTAGTCGGTCATTCGCACAATCTTTTGGTCTTTGTCCAGATGGGGCGGGGCGAATATCAAGAACGCGTCCATGTGTGATTCGGCGCTAATTGAGTCGCCGTACTTGATCGTGTTTCCATAGCTAAAAGGGCAACGACCGCGTAGGCGGCTGACAATCGTGCCGATGGCGAAGGGCCAAGAATGCAGCAGCGACTCCATAGAGATCATTACTTCGCAGCGGCCTCGTTTCCAATCTGGATGGTTAACAAGAGAAAGGCCGTATGTGAACCCCGTAATGAAGCCGGGGTGCGGCCAATTCTCATAGACAAGGACAGCTACATCTGGGAGTTGCGCATCCTCGGATCGGCACATGCGAATATCCGGCTCCCTGTTGCCTGTGATGCCATCTAGATGGGCAAGATAAATTTCTTGTCAGTCATATTGATCCGAATGTCTGCTTCTGGCCGAAAGCAGCCATCTTACTGATGTCCCTCAAGGGCCCACAGCAGACGTTAGCTCCGACGGTAGGCGAACACTGGAAGGCCAATGAGCAACAACCATTCCTCAAGTTCCGCTCGACTGGCTCGACGCCCGTTCTCTCCGCAAACAATGCCTTCGTCGCCCGCTGCCGCCAGCAAGCGTTCGAGCTTTTGCTTGAGCAATTCGGAAGTGTCGACTTTTCCGAGGCCGGTCTTCGGGGACAAGGCGAACTCTGACACCTCCAAGATTGCACCCTCGGCGTCGAGCGTCAGTTCCCTAATCGCCACCTGTTCGTTAGGGGGAGCGTCCCGTGTGACGCACACCCCTGGCAGTGGCCCGCCTCTCTGCTTCAGCCGGGCAAGCAACTCCTCTTGTTTGAGTTCTCTATCGGACTTTGGGCGTCGTGTTGGATAGGTCTCGGATGTCTGCTTTTGGCCGAAAACAGTCATCTTAGCCGCGGCTGCGACCCACAGCAGACATGAGCGCCGCAGAACATCAGCTCGCGGCGGCATAACTCACGCCAGTCCCGGGCGACTCTGTCAACGTCCAACCGCATTTCCCGTAAACACCGCCAGCTGCGCCGCAAAAGCCCGCTGGTAAGCCGGCCGCACCACAGCCCGCGCGACATAGGCCGACAGCGTCGGGTATTGCGCCAGCAGGCCCGAGCTTTCCAGCCTGCGCAGCACCGTCACCATCAGCAGGTCACCCGCGCTGAATGCGCCGTCCAGCCAGTCGGCATCGCCCACATCACCCAGGTGCGTTGAAAGTTCGCCCAACCGCGCGTGTACGCGCTCCTCCAGCATGGGCTGGCGCTCGGCATACCAGGGCTTGTCCTGCTCGAAGACAAAGGCCATGCTGCGCTCAACAATCGGCGGCTCCACCGTGTTGAGCGCGGCAAACATCCAGGCAATCGCGCGGGCGCGGGCATTTGCATCTTCAGGCAGCAGGCCCGCGTGCTGCTCCGCGATATGCAGGATGATGGCGCCCGATTCAAACAGCGCAAGCCCGCCTTCTTCATAAGTCGGAATCTGCCCGAAAGGGTGCAAGGCCAGGTGCGCGGGCTGCTTCATCGCCGCGAAGGACACCAGGCGAACGTCGTAAGCCTGGCCCACTTCCTCAAGCGCCCAGCGCACGCGCATGTCGCGCGCCAGGCCCCTGCCGCGGTCGGGTGAGCGTTCAAAGGCGGTGATGGTGGGGGTGGCTGTCGTTGGGGCCATGGCGGTGTCTCCTTGGGCGGATTTTTGCTTACTTGCGCTCATTGACCTGCTGCGCCCAGCTGGCCGTGTTGCTCTTTCCGTCGAGGAAAGGCAACACCGTCGGCACGAGGGCGGGCGCCAGGAACAGGTCGTAGTGCGTGTACCCCGGCAATATCGCCAGCCGGTTCTTCGCCATGTTCTCGCGGCCCCAGCCCGCGTCCTTCAGCCCGCCGCCCAGCAGCTGGTAGAACTTGATGATGTGCTCGGGGCGGTACATATCGCTGTCGCCATACACCAGCATCACCGGCATCGCGAGCTTTTTGACGTCGTCTGCATAGTCATAAGGCTTGCGCATCATGGCGCCCATCTGGTCCAGCAGCTTGGGGAAATCCTGCGGGCGCGGCGCCACCGCCACATAGGACTTGTACATCGGCGTCTCCTTCATCATGTCGGCCATGGCCGCGCCGACCTGCGCCTGCATGGGCAGCATTTCGGGGAAGAAGCCGTCTTGCGCGTAGCCGGCCGACACCAGCGCCAGGCGCCGCACGCGCTCGGGGTGTTGCACCGCCAGGCGAAAGCCGACACCCCCGCCCATGGAATAGCCCATCACGTCCACCTGGCCGTAGCCCAGCTTCTCGATGATCTGCGCCATGTCGTCGCCCATGTCGATGAGGCTCACGGGCCTGTCGGTCAGCGCCGTGCGGCCGTGCCCATACAGGTCCACGCCTATCACCTGGCGGGTCTTGACCAGCCCCGCCAGCACCGGGCCGAACATCTCGAACTGGCCCAGGCCGCCATGCAGCAGCAACAAGGGCTCGCCCTTGCCGTGCACCTGGTAGTGGTAGTTGACGCCGTTGACGCTGAGGTAGCCGCTTTTGACGGGCTTGCTTTCCTGGGCGTGGGAGGCGACCGGGAGGAGGGTGGCAAGGGCCATCGCGGCGCCGAGCAGCGGTACAAAAAGGGTGCGCAGGAACTTCATCGATTTCTCCTTGAGTTCAAAATAAGGAACCGGCCCCTAGGCCGTTCGTGTGGCTTACACAAGCACGACGAACGGGGCCGGCGAATTCGACAAAGTCCGGCTACGTATCTGCCTACGCAGCGGCCTGCGCCGCCGCCATGTCCATCCACACCGGCTCAAACACATGGCCGTCCGGGTCCTGGAAGGCGCGCGAATACATAAAGCCCATGTCCTGCGGTGGGCGAACGTCGGCCTTGCCGCCGGTGGCCGCCGCGGCTTGGGTGATGGTGTCCACGTCTTCGCGGCTGTCGCGCGACAGGGCCAGCAGCACTTCGCAGCTCTGCTGCGCGTCGCTGATGCGCTTGGCGGTAAAGGTCCCGAAGTACTCGTGGGTCAGCAGCATGAAACTGATCGCCTCCGACCAGACCATCATCGCGGCCTGCTCGTTGCTGAACTGCATGTTCTGCTCGCAACCTATCGCCTTGTAAAACCGTATCGCGGCGGCAAGGTCCTTCACCGGCAGGTTCACAAAAATCATCTTGGGCATGGTGGCTCTCCTTGGGGTTGGGGTGAATGAATCAGGCGTGAATCAGGGGTGGATCAGGAAATTTTCGCGCGAAGCCGTTCTTCCTGCTCGCGCAGTTCCGGCGTGAAGGCCTCGCCGAAGTCGTCCGCCGTGAAGACCTGCCGGATCTCGATTTCTGAATCGCCCGGCATGGGGTTGGGGCAGCGCTTGACCCAGGCTATCGCCTCCTGCAGTGATTTGCACTGCCAGATCCAGAAGCCGGCCACCAGCTCCTTGGTTTCGCTGAACGGCCCGTCAATCACCGTGCGGTTCTTGCCAGAAAAGCGCACGCGGGCGCCTTTCGAACTTGGATGCAGACCTTCACCGGCCTGCATGATGCCCGCCTTGACGAGCTCTTCGTTGTATTGGCCCATCTCCGCGAGCAACTGCTCGCTGGGCATGATGCCGGCTTCGCTGTCGGCGGTGGCTTTGACCAGGACCATGAATTTCATGTCAGTTCTCCTGCTTGGTGGTTGGGGGGGGTGAATCAATGGGTTTGCGCGCGGCGGTACTTGTCGCCCACTTCCGCGCGTATCGGCGCCGTGTCGTAAACAATCGTCATGGCCTCAATCAGGCCCTGCTCGTCAAAATCAAAAATGTCCACACAGCGAAAGCTCACCTGCGAGCCGTCGGCCAGCTCCCACAGGTAGGTGAATGAGACCGAAGCCCGGCGCGAGCCGGCCGCGCTCACAAACACCTCGGCATCCTCCAGCACGCTGCGCCGCGTGGCCGCCTTGAGCTGGTCAAAAAACTCGCCCGCCGGCTGCATACCCAGAAAGGGCGAGTTCACCATCCCCCGCGGGCTGAACAGCGACACAATGCCCCGCACGTCTCCCGCGGCCAGCAGGGCCAGATAGTGGTTAATGACGTCGATATAGGCGAGTGCGTGCGAACTGATGACCATGGTGGGGGCGACTTGTTGGAATGAATAAACAGGGCGCCATCGTAGGAGCGCCCGCGCCGCAGCACCATCGAAAAATTTTGGGGTCAGCCATGTGCGGCGCGCATGGCTGCCGCGCGCCGGGTAGCCACGATAAACTGCGCCCATGCCCGCCTTGCCGCCCCTTTATGCCCTGCAGGCCTTTCTGGCCGCCGCCGATTGCGGCAGCTTCACAGGCGCGGCCACCCGGCTCAACCTGACGCAGGGCGCGGTAAGCCGGCAGGTGCAGTTGCTGGAAGAGTATTACGGCTGCCCGCTGTTTGTGCGCGTGGCCCGCGGCCTCACGCTCACGCCCGAAGGCCAGCAGCTGCTGGCACCGGTGCGGCAGGCCTTGGAGACTTTGGCCCAAGCCAGCGCGCGCGTGCGGCGCGGCGCAGCAGATGTGCTCAGGGTCCAGTTCCCGCCCACCATGGCCGTCAGGTGGTTTTTGCCGCGCCTGCCGGCGCTGCAGGCCGCGCTGCCCGGGACTGAAATCCGCGTGGCCACCCACTGGACCGATGCGCCCGATTTCAGCAACACCGATGCCGACGCCATCATTGCCCACGGCAAGGGCGGCTGGCCCCAGCTGGTCGAGGTGCCGCTGATGCGCGAGCGCCTGGTACCCCTGTGCGCGCCCCAGCTGGCCGCCGGCCTGCGCGAGCCGCATGATCTTGCCGGTGCAACCCTCTTACATGCCACGGCCCGGCACCATGAATGGCTGACCTGGCTGCGCGGCGCCGGCGTGCCGGACCTGCAGGGCGCGCGCGAGCAGCTGTTTGATACGGTGGATATGTGCGTGCAGAGCGCCGAGCGGGGCCTGGGGGTGGCGATTGCCGATGCTGCCTTGTTTACCGACCTCATCGCTTCGGGCAAGGTGGTCAAGCCCTTTGACATTGAGGTTGATAGCGGGAATGGCTACTTTCTGACTTATCCGCCGCAGCGGCGGGAGCAGCGGAGTATTCGGTTGTTTGAGGAGTGGATTGTGTCTGTGTTGCGGGGGTGAGGTCGCTGTGGGCTGGACTACACCGGCCCGGGCCAGATTTGCTAGATGTCGCGATCTCGAAGGCGGCAAGTATTGGAGCGGCTAGCTGATGCAGTGGACGTGATCGGCAGCAGCCACCCTAGAGGAACAACGCCGGCAGGTCCTTGCTGGCAAGTCCTAAATTACCGGCCGATTCTGATCAATCTGCCATTCATAAATAGCAACGACCTCAACCACTCGGACCTTATCTGACACTTTCAACACGCGGCCGATTTGGCGCTCGATGTCGTGCTGAATAGTCGGGTTGTCTTTTGACAGCTTCAGCAGAGCATTCCCCTTCACGACCTTGGTGTTTGTCACCTTAACGTATATCTTCTCGCCCGAGCGCACGTTCTGTCCATCGACCAGAGCAACGTCGGTCGGCTTCAAATGCTCGAATTGAGTGCCGAGACCATAGAGAGTCACCTCCTGGCGACCATGCTTCAGCCACGACCTCGTAGCATCATCAATCGCTAGAGGATCGTCGCTGTGGATCGTGCCAAAGCTTGGCGCGGAGAACTTTTCGGGAAAAATAGTCGAGCGGATCAGACCATTCAACGAGGCATGACTGTGCTCGTTGATTTCCAGGTACTCGTAATGCCCAGAAAATGGGCCACGCTTCGGGTCGTAAAGCACATAGACGTGCGACATCTTGAAGTCGCCGTCACCTTTGTCATCGATGTACTCGATCTTGTCGAAACGAATCAGCCCGTGTTGCACCCAGATCGCACGATTTGCCTTGGGCAACAGCTCCCAAAACCCTTTGACTGCGAGCCGCTGCGCTTGTAGTTGCTGTTCCTGAGATTCAAGGCGACCTATCATGTACTGGCTTTCGTCCACAAGCTTCGTGTAGTCCCATTCCCTGCGGCTACGGTCAAGGTAGGCGAAGTGCCTAGCCACGTTTACGACTAAACCGCGCGGATCGAAAGAGTGCACTTCGTACTCTTTCCATCGGGGATTTTTGTCAAAGTCCGGGCAGTCATCCTCATACGGATAGTTTTCGTCGTTCAGGTCGCGGACTAGAACTCGCCCACTTGGCTGCTCGCCCAACACTCGCATCAGTTTATTTTTGACAAGTACTTTGGATCGAACCGAGGCAGTTCTTGACCGCCGCTTAGTGACTAGCGAGATGCCGAAGAATGCGAACAGGATGTGGTCGTTTTTGGGCTGGAAGAGCAAGTCTTCAAGTTCCCCAGCCCCCCACAAATAGAACTCCATGACTCCCCGAGATCGGAGTTCTTCTCGGAAGCGATCATGCGCGGCCTTTGAGAAGTGCGCGGGGGCCGCAAGGATGTAGCCATAGGGCGGCGACTGTGCAGTCACCGCGTCCGAAATGATCGTGGCGACCTTCTTGGGCCCCACTTCCTTCTCGCGCTTGCACTGAATCATCCAGAGATTGCCCTCCATCGGATGGGGGGCGTCTTCAAGTTCCGCCTCATCTTCGGATACGGTCGACGGTGTTTTCACCTCTTCGAACGCTCGAACATCGAATCCGTCGTCAGCGCCACCACGACCAGTGGACTCTATGGACTGCCATGATCGAAAATCGTAGACGAGCTGGCGAACTAAGTCCTCAAATCGATGAGGATCGAGGTCTTCAAAGTGGATGGGTCCGATGGTTTTCGTGACGTGCGGTTTCGCCATGGCCTATTTCCTCCAAGTTTGCCCTCTGCGAATCTACCTCACCCGTACCCAACGTTCAACGAGCATCCCGTTGCTTGAGTGAGACTCAATGAGTGCCGTAGCAACAGCCGGATTCGTCGGTTGCGCAGGGGAATTCTGCTGCCGACCTAAAGCCAGCATCGGTGGCGCGGGTGAACGCTGCTCTCTATTCCTGACGATACTCCTGTGCAGCTAACTTCCCGTCGTCATGGAGTGTGATCTTGTGCGTCTGCCTGAACTGCAGACAGTTCTCGTAGCTCTCGCGGATGAATCCGTAAGGCGTTACATAGTGCTGAACGACGCCGGACCTTCGGAACACCTTCAGGTCGAGCGGAATCAGTGCGTGTGGATTGTGGAATACCTGCAGGCCGTCGGTCACAGTTTCACTCGGGGTTCCGATCCGCGCGATGCGAGGTTCACACTTACCTGTTTCGTCGGTTCCCCAAGAGGTATTCACAAAACCCACTGCGGGCCTGTTCGACATGGCAACCGTTTTGCCCCACGTCGCCACACAAGAGAAAATGACGGCGCTCACCTCGCGCCAATCATCGTTGTTGAAGATCCCCAAGTCGATGGTGGCGCCGTTGTCCTTCTCGATAGAGACCAGCTTGACACTGGGCGGCCCGTTCGGAAAGGCCCCGGGGTTTTTGAAGTAGGCAGTTTCGTCCACGTACTCGTCGTAGAGGAGCGCCCGCATCGGACGGTCGTACTGATATTGAAAGTCGGGTTGCTCGAAGGGAGCCACAGCAACCACGAACGGTTTTCCTTTGACATGTCCCATGCCGGCATACGAAGCGCGATGCTTGTTGAGCTTGCTGAGCAACGCGTTGGAGAGCCGAATTATGGCCTCTCTGTTCAAAGGCCAGAAGTTTTTGTATCTCACGTTGCCGGTCATCATCCCTGGTTTCTCCCATTCAGGGACGGCGCCCTGTGCGGCGTTTGCCGTGACCGCCTCGACAACAATACCCCCGTTCGGTGTGTTCACTACGAAGTCGGGCGAGCTGTGGCGCCAGTCGATTTCAAAGCCGTACTCGCGGAAGACAGCATGCAAATAGATCTCCCAGAAAGTCGAATTGAACGTCGTCTGGAACTCTGTGACCAGTTTTCCGTCTCGGTCCTTGAACCCTTCCAGCCATGCCGTAACTACCTCACGTTCGCCCTCTCTCCCAGGAAGCAAGGCATTCTTGAAGTTCGGGTGGAACCGCTCTGGCGCAACGACCGGAATAAAAAGCTCCACATATCCTCCTCTTTCGATTAGGCAAGCTTGTAAACCGCTTTAATCCAGCCAACTTATAGCGGACAAACAGTGCACTGGACATTCCAATCGGGAACATTGGCTTGCAGCAATTGCTGAGCCACCTTCAAATATGTGCTGGCTTCGACCTCAACACAGGTCAAATCGATTGAAGCGCGCGTATTGGGGGTGCTCATAGGGATTGCGACAGCTTCGTGCCCATTTGACTTCTTCATAACTAAATCCGTTGTCTCTTCGAACCGTTTCACCAAAAGCCGAACCTCAGACTCCCCAGAATAGTAGGCGTCTAGAAAGAATGCGCCATTCCTTGAAACCTGAGATGGAACAAAGTGGCGACCAAAGTGTGTCTGCGCGAATTGTTTGAGAACAATCAAAGGATTCCCCTTCGCCGAATACTCCATGCGCCACAGTTGCGCGCGTTGTTGAACAGGTGCAATTTTCAGCAGTAGTCGAACCTCTCCAAAGTTCCACATATCGCCCGGCTCATCTTGCTCTGTAAGCGACAAATAGAAAAGATCTTGTGCGAATTTGTTCGCAATTCGGTGACCGTCTTTGTCAAAGTTTAGAAGACCTGTGTAATCAAATTGCTCGGCAAACCCTGTCAATTCGCCTTCTGACATTCGTTTGGAAAGTGAATGCAGAAAAATTTCCCGCGACTTGAGTATTGCTTCAAGTCCATTCATTGTTGTGTAGTGCCACAATTCCGTCGCCCCCATATCTTTGAAGCAGGTACTCCATAAGGCGGTTGAGAAATGATGACTTCCATCAGGAACCTCGATGATTGTCTTTTCGGTGGCACGAAGCCGCGAGTAATGCGGCTCAAGTTTGATCGACCAAGGGTATTTCCGCATTTCGTCGGCAAAGCATTGTCCAAGTTGCGGTTGAATGTGGTCGGAGAACAGAATTTTGTCTAGTTGCATTGGGGGACCTCAATTCATTAAATCGGAGTTAGCTTGGCGTATTGGTTTGGAGTTAACTAGTAGCTCCTTCGGCGCCTTGGAGCAACGTTGACTTCGCTTTTAAGTTGTGTGTATGTTTGCACTTTGGAAGGTTGCTGCACCTCATAAACGGTCCGAATATCCCCTTAAGCGACATCAGAAAGCCCTCGCCACAGGTCGGGCACAGTTCACAAAGCTTGCCGTTCCTGCAGTTCCATCAGCATTGAAGACCTCGACCGCGCGGCTTTATCAACTCCTCGATGAATGGTGATTCCTTGTGGGTCATACTATCGATAAGTACATATTGTGGCTGGCTGGAAAGCGGCCCTCTAGTATCAGGTGGTACAGCCGGCATTGAAAAAACGCCCTTGAGTCTGATTCGTGCCCACCCCACATACGCCACCCGGCGTATTCCCCAATCCCCCTCCGGTCCCCAGAATCCACTCATCGTTGCGCTAAAGCCTTGTTTTTCCTGGCTTTTGCGCAGCGAAACGCGATTCATTGACCCCCATACCTATCTACTACCGGAGAGGATCCCACCATGCAAGAACGTCGATTTACCCTCAAGGCGATGACCGCCGCCGTCGCACTGGCCGCTTTGGGCGCCGTGCCCGCTTTTGCCCAGGACACGATCAAGGTCGGCGTGCTGCACAGCCTGTCGGGCACCATGGCGATTTCTGAAACCACGCTCAAAGACACGGTGCTGATGGCGATTGAAGAAATCAATGCCAAGGGCGGCGTGATGGGCAAAAAGCTCGAGCCCGTGGTGGTGGACCCGGCCTCCAACTGGCCGCTCTTCGCCGAAAAAACCAAACAACTGCTGGGCCAGGACAAAGTGGCCGTGATTTTCGGCTGCTGGACCTCTGTGTCGCGCAAGTCGGTGCTGCCTGTGGTCGAAGAAATGAACGGCCTGCTGTTCTACCCCGTGCAGTACGAAGGTGAAGAGCTGTCCAAGAACGTGTTCTACACGGGCGCGGCGCCCAACCAGCAGGCGATTCCTGCGGTTGACTACCTCATGAGCAAGGCCGGTGGCGGCGCCAAGCGCTGGGTGCTGCTGGGTACCGATTACGTCTATCCCCGCACCACCAACAAGATCCTGCGCGCTTATTTGAAGAGCAAGGGTGTGGCCGACAAGGACATCGACGAGAAATACACCCCGTTTGGCCACAGCGATTACCAGACCATCGTGGCCGACGTGAAGAAGTTCTCGCAAGGCGGCAAGACGGCCGTGGTGTCCACCATCAACGGCGACTCCAATGTGCCCTTCTACAAAGAGCTGGGCAATGCCGGCCTCAAGGCCAAGGACGTTCCCGTGGTGGCCTTCTCGGTCGGTGAAGAAGAGCTGCGCGGCGTGGACACCAAGCCCCTGGTCGGCCACCTGGCCGCCTGGAACTACTTCCAGTCCATCAAGAGCCCGGCCAATACCGAGTTCATCAAGAAGTGGTCCGCTTATGCCAAGGCCAAGAAGCTCCCCGGCTCCGACAAGCCTCTGACCAACGACCCGATGGAAGCCACCTACATCGGCATCAATATGTGGAAGCAGGCCGTCGAGAAGGCCAAGTCCACGGACACCGACAAGGTGATCGCCGCCATGGCCGGCCAGACCTTTAACGCGCCTTCCGGCATCGTGAGCAAGATGGACGAGAAGAACCACCACCTGCACAAGTCGGTGTTTATCGGCGAGATCAAGGCCGACGGCCAGTTCAATGTGGTGTGGAAGACGCCTGGTCCTGTGAAGGCCAAGCCATGGAGCCCGTACATCGAGGGGAATGCATCGAAGCCTGACGAGCCTGTCAAGAAGTAAGAAGCTGTGGGGTGGGTGAGGGCCGGTTGGCCCCCACCCTAACCCTCCCCCAGCGGGGGAGGGGATTGAATACCCTTCCAGTTTTTCTTCTTTCTTGCTTGCTCCTTCCCCCGCTGGGGGAAGGTTGGGATGGGGGCCCAGGCCTCAACCCACAAGGAAGTTGCAGTCTGGGCGCCCCACCGATAAGCTGGTGCGCGCCCAACCTACAGGTTCTTTCCACATGCTGCTACGCCACCTTTTTGCCCTCTCCCTCACGCTCCTTTTAGCAGCCCACGCCCATGCCTTGACCGCTGAGGAGGTCAAGGGCATGGCCGTTGGCGAGACCGAGGCGCGAGTGGAGGCCTTGGCCAAGGCCGCGGCGGTTGCGGACGAGAAGACGGCGGCCTTTATCCAGGCGCTGTCTGATGACGCGGTGAAGACCAAGGGCGACAAGGTGTTTGTCGTGAAGGACGACAAGGCTTACGACCCGGTCACGGGTGCCGAGACGCCGCTGCCGGCCGATGCCGAGGATGTGATCAACCCCAATTTGATGCGCAGCGAGATTGACAATGCGCTGGCGGCTTTGAAGCTGTTCTCCAAGGACGAGAAACAGCGGCGCGATGCGATCAAGACTTTGGGCGGCGACACGGATGAAGCCCGCCTGCCCTTGATTGAAAAAGCCTACGCGGCCGAGGCCGTGCCTGAACTCAAAAACCAGCTGGAGCTGATGCGCGCCGCCATTTTGCTGGGCAGCAGCGACAAAGCCAAGCGCCTGGCCGCGGCCGCGCAGCTGGCCGGCAGCAAAAACCCCAATACCAAGACCGTGCTGATAGAACGCCTGGGCACAGAGGCCGATGCCGACGTCAAGGTGGCGCTGCAGTCGGCGCTGGCCAAGGTGGAGGCTTCGCTCGAATGGGGCAACAAGCTGGGCGCGATTTTCAGCGGTATCAGCCTGGGCAGCATTTTGCTGCTGGTGGCGCTGGGCCTGGCGATTACCTACGGCCTGATGGGCGTGATCAACATGGCCCATGGCGAGCTCATGATGATTGGCGCTTATGCCACCTATGTGGTGCAGGGCGTGTTCCAGAAATACTTTCCGGGCCTGTTTGACTGGTATTTGCTGGCGGCGGTGCCTGTGGCCTTTATGGCCTCGGCGCTGATGGGCGCGGCGCTGGAGCGCGGGGTGATCCGCTTCCTCTACGGCCGGCCGCTGGAGACCTTGCTGGCCACCTGGGGTATCAGCCTGATGCTGCAGCAGCTGGTGCGCTCCATTTTCGGTGCACAAAACGTCGGTGTGGAAAACCCGGTGTGGATGAGCGGCGGCGTGCAGGTGCTGGGCAATCTTTCGCTGCCTTACAACCGGCTCATCATCATTGTGTTTGCCATCGCGGTGCTGCTGGGCGTGGCCTGGCTGATCAGCCGCACACGCCTGGGCCTGTTTGTGCGCGGCGTCACGCAGAACCGGCCGATTGCTTCATGCATGGGCGTGAACACCGCGCGTGTCGATACTTACGCCTTCGCGCTGGGCTCGGGCATCGCGGGTCTGGCCGGCTGCGCGCTGAGCCAGGTGGGCAATGTGGGCCCCGACCTGGGCCAGGGTTATATCGTCGACTCCTTCATGGTGGTGGTGCTGGGCGGCGTGGGGCAGCTGGCCGGCACCGTGTATGCCGCGCTGGGCCTGGGCATCCTCAACAAATTCCTCGAAGGCTGGACGGGCGCCGTGCTGGCCAAGATCGCCGTGCTGGTCTTTATCATCATCTTCATCCAGAAGCGGCCGCAGGGCATCTTCGCGATGAAGGGTAGATCGGCAGAGGCCTGATCATGAGCACCCCCATGGCAACCCCCAATACCGCGGCCTCCCACGTGCAACTCCCCACCAAAGGCCCGCTGCTGACGCGCGGCGGCTGGAGCGCCTTCATGATGGCGTTGATCGCCGTGTGCGCCATCGCGCCCGTGCTCAATCTCTGGGTGCCCGAGGGCAGTGTCTTCCACATGAGCACCTATGCGGTGGCGCTGCTGGGCAAGATCATGTGCTACGCCATCTGCGCGCTGGCCATGGATTTGATCTGGGGCTACACCGGCATCCTTTCGCTGGGGCACGGCGTGTTCTTCGCGCTGGGCGGCTACACCATGGGCATGTATTTGATGCGCCAGATAGGCCGCGACGGCAATTACAAAAGCGACTTGCCGGACTTCATGGTCTTCCTGGACTGGAAGGCGCTGCCCTGGCACTGGGCCTTGAGCGACAGCTTTGTGGCGACCTTGATTTTGATTGTGGCGGTGCCGGGGCTGGTGGCTTTTGTGTTTGGCTTTTTTGCGTTCCGCTCGCGCATCAAGGGCGTGTATTTTTCCATCATCACCCAGGCCATGACGTTTGCGGCCATGCTGCTGTTCTTCCGCAACGAGACGGGCTTTGGCGGCAACAACGGCTTTACCGACTTCAAGCGCATTTTGAACATCCCGCTGGCCACGCCTTCCATGCGCATGACGCTGTTTGTGCTGACGGGCCTCACCTTGCTGGGCTTCTTTTTGTTCGCCAAATGGCTGGTGGGCAGCAAGTTCGGCCGCGTGTTGCAGGCGATACGCGATGCGGAAACGCGGGTGATGTTCTCGGGCTACAACCCGCTGGGCTACAAGCTCACGATCTGGGTGATCTCGGCCGTGATGTGCGGCGTGGCCGGTGCGCTGTATGTGCCGCAGGTCGGCATCATTAACCCGAGTGAGATGAGCCCGGCCAACTCGATTGAAATCGCGATCTGGGCGGCCGTTGGCGGGCGGGCGAGCCTGATTGGCCCGATCGTCGGTGCCTTTATCGTCAACGGCGCCAAGAGCTGGCTGACCGTGGCTTACCCCGAGTTCTGGCTGTACTTTTTAGGCCTGCTGTTTATCAGCGTCACGCTGTTCCTGCCCGACGGGGTGGTGGGCCTGGTGAAGAAGCTGCGCAAGGGAGGTGAGAAATGACTCCCGATCTGTTGGAACAGGGCGCGCGCCGCGTTGAAGAGCGCCTGGCCGCGCTGCAAGCCGGCAAGACGAATACCGAATCGGGCGGCCGCAGCGCCAGCGGCAGCCGTGTGGCCCATCCCGCGGGCGAGGTTGACGTGACCCACGGCCGCATCCTGTACCTTGAGGATGTGAGCGTGAGCTTCGACGGCTTCAAGGCCATCAACAAGCTGAGCCTGGACATTGCGCCCGGCGAGCTGCGCTGCATCATTGGCCCCAACGGCGCCGGCAAGACGACCATGATGGACATCATCACCGGCAAGACCCGGCCCGATGAAGGCACGGTGTTTTTTGGCAGCACGATAGATTTGCTGCGCCACAAGGAGGCCGAGATTGCCCAGCTGGGCATAGGCCGCAAGTTCCAGAAGCCCACGGTGTTCGAGCAACTCACCGTGTTTGAAAACCTGGAGCTGGCCTTAAAGACCAACAAGGGCGTGAAGCACTCGATGTTCTTCAGGTTGGACTCCGCCCAGAGCGACCGCCTGGCCGATGTGCTGGTGACGATTCACCTCGCCGACAGCGTGGGGCGCCTGGCCGGCAACCTGAGCCACGGGCAAAAGCAGTGGCTGGAAATCGGCATGCTGCTGATGCAGGACCCCAAGCTGCTGCTGCTCGACGAGCCGGTCGCCGGCATGACCGACGAGGAAACCGCGCGGACCGCGGAACTGTTCCTGACGCTCAAGGGCCAGCACTCCCTGATGGTGGTGGAGCACGATATGAGTTTTATCAAGACGATTTCGGAGATCGTCACCGTGCTTTGCGACGGGGCCGTGCTGGCCCAGGGCACCTTGGACCAGGTGCAGGCGGATGAGAGGGTTATAGAGGTGTATCTTGGACGCTAGCTCTTTGCTTGATCCGGACACCGGGGTTGGAGTGAATTCCGGAGCCGGGAGTGGCCCGGCGGCCAGTAACTTTCTTTTGCTTCGCCAAAAGAAAGTCACCAAAGAAAAGGCGACCCGCAGTCTGGGTCCCTCCGCTGCGCTCCGGGCAACCTGCGGTGCTCGAGCCAAGCGGGGTCCGGCTAAACTCGCCTTCGGCTCAGACAACGCCGGCCCTGATCCGCTTGTCTCTGCGCTCCTCGGCCCAGCCAGGACGGGGCAATCGGGGTCGGGAACCGAATACCGAAATACCAAGAAGACAAATACAAACAAGGACACGCCTAGGCGTGTCCTTGTGGATTTCGGTATTCGGCTGTTAGGTATTTCTGGTCTCCACCCCTTGTGTATGCGCCGAGGAGCGGAGGTCCAGACGGATCAGGGCTGGCGTTGTCTGAGCGAAGCGCAGCGTAGCGAGTTTAGCCAGACCCCGGCTGGACCGAGCACCGCAGGTTGCCCCGGAGCGAAGCGCAGGGGACGCAGACACCAGGGTCGCCTTTCTTTTGCTTACTTTTCTTTGGCGAAGCAAAGAAAAGTGAGTTGCCGCCGGGCAACCCCCGGCCAACCACCCTCAGCAGAGAGAACAGGAAGACGATGAGTAAAAGGGGGGAGGAGGAGGGGCGCCCCCCCGCCGGAGCAAGACCCGGCCCACAATTTCATTTGTAATGTTCCACCTCTGGGCGAGCAGCACCAAGAGGCATACCATCGCTGGCAGGCAAGGAGGAATCATGAAAGGCCACGCCAGCATCAACCGCATTTACCGCCTGGTCTGGAGCCCGGTTTTCAATAGCTGCGTCGCCGTGGCGGAAAACACCAGCAGTCGGGGCAAGCTCGGCGCTTCCCTGGGGATGGCCGGACTGACGCTTGCCATGGCATGCCTTGCACCGCAGGCCAGGGCCGCCGATGCGGGCAATGCCAGTGTTGTCGCCGGCACGGGCAGTGTCTCGACGCTGGGCAACACCACCACCATCAACCAAGGCAGCCAGCGCCTGGCGATCGACTGGACCAGCCTGTCAACCCGCGCCAATGAGGCGCTGGTTTTTAACCAGCCCAATGCCCAGGCCATCGCGCTGAACCGCATCACTGGCAGCAGCCCGAGTGAGCTGCTCGGCAGCCTGACGGCCAACGGCCAGGTGTTTATCCAGAACCCGAACGGCGTGCTGTTTGGCGCGGGCTCGCAGGTCAATGTCGGCGGGCTGGTGGCTTCGACCCTGAGTATGAGCAATGCCGACTTTATGGCGGGCAGGCATGTGTTCACAGGCTCGGGCGGCTCGGTTGTCAACAAGGGTAACTTGAACGCGGGGCAGGGTGGTTACCTGGCGTTGCTGGCGCCCGAGGTACGCAATGAAGGCGTGATGACGGCCTCGCTGGGTACGGCATTGCTGGCGGCCGGCAACAAGGTCACGCTCAAGCTCGACAACGCAAGCCTGCTGGGCTACAGCATTGACCAGGGTGCGATCAATGCCCTGGCGGAGAACAAGCAACTGATCCAGGCCAACGGCGGCCAGGTCTTGCTGTCGGCCAAGGCCGTGGACAGCCTGACCACAGCGACAGTGAACAACACCGGTGTCATTGAAGCCAAAACGATTCAGAACAAGGCCGGCCGCATTTTGCTGATGGGCGATATGGAGAGCGGTACCGTCAATGTGGGCGGCATGCTGGATGCATCTGCGTCCACAGGCGGTGACGGCGGTTTTATTGAAACCAGCGCGGCCCACGTGAAAGTGGCCGACGGCGCCGTCATCACCACGCTGGCCGCCAGTGGACACCACGGCAGCTGGCTGATCGACCCGACAGACTTCACCATCGCGGCGGGCAGCGGCGGCCTGACCGGCAGCGGCATAGGCGCGACGACACTGGGCAACAACCTCAACCTCGGCAACGTCGCGCTGGCCACCAACAATGCGGGCGGCAGCGACGCCGGCGACATCCACGTCAACGCGGCCGTGACCTGGAACGCCGGCACCACGCTGACCCTGAGCGCCTGGCGCAACATCAACATCAACGCCTCCATCACCTCGCAGCACGCCAATGGCAAGCTGGCGCTGGAATACGGGCTGGGCGCGCTCAACGCGGGCAACACTGCGACCTATAACGTGCGCGCCACGGTCAACCTGCGGGCCGGCGACAACTTCAGCACCCGGCTGGGCAGCGACGGCCTCACCGAACCCTACAAGGTCATCACCAGCCTGGGCGCTGCCGGCAGCACCACCGGCACCGACCTGCAAGGCATCAACGGCAACCTCACCGGCAACTATGTGCTGGGCGCCGACATCGACGCGAGCGACACGGTGAACTGGAACGCCGGCGCGGGCTTCGACCCCCTGGGCGGCGTGAACGCGCCGGGCATTTTCGAGGGACGTTTTGACGGCTTGAACCACAGGATCGGCAACTTGTTCATCAACCGCCCTGGCGACAACTTTGTCGGCCTCTTTGGCCTCACGCAAAGCACCAGCATTCAGAACCTGGGGCTGGTCGGCGGCAGCATTACCGGCGGCGACTTTGTGGGCGCCATCGCGGGGCAGGGCTGCTGCACCACCTTCCGCAATGTCTACAGCACGGCAGCTGTGCAGGGCAGCGACTACGTCGGCGGCCTGGTGGGCGAGCTCAGCGACGGCGGCATCACCGACGCCTATGCCGGCGGCGCCGTGACGGGCAGTGACAGGGTGGGCGGGCTGGTCGGCAGTTCGGTGGACGGCACCATCACACGCGCCTACAGCACCGGCCGCGTCAGCGCCACCGGCATGGTGGGTGGGCTGGTGGGCGAGGAGTTCGGCACGGCGGTGACCAACGACAGCTATTGGGACATCGATAGCTCGGGCCAGTCCACCAGCGCGGGCGGCACGGGCAAGGCCCACGGCCAGATGCTGCAGGCCGCCACCTTCAGCGGCTGGGACATCGCCACGCAGGGGGGCAGCACGGCCACCTGGCGCATTTACGAAGGCCAGACCGGCCCGCTGCTGCGCGGCTTTTTGCAGCCGCTCACGCTGCCCGATACCAGCGTGGCCTTTAACGGCGCGCAGCAGTCGGGCGTGGGCGCTGCGGGCGCCACGGCCGCCAGCGGTATCAACCCCGGCATCTACAGCGCCTGGTCGGGCCAGGAGGGGTTTGACATCACGGGCGGCAGGCTGATCATTCGGGGCGATGAGCCCCGGCTCCTGATCGACGAGGCCTACCGTAGTGCCATGGTTTACCTGGCGGGTGTCGGCCGTCCGGCCAATGCCCAAGCCGGCCAGGACCCCTGCGCCATGGCTGATGCCTTGTCCGCCGCCGGGGTGGAGGCGGGCGACGAGGCCAGCCAAAAGGCCTTGGCCGTGCTGCAAGGGGCTTGCCGTGGTGCAAAGTCTCGAGGCTCCTGATGCGCCTGCGCCAGTGCGCTTTCCACGTCAAAGCCCTGGGCGTTGTCGTCTATGTCGCTAAAAATAGGGACATACAGGCCGGCCGCGCTCTGCGACAGTGCGGGAGCGGCGCATCTGCTGCATTTGCAGTATGGCGCCGCGGTCCGGGGATACAGAAAATCGTGGGATGCCGGGAGGACGCGGCTGGCGGCCCTGGGGTGGCGGCCGTTGCCGTGTGTAGCCGCGTGAGCGTTATATCGAAGTGAAACAATGAAAACCAATTCCTTGCCTCTTTCCACCCTGGCCTCGGCGCTGTTGCTGGCAATCCACGGCGGCGCCTGGGCGCAGACCCCGCCCGATGCCGGCCAGGTGCTGCGCGACCTGCGCCAGGCCCCGGCGCTGCCGCCGCAGCAGGCCGCACCGTTGCAACGTATCGAGGAATCCGCAGACCTGAGCCAGAAGGGCGAGGCCAAGGTGCTGGTCAAGTCCATTGCCATCACCGGCAACCAGGAAATCCCCGCGACCGAACTGCAAGCCCTGGTGGCCGGCCTGGTCGGTGCCGAGCAGTCGCTGAGCCAGCTCAACGCCGCCGCGCGCCGCATCACTGCCTATTACCGCGGCAAGGGTTTTGCCGTGGCCCGCGCCTTTTTGCCGGCGCAGGACATCACCGACGGTGCGGTCACCATCCGCGTGATCGAAGGACGCATCTCCAGCCACAAGATCAACAACCAGTCGCTGCTCAGCGATGAGCGCGCCCAGGCCTACCTGGGGCAGGTCAAGGACGGCGACGTCATCAAGAGCGACCAGATAGACCGCGGCCTGCTGTTGCTGCAGGACACGCCCGGCGTGAGCACCTCGCGCGCCACGCTGCAGCCTGGTGCGAGCGTGGGCACCTCCGAACTGCTGATTGAAGTGAACCCCGCCAAGCCCTACAACGGCAACGTGGTGCTGGACAACTACGGCAGCCGCTACACCGGTGAGTTCCGCCTGGCCGGCACCTTCAACCTGGTGAGCCCGCTCAGGATAGGCGACCAGCTCACCGCCAGCGTACTGACCGCCGGCTCCAACCTGAGTTTTGCGCGCCTGGCCTACCAGCTGCCCGTGGGCAGCGACGGCCTCAAGGTGGGCGCGGCTTATTCCGACATCCACTACAAGCTCGGCAAAGAATTTGAAGCCCTGCAGGCCCACGGCACCGCCACCAGCAGCAGCGTGTTCGCGAGCTACCCCTTTATCCGCAGCCAATTTCAAAACTTAAGCGGCACCGCCTCGTACGAAGACAAGAGCCTCAAGGACTATGTGGACGGCACGGCCACCTTCACGCCCAAGAAAGTCGGCGTTACCAGCCTGGGCCTTTCGGGCAGCCTGCAGGACGCGCTGGGCGGCGGCGGCATCACCAGCCTGGACCTCGGCATCGCCTTCGGCAAGCTGAGCATCAACTCGCCCACGGCCCTGGCCATAGACGCGGCCTCGGCCCAGTCCAACGGCAGCTACACACGTTTCAGCTACGGCGCGAATCGCCTGCAGCGCTTTACCGACAGCACCTTTTTGGCGCTCTCGGTGGCCGGCCAGACCGCCAGCAAGAACCTGGACTCGTCGGAAAAATTCTCGCTGGGCGGCATCAACGGCGTGCGCGCTTATCCGCAGGGCGAGGCCAGCGGCGACGAAGGCTACCGCGCCACGGTGGAACTGCGCCACAACGTCATGCCCAATGTGCAGGCCACGCTCTTCTATGACGTGGGCAAGGTCACCATCAACCGCAATCCCTTTGGCGCGCCGGCCTCCAACAGCCGCAACCTGGCGGGTGTGGGTGTGGGCGTGAATGCCGCCTTGGGCCCGGTGCAGCTGCGTTCATCGCTGGCCTGGCGCACCGACGGCGGTTTGCCTACGTCCATCCCGGCATCGGCGGCCAAGCGGCCTACCTTGTGGATGCAAGCTTCGGTCGCTTTTTGATTTAGCGACTGCTTCCCCGGTTTCACTTCCTCTCTCCCTGGGAGCGAGTAGGGCTCGCACTCGTCTCGTGTGTAAGCGGCGCTGAAAAATAGCGCGCCGAAGTCTCCAGCACACGCCGCGCATTCACATCGATATCGCCGCAAGGCCGAGGCGCCTGCACATAAAAAGGCCAGGGCGCCGCGAGCGTGCGGCCCGCTGTTGGCGGACGGGCCGGCGGCGTGGCGGCCCGGGGCTGATAAGGGGTAGGGGAGAGCTGCATGTCTGTCCTTGAGGGCCCTGGTGCAGGGCGGTTTTGTTGTTCTGTATGAGCCGCCATCGTACTGTATGTGCATACAGTTATCTACCCTGATTTACCCCTGGAAACAATGAGCCGAGGCCCTGCAGGCCGCACCTGCGCGCGCCTATATGCAAAGCCATTCAGGCGCCGCCTCATAAGTCAGTTTTGTGAAAAATTTACAAAAAATCGTTACCTCTTTGTCCATCGGAAGACAAAGCGGCTCCCTGATTTTTAGTCTCCTACCTATTCTCGGCTCCATGTAAGTAGCACTTAAAAGCTACTAACAAATAAAACCTATCGGGTTTTATTAATTGAAAAGGCATCTCAATCTCATTTGAGTACCACTTAAGGTTGAGGTTCCCGTCTACAAGGCAGTGAGGAGAGGGGCATGAGTACTTTGATACCAGTCTTCCGGTGGGGCCGCAGCTTTCCCACTCTTCCACCGATGAAGGCCCACAGGGCTTTCACCCGGAGGCCCGGCTGCCCTGGCCGCCGCGGCACCTTTGCCTTTATCTCCGCACCCCCCACCCGCACACCCTCCTGAAGGAGACCTGCCATGACGATGCCCTCCAGCGCCAACTCCCTCGCGCCCGCCGACAAATTCACCATCCTGGGCAAGCTGGCCTGGCTGTGGATGAACTCACCGCTGCAGCGTGACTGGCCCGTCGAGTTGCTGAGCCGCTTCGCGCTGCCGCCGATAGAGCTGGGCCAGTACCTGCTGCTCGAGCGCGAGGGCATGCCCGTCGCCTATTGCAGCTGGGCCCACCTCGACAGCCGGGCCGAGGCTGCCTACATGCTGGACGCCTCCAACATCGCGCTGGCCGACTGGAAGGGCGGCGACCACCTGTGGTTTGTCGACTGGGTCGCGCCCTTCGGCAAGGCCGATTCGCTGGAGCTCAAAAACCGCCTGGCTGACAAATTCCCGACCTCGGTCGCGCGCGCCATACGCGTCAAGCGCGGCAGCCGCACGGGCCACGTCATGGAGTTCAGGGGCCGGGACGTCGACAGGCAGGCCGCACGGGAGTTGCTCGCGCAGCAGGGCGCGGATTTCCTCCAGGTGCTGCAGGCGCGCAAGGCGCGCATAGAGCCCAGGAATGCGGCCCGCGCAACACCGGCTCACGCACAGCTTTGAACCAGCTTTAACTCACACCCCACATCACGGAGACAAGCATGCCCAGCGCCATCAATCCTTTAGACGACAAAGTCAAGAGCCAGTATGAGATCGACCGGATCAAGAAGGTGCTTGATCCGTCAAATCCGTACGCAATGTATAACAACACGGATCGATTTCTCAATCTTGCTTACCGTGTGTTTACCGCCGGGAGGCTGGGAACAATACTGGATCTGCATAACCAGTTATTTAAGGTTGACTATATAAACAATCCCAATAGTGAAATCGGCTCCAGCGTCATCAGCTCATCGAAAGCTGCCGCTGCATTGGGCCCGGAAGCTGTGAAGGATTTTAAGAATTTTAAGTACTTCAAATCGCTGCGTAATTTTGAATACGAGACACGGACCAATGTCCTGAGCCAATACTATTGGGCCAGCACCGCGCTGCTGGGCTTTGGCGCCAGCTTCAATAGCTCCATGCTGGCCTCGGCGTCGATAGATTTGTACCCGCTGGGCGCCCTCACCGTGATACGCGCGGGCATCAATGCCGCCCTGGAATCAACGCTTCTGATTGCCAATGGCTGGCGGTATGGGCCCCAGATGCGGCCGCCCAGCTCGTTCGCTGGAGGTTTTGAAAGCGCCGACCTCCACGTAACGACTTTTCAGGATCTACACCCAGACAACCTGGTAGTGATAGGCAAGATGCCTGTGGGCTACACAGGCTTGAATTTCCGCGCGGTGGCTATCCGCGGACCTACTGGCTGGGCTGACGCCGCTAACCAAGGCGTCAAAATAGCCCAGACGTTCGCGGGGCAGATCCTCTGGGGGGCGGTGCTTAAAAATGAATTAGAAGATTTCAGCGCATTGCAGAGCAAAGCGGTCGAGCTGGCTAAGGATGCCGATATTGCTCGCCGTGTAACCCAACTCGCAAGCAAGGAGGCCTCCGGCGACGCTGTTAAAGGCAAAACCATGGCCGAAGTCAACCGGCTCAAGAAGGTGGCCCTCGATGCATATGGCCAGGCCGAATTTGCTTCGGCCCTCGCCAGCTCTGCCGCTGACTCCGCCTTCGCGTCTGGCCAAAAACTTAACCAAAGTGCTGAAAAATGGAGTGCAGGCATACAAGTTAACCCCAACCCTGGGCCCAGTGGCCGACCGGAAAATCAGGTGAAAGCCGATGCCGCGAAACTAGCAGCGCTTATCAAAGATTCTGTGGAAATGTCCGGCAGCGCTGCGGCCCAGGCACAAGCCGAAGCGAACAAGGATAGGGTGACCAGTCGTCAAGTAAGCTGGGACCTGCGTGAATCCGAGCGCAAGCTTTTCCGCTCCCGGTTGGGTGCAGGTGTCAGCGCGGGCTTTGCGGTCAACGCCTTGATTGCCGTCGGCATGGCAGGAAAGCTGATCCAAAGGGCCTCCGACAAATACTACGAGGATGAAGACGGGGGCGAATCGAGAAGGGCCGCCGCGATCGCCAGCGCTTCGCTTGGGCTTGCCTCTGCCCTCTCCAATGTGGCCGCCAACACCGCCAAAAGCCTCAGCAGTCTGGCCACCGTGCGCGGCTTCACGAAGGGGACTCAAAACGGGCTGGGGTGGACCGGCAGTGCGTTCGGGATCCTCAACGCGGTTTTCGGGATTGCATCACTGGCCCCCAGCTTGTTTGACAAACACCTGTCCCGCGATGAAAAAGGTGTGATTGTCGCGGAAATGGGCGCACAGGTCTTGGGGGGGATGACGCTGGCGCTCTCGAACTGGTGGCTGGCGCACAATGCGGCAGCATCGGCCGCGTCCGGCATGCGCTACCTTCCTTCGATAGGGATGGCGGCGGGCAATCTTGCGGTGATGGTTAGCCCCCTTGAAATCTACGCCTTGGTGCAGCAGGGCGACTATGCGAACAAGCTCGACGAGTTGGGCAAAAAGCTGGGCAAGGCAGGTTATTCCGGCGACGGCATGCTTGCGGACCTGTTCCGCGAGAAGAACAAGGTGGAGGGGGGTATTTTGGCGGGCACTGTGGCGCTGTCGGCCATAGGGTCTGTGATCGCCGTGGCCAGCGCGGCCACCGTCGTCGGGGCTCCGGTGGCCGCTGTGACGGCACTGGTGACCGGGTTTATGGGCGCTGCCTTTAAAGGCGCGCAGCAAGGATTTATCGAGCTGGCCGCCGCGGACTTTGCCAGGAAGATCCAGAGCCAGCCGGGCGGTGCCCGCCAGTTTTTTGCCAACAACCTGTCGGCGCAATATCAGCTGCAGACCGAGGGGAATACGGATACCACGGCCTACCTGAGCGAGTTGCAGGCCAGTTATGGTGTTGACCTCGTGATCGCCGTCACGACGATGCAGGTGACACGGCAGGCGCTGGAGCTGGCCGTGATCACCCAATTAACAGCGAGCATGACGACTTCAGCCGCGTATATCGACGCGTTCATTCGGGGGCAGAAGCAGCCAAAGGCGGGCGAAAAAACCACCCTGGATACCAAGACCGGCAAGCTGTCAACCCTGGACAGCGTGGCTGGCACGACGCAACTGATCGTCTTCATCACACCGCTTTTGCAGCCCGGTGAGGAAACGCTCAAGCGCGACACCATCGCGGGGGGAAAGAACGGCTACCTCACGAGCATGAACGTGACGATGAAGGGGACAAACCAGGCCGTCTGGAAGATCCAGGACGGTGCCGCGTCCAGCATCATCGATGTGCGAAAGGTGGTTTCCTCGGTCCGCAGCGATGACGGCAAGTTGAAGAAGGAGGTGTCGCTCGAGGTGGAAGGCGGCGCCGGCAACGACAGCGTGCTTGCCGGGGCCTCCAGGCTGTCCTTCGACGGAGGGGCGGGGAACGACCTCGTCAGTTACAGCTCCATGGATAGCGGCGTGGTGGCCACCGCGGCCGGAACAGGCTTTACGGTCGTCAAGAACCTGCAGAACAGCCAAACCTACCAGGAGATTACCAACTCACAGGATTTCCTGTACGGCAAGAGAATGGATTCCGTGCAGACCCGGGACTACAAGCTGGTCACCCTGGACGAAACAAGTTTCGTCACGGATACGCTTTCGAATGTTGAAGGCATTCGCGGCGGCTCGGGCGCAGACACGATCACGGGCGGTAATGCCGGCAATATGCTGGACGGCGGTGATGGCGACGACACCATCACCGGCGGCGGGGCCGGTGACAGGTTGATAGGCGGCAAGGGCAATGACACCCTGAGCGGCGGTGGTGGCAGAGACGTGTTTTACCAGGGCATGGACGCCACTGGCGTGGTCACGGTCACTGGGGGCAAGGTTTACAAGGCCTTGTATGGCACCAGCATCAATGTAGGGGGGAGGGGGCGCTACATCCGTATCTACCATAGCAATGACACAGCCGATACGCTGACCCCCGTGGCATTGACAGGCCTGAAGGTGTATTCAGGTGGCAAGGATGTCGCGTTCAAACTGCAGAGCACCTCCGGCTCCGACAGGCTTGTCGCCGACGTCACTGAGATGTCGACATACAACAATCCCAAGGCATTGACCGATCCGGAGTTGGGTGGCTCCTTTAATGGGGGAGATTGGAAGACGAGCAACCTGGCTTACTCAAACGGCAAGGGGGGGCTGGGCATCAACCTGAAATACAAGGTCCTCAACAGGTCATTCATTCAGATTGACCTTGAAGATATAAAGGACATCGATTCGATCGCCTTGTGGGGGGTAGACGGCAAATCCGCCTGGAGTGACAACCTGCGGATATTCATATCGGACACGCCGATGCCCTATACGAATGCATCATCACGCGACGCCGCCATCGAGATCAAGTCGGTGGCCTATGACCAGCTGATGGCCAGCGAGGCGGTGACGCGTATCGACGTTCCCAAGGTGGTCACCAGCGCCAGCACGACGGTTACCGACACGCTGAGGAATATCGAAAATGTGGTGGGCACCATGCTGGTCGATACCATCTCGGGCAACGATTTCGACAATATCCTGTCGGGTAAGGCGGGTGATGACGCGCTTGACGGCAGGGGCGGCAACGACGAACTGAGCAGCGGCGCAGGCAACGACACCGTCGACGGTGGTAAGGGCACGGACACGGCGGATTACAGCGATAGCGGGATGGCCGGCGGCATTGTGGCCACGCTGGCCACGCAGGCCGACGGCACGAGCAAGGGCACGGTGGACAAATTCTTTTCCGGCACGCTTGTCGGTATAGGGGTTTCGGGGCGCTATATCCGCATCTATCACACAGATGCCACGAAGGTGGATCGAAGTGTGGCGCTGGCTAGGCTGAAGGTCGTTGTGGATGGTACCGCGTTGATTGTGGATAAGAGACTCATGGGGGTGGGTAAGGTCGTCGTGGATCAGGGTGGGCCGCTCAAAAGTAGCTCGGCCGATAGCGTGAGTAAGAAGGCCTACATTGATCTGGATCTGGGCGCCGTGCTGTCCATCGATTCGATGGCCTTGTGGGGAAATGCGGACGATCCGGTATTGAGCGACAACTTGCGGGTGTATGTGTCGAGCGAGGCATTCAATGCGGACTGCACCTATGACACGCTCGCGCTCAACAGGGACACGCTCGGGCTCAACAGGGCGGTGAACCGTTTCGACGTGGACATCGTGGATACCTCCAGTCCCTCCACAACCTTTCACGACGCACTCACCAGTATTGAAAATGTGGTCGGCACTCCATTTGACGACACGATCACGGGCGACGACAACGCCAACGAACTTGACGGTGGCGCGGGTAATGACGTCCTCACGGGTGGCAAGGGCCATGACGTCTTGAAAGGCGGCCTGGGCTGGGACCGCATCTTTGGCGGCGAGGGCGACGACACCATCGAGCAGTTCACGGAGCGTGTGTACGAAACGGTCGATGGCGGCGGGGGCAGCAACACGGTCATCTATCAGGGCCGGGCCGGGGAGGGGCGTGTTACGGTCGACCTGAAAACAGAATCGGGAAAAGGAGTGGCGACCAAGGTCTTCGACGGCACCTTTGCCACTTTTGCCGATGGCAAGGCCAAAAAAGCCAAATTCATCCGTATCTATCACACGGATGCAACAACAACGCTGGCGCTGACGGAGCTCAAGGTGTATTTGCCCACAGCGCCTGGTGGGCTCCTAACCAATATGGCCGGGTCCAATTACGGGTCTTCCTCGGGAGTGGATGGCGCGGCTTTCGGCAATACGCTTGTCAACAGCGAGCGTGACAACATCTGGGCGCTGACGGACACTGTCCTGGGTGGAGCGGGTAGCTACGCCTATGCGCAAAGCAAGGACAGCAACTACAAAGCCTTCATCGATTTCAAGCTGCAGGACGTCATAGATGTCGACTCGATCTCGCTGTGGGGCGTCGAGGGAAACCATGAATGGAGCGACAACCTGCGAATCTTCTTTTCGGACCAGGATTTCGGCTCCAGGACTTACGCCGCCCTGACCGGCGATCCCGGTGTTGCGCGTATCGACGTGGGGCAGGTGGACACCAGCGCCACCGTCACCTACACGGACGAACTTGTCAACATTAAGGATAGCGACACGTCGAAGCGCCAGATGGCTGCACCATTGGGAACGCCGAGCCACCGCACGTCCACGACCAGTCTCGTTTCCGGCTCTGCTGGGCTTCTCCCTGTCGCGGGCGGCAGCAAATCCACGGCCAGTCTCGCTTCCGGCCCTGTTGTGCTTCCGCTTGTCGCGGGCGACAGCAAATCCCAAACCCTGCAGGGCAGGGTGGAGAAAAAACACTCGACCATTTCCGGTGACGCCGATGATGTGCTGAGCTACGAGAAGGATGCATTGGGAAGTTTGCTGGCCAACACCCGGAAGGGCATTGTGGCGGACCTGGCTGCGGGCAAGGTCCGCAAGCTCCTGGAAGGCACCAACGTCAAGATAGACGTACAGGGGCAATACATCCGTATCTACCATACCGGTGTGGTGAGTTCTACGCTGGATCTGGCGCTCACGGGCCTGAAGGTATTTACCGAAGACGGGAAAGACGTGGCCTATGGTTTGAACAGCATAACTTCGGCCGACAAGCGTTCCAAGCACTCAGAAAACGACAGTCCGACCGCTTTGACGGACGGGGTGGTTGGAGGGGCGTGGAACGGAAAAAAAGAGGCAGCCAGCAACATGGCCGTTGCATCGGTGATTAACTTTGGTTTGGATGTCGGAAGCAAGCCTTATATCGAGCTGGACCTGGGTTCTTTGCAGGCGATTAATTCGATCACCTTGTGGGGCGTCGCCGGGAACAGCGATTGGAGCAACAACTTGCGGGTATATGTGTCGGACAAGGCGTTTGCAGGCACCTATGATCAACTGGCGACCAACAGTAAAGTTAAGAAATTTGATGTGGACGCGACGGACACAACGCCTGACGTGACCTACACCGACACCCTGATCGGTATCAAAAACCTTACCGGCACGGTGCTTCACGACATTATCACGGGCGATGGTGATGCCAATATCTTGTCGGGTGCCGCGGGCAATGATGTGCTTGACGGCGGGGCGGGCAATGACACGCTGAACGGCCAGGTCGGTGCCGACATCCTTCGGGGCGGAGCGGGTAATGACACTCTGAATGGGGGCGAAGACAACGACGTGTTGGATGGCGGCGACGGCAATGACGTTGTGAAGGGGGGCGCCGGCGCCGATACCCTCCTGGGCGGGGCGGGGAACGACAGCCTGGACGGCGGCACCGACGTGGATACCATCAGCGGCGGCGATGGCGACGACCTGCTGACTGCGGATGACCCGAGCACGGCGGACATCCTGGACGGCGGTGCGGGCAGGGACACGGTGGACTTTAGCGGTGTTGTGAAACTTCCACCTGTAACAGTGAACACTCCTTTAGGTCCCAAGGTGGTCGAATTAACGGCTGGCGTCGAGGTCGACCTCAACAATGGGTGGGCCGGGCGGGCACCCGATCTCCTTAGACCGACCTCCGTTCCGGTCCTGAAGCTGACAGGCATCGAAAACGTCATCGGCTCCACGCTTTTTGACGTGCTGCGGGGCGATGGTTATGCCAACAGCCTGTCCGGCGGCAAGGGCGAAGACGTGATCAGCGGAGGTAATGGCGACGACCAGCTCGTGGGCGGGGACGACAATGACACCCTGAGCGGTGACAACGGCAATGACACCCTGGACGGCGGCGCGGGCTCAGACGTCCTCAGCGGTGGGGCCGGTGGCGACCTGCTTGTCCAGCGAGGGGAGGCGGGCAATGACAGCATGGACGGCGGTACGGGCTGGGACACGGTGGACTATGGCCTGGCCGCGGCCGGCATCGTGGCCGATTTGAGTCTGGCGACCCGGCAAGTCATCCGGCTTGTGAGTGGTACGACTTACTTCGACACGCTCTCCAATATTGAGGGTGTGGTGGGCACGGCATTCAATGACAAGCTCACGGGCGACACCAAGGACAACGCCTTGTACGGCGGTGCGGGCAACGACAGCCTGGCGGGAGGCGCCGGCAACGACAGCCTGGACGGCGGCGCCGGCAACGACATGCTCAGCGGAGGCGCCGGCAACGACACCCTTACCGGCGGGACGGGGGTGAACACCATCAATGGTGACGAGGATGACGACCTGATCAAGATGGGCATGTCGCGGGACGGCAGTGTGCTGAACGGCGGGACTGGCAAGGATACGGTGAACTACACCATCCGGCTCATGGAAGGCAGCATAGATCGCGAGAAGGATATCAAGCTGGATGCGCAGGGCAATGGCACTGTGACCAGAACTCTCAATGGGACTTTCGTCGAGATGCCACAGGGCCCGCAAGGACCGCAGGCGCGCATGGGCCGGTTCATCCGCATTTACCACAGTGACAACACGCAGACGCTGTCGCTGACGGGGTTGAAAGTGTATTCAGGCGGGATGGACGTGACCACTGCCGGCAACTGGAAGACCACGGCCGGCGGCGATGGCACTTACAGCAGCAGCAACTTGGCGGCACTGACGGATGCCAAGGTGGGCAATGAAGCGGGCAGCACCCCCGCTTCCGTGACAGGCGTCAAAGCCTACATTGAACTCGACCTGGGGCAGTCGCAGTCCATCGATGCGATCGCCCTGTGGGGTGACCCCAGTGTGCCCGCCAACAGCCAGAACCTGAAGGTGTACGTCTCGGAGGACATCCTGGGCGGTTCAAACGATACCGCGCTGGATGCCAGGGCCGATGTCGCCCGCATCGACGTGGCCGTGGTGGATACAAATGCCAGCACCAGCGTGACGGATACGCTCACCGGCATAGAGCAGGTGACGATCAGCAGCGGTTTGCCTCGTGCCGGTGATTTGTCGGGCAATATCACTGAGGGTAACGAAGACGCGAACGCGCTGGGAACGGGCCCGGACAATGACACCATCCACTGCGGCTTCGGTGACGACATGGTGAAGGCAGGAGGGGGCTGCGACTACGTTGAAGGCGATTTCGGCGATGACGATCTGGATGGCGAAGAGGGCGACGACACCGTCTGCGGCGGCTTCGGGGATGACCGGATTGTCGGCCGGGTGGACTTGTCTCACGACACCTATCACGGCGATGACGGTAAGGACACCGTGGATTACAGCGATGACGGCAGCATGGCCGGCAGCATCCGTGCCGACCTGGCGGAGGGGCAAGTGGCCAAGATCGTGGCCGGCACCAGTGTCAAGCTCAATGCACCGGGGCGCTATATACGCATCTACCACAACGATGTCGCGGGTGCGGACCTGGATCTGGCGCTGGCGGGCTTGAAGGTGTATGTGGGCGCGGTGGACGTGGCCGCAGGTGTCGAGCACCAGGTCAAGGATGACCAGGGCAATACCATTAATGTCGGCTACAACTGGGACGGGTCCCTGACGGATGGTGTGCTGGACTTCAGCAAGCTGGCCTATGCGCGGGGCGTCAGTCCCTACATCGCGCTGAACCTGGGAAGCTGGCAGATGATCAGCTCTATGGTCTTGTGGGGAAACCCGGCCAATGTCGCGCTAAGCAACAACCTGCGGATCTATGTGTCGAACACGGCGTTCGATGCGTCCGCGAATTACGACAGCCTGGCGGTGAACTCCCAGGTGGTGCAGCTTAATCTGGACACCGTGATGGCAAGCGCCACCGCGACAGCTTATGACACGCTGGAGAGTATCGAAAACCTGATCGGCACAGCGGGTGCCGACGTGCTGGCTGGCGACGCCGAAGACAATGTGCTGCAGGGATATACAAACCAGGGCCTGGGGGATATGGCCGATGGCGACGACGTGCTCATCGGCAGGGGCGGCAGCGATGTCTTACGGGGCATGGCCGGCAACGACAGCCTGGACGGTGGCGCCGACGCGGACATATTGAGAGGCGGGACGGACAAGGACTTCGTCCAGGGAGGTGCCGGCGACGATGTCATCCAGCAGGGCTTTGATGCCTACTTCCCGGGAATGTCAGGGGCGTGGGACACCCTGGATGGCGGCGACGGCGTGGACACGGTGGATTTCAGCATGGACGTGTTTCCCGCAGGCACGCGCCTGGTGATGGGCGCCACGGGCGTCGTGGCCGACCTGTCTGCGGGCACGGCCATCACCTATTCCCGCACCGGCGCGCCCATCGCGGTCAATGCGACGGGGCGTTATATCCGCATCTACCGTGAGATGGCGAACGTCGATGCCGCCAATATGCGGACGTTGGCCTTGACCGGACTGAAGGTGTATGTGGATGGGCCCGATCTGGTGTCCGGGCTTGGGACGGAGGTGGCCGGGAAGCTTGCCAGTTCGGTCGGCGTTGACCCGGGGGAGAATAAAGTGTTTTTCGCTGGCCGTAACAACCCCCTTGCGCTGACCGACGCCGAGGTGGGGGGCAATGCCGGCAAGAGCAATATGGCCTGGGTCTCGGGAACCAGCGGAATCTATCTCCAACTGGACCTGGGAAAGGAACGTGACGTCAGCTCCATCGTGCTGTGGGGCGTCCAGGACAACCCCGAGTGGAGCAGCGGCCTGCAGATCTATGTGATGCCGGAGAATGTGCTCACGCCGACCCCCGCCACCACCCCCATCTATGCCAGTCTGGCGGCCAACTCTGCCGTGCGGCGCGTTGACGTGGCGGCGGTGGACCTGGCCGCCAGCACCACGGTGTACGACGTCCTCAAGAATATCGAGAACCTGATCGGCTCCGCGCTCAACGACGTCCTCAAGGGCGATGCCAATGACAATGCGCTGGCCGGCACCCAAGGTGATGACTCGCTTGTGGGCGCGCAAGGCGATGACGCACTGGTGGGAGGCGAGGGCAAGGACACCCTGGACGGCGGCGATGGTGACGACAAGCTGGGCGGGGGCCCGGGCGCGGACGTCATCAACGCCGGTGCGAACAATGACACCATCTACCAGGACATCGGGCCGGATAGCGACACGATCAATGGCGGCAGCGGTGTCGACACGGTGGACGTCAGCATCACGGACCTCAGGGGCTTGACCACCAGGGGCATCATGGCCAACCTGGGCAAGGGCAAGGACCCCGTGACCGGTCTGGCTGGGGAAAGCCTGGCCAAGGTGCTGGAGGGCACCCCCGTGGCCGTTGGCCGCAGCGGGCGCTACATCCGGATTTACCACAATATCGACGATGATGATGCGAGCCTCACGAAGAGCAAGAAGATTCTGGCGTTGACGGGGATGAGGGTGTATTCGGGCGGGGTGGACGTGGCCGCCGGAAAGTCGCATACCGTCGGCAACAACGAAAATAAAAGCGCTGAGCAGCTGAACAACCCCAATGCGCTGACCGACACGCAAGTGGGCGGGGAATGGAATAAGGCGCTGAATGGGGCCAGCAACCTGGCTCGCATGGGCGGCACCAAGCCCTATATCGAGCTGGACCTGGGCAGCGTGATGGCCATCGACTCCCTCGCATTGTGGGGCCGCGCTGACATTCCCGCCGAGAGCGACGACCTGCGTATTTATGTCTCGGACACGAGTTTCGACAGCTTGATCGACGCCACGGCCCAGGCGCAGGGCGCCGACAAGGCCAAAGTCAAAGCCCTGGCCTATGAGCTGCTGGCGGCCAAGGAAGACGTGGTGCAAAAACTGGATGTGGCCACGGTGGAGACGGCGGCCAGCCGGACCTTCACCGACTCCCTGGTCGGCATCGAGAACCTGATCGGCACGGCACTGAACGACATCATCGTGGGCAGTTCCGGGGTGAACGCCCTGGTAGGGAATGAGGGCAACGACCGCCTGATGGGGCTCGCCGGAAACGACGTCATAACGGGCGGGCCGGGTGCGGACACGCTGCAAGGCGGTGAGAATGACGACCTTTTTGTGCAGGACGTGGGACCGGACGGCGACGCGATCGATGGTGGTTCCGGTATCGATACTGCGGACTACAGTTCGTCGGTACTGGGCGGCCGCACATCGATAGGCATAGTCGGAAACTTGGCCAAGAGGCAGGTCATCAAGACACTGGAAGGCACCAGTTTTAACGCTGGTGGGAAGACGGGGCAATACATCCGCATCTACCACCAGGACGGCAACCCGGACCCGGCCCATCCGGAGATCAACCAGGTCCTGAACTTGACGGGGCTCAAGGTATATGACACGAACGGTCTGGAAATCGCCCATGGCAAATCGGTCAAGGCCTGGGCCGACAAGGACGCCTGGGCGGCCGGCATCAAGATGTTTCATAACCCCCTGACCCTGACCGACGGCACCCTGGCCGAGGGCAATACGGACGGGAGCCTGGCCTGGAACGGAAAGAGTACGCCGGAAACCAGCAACATTGCCTGGGCGTACGGCAACCAGCTCGACAGCAAACCCTATTTCGAGCTGGACCTCGGTGATTCCTACGACATCGGCACGATCACGCTGTGGGGGCGTACGGACTATGAGCCCGGGGGTAACAACCTGCGGGTGTATATGTCGGACACGGCATTCGACACACTCACTTACGCTGACCTGGCATTCAACACCGCGGTGACCAGCATTGATTTGTTAAAGGTGGAGGTCAAATCCAAGTCTACCTTCATCGACACGCTGTCCGAGATCGAAAACCTGATCGGCACTTCGCTGGCCGACAGCCTGACCGGAGACAGCCAGATCAACATGCTGAACGGCAATGGCGGCAAGGACACGCTAGCGGGCGGTGCGGCGGATGACGTGCTCTTGGGCGGCGACGATGACGACATGCTGGATGGCGGCGATGGCAACGACAGGCTGGCCGGCGATGCGGGCAAGGACGATGTGCGCGGCGGCCGCGGCGATGACATGATCGTGCAGTATTCGGAGCGGCGGGGCGGTGATACGCTGAACGGCGGCGCCGACAACGACACCGCGGATTTCAGCGTGACGGATATCAGCAGCCAGACCACAAGAGGCATCGAAGCCAATTTGACCCTGGGCACGGCCATCGAGTTTTTTGAGGGGGGCAGTGTCAGCATCGGGGTGACGGGGCGGTACATCCGTATCCTCCACGCCGGCGGATCGCTTGAGGCCCCGGTGCTGGACAAGCTGAACGTGTATACGGGCGGCGTGGAAGTGGCGTTCAAAATGAACACCACGGTTGATGCCGATGGCCGGTCCTGTCTTGAACTGGACCTGGGAAGCGCGAAGCGCATCGACTCGGTTTCCTTGTGGGGCAAGCCGGGCGGCGCGTCTTCCGAGAGCGAGAACTTGCGACTGTATGTGTCGGGCACGCCGCTCACCATGACTTACAGCGAGCTGGAAGACGTTCCAGAGGCCGTTCTGGACCGGTTCTATATAGCCACGGCCGCCAACACGACGGTCACCGACACGCTCATCGATATTGAGAACCTGATTGGAACGGCACTGGCCGACAAGCTCACCGGCAATGCCGGCAAAAACGGCCTTTTTGGCAAGGAGGGCAACGACACCCTGCAGGGCATGGGCGACGACGACTTCCTGGCTGGCGACGTCGGCGACGACGTGGTGGACGGCGGCGCGGGCAGCGACGTGATCGCGGGCGGCCTGGGCACGGACACCATGATAGGCGGCGAAGGCGACGACATCGTCCTGCAGGACAGGGAGCGCGTGAATGAATCGATAAACGGCGGCAACGGCATCGACATGGTGGACTACAGCGTCAATGACGCCGACATGCCCGGCGGCATCAAGGCCAACCTGGCCACCGGCGTGGTCTACAAGCTGCTGGCCGGTACTTCCGTGAGCATAGGCTCCAAGGGCCGTTATGTCCGCATCTACCACTACGACGATACGTCCGAACTCTCGCTGCCGGAACTGAAGGTGTATGTGGGCGACCTGGACGTGGCCAGCGGCAAAAAGCTGGCCAGCAGCACCGACAGCGGCAGCGGCAGAAAATACCTGGAGCTGGACCTGGGTGTCGTGCGCGACATCAACGCGCTGGTGCTAAGCGGCAGCGGCACCGCGAAAAGCAACAACCTGCGCATCTTTGTCTCGGAAATGCCCCTGGTGTCGCCAGGGGGCGCCAGCCTCAGCTACGAGCAGTTGGCATCCGCTACCGGGGCTATGGCTTCCATGGGCTGGGTCGACGTCGGTACGGTCAATACCAAGGACATCACGACGTTTACCGACACCTTGACCAGCATCGAGAAACTCAGGGGCACGGCCATGGCCGACACCCTCACGGGCGGCGACACGGCCGATGTGCTGTGGGGAAGTGCCGGCAATGACCTCGTGGACGGCGGCAAGGGCAACGACACGCTGTATGGCGACAAGGGCAACGACACGATCAAGGGCGGCGATGACGATGACGTGATCCGCCAGTGCATGGCGGCTGAGACTGATGTGATAGACGGCGGGAACGGCACGGACACCCTGGACTGCAGCATCAGCGGCATGGCCGGCAGCATCAATGTCGATCTGGCCACCGGCAAGCTGCAGAAGATACTGGCCGGCACATCGATCGACCTGGCGGGAACGAGCGCGCGCTACATCCGCATCTACCACACCGATGCAGCGGGCGCCCTGGCGAACCTGTCCTTGACGGGGCTGAAGGTGTACGTGGGTGGCGTGGACGTGGCCGCTGGCAAGGACAGCTGGGTCGGCGCCGACGATGCCGGCAGCGTCGACGACACTTACCACAACAAGAAGGCGCTCACCGACGCCAACGTGGGAGGCGTCTGGAACCAGCAAAAATCCGGCGCCAGCAACCTGGCCTGGGTCAGTGGCGCCAAGGGCTATATCGAGCTGGACCTGGGCAGCGCGAGCGCCACCGACCTCAAGGCTTTGTGGAATATCGACTCCATCGCCCTATGGGGGCGCGCGGACGTATCGGCCGAGAGCAGCAACCTGCGGATCTACGTTTCGAGCACCGCGTTTGGCGCGACCGCGAGCTACCTCAGCCTGGCGGCCGACCCGTCCGTGGCGCGGGTCGACGTGGCGACGGTGGGCAGCAATGCCACCACGACTTTCACCGACACCATCAGCAATATCGAGAATGTGATCGGCACGGCCATGGCCGATACCTTCTCGGGCAACGCCAGCAACAACACCTTCGATGGCGGCGCCGGTGCGGATACGTATATCTTTAAACCCAAAGGGGGCAATGACATCATCCAGGACTTCGAGCACAGCACCGGCCCGGCACCGGTGGATACCCTGGACTTGACGGCGTTTTCGGATGGCATGCGCAAAACAGTGGCAAGCAAGGTGAACAATGACAAGGATCTCAAGATCACGTGGGCCGGCAACAGTGTCGATTCGGTGACCCTGAAGGACTACTTCAGTGGTCCCGATTACCGGATCGAGAAAATTGTTTTTGACGACGGCACGGCTTGGGGCTATGCCGACGTCACGGCTATCCTCGCTGCGGCCTCGAACAAGACGCTCATCATGAGTGCGGGGGGCAACGACAACCTGGCCGGCACCGTTGCCGGCAAGTTCTACGCGCTGGTCGGTGGCGCCGGCAAGAACACGCTGTCCGGTCTGGGCGGCGATGATTTCCTGTACGGCGGAGCGGACAACGATACGCTGGACGGCGGTGCCGGCATCAACAAGCTGGACGGTGGCAAGGGCGATGACCGCTACATGCTTAAGAAGAGCGTGAACGACGCGCAGAACAACATCACCGACACAGACGGCACCAGCGACCGTATCGTGTTCGAGGGCATCCAGTCCACCGCTATCACTATCATCAAGGACAAGCAGACCCTTGCCAACGGCCGGGTCACGCTGTCGCTGGCTCCAAAAGTGAGCGTGAGTTTTGCCGCGCCGGCCCTGGGCAGCTACGCGATCGAGGAGTTCGAGTTTGCCGATGGCGTCAAGTATGCAGGCTGGCTTGACGGACTGGTCAAAGCGGCCAATACCGCCCCCACGGGTGCCGACAAGACCATCACCCTCAAGGAAGACGGCAGCTACGCGATCACCGCCCAGGACCTGGGCTTTCGCGACGACAACATCGGGGACAGTTTAAGTGCCGTGCGCATCGACACGCTTCCCCCGACCAAGGCTGGAGTGTTCGAGCTCATTGGTGCCAACAAGGTTGCGACCAGCGTCGTCGAGGGGCAGGTGGTCAGCGCCGCCGACCTGGCCGCCGGCCGGCTGGTGTTCAGCCCGACCGCCAACAAATACGGCACCAACTACGCCAGCTTCACCTTCTCGGTCATGGACCAGTATGGCGCTTTTGCCGCCAACACCAGCAGGCTGACTTTTAACGTCACGCAGGTCGACGAGGCGCCCACGCTGGCACAGTTCAAGGGCGCCATCGCAAGTGTGGATGAAGACAGTCTTGCCACCATCACGCTCAGTCAGATGCAAGCCCAGGATAGCGTGGCTGGCCCGAGCTATGTCATCAAGGCCGTGACCAGCGGATTCCTGTGGATAGGCGAGTCGCAGGAAACGGCCATGCCCTGGAATGTGGTGAGCAACAACATCGTGGATGAGACGCACAAGCTCTTCTGGTTGCCCCAGGCCAACGCCAACGGCACGCTCAATGCGTTTACCGCGGTGGCCAGGGACAGCAGTGGCAGGGAGTCCGGCAAGGCCATACAGGCCAAGGTCCAGGTCATGGCGGTCAATGACGCGCCTGCAGTGACAGGCGTCTTAGCCAAGCTCCTGGACAGCTTCATGGGCAAGGTCTATGCCATCACCGGGGACAGCCTGCGGGCCGGTTACAGCGATGTGGAGAAGGATCTCCTGTCGATCGTCAACCCGTCCGTCGACCATGGCCAGCTGTCGGTGTCTGGTGACGGTTGGACCTTCCAGCCTGATGTCAATTACAACGGCCCGGTCACCCTCAGTTACGGCGTCAGCGACGGTCACTCCGTGACGATGGCTACGCAAAACTTCACGGTGGTGGTGGGGGGGGTCACGATCAGCGGCACAGCTGCGCAGGGAAAGGTCTTGACGGCGAGCAGCCTGAGCGTGGCGGGCACGGTGAGCTATCAATGGCAAAGCTCGGAGAACGGCCTCAACAACTGGACCGATATCGGCAGTGCCACGGACGCTACGCTGACCTTGGGCCAGGCGCAGGTGGGCAAGTTCATCAGGGTCAAGGCCGGCTATGGTGACAGCCTTGACCTGGCCGAAACCGTGACCAGTGCCAACACGGCGAAGGTCGCCGACGTCATCAACGATCTGCCCACGGGCGGGGTCACCTTGATGCTGGGCACTTTGGAAGTGACGGCGACCACCACCGTCAAGCAGGGCGATACGCTGAGGGTTGTCAGCAGCCTGGTGGATCCGGACGGCCCTTTGACCTACACCTACCAATGGCAAAGTTCGGCGGATGGCGCCAACTGGAGCAACATCAGCAAGGCCGAGGCCGACAGCTTCACGCTCACGCCCGCCCTGGCCGGGCAGGCGGTGCGCGTGAGCGTCAGCTACACCGATAAGTTTGGCACCCAAAGCATGGCCAGCGCAGCCACCCAGGCGGTCAACCTGTTTGTGGGAACCTCCGGCCCCGATGTACTGACGGGCACTGATGGCAACGACAGGATGCTTGGCCTCGCCGGCAACGACACGCTGTACGGCAGCGGCGGCAACGACACCGTGGATGGCGGGGCGGACATTGACACGGCCGATTACAGCGCAGGCGCGGGCGGCGGCATAGTGGCCAACTTGTCCACCGGCAAGGTAAGCAAGGTAGTGGCCACCGGCGCGCGCCTGAATGTCGACATGAGCGGGCGCTACATCCGCATCTACCGCACGGACGACAACGCGACCCCGCTCTCCTACCTGAACCTCACGGGGTTGAAGTTGTATGACGTGAACGGTGTGGACATTGCCTTGGGAAAATCGGTCAAGGCAGGGGCCGATATCGGCGCCGACACGGCGGGCATCAGCAACTACCACAACCCCCTGGCCCTGACCGACGGCAGCGTGGGCGGAGCCTGGAATGGACAGGTGACGCCGAGTGCGAGCAACATTGCCTGGACGGCCGGCAGCAAACCCTATTTTGAGCTGGACCTGGGCGGCAGCTACAGCATCAGCGCGCTCGCGATATGGGGTCGCCTGGATTACGCGGAGGGGAGCAACAACCTACGGGTGTTTGTTTCGGACACGGCGTTCCAGGCGTCCGCCACGGCTTATGCCGATCTGGTGCACAAAGCCGGTGTGGACAGTGTCAGCGTGACGAGTAGTACGACAGGCACGGCGACCGCCACCGATACCCTGGTGGGCATAGAGAACCTGGTGGGCACGGCGTTCAACGACAGCCTCACGGGCGATGGCAATGCCAATACGCTGTACGGCAGCGGGGGCAACGACACCCTGGACGGCGGGGCGGGCACGGATACGGCGGACTACAGCAGCAGCGGCCTGGCCCGCATCAATGCCAACCTGGTCACGGGCAAGGTGGATAAGTTCCTTGTGGCTGGCAGCCCTATCAGCTCCACGGACACGTTGGTGGGCATCGAAAACGTGGTGGGTACGGGTGGGGACGACATCATCACCGGTGATGACAATGCCAATAGCTTGAGTGGCAACGATGGCAATGACAAGCTGTATGGCCACCGGGGCAACGACACGCTGTCAGCCGGCGCGGGCAACGACAGTCTGTATGGCGATGAGGGATCCGACTGGCTGTATGCCGGGGCCGGCAACGACTGGCTGGAAGGCGGGGAGGCCGCGGGCACAGACACAGCGGACTATAGCCGCAGCGGCCTGGCCCGCATCAATGTCATGGTGAACTGGGGCAGGGTGGACAAGTTTCTTGTGGCTGGCGGCCCTATCAGCTCCACAGACACGTTGGTGGGCATCGAGAACGTGGTGGGTACGGGTGGGGACGACGGCATCACTGGTGATAACTACGCCAATAGCTTGAGTGGCAACGATGGCAATGACAAGCTGTATGGCCGCTTGGGTAACGACACGCTGTCAGCCGGAGCGGGCAACGACAGTCTGTATGGCGATGAGGGATCCGACTGGCTGTACGCCGGGGCGGGTACAGATTGGCTGGAAGGAGGAACGCGGGATGGCACGGACACGGCGGACTACAGCGCTCTAAGCGCGGCCGCTGGCATAGTGGCCAACCTGTTCACTGGCATGGTGAACAACCTGTCCGGGGGCAAGGTGAACAAGGTAGTGGCCACTGGCGCGCGCGTGAATGTCAATATGAGCGGGCGCTACATCCGCATCTACCGCACGGACGACAACACGACCCCGCTCTCCTACCTGAACCTCACGGGGTTGAAGGTGTATGACGCGAACGGCGCGGACATCGCCTTGGGAAAGTCGGTCAAGGCTGGGGCTGACGTCGGCGCCGTTACGGTCGGCATCAACCAGTTCCATAACCCCCTGGCTCTGACCGACGGCAGCGTGGGCGGAGCCTGGAACGGACAGGCGACGCCAAGTGCGAGCAATATCGCCTGGACGGGCGGCACCAAACCTTACTTCGATCTGGACCTGGGTGGTAGCTACAGCATCAGCGCGCTGGCGATATGGGGGCGCCTGGATTACGCGGATGGAAGCAACAACCTGCAGGTATTTGTTTCGGACATAGCGTTCCCGACGTCTTCCACGGCCTATACCGACCTGCAGGGCAAAGCCGGTGTGGACAGTGTTAGCGTGGCGAGTACGACAGGCACGGCGACCGCCACCGATACCCTGGTGGGCATAGAGAACCTGGTGGGCACGGCGTTCAACGACAGCCTCACGGGCGATGGCAATGCCAATACGCTGTACGGGAGCGGGGGCAACGA
>Ga0102595_100162_pt1 | contig 78650 bp, 78 predicted proteins | sample Araplaol_mTSA_r2_2_FD_76864 | JGI IMG/M metagenome (GOLD analysis project Ga0102595, IMG submission 76864) | Arabidopsis root microbial communities from North Carolina, USA - plate scrape MF_Col_mTSA_r2 (SPADES assembly) (version 2) | ecosystem: Host-associated > Plants > Roots > Endosphere... | reverse complement strand
CCCGTGGGCACCGGCCCCTTCAAGTTCGTCGAGTGGAAGGCCACCGACTACCTCAAGGTCGCCAAGTGGGAAGGCTACTGGAAGAAGGGCTACCCCAAGGTGGACAGCATCACCTGGCGCCCGGTGGTGGACAACAACACGCGCGCGGCCATGATGCAGACCAACGAGGCCCACTTCGCCTTCCCGATGCCGCCCGAGACAGTTGAAAGCCTGTCGAAGAAGCCCAGCCTGGAAGTGACGAGCGCGCCCTCCATCATCCACCGCTACCTCTCGATGAACACGCTGCAAAAGCCCTTCGACAACCCGAAGGTGCGTGAGGCCATCAACTACGCGATCAACAAGGAGGCCCTGGTCAAGGTGGCCTTCTCGGGCTACGCGATTCCCGCCGAAGGCGTGGTGCCGCATGGCGTGGAATACGCCGCCAAGCTGGGCCCCTGGCCCTACAACCCGGCCAAGGCGCGCGAGCTGCTGAAGGAAGCTGGCTATCCCAACGGTTTCGAAAGCACCTTGTGGTCGGCCTACAACTACACCACGGCACAGAAGGTGATCCAGTTCGTGCAGCAGCAGCTGGCCCAGGTCGGCATCAAGGTGCAGGTGCAGGCGCTGGAAGCCGGCCAGCGCGTGGAGCGCGTGGAAAGCGCGCAGGACCCCGCGACGGCGCCGGTGCGCATGTACTACGTGGGCTGGTCCTCATCCACCGGCGAAGCCGACTGGGCGCTGCGCCCCCTGCTGGCCTCCGAGTCCCTGCCGCCCAAGATGTTCAACACCGCCTACTACAAGAATGCTGAAGTGGACGCCGACATCGCCAAGGCGCTGGTCACCACCAGCGGCGCGGAGAAGGCCAAGCTCTACACCGACGCCCAGCAGCGCATCTGGAAGGACGCACCCTGGGCCTTCCTGGTGACCGAACGGCTGCTGTCGGTGCGCGCGCGCAACCTGGCCGGCTTTTACGTGATCCCGGACGGCAGCTTCAACTTCGACGAAGTCGAACTCAAGTAATCCCGGCCGCGCCAGCCCCAACCTCTCTGAGCCCCTCCGACCTTCCCAAGAAGCACGCCTTCGCATGACTCTCTACCTTCTCAAGCGCCTGCTGGGCCTGCTGCCGACGCTGCTGATCGTGGCCGTGCTGGTGTTCCTGTTCGTGCACCTGCTGCCCGGCGACCCGGCGCGTCTGGCCGCCGGGCCCGACGCGGGCCCCGAAACCGTGGAGCTGGTGCGCCGCGACCTGGGGCTGGACCTGCCGATACCGCAGCAGTTCGTGCGCTTTTTCAGCCACGCGCTGCAAGGCGACTTCGGCCTGTCCATACGCACCAAGCGGCCCGTGGCCACCGAGATCGCGGAGCGTTTTGCGCCCACCTTCTGGCTCACCATCGCGGCCATGGGGTGGTCGGTACTGCTGGGCCTGGTGCTGGGCATGGTGTCGGCGGTGTGGCGCAACCGCTGGCCCGATAGGCTGGGCATGTCGCTGGCGGTTTCGGGCATTTCGTTCCCCTCGTTCGCGCTGGGCATGCTGCTGATGCAGTTCTTCTCGGTGCAGCTGGGCTGGCTGCCCACCGTCGGGGCCGACTCGTGGCGCCACTACATCCTGCCCTCGCTCACGCTGGGCGCGGGCGTGGCGGCCGTGATGGCGCGCTTTACGCGCAGCTCCTTCATCGACATCCTCAAGGAAGACTATGTGCGCACGGCGCGCGCCAAAGGCCTCACTGAAACCGTGGTGGTGGTCAAGCACGCGCTGCGCAACGCGCTGATCCCGGTGGTCACCATGATGGGCCTGCAGTTCGGCTTCCTGCTGGGCGGCTCCATCGTCGTCGAGGTGGTGTTCAACTGGCCCGGCATGGGCCGGCTGCTGGTCGACGCGGTGGAGATGCGCGACTATCCCGTGATCCAGGCGCTGGTCCTGCTGTTCTCGCTCGAATTCATCCTGATCAACCTGGTGGTGGACATGCTCTACGCCGTCATCAACCCGACCATCCGCTTCAAGTGAACACCACCGAATCCCCCAGCACCGCCGCCGCGAACGAAGTGCCGCTTCCTGACAGCGCGCAGCTCTCCGTGCGCACACCCGCCGCCGAGTTCTGGCGCAAATTCAAGAAGCAGCGCGTGGCCCTGGCGGCCGCCGGTTTTGTGTTGTTGTTGGTGCTCGTCGCGGTGCTCGCGCCCTGGCTGAGCCCTTTTGACGCGGAGAATTTTTTCGACTATGACGCCCTGAACGCGCCGCCCTCGGCCAAGCACTGGTTCGGCGTGGACGCGCTGGGCCGCGACATCTTCAGCCGCATCCTGATGGGCGCGCGCATCTCGCTGGCCGCGGGCCTGGTCTCGGTGGCCGTGGGCGCCGTGATCGGCACGCTGCTGGGCTTGCTCGCCGGCTATTACGAAGGCTGGTGGGACCGCATCGTCATGCGCATGTCCGACGTGCTGTTCGCCTTTCCCGGCATCTTGCTGGCCATCGGCATCGTCGCCATCCTGGGCAACGGCATGATCAACGTGATCATGGCCGTGGCCGTGTTCAGCGTGCCGGCGTTCGCGCGCCTGGTGCGCGGCAATGTGCTCTCGCTCAAGCACCAGACCTACATCGAGGCGGTGCGCTCCATAGGCGCGCCCGACTCGGTCATCATGCTGCGCCACCTGCTGCCGGGCACGGTGTCTTCGGTGGTGGTCTACCTCACCATGCGCATAGGCACCTCCATCATCACGGCGGCCAGCCTCTCCTTCCTCGGCCTGGGCGCGCAGCCGCCCACGCCGGAATGGGGCGCCATGCTCAACGAGGCGCGCGCCGACATGCTCAACGCGCCGCATATCGCGCTGTTTCCCAGCCTGGCCATCTTCCTGACCGTGCTGGCTTTCAACCTGCTGGGCGACGGCCTGCGCGATGCGCTGGACCCCAAGATAGACCGCCAGTAAGCGGGGCAAGGCCGCTTTGTGACATACCGCCACCTGCTGCCCCACATCGGCAGCCTGCCGCACGGGCAGCGCAACGCCATCACCGACGTCGCCGGCGTAAGCGTCGGCCATTGCACGCTGGACGCGGGCGAGGTGCAGACCGGCGTGACCGTGGTGCGCCCGCATGGCGGCGACCTGTTCCGCGACCGCGTCCCGGCCGCGGCGGCCGTGCTCAACGGCTTCGGCAAAAGCGTGGGCCTGCTGCAAATCGAGGAGCTCGGTGTGCTGGAAACGCCGATCGCGCTCACCAATACCTTTTCGGTCGCCGCCGTGGCCACCGCGCAAATCCGGCAATGCATGGCCGCCAACCCCGAAACCGGGCGCGGGCTGCCCACGGTCAACCCGCTGGTGTTCGAATGCAACGACGGCTTTCTCAACGACATCCAGCGCATGGCCGTCACAGAGCAGCACTACCTGCAGGCCTGCGCGCAGGCGGGCGTGGAGGTCGCGGAAGGTTCGGTCGGCGCCGGGCGCGGCATGTCCAGCTTCGGGCTCAAGGGCGGCGTGGGCACGGCCTCGCGCCGCGTGGCGGCCGCCGGGGGCGGCGAGCACACCGTGGGCGCGCTGGTGCTGGCCAACTACGGCCAGCTGCCGCAATTGATCATGGCCGGCCAGGCCCTGGGCGCCCGGCTGGCGGCACAGCATACGCAAGCAGCAGAGCCCGAAAAAGGCTCCATCATCCTGCTGGTCGCCACCGACGCGCCGCTTGACGCGCGCCAGCTGCGCCGGCTGGCCCTGCGCGCCGGCGCCGGGCTGGCGCGCACCGGCTCGGTGTTCGGCCACGGCAGCGGTGACATCGCGCTGGCGTTTTCCACCGCCTACACCGTGCCGCAGCAAACCAGCAGGCCCATGCCGGCCGTGGCCCTGCTGCACGACGGCCTGATAGACCCGCTGTTCCAGGCCGTGGCCGACAGCACCGAGCAGGCCATCCTCCACGCCCTGTGGCAGGCCAGTGCCGTCACCGGCCGCGGCGGCCACCAGCGCCGCGCGCTGGCGGAGCTGCTGCCCGGCTGGCCTTCTTCATCCTCCTTTTCACCTTCTGCGGATTGCCCATGAAAGTCCTGATCTCCACCGACATCGAAGGCGTTGCCGGCGTTTTCCACCACGAACAGGTGCGTGCCGGCAATCCCGAGTACGAGCGCGCCCGCCTGCTGATGGCGCACGAGGCCAACGCCGCCATTGCCGGCGCCTTCGACGCGGGCGCCACCGAGGTGCTGGTCAACGATTCGCACGGGAGTTTTCGCAACATGCCTCCGGAGCTGCTGGATGCGCGCGCCCAGGCCGTCATGGGCAAGCCGCGCTACCTCAGCATGATGGCCGGCGTCGACGACGGCGTGGACGCCGTCTGCATGGTCGGCTACCACTCGCGCGCGCAGGGCCGCGGCATCCTGGCGCACACCATCAACAGCTTTGCCTTTGCGCGCGTGTATTTCAACGGCCTTGAACTGGGCGAAGCCGGCATTTACGGCGCGCTGGCCGGCGAGTACGGCGTGCCGGTGGTGATGGCCAGCGGCGACGATGTGTTCATCGAGGAGCACCGTCCGCTGTTTCCGCATGCCACCTTTGTGCAGACCAAGCGGGCCACCGGCCAGACCAGCGGCATCAGCCTGTCCCCGGCTCAGGCCTGCGCGGCCATACGCGTCGGCGTGGCCGCCGCGCTGGCGAAGCGCGGTTCAGCCCGGCCTTATGTGCTGGCGGGCCCCATCGCCGTGCGCATCCAGACCCAGTCGCCGGCGCTGGCCGACCTGTTTTGCCAGTGGCCGGCCCTGCGGCGGCTGGAGGGGGACGAGGTCGGCTTTGACGCGCCTACCGTGGAGGCCGCGGTGCGCATGGTCAACAGCTTGTCGGCCATGTCCAGCATGCTGCGCTAGGAGCTGCTTGCCGCCCTAGGGCACACGCGGCGCGTGTTCCGCGCCCTGGCCCACCGCCCGTTCGCTCATCCAGCGCAGCAGGTCCAGCCACATCTGGCGCATCTCGGCATCGAGCGGCGTGCGCGTGGAATTGGGCAGCTCTATGGTCACCACCGGCACGCCTTTATGGATGCCGCCGTAGTTGCCCAGCGAACCCGGGAAGATGCCGACCTGGTCCAGGTAAAGCCGCCCCAGGCGCGAGGGCGGAACCGAAGGCCCATCGAAGTCGAGCACGCCGTAAGGCGCATGGATGCTGACGATGAGCTGCGGCTTGAAACTTTGCATCTGCTCATGCAGGAAACGCGACTCGGGCTCGGACAGCGGCTTGGGGCCGGGCCAGCGGCGCGGGTCCTTGCCCGTGCGCTTTTCCCAGTAGACCTTGGCGTCGCGCTCCCAGTTGGGCGTGGGGAAGTTGCGGTTCAGGTCCACACCATGCGCGTTGACGCGGCGCGGCGGCGTGGACAGCACGCCGTCGGGGTTGAGCACCGGCACAAAACGCCAGTGGACCACCTGGGGCGCGTCCTGCGGCGGCTGCGCGGCCAGCTTGATCCAGTGCAGGGCTACCGCGCCCGAGGACAGCTCGTCGCCGTGGATGGCGCCCACCACCAGCACGCGCAGGCCGGCGTTGTCGGGCTTGATGTCGCGCACCCAAATCGCCTGCCCGTTGACGGATCGCGCGCCCGTGGGCTGCAGCTGAGCCGCCTCGCAAAGGTCCCGCTTGACGTTCGGCAGTTTGGCCGCGTAGTCGGCGCAAGGCGAATCAGCCCGGGCACCGATCGCTATGAAATAAGTAGCAAGCAGGCAGAGGGCAAAGCGGTGAAACGGCATGCCCGCGAGTTTAACCGGCGCCGCCGCGGCCCCTGCCGCCCTCCCGCCTAAACCCTGACGCAAGTGGGCCGGGGCCGCATCAGTTAAATTAGCTGTCTATGCCGACCCCCGCCATACCTCGCCAAGCGAGCAGCCCCAGCTTTTCACAGCGGGAATTCCGGGCGTCTCTGGCCATGTTCGCCACCGGGGTCACCATCGTCACCGCGCGCACGCCGGCCGGCGTGCTGGTGGGCCTGACCGCCAACTCCTTCAATTCGGTGTCGCTGCAACCGCCGCTGGTGCTCTGGAGCCTGGCGCGCGCGGCCGGCTCCATGGCCGCCTTGAGCGCCGGCTCGCACTACGCGATCAACATCCTCGCGGCCGACCAGAAAGAGCTGGCCGAGCGTTTCGCCAGCGGGCGCGCCGACCGCTGGGACGGCGTGGCCCACACCGAAGGCGCCAGCGGCGCGCCGCTGCTGGACGGCGCGGCCGCCCACTTTGAATGCTTTAACCGCAGCCGCTATGAAGAAGGCGACCACGTGATCTTTGTCGGCGAAGTCGAGCGCTGCGGCCACCGCGCGGGCGCCTCGCCGCTGCTGTTCCACGGCGGCAGGTTTTATACCGAGCATCCGCTGTAAATCACAAGAAGGCGACGGCCGCGGTCGCCGCTTTCAGGTCCCGCCAGTTTCGCCAGGTCCTTCACGATGACACGCAAGACCCATCTCGACACCCTCGCCATGTCCCTGCTGCTGGGCTGCTGCCTGTTCTGGGGCCTGCAACAGGTGCTGATCAAGGCCACCATCAGCGAGATCCCGCCCATGTTCCAGGCCTCGCTGCGCCTGGTGGGCGCCACGGCCCTGCTGTGGCTGTGGTGCCTGTGGCGCAAGATTCCGCTGTTCAGCCGCGACGGCTCGCTCAAGGCCGGCCTGCTGGCGGGCGCCCTGTTCGGCGCGGAGTTCGCCTGCATTTATGTGGGCCTGCAATACACCAGCGCTTCCCGCCTCACGGTGTTTTTGTACACCTCGCCCTTCTGGGTCGCGGCGCTGGTGCCGCTGTGGGTCAAGTCCGAGAGGCTGCGCGGCCTGCAGTGGCTGGGCCTGCTGTGCGCGTTTGCCGCCGTGGTGTTTGCGCTGCGCGAGGGCTTTACCGGCGACCATGCCTCAACCGCGCGCGGCGACCTGCTGGCGCTGGCCGCCGGCATGCTGTGGGGCCTGACCACGGTGGTGATACGGGCTACCCAGCTGGTCAAGATCTCCGCCGAGAAGCTGCTGTTCTACCAGCTGGCCGTCAGCGCCGCCGTCTTCCCCTTGCTGTCGCTCTACCTGGGCGAGCAATGGTCCTGGCAGTTCAGCCCGTTTGCCATCACCTCGCTGCTGCTGCAGACGGTGATAGGCGCGTTCGCCAGCTACCTGGCCTGGATGTGGATGCTGGGGCGCTACCCCGCCACCAAAATTTCGGTGTTTGTGTTTTTCACGCCGCTGTTCGCGCTGCTGTTCGGCGCGCTGTGGCTCAAGGAAAGCGTGACCACCGGCCTGCTGGTGGCGCTGGCCACCGTGGCGGCCGGCATCGTGCTGGTCAACCGCAAGCCGGCAGGCGCATAATTTTTCGGCATGACAACCCACCCACGCATCCCCGGCCATCGTTTCCTCCATTCACCGGGCCCCACGCGGGTGCCCGACGAGGTGATGGACGCGATGCGAAGGCAGCCCATGGACATGGGCGACCCACGGCTGGAGCGCGTGATCCAGGCCTGCGAAACCGGGCTCAAGGCGCTGCTGCAAACCGACAAGGCCGACGTCTTCCTGTATACCTGCAACGGCCACGGCGCCTGGGAGGCGGTGATCGCCAACCTGCTCGCACCGGGGCAGCAGGTGCTGGTCGCCGGCACCGGGCATTTTTCCGAGTCCTGGGCCGTGCAGGCCGAGGCCATGGGCGCGCGGGTGCTGCGCACGCCCTGGCGCGAAGGCTACCCGGCTGATGCGCAGGCGATTGAAGCCGCCTTGCGCGCCGACAGCTCGCACGCCATCGTGGCCGTGTTTGTGGTCCACACCGACACCGCCAGCGGCATGACCAGCGACATCGCCGCGGTCCGGCGGGCGATGGATGCCGCGGGCCATCCCGCGCTGCTGGTGGTGGATGTGGTGGCCTCGCTGGGCGCGGCGCCTTTTGCCATGGATGCGCTGGGTGCCAACGTCGTGCTGGGCGCCTCGCAAAAAGGCCTGATGGTGCCGCCCGGCCTGGCCTTTGTGGCCGCCGATGCCGCCGCAATGAAGGTCGCCGCGGCCAATCCGACACCGCGGTTTTACTGGGACTGGGCGCGGCGGCAAAGCCCGCTGAGCTACCGCAAGTTCTGCGGCACGCCGCCGCAAACCCTGCTCTTCGGCCTGGAGGCCGCGCTGGGGCTGATCTTTCATGAAGGCCTTGAACAGGTCATTGCCCGCCATCGCTTGATCGCCGGCGCCGTGCATGCCGCCGTCCAGGCCTGGAGCGAGGGCGGCGCGCTGGCCCTTTTTGTACGCGAGCCGGCAGCGCGTTCGGTCTCCGTTACCACGGTGGCGGTGGCCGAGGGCATCGATCCCGAGGCCATGCGTACGGTCGCGCGCGAGCAATTCCAGGTCGCGATCGCGGGCGGCCTGGGCCCGCTGGCGGGACGCACATTCCGCATAGGCCACCTGGGCGACATGAACCCGGCCATGATCCTGGGCTGCCTGGCCGGCGTGGAAGCCGCCATGCGGGTGCAAGGCATTCCTTTCGGCAACGGCGTGCAGCATGCCGTCGCGGCTTTGGCGGGCCAACGCTGAGCCTTGGAACAGGTCTCCACTTGTTGTGCCGGAAAACCCCAGAATGAAGCAACTTTTCTTTGGCGATAAAGCCGGCTTCGCAATTGCGCATCGAAAAGCCGCATCCGAAGATGCACCAAGCTATGGCCACTGCGCTTCGGCCGAGGGAAAGCGTTTGCAGAGGGGATGAAAAATTGAAACGCGAAACTGAAAAATGCGTACGATTTCTTGGTGGCAGCACCGTTAGATATTCACTTTGGTCGGGCCTCTTCTGTACGGCCATATCTATATGGAGCTCCGTTGCCATGAGTCAAACCGCTACGGACGCGCCTACCTGCGATGCACTTTCTATTCGCTGGGACGAGAGCCCTGGGCTGGGTAGTCGTCTTGGGCGCGCCAAGGCATTGGAAGACCAAGGCAAATCCTGTATTGGCAAAGGTTTTTACGACCCAAGACTTGCCATTCTTTACATGGATGCCGGAGATCTCGCCAGTGCAGACCGCATAGCAAAGCAAGGCATACAGAAGGGCAGTCCTTACCAAGCCAATTTGCACCAGGTATTGGCGGAGACTACCTTGCGCAGAGGCAATGTAGATACGGCTTACAAGATGGCGGAAGACATAGCGAAGAAGAATCCGGCGTATGTACCGATACTAGGATTTTTGGGTGAGATAGATTCCAAAAATCAGAACTGGGCTATGGCTCTGGCGCGATCGCAAAAGTGGAACTCTATTGACCATAGTGCATTGTCTCTGCTGGCGATGGCCGCGGCATTTCATCAGCTGGATCGCCATGAAGAATGCGTGGCTACGGTTTACAAAGCACTTGGCATTGATCCCGCCCGTATTGCAAAAATAGGCGGTATTAAAGAAGCCGTTTTCTCGTTGGGCATTTTGAAACGCAACGAAGAAGCGGCGGAATTACTCAAGCGCCATATGCAGGCCAATCCAAATTGGGCGCTGGATCCGTCGATGGTGAATGCGGCAAAGGCACTCGGATTGGCGAAGTAAGGCTGCAACTTGTCCGAACCCGCGTGAATGGGAAAATTGGGCGCGGCGCTATCAATCTTTTTTTCACCAGTTTGTTCGGGCTTACTGCGAAGCGGTGATACCGCCGTCGAGATACAGCACCTGCCCGGTAACAAAGCGAGAGGCGGGCGCCGCAAAAAACACCGCCGCACCGGCCACGTCCTGCGGGTCGGCCACGCGGCCCAGCGGAATGCGTTCCAGCACCTGTTGATGCGTCTCGGGATTTTCCAGCCAGTGGCGCGCCATCTCGGTCTGCACCACGGTGGGCGCGATGCCATTGACGGTGATGCCGTGCGGCGCCAGCTCGCTCGCATGCTGGCGTATCAGCATGACCAGGCCGCCCTTGCTGCTGCTGTAGGCCGAATAACCGCGGCCGCGCAGCCCCAGCTGCGCGCGCACCGAGAGCAGATGCACCTGCGCGCCGCCTTTGCCGCCTTCAATCTGTTTCTTCGCCGCGGCCTGCGCGAGAAACATCGCGGCCTTGAGGTTGACCTGCAGCACTTCATCAAAAGCCTCTTCGGTGACGTCGAGCAAAGCCTGCTCGCGCTGCATGCCGACACAGTTCACCAAAATGTCGAGGCCGCCCCACTGCGCTGCTACCGCGTCGACGGAGGCCTGCATCTGCGGCACCGAATGCGCGTCCATGGCCAGGCCCAGGGCCTCGTGGCCCGCCGCCCGCAACGCCGACGCCACGGCTTGCGCCTTGGCCTCATCGCGGCCCGACACCGCGACACGCGCGCCCGCGATGGCCAGGCCCCAGGCAATGGCTTCGCCTATGCCGCCGTAACCGCCGGGCACATAAGCGGTTTTGCCGCGCAGGTCGAACAGGCCTGTCAGCGCGGTGCTGAAATCAATCCGGGGTGTGATGTTGCTCATGGATGGCGAAATTGTGGGCGCAAAGCGGGCTGCCGGCGAAAGGGCTTTCCCTGCCTCCTGGGGCCGGCCTTAATCCATCAGCAGGCCGCCATTGAGGTCAATGATCTCGCCGGTGATAAAGCCCGACAGCGGCGAAGCCAGGAAGCGCACCACATGGGCGAACTCCTCGGGTTCACAAAAGCGGCCGACCGGGATGTCTTTGAGCAACTTCTGGCGCTGCTCCTCATTGAGCTGCTCGGTGATCATGGGCGTCTTGACATAGGCCGGCGCGACGGCATTGGCCGTGACACCAAAAGGCGCGAGTTCGCGCGCCAGCGAAAAGGTCAGCGAGCTCATCGCGCCCTTGGACACCGAGTAGGCCGTGCCCGCCGTCAAGCCGCCGGTCTTGGCCGCCAGCGAGCTGGTGTTGATGATGCGGCCGAAGCGCCGCGCCTTCATCGCCGGCACCACCTGCTGCGCGAGGTAAAAAGCGCCGTCGAGGTTGGCCCCCAGCACGCGTCGCCATTCACCGGCCTCGGTGGCCTCGACCTTGTTGTTGGAAAGAATGCCGGCGTTGTTGACCAGGATGTCGACGGGCCCGAATGCCTTGACGATGAGGGCATGGCCGTCGCTCACGGCGGCTGCGTCGCTGATGTCAAACGAGAACGCCGAGGCACGCGAACCCAGCTCATCGGCCAGCGCGCGGTTGCCTTCGTGGTTCACATCGACCATCGCGACCCTGCAGCCGTCTTCCAGCAAGGCCTTGACGACGGCCAGGCCCATGGTGCCGGCCGCGCCTGTGACCAGCGCGACTTTGTCTTGAAGCGGTTTCATCCAAATAACTTTCTGCGGTAATCAGTGAAGGGGCGTCATGCATCCAATACGCTCTTTTTGCCAAAGAGACCACGTGAACGGAAAGTCACCACGGCGATAAACAGCAAATACATGGACATCAGCGACCACTCGGATGCATACGAACCGGTAAGCCCCACCACCATGCCCACCATCAGCCCGGCAATCACCGCGCCCCACAGCGAACCGACACCACCCAGCACAATGATCAAAAAGGCCGGCACCACCGCGTCCACGCCCACATGGGGCCGTATACCCCAGATGGGCGCCATGACCACACCCGCAATGGCCGCCAGCGCCACACCGAGGCCGAAGACAAAAAGGCGCAGGCGCGAGAGGTTGATGCCCAGGGCGCGCACCATTTCGCTGTCGTGCGCGCCGGCCTTGATGATGGCGCCGTAAGGCGTCTTCTGCAAAAACACCCAGAGCAGCACAATCATCAGGATGGCAAAGCCGCTGGCGAAGAGGCGGTACTTGGAATACACCAGGTCGCCCATCAGGAAGGCGCCGGAGATGGCCTCGGGCAGCATCAGCTGCTTTTCCGACGAACCCCAGACCACACGTATGCCTTCTTCAATCACCAGCGCGGCGCCGAAAGTCAGCAGCAGGCCGTAAAGCGGGTCGCGGCCGTAGGTGCGCCGCATGCACAGCTCCAGCAGCATGCCGAAGATGCCGACAAAAATCGGCGCGAAGACCAGCGCCACGCCGTAGCGCGTGCCCAGCGGCAGGCCCATATACCAGGCCTGCAGATTCGGGAACATGCCCAGCTGCGGCGCGACCAGGAACAACGCGAAGTACATGCCCAGCGCGAACAGCGAGCCGTGCGCGAGGTTGATGGTCTCCATCACCCCCACGATGAGCATAAAGCCCAGCGCGATGAGCGCGAACAGCAGGCCCAGCGAGATGCCGTTGACGAGGTGCGGAACAAGCTGAAGCAGGAAATCCATGTCGGCCTTGAAAGAGGGTTGGCGGCTGGGCGCTCAGGCTTCGTAGCTGGGCGTCGCGTCGTAGCTCTCTAGCTTGCAGGCGCCCGCGGCGTCCTTGTCCATCACGTCCTTGGGGTCGGCCTGCGTGAGGATCTTGAAGATGTCGTCCTTCTCGGCGGGCTGGTCGTTGTAGCTGGCCATGTAAATCGTCTGCTGGCACTGGTGGGTGACCGGGTCCATCCACGCGTCGTAATGCTGCAGGCGGTCGGCCGCGCTCATCTTGCGGCCTTCAAGCTTCTTGATGACCGCGATGTTGTTCGTGGTGCCGGCTTCCTCCACGCAGCGCAGCAGCTCGCGCGTGGCCATGTAGCTGTTGTGGAACACATTGCCCGGCACGCGTATCGCCATGCCCGGGAACTGCTTCTGGTAGGCGGCGACGAACTCCTTCACGCCGGGCAGGTTCAATCGCCAGTACCAGGTGGTGCCGAAGACGCCGAAGATGGCCTCGGGGCCCAGGCCGTAGACGTCGGGCCAGTCCTGCTGGTTGTTGATCCAGGCCATGGTCTGGTTCATCTTGAGCTGCACCACCTGCTGGCGCAGCGCCTTGATGTCGTCGCCGCCCACGGCCGTGGCCACCACGTTGGGCTTGAGCTGCTGCAGCTTGAGCAGGTAGGACGAAAAATCGCGGGTGTTCTGCGGCACCAGCAGTTCTTCCACGACTTTGCCGCCGTTGGCCTCGACAATGGCGCGCGTCGCCTTGGAGGTGGTGTGGCCCCACACATAGTCGTTGGTCAGCAGCACCCAGTTGCGCCCGCTGGCCTTGATGGCGTTCTTGACAATGGCATTCGAAAAGTTGGTGCCGTTACCGTCCCAGACAAACTTGGTGCGGTGGCAGTCCTTGCCAGCCTCGGTCGGGCTGCTGGAGTTGGTGTTGAAAAACACCGTGCCGTATTTCTGCGCGACCTGCGAGATCGCGTTGGACACGCCGGAGTGCACCGCGCCTACCAGGAAGGCCGCTTCGTTACGCGTGATCATGCGCTCGGCCACGCGCGAGCCGGTGGCCGGCGTGGTTTCGGTGTCGATGTGGATGGCCTCTATGCGCCGGCCCAGCACGCCGCCCTTGTCGTTGAACTCCTTGATGGCCATCATCGCGCCCAGGCGCTCCTCGCCACCCGAGGCCGCGTACAGGCCCGAGGCATCCATGGTCAGGCCTATGGTCAGCGGCTTCTTCTGGCCGGTCTGCGCCCAGGCGTGGTTGTGCTTCCAGGGCCCCATAAAGGGCGCGACGCCGTACAGGCCCGCGCCCACCAGCGCCAGGCTGGAGTGCTTGAGCAGCGCGCGGCGCGAGGTGGCGGCGGCTTCGGGTTGGGGTTCAGGGGCTGCGTCCTTGTTGTTGATCTCGCTCATGGTTTTGTCTCCTGCTGGTTGAGGGATGGGCTTAACGGGGAACGATCTTGACGTCGTTGAGTTTTTCCTGCGCTTCAAAAAGGGAGGCGATCAGCTTGTCGCCGAAGCCGGCGTTGCTGGCCTGTATCAGGCTCTGGTGCGTGGCCTCGCCCATGAAGCTGGTGACGGGCAGCATCTCGGCCAGGTGGGTGTAGTAGCGCAGGTCTTTCTGCGCATTGGCGATGCCGAACTTGAAGCCGGTGACGTCGCCCTCTTTCAAGGTCTTGGTCGCCATCATCTGGAAGATGCCGCAGTTCACGCCGCCGGCCGAAATCACGTCGTAAAGGCGGTTCAGGTCCAGCCCGCTTTTGGCCGCGACCGCGAAGGCCTCGGCAATCGAGGCGGCAAAGCTCATGGCCATCATGTTGTTGACCAGCTTGAGCACATGGCCGTGGCCGGGCGGGCCGACGTGGAAGATGTTTTCGCAAAAGGCCTTGAGCACCGGCTCCAGCGTCCTGAAGTCCTCAGGCTCGGCGCCCACCATGGTGTTGAGCCGGCCTTCCTCGGCCTCCTTGGGCGTGCGCGCCAGCGGCGCATCGACCAGCTTGATGCCCCTGGCCGCGAGGTCATTGCGTATGCGTGTGCTGGAGGCCGGCTCGGCCGTGGAGGTGTCAACCACGATCAGGCCCTCGCGACCGCCGTCCAGCAGGCCGTCCTTGCCGTAGACGATGTCCTCGACCTGGGGCGAACCCGTGACGCAGATAAACACGATGTCCGAAGCCTGCGCGCACTCGGCGTTGGTTTTGGCTTCTTTCGCGCCGGCGGCGATGAGGTCGGCGAGATTGTCGCGGTTGCGGTTGACCTTGAAGGTCAATGCGAAGTCTTTGGCCAGCAGGTTTTTCGCCATGCCGTGGCCCATCATGCCGATGCCGATAAATCCGATTCGGGGTGCCATGTCTTGTCTCCGTCCTGTTCGTGGTGTTGCTTGTGTTCAGTTCACGGGCTCGGTCGCGCGGGTCTGCTTGCCTGTGCGCGCCTGGTCCCAGAGCGCAATCAGCCGCGCATAACGCTCGGCAATGTCCCGGACCACCGCCGCGTCATCCATGGCGCCGGCAAACCAGCCGTTCGCCGCGTCGGCAAAAATCGAGCGCCCGACCGCAAAGCCGCGGCAAATCGCATGCGGCGCCGCGATGCGAAAGCTCTGGTCCAGTTTTTCCTCGCTGGCTTCCAGGCCCAGCACCAGCACGCCGCGGCAATGGGCGTCATGCTGGTGAATGACCGTGGCGATCTTTTCCCAGGCTGCCGCGCTGGCGGCGGGCGGCAGCTTCCACCAGTCGGGGAAGATGCCGGCCTGGTAAATCTGCGCCAGCGCCTGCGGCACCGTGTCCTCGTCGGCTGGCATGTCCTTGGGGGGAATGACCTCGATCAGGAATTCGTGAAAGCTGTCCACGCTGACGCGCTGCAGGTCGGCCAGGCTGGCCAGCTGGCTTTCGCGCAAAGGCGCAGGGTCTTGCGGGTGGTAGCTCACCAGGCATTTGGCGACATGCTCGCCGGGCCAGGTCCGCATGGCCGCGCCCAGAGCGGCACCGGCTTCAAACTGCAGCGGGCGCGAGCCGGGCAGCTCCACGGGCCGTGCCACCCACCAGCCCTTGCCGGTCACTGCGGGAAGCACGTCTTCGCCGAAGCGACCATCAACGATTACGCCAACCCCAGCGCGCCGGCCGGCCCCTAGCCGCGCGCCTTCAGCGATCAGGGATTTGAAATGCGGAATGCGCTGCATGCCCGCGCCATGGCGCGCAGCCAGCTCTTCGAGCTGCATGCGGTGGTCAAAGGCCAGGATGACCAGTTCTTCCCAGCGCCGCGTGCGCGTGCTGGCGCGGTGCAGGTGCTCGAGCCGCGCATCTTCACGCAGGCGGCGCGTGGTGGAGCCGTGCGCCAGGAAAAACTGCAGCTCTTCCCAGCTCGCCATGGCCGGCGCGCAGCCGTGGCGCGAGACGACCAGGGCACCGCAGGCATTGGCATAGGCGCAGCAGCGTGCCAGCGGCTCGCCCGGTATCCAGCCGCGCAGAAAGCCCGACATAAAGGCATCACCCGCGCCCAGCACGTTGTAGACATCGACCGGAAAACCCGGGCCTTGCAAACCCTTTTCGAGCGAATCGGGAATCGCACCGTCGAACACCACGCAGCCCATGGGGCCGCGCTTGACCACCAACGTGCCGGCCGTCAATTCGCGCAGGCGACGCAGGGCAGCCAGCGTGTCGGTGCTGCCGCCCGCGATATGGATTTCTTCCTCGGTGCCGACCACCAGGTCGCAGTGGCCGACCACGGTCTGCAGGTGGGCGCTGACCTCACCCGAAGGCACAAAACGCTGCTCGCCCATGCCGGGGCTGGTCAGGCCCCAGAGCACGGGGCGGTAGTCGATGTCCAGCACCACACGCGTGCCGGCGGCCTTGGCCAGCGCCATGGCGCGGGTGCAGCTTTCGTAGGTGAGCGGCTGCGACAAATGTGTTCCCGAGATCAGCAGCGCCTTGGCCGAGGCGATAAAGGCCGCGTCGAAGTCCTCAGGGCTGATCGCCATGTCGGCGCAGTTGTCGCGGTAAAACACCAGCGGGAAGGTGTCGCGGTCCTGGATGCCCAGGAACACCAGCGCCGTCAGGCGCTTGGGGTCGGTGGCCACATGGCTCACGTCCACGCCTTCGGCCGCCAGGGTTTCGCGCACAAAGCGGCCGTTGTGCTCGTCGCCTACGCGCGTCAGCATGGCAGGCTTGAGGCCCAGGCGCGCCACACCGACCGCGGTGTTGGCCGGCGAGCCGCCCAGGTATTTGCTGAAGCTCTGCATGTCTTCGAGGCGGCCGCCGATCTGTTCGCCGTACAGGTCGACGGCGGCGCGGCCCACGCAGATCAGGTCCAGCGGGCGGTTCATGCAGCCCTCTTGCGCGCCGGCTTTCCGGCCGGTTTGCCTTTGGTTTTGGCCGCGCCCTGCTCGGCCAGCTGGTGGCCGGTGCTGACCACCAGCGCCTGCGCCAGGCACAGCGGCGCGACCAGCGAGCGGAAGGGTTTGGACGAATCGTCGGCCAGCTCCAGGCAGACCTCGGCATGCGCCTTGAGCGGCGAGAGCGGGCCGTCGGTAATGGCGATCACCGAAGCGCCCAGCCTGGCCGCCTCCGCCGCGGCGGCGATTACCTCGGGCGAGTAGTTGCGAAAGCTCGCGGCGATGAGCACGTCGCCGGGCGCGATGGAGCGCAGGCTTTCGCGCAGCATGCCGCCGGTGCCGTCGAGCAAATGGGTGCGCAGCTCGAGTTGGCTCAGCGCATAGGCCAGGTAGCCCGCCACCGGGAAAGCGCGGCGCTGTGCCAGCACATGGATGCGCGGCGCCGAGGCCATGAGTTTGACGGCGGCCTGGAGGTCGGCCTGGGCAATGCTTTCTTCCAGGTGGCCGAGTTCGGCCACCGACTCGCCCACCAGCTGGTGCAGCACGCCGGCCGGCGCGCGTTCGCCGTTGAGCTGCTTGCGGCGCAGCTGGTCTATGCGCTCGCGGTAGCTGTCGGAGCGCTCCAGCAGGTGGCCGCGAAACACCTGCTGCATTTCGGAAAAGCCGCCATAGCCCAGCGCGTTGGCAAAACGGATCATGGCCGAGGGCTGGACCTCGGTGGCCTCGGCTACCGTGGCCACCGTGCCCAGGGCCAGCTCGTTGGGCTGCTCCAGCGCGAAGCGCGCGATGCGCTGCAACTGCTTGGACATGTCCGGGTAGGTCCGGCCTATCAGCGCCTTGAGTTCTTCGTAGTTCGTTGCAGAGTCCATGGGTTCTTGCCGCCTGGGAAATGCGATGGGCCGGGCCGGCTCGCATCGCGTCAATTTAGAATAAATGTTCTTGCTTATTTAAATAATAGAATTTATATTCTGTTTTGTCCAGCGTCTTTTTTCGAACGCTTTTCCTTTTTTCGTCCCCGCAGAAAAACCCAGAGAGACAAGGCCCCCATGCAACTCGCTTCCGGCCGCGCGCCGCTGATTCCCTTGCCCATGCTCGCCACGCTGCTGGTGCTGCTGTCCACGCCGCTGTGGGTGGGCCGCGTCGGTCTGTACCAATACCTGGCCCTGGAAATCATGATCTGGGTGCTGTTTGCGCTGGGCTATAACCTGCTGCTGGGCTTCACCGGCCTGCCCTCTTTCGGCCACGGCGCGTTTTTCGGCACGGGCGCCTATGCCTTCGGCCTGCTGCAGCTCAGGGTCTGGCCCAACCTGTGGTTCGACCTGGCCGGCGCGGTGCTGGTCACGGCGGCGCTGGGTGCGTTGGTGGCGCTGTTCATCTCGCACCGGCGCGGCATTTATTACGCGCTGCTCACCATCGCCTTCGGCCAGGTGTTCTGGTTTATCGCCAACAAATGGCATACCGTCACCGGCGGCGAGGACGGGCTGCTCAACATCAAGCGCCTGCCGGCCGACTTCGGTGTGGTCTCTTTCAACCTTTCCGGCAACAACGCCCTCTTCTTCTTTTGCCTGGCGCTGTTCGCGATGGTGCTGCTGGGCCTGTGGCGGCTGATCCATTCGCCGCTGGGCCGCATCTTCAGCGCCATCAAGCAGAACGAAACACGCGCGGCCTTTGTGGGCTACAACGTCTGGCTCTACAAATGGCTGGCTTTCACGCTGTCCACCGCCGTGGCGGGCCTGGCCGGCGCGCTGTTCGCCATGGCGCAGCAGTCGGCCTACCCCAACGTCATGAGCCTGCACAACTCGGGCTTTGTGGTGATGATGGTGCTGATAGGCGGCGGCCTCGTGAGCTTCTGGGGCCCGGTCATAGGCGCCACCTTCTTTATCCTGGCGCGCGACCTGCTGGGCGCCTACACCGAGACCTGGCTGCTCTGGTACGGCCTGGTCTTTATGGCCATGGTGCTGTTCAAGCCCGAGGGCATTGCCGGCGCATGGCAGGCCTGGAAGGCCAGGCCGCGGCGCGCGGTCGCCGCCAAAACCGCACCGGCGGGAGGTGCGCTGTGAAGCTCTTTGAGGCCAGTGGCCTGTCCAAACGTTTCGGCGCCCAGGTGGTGCTGCAAGACATCACGCTCAGCTTTGAAGAGGGCCAGCTGAACGGCATCATGGGGCCCAACGGCGCGGGCAAGACCACCTGCTTCAATGTGCTGACGGGCCGCTATAAACCCGACCGCGGCCGCGTGACCTTTGCCGGCGAGGACATCACGGGCCTCTCGCCGCGCGAGATCGCGCGCAAGGGCGTGTCGCGCTCCTTCCAGATCATGAATCTGTTCGACAGCTACACCGCGCTGGACAACGTGCTGGTGGCCACGCCGCATGTGCGCAGGCAGGGTTTCAACCCCTGGCGCGACCTGGGCGCCGACAGCACGGCGCAGCAATTGGCCGCCGCCATCCTCGAGCGCGTGGGCCTCAAGGGCAAGGAGCGCACGCTGGCCAGCAGCCTGTCCTACGGCGAGCGCCGCGCGCTGGAGATCGGCGTGGCGCTGGCGGCCGAGCCGCGCATGCTGTTCCTGGACGAACCCACCGCCGGCCTGGGCGCCGAAGGCACAGCGCGCCTGATGGAGCTGGTGAAAGAACTCAAGCGCCAGCTCACGATTGTGATCATCGAACACGACATGAACTTTCTCTTCAAGCTCGCCGACCAGATTTCGGTCATTCACTGGGGTCAGGTCATCAGCCAGGGCACACCCGAGCAATTGCGGCAGAACGAATGGGTGCGCCGCTCCAACCTGGGAGCGCTGGCATGAGCGCGGTGCTGAAATCGGCGACCCAGACCGTCTCGCAGCCGGCGGACATGCTGACCGTAGAGCGCATAGACACTTTCTACGGCGAGACGCAGGTGCTGTTCGACGTGTCGCTCAAGGTCGGCGCCGGCGAAGTCGTGGCGCTGCTGGGCCCCAACGGCGCGGGCAAGACCACGCTGCTGCGCTCCGTGCTGGGCCTGACGCCTCCGCGCAAGGGCAGCATCGCCTTCGATGTGCGGGACATCACACGTTTGCCCACGCATGAGATCGCCAAGGCCGGAATGGGCTGGGTGCCGGACGACAGGCGCATCTTTCCGACGCTGACGGTGGCGCGCAACCTCGCCATCGCGCGCAAGGCCACGCGCTTCCGGTCCTGGCACGAGAAAGAGTGTTTTGAAATCTTCAGCGCACTCGAATACCTGATGCACCGCGAGTGCGAAAACCTCTCGGGCGGCGAGATGCAGATGGTGGCGATCTCGCGCGCGCTGCTGGGCTCGCCCGGCCTGGTGCTGTTCGACGAGCCCAGCCAGGGCCTGGCGCCCAAGGTCGTGCAGGACGTGATGAAGACCATCAGCCGGCTCAAGGCCGAAGGCATTGCGGTGCTGGTGGTCGAGCAGAACGTGCAAAGCGCGCTGCAGGTGGCCGACCGCGCCTATGTGATGAACCAGGGCGTGATCGTCCACGAGGGCCCCGCGGCCGACCTGCGCAACAACGCCGCCTTGTGCCGGCAGCTTTTGGGAGTTTGAGCCAGCATGAGCCATCCACTGTTACGCGTAGAAAAACTCGCCAAGCAATACCAGCGCGGCGTGCTCCGCAAGACCACCACCTTTTCATTGAACGCCGATTTCGAGTTTGACAAGCCCTGTGTGGTCGGTGTCATGGGCCCCAACGGCTCGGGCAAGACCACGCTGTTCGAACTCATCACCGGCAGCAACCTGCCCAGCGCGGGCCGCGTGCTCGTGAACGGCCAGGACATCCACCAGGTGCGCACGCGCGAGCGCGACCGGCTGGCCATTCACTACCACCAGTCCTACCAGGTGCGCTCCTTCCAGAAGACCAAGCCCGACTTCATGCTGGCGCACGCACACAGCGATTCGCCGCTGGTGCACCTCTTTGACGAACCGCAGTTCAACACGCAGGACGGCTATATCGGCTTTATGCTGGACTTCTTCGCCAGGCTCAAGGCCAACGGCCGGCTGGTGTTTTTATGCCTGCACCCCAACGAGCCCTACCACGTCGACATCCTGCGGCAATGCTGTGAGCGTTTTATCTTTGTGCAAAAGGGCGCGGTCAGCGAGGCGCCCGATTTCGACACGCTGGCGCGTGATGAGAAGGTCAGGGCATACCTGGGGGCGCTGGCGCCGGCGGTAACCTAGAACCTGTTCTTAGATCAGGCTGTGTTTCCTGGCCCGGTAGGCCAGCTTGGCGCGTGTGGTGCCCAGCCGCCGCGCCGCCGCCGAGAGATTGCCCTGGCAGGCGGAGATCGCGCGCTCCAGCGTGTCGCGCTCGGTTTGCTCCAGCGATTGCGGCGAAACGGCAGTGCCCGTCAGCACGGGATGGGCGCAGGCCGGCGCGCCCTCGAAATTCAGGGTGCCCGAGCTGCCCTGCAGCCGCAAGGTCATGACCTCGGCGCTCAGGGTTTCGCCACCGGTGAACAGGTGGTGCACATCGATCAGCCCGTCGGCATCGGCCATGATCACGGCGCGCTCAATCAGGTTTTGCAGTTCGCGGATATTGCCGGGAAAGCCGTAGTTCAGCAGGGTGCGCACCGAGGCTTGTGTGAAGCCGCCGGTGTTGCAGCCGTGCTTGCGCCGGTAGTGGTTCAGGAAATGGTTCATCAGCAGCGGAATGTCGTCGCGCCGCTCGCGCAGCGGCGGCAGGTGGATGGGAAACACATTGAGCCGGAAGAACAGGTCCTCGCGAAAGCGCCCCTCGCGCACGGCCTGGCGCAAGTCCTCATTGGTGGCGGCCACCACACGCACGTCCACCGCGATGCCGCGCGTGCCGCCGACACGCTCGACCTCGCCCTCCTGCAAGGCGCGCAGCAGCTTGCCCTGGGCGACAAAACTCAGCATGCCGATTTCATCGAGGAACAGGGTGCCGCCGCTGGCGCGCTCAAAGCGGCCCGGCCGCGAATGGCTGGCGCCGGTATAGGCGCCGCGCTCCACGCCGAAGAGCTCGGACTCGATCAGCGTCTCGGGGATGGCCGCGCAGTTCACCGCGATAAAAGGCTGGTCCTTGCGCGGGCTGATCCTGTGCAGCATGCTGGCGAATTTTTCCTTGCCCACGCCGGACTCGCCCGTGAACAACACGGTAGCCGAGGTGCGCGCCACGCGGCTCAGCTGGTGGCAGGCCGCGTTAAAGGCCGATGAGGCACCGACCATGGCGTCGCCGGCGGGTGCCTCGCTGGGCGCCAGGTCGGCCGGGCCCGCTTCGCTGCGTGCGTAAGCCGCGGTGTCGACAAACTCCCTGGCGTTCAGGTAGCGCATGTCTTCCTCGATGTTGTCCCACTTGTCGGCGGACTTGCCGACCACGCGGCATTGCGCGTGGCCCATGGAGCGGCACATGGTTTCGCGGAAGACGATGAGGCGGCCGAACAGCGTGCTGACATAACCGGTGGCATAACCCACCTGCATCCAGCAGGCCGGCGAGCCGCCTATGCCGTAGGCGGCGATGTGCTCGTCGTCCTCGCTGGAGTTGTGCCAGATGAATTCGCCCTCATAGCCGCTGGTGTCGGGGTCGTAGGTCACGCTGACCAGCTCCACCTTGACCACACCCTCGAGCGCATGCAGGCGCGTGCCGGCCATGGCGGCCGCCGGCGGGTCGGCATCGGGCCAGTGCTTGCGCACCAGCTGCGCGTCGCGGGCGCCGCTGACATAACCGGCACGGGTGAAGAGGCCGCGCGCCTTTTCGATGCCCAGGCTGTCGACCATCTCGCGGCGCATGGACCCCAGCGCCTCGGTGTGCAGCAGCACCATGCGCTGGTCCTGCAGCCAGATGCGCCCGTCGCCCGGCGAGAAGAACAGGCATTCGCTGATGTCGGCAATCGTCGGATGGGTGTCGCCGCCTATGTGGGTGCTGGCAAAACCGCCCAGGGCCTTGGCCACCGACGCGCTGTCAAAGCTGCCCAGCGCGACACCGGTGGCCCGGGCCACCTCGGCCAGGGAAATGCGGTCTGAGACACCCATGGCGTTTGTCCTTGATTGATCAAATGGTGAAAAAGTAGTTTCACTTTATAACTATTTGATCAAAACCTCCCTCAGGGCTTTCCATGTGCTGCGCCGCAGCAATCGGACCTAGGGTATGTCCCGGTTTTCCCAATGAAAAACCACTTGCTGCGGCGCCGCAAGCGGGCCACGGCACGCGCCGCTGGTACATGCATTGCGATACAGCAGCACGACGCGCCGATGTGGCGAGCTGATCAAACAACCGTGAGGACAAAAGCAAATGGGTGTATCCGACGCGAAGGCATTTCTGGATTTTTCCGCGCTGGCGAGCGCGCCGCTGGGCGGCGGCAAGCGCGACGTGGTCGAGCCCGCGACCGGCAAGGTGATGTGCACCGTGGGCATCGCCAACGCGGCGGATGTGGCCGCGGCCACGCGGGCGGCGGCCGGCGCGCAAAAGCCCTGGGCCGCCCTGCCCCCGCGCGAGAAGGCCGACGTGTTTCGCCGCGCCGGCGCGCTGTTCCAGCAGCACTTCGACGAACTCGCGCTGTATGCGACGCGCGAAACCGGCGCCATCCTGCCCAAGGGCCAGCATGAGATCCGCGAGGCCATCACGATTTGCCACCTGGCCGCGGCCATGCCGCTGCAGCCCCAGGGCCATGTGCTGCCCAGCGTGCCGGGGCGCACCAGCATTGCTCGCCGCATGCCGCACGGCGTGGTGGGCGTGATCTCGCCCTTCAACTTCCCGCTGATCCTGACGCTGCGCGCCGTGGCGCCGGCGCTGGCCGCGGGCAATGCCGTGGTGATCAAGCCCGACACCCGCACGCCGGTGACCGGCGGCCTGATGATCGCGCGCATCTTCGCGCAAGCGGGCCTGCCCAAGGACTTGCTGCAGGTCCTGCCCGGCGATGCCGAAGCCGGCGAGGCTTTGGTGACCGACCCCTTGGTGCCCATGATCGCCTTCACCGGCTCGCCCGCCGTGGGCAGGCGCATAGGCGAACTCGCGGGCAAGCACCTCAAGAAGGTGTCGCTGGAGCTGGGCGGCGCGAACTCGCTGATCATCCTGGACGACGCCGACCTGGACATCGCCGCGAGCAACGCGGCCTGGGCCGCCTACCTGCACCAGGGCCAGATCTGCATGGCCGCCAACCGCATCCTGGTGCACGAAAGCATCGCGGCCCCGCTGCTGCAGCGCCTGGTCGCCAAGGCCACACACCTGCCGGTCGGCGACGGCGCCACCGGCCTGGTCGCGCTCGGGCCGCTGATCGACGCGCGCCAGCGCGACCGCGTACATGCCATCGTGCAGGACAGCATCAAGGCCGGTGCGAAGCTCGAAGCCGGCGGCACCCATGACGGCCTGTTCTACAAGCCGACGGTGCTGTCCGGCGTCCGGCCCGGCATGCGCGTGTTCGACGAGGAGACCTTCGGCCCGGTGGCCAACATCATCACCTTCGGCAGCGACGAGGAAGCCGTGGCTTTGGCCAACAACAACACCGGCAGCCTGGCCTGCGCCGTGATTTCGCGCTCCGTGGGTCGCGCCATGGCGGTGGGGCAGCAGCTCAAGGCCGGCATGGTCCACATCAACGACCAGACCGTCAACGACGACTGCGTCAACCCCTTCGGCGGCCCCGGCATCGCGGGCAACGGCACCAGCGTGGGCGGCCCGGCCGACTGGGAGGAATACACGCAGTGGCAGTGGATGACCATCAAGGACACCGCGCCCATGTTCCCGTTTTGAACCGGACCTCCAGCCCACGACTTCACCACTTCAAGGAGAGCTTCATGAATTCCCACACCCCGGAGGCCTTATGAGCCTGATGAGCCTGCAAGGCAAAACCATCGTCATCACCGGCACCTCGTCGGGCATAGGCGCCGAGACCGCCAGGCTGGCACGCTTCCAGGGCGCGCGTGTCATCGGCATGGACCGCAACGACCCCAGCCTGACGCTGGACGGCTTTATCAAGGCCGACCTCGGCACGGCCGAAGCCATAGACGCCGCCGTGGCCCAGCTGCCGGCCCAGGTCGACGCGCTGTGCAACATCGCCGGCGTGCCCGGCACGGCCGAGGGCGAGCTGGTGGCCCGCGTGAACTACCTGGGCCTCAGGCATTTGACAGAAAAAGTGCTGGCCCGCATGCCGCGCGGCGGCAGCATCGTCAACGTGGCCTCCATCCTGGGCGCCGAATGGCCGCAGCGCTTGGCCCTGCACAAGGAACTCGCGGCGGCCAAGGGTTTTGAGGCCGGCGCCGCATGGCTGCGCGCCCACCCGGTGCCGCAGGCGACCTGCTACCAGTACTTCAAGGAAGCGCTGATCGTCTGGAACGCCGTGCAGTCGCAGGAGTGGTTCCTCGGCAAGGGCGTGCGCATGAACTGCGTGGCGCCCGGCCCGGTGTTCACACCCATCCTGGGCGACTTCGTGGCCATGCTGGGCCAGGAGCGCGTCCAGGCCGATGCCCACCGCATGCTGCGCCCCGGCTTTGCCGACGAGATCGCGCCCGTGGTGGCCTGGCTGTGCGGCGACGCCGCGCGCTGGGTCAGCGGCGCCAACATCCCCGTCGACGGCGGCCTGGCCTCCACCTATATCTGACGGCATCGGACACGCACACCGCGGCTGCGAGGGCAGCCGCAACAACGACCACAACGACACACCACGAGGAGACAAAAATCATGACCAAGTTATTCACCCCCTTCCGCCTCAGCACGCTGGCGCTAAGCTGCCTGGCCTGCACGTTGCCGGCCCATGCCTTCGAGCTGGACTCCGGCGACCCCGACACCAAGATCCGGCTGGACTTCACGCCCAAGTACAGCCTGGCCTGGCGGCTCAAGGATCCGTCAGCGCTGCTGACCTCGCCGGTGGCCCGCGGCGACGGCGGCGTGACCAACGAGAACGACGGCGACCTCAACTTCAAGAAGGGCCTGATCTCCAACCGCGCCGACCTGCTGACCGAGTTCGACTACAGCCGCAGCAACTGGGGCCTGCGCATCAGCCACTCGGCCTGGTACGACTCGCAGTACCTGCGCGCCAATGCCAACGACGGCACGGCCGGCGTCAGCAACTTCGCGGGCCAGCCCGCCAACCAGTTTGTGCCCGCCACCCGGGACCAGCACGGCCGCGGTGACGAATTCCTCGACGCCTTTGTCTGGGGCAAGGGCTCCATCGGCAGCATGCCGGCCTCGATACGCGTGGGCAAACACGCGCTGCAGTACGGCGAGAGCGTGTTCTTCGGCCAGAACGGTATCGCCAACGCGCAGGGCCCGGTGGACATCGCCAAAATCGTCTCGGTGCCCAACTGGCAGTTCAAGGAAGTGCTGCTGCCGGTGGAGCAGATCTCGGGCACGCTGCAGGTGGCCGAAGGCCTGACGCTGGGCGGCTACTACCAGCTCAAGTGGCGGCCCAGCAAGATCCCCGGGGTCGGCAGCTATTTTTCCAACCAGGACTACATTGGCGGCGGCCGCGTCTACCTGGGCGGGCCGGTGCTGCCCACCGATACCAGCCGCGACCAGAAGCCGGGCGACAGCGGCCAGTTCGGCGCGCAGCTACGCTGGGCCCCGGCCGGCAGCAACTATGAGTTCGGCCTGTACGCGGCGCGCTACAACGACAAGACCCCGGCCGTGCCGGTGTTCGACCTGATCAACGGCAATGTGCACAACGTCTATGCCAAGGGCATCAAGACCGTGGGCGCCAGCGTCACCTCGTCGATAGGCCAGCTCAACTGGGCGCTGGAAGGCTCGCTGCGCAGCAATGCGCCGCTGGCCAGCGACCCGGCCGTGCTGGGCGGCGCGCCCTTCATGCCGCCGGCCAACTGCGACGGCTCGCCCGCCAACCCCTGCTACGCCACCGGCAGGACGGCGCACATCAACCTCTCGGGCATTTATGTGCTCAACAAGTCCAGCCTGTGGGACGGCGGCGCGCTGGTGGCGGAGCTGGCCTGGAACCGGCTGCTGAGCGTGACGAAGAACCCCAGCGCCGTCGGCTTCGGCGGGCTGGACCCGAATGCCACGCGCGACGCGGCGGCCTTCCGCATGATCTTTGAGCCGCAGTACTTCCAGGTGCTGCCCGGCCTGGACCTGTCCATCCCGCTGGGCCTGGGCTACAACTTCGGCGGCCGCTCCTCGGCGGTCATCAACTTCGCCGGCGGCGCCAGCAAGGCGGGCGACGTGAGCATAGGCATCAAGGGCAAGTACCAGAACGTCTGGAATTTCGCGCTGAACTACACGGCCTTCTTCGGCAAGGAAAACACCCTGACCGTCACCGACCCGAGCACGCCCACCCGCATGCTGTCCTACGGCCAAAGCCTGAAGGACCGCAACTACGTTTCCTTCACCGCTTCCCGCACGTTCTGAGTTTCCGACTTTTCGATAACACCACCGAGACAACCATCATGAAGCAGACCGCAAAACATTCCTTGCTCATGGCAGCCCTGCTGGCCGGCGCGATCTCCGCCCAGGCCGGCGTCACCGCCGAAGAGGCCGCCAGGCTCAAATCCACCTTGACGCCCATGGGTGCCGAAAAAGCCGGCAACAAGGACGGCAGCATCCCGCCCTGGGAAGGGGGCCTGACCAAGGCCACGCCGGGCTACAAGAACGGCGACGCGCGGCCCGACCTTTATCCCAGCGAAAAACCCCTCCTGTCGATCAATGCCAAAAACATGGCGCAGCATGCCGACAAGCTGACCGACGGCGTGCAGGCGCTGATGAAGAAGTACCCCGACTTCCGCATCGATGTCTATCCCACGCACCGCACGGCGGCGGCGCCGCAGTCGGTGTACGACAACACCTTCAAGAACGCCACCCGGGCCAAGACGATTGAAGGCGGCTACGGCATGGAAGGCGCTTTCGGCGGCATACCGTTTCCCATCCCCAAGGACGGTTATGAAGCCATGTGGAACCAGCGCACGGCCTGGCGCGGCGGCAACTTCTCCATGCCCATGCGTGTCTGGGTGGTGACCTCCGACGGCAAGCGCACCATGGCCTCGGGCGGCACGCAGACCATACGCCAGGCCTTTTACGACAAGGACGGCAGCGCCGAGAAGTTCGACGGCTACTACCAGTACGGCAAGCTGGTGGTCAACGCGCCGGGCTCCAAGGCGGGCGAGGCCATCCTGGCGCTCGACGGCGTCTCGGAAGCCGCGCCGCGCGGCCTGTGGCAGTACCTGGTGGGCCAGCGCCGCGTGCGCAAGGCGCCTTCGGTGGCCTACGACACGCCCGACTCGGTGACCTCCGGCATAGGCCTGTTCGACGAGGCCTTCACCTTGTTCGGCCCCATCGACAAACACGAGCTCAAGCTGGTGGGCAAGAAGGAAATCTACATCCCCTACAACAACAACCGCGCCGCCTCCGCGAAGATCGAGGACCTGGTCACGCCCAACACGCTGAACCCCGCGCAGGTGCGCTGGGAGCTGCACCGCGTCTGGGAAGTCGAGGCCACACTGGCAGCCGGCAAGCGCCACGTGGTGCCCAAGCGCAAGTACTACATCGACGAGGACTCCTGGCAGATCGCGCTGTTCGACGGCTGGGACGCCAAGGGCCAGCTCTGGCGCACCAACTACGCGCTGATGCTGACGGCGCCGGACATCCCGGCCGTGAGCAACGTCGTGCTGTGGGGCGGCTATGACATGCAGACCGGCGCCTACTACCTGAACATGGCCTCCAACGAGCTGCCCAAGCAGTACGAGGTGCAGCCGCCGATTCCGCGCTCCTTCTTCAGCGCCGAGTCCCTCTCCAGCGAAGGCGCGCGCTGATGGCCGGAGTCACGCGCCGGCAGGCTGCCCTGGCGGGCTTGCTGGGCGGCGCAGCCATGCTTCCCGCATGGGCGGCCAGCGTGCCGGCCGTGCTGTCGCAGGCCGCACTGCTCACGCCCAAGGCATTGGGCGCGGCCACGTTGGCCGTGGCGCGGGCCGGCGACCGGTTGGTGGCTGTCGGCGAGCGCGGCACGGTGCTGCTGTCGGACGACCACGGCGCGAGCTGGCGCCAGGCGCAGGTGCCGGTGCAGGCCAGCCTGACGGCCGTGTGTTTTGCCGATGCGCGCACCGGCTGGGCCGCCGGCCACCTGGGCGTCATCCTGCGCAGCGACGACGCCGGCGCCACTTGGCACAAACAGCTTGACGGCGTGCAGGCGGCGGAACTCGTGAAGCAGGCCGCACAGCGCACGGGCGACGACGCCGCCATGGCGCAGGCCCAGCGCCTGGTGGAAGAAGGCGCGGACAAACCGTTTTTTGACCTGGAATTCATGGACGCACAGCGCGGCTTTGCCGTGGGCGCCTACAACCTGATGTTCGCCACCACAGATGGCGGCAAGAGCTGGACGGCGCTGGGGCCGCGGCTGCCGAATCCGAAGAGCCTGCACCTCTATGGCGTGCGCGCCCGCGGCCGCACGCTGGTGGTTGCCGGCGAGCAGGGCCTGCTGCTGCGCTCCAGCGACGGCGGCGCGAGTTTCAGCGCGCTGGCCTCGCCCTACAAGGGCAGTTTTTTCGGCCTGCTGCAGACACGCGGCGGCGCGCTGGTGGCCTACGGCCTGCGCGGCACGGCTTACCGCTCCGGCGATGAAGGGCAGCACTGGGACAAGCTGGACACCGGGGTGCCCATGGCCGTCGGCGCCGGCCTGGCTTTGCCGGACGGCGGCTTTGTGCTGCTGAGCCAGGCCGGTGATGCCTTGCTGGGCGCCGAGAACGGGCCCGCGCTGCGGCGCATCCCGGCGCGCGAAGCCGTGCCGGTTTCCGGCGCCGCGCTGGCCGCCGATGGCGCCCTGGTGCTGGCCAGCCTGCGCGGCATGCGGCGCGTGCAACTGCCTGCCCATTGAAAAAAAGAGCCACCTCAAAGTTATGCACGCCGATTCCTCCTCCGCTTCCTCTCCTGATCTCCAGCCCGCCCAACCCGTCGTTGCACGGCTGGAGGATTTCGACACGCGCTCGGGCACCCTGCTCGAGCGCGTCTTTTTTAATCACCGGCCGTGGGTCATGGCCGTCTGCGTGCTGCTCACCCTGCTGCTGGGCTGGCAGGCCACCAAGCTGCGGCTCAACGCGAGTTTTGAAAAAACCATTCCCACCGGCCACCCCTACATCGTCAACTACCTGGCCCACAAGGCCGACCTGGGCGGCCAGGCCAATGCGCTGCGGCTGGTGGTGGAGGCCAGACAAGGCACCATCTTCGACAAGGCCTACCTCGACGCGCTGCAAAAGGTCAATGACGAGATCTTTTTGCTGCCCGGCGTGGACCGGCCTTTCATGAAGTCGCTGTGGACCTCCAACACGCGCTGGGTGGCGGTGACCGAGGAAGGCCTGGACGGCGGGCCAGTGATCCCCGACGCCTATGACGGTTCGCCCGCCAGCCTGGCCGGGCTGCGCGCCAACGTCGAGCGCTCGGGCGAGATCGGCCAGCTGGTGGCGGGCGACTTCAAGTCCAGCATCGTGTTTGTGCCCCTGCTGGACCGCAACCCCGAGACCGGCCAGGCGCTGGACTACGGCGAGCTGTCGCGCCAGATCGAGGCCTTGCGCGCCAAGTACGGCAGCGACACGCTGCAGATCCGCGTGACCGGTTTTGCGAAAGTGGTGGGCGACCTGATCGAAGGCCTGCACCAGGTGCTGCTGTTTTTCCTGCTGGCCCTGGCCATCACCACCGTGGTGCTCTACGGCTACACCCGCTGCAAGCGCAGCACCGCGCTGGTGGTGGCCTGCTCGCTGGTGGCGGTGGTCTGGCAGTTCGGCCTGCTGGCCTTGCTGGGCTACGAACTCGATCCCTATTCGGTGCTGGTGCCTTTTCTGGTGTTTGCCATCGGCATGAGCCACGGCGCGCAGAAGATGAACGGCATCATGCAGGACATAGGCCGCGGCACGCACCGCGTGGTGGCCGCGCGCTACACCTTCCGGCGCCTCTTCGTGGCCGGCCTGACCGCCCTGCTCTGCGATGCGGTGGGCTTCGCGGTGCTGGTCATCATCCAGATCAAGGTCATCCAGGACCTGGCGCTGATCGCCAGCATAGGCGTGGCGGTGCTGATCTTCAGCAACCTGGTGCTGCTGCTGTCCTATGCGGGCGTGGCGCCGGCCGCCGCGGCGCGCAGCCTGCGCCAGGAGACCGAGCAGCAGGGACAGCAAGGCCGGCGTTCATGGCTATGGGCCTTGCTCGACCACTTCACGCAAAAACGCTGGGCCACAGCGGCCGTGGCGGTCGCGGCGCTGATGGCCGCGGGCGGCTATGCCGCCAGCCTGCACCTGAAGATAGGCGACCTGGATGCGGGCGCCTCCGAGCTGCGGCCGGGCTCGCGCTACAACCAGGACAACGCCTACCAGATCGCCCACTACGCGGCCAGCGCCGACATCCTGACGGTGATGGTGACCACGCCCGCGGACAAATGCACGGCCTATGAAACCCTGGCCAAGGTCGACGCCCTGGCCTGGCGGCTTGAACAGTTGCCCGGCGTGGAATCCACCAACTCCATGGCCGCGCTGTCCAAGCTGGCCATGGTGGGCTACAACGAAGGCAACTTCAAATGGTTTGAGCTGCTGCCCAACGAGGGTGCCCTGGGCGGCGTGCAGACGCGCGCGCCGCGCGAGCTCTTCAACCAGAGCTGTTCCTTCCTGGCCCTCTATGTCTACCTGAAAGACCACAAGGCCGAAACGCTGGCCGGCGTGGTGGAGGGCGTGGAGCGCTTCGCGGCCGTCAACAACACGCCCGAGGTCAGCTTCAAGCTCGCGGCGGGCAGCGCCGGCATCGCGGCCGCCACCAACATCGTGGTGGGCAAGGCCATGCGCGAGATGCTGCTATGGGTGTATGCGGCGGTGGTCATCCTGTGCTGGATCACCTTCCGCTCCTGGCGCGCGGTGGTGGTGGCGGTGCTGCCGCTGGTGCTGACTTCGATTTTGTGCGAAGCGCTGATGGTGGGCCTGGGCATGGGGGTCAAAGTCGCCACCTTGCCGGTCATCGCACTGGGGGTGGGCATAGGCGTGGACTACGCGCTCTATGTGCTCAGCATCACGCTGGCCCGCATGCGCGAGGGCGCCAGCCTGTCCGACGCCTACCACCATGCGCTGCAGTTCACCGGCCGCGTGGTGCTGCTCACCGGCATCACGCTGGCGCTCGCCGTGGGCACCTGGGCGTTTTCGCCGATCAAGTTCCAGGCCGACATGGGCATCCTGCTGGCCTTTATGTTTGTGTGGAACATGGTGGGAGCGCTGGTGCTGCTGCCGGCGCTGGCCTACTTCCTGCTGCGGCCGGCCCCGGCCTTCGCCAAGCCCAAACCGGCCGGCGCGGGTGTGCCGGCATGAACCGGCGCACACTGCTGGCCGCGGCAATGCTGCTGTGCGCCTGCATGGCAAGCCGGGCCGCGCCCGAACCCATCGTCATCGGGCAATCGCTGCCACTGACCGGCGCGGGCTTTCCGGTCGCCAACCGCGTGCTGGCCGGCGCCCGCGCGCATGTGGAGCGCGTCAATGCGTCGGGCGGCATCCTCGGGCGCCCCGTGGAGCTGGTGACACTGGACGACGGCGGCGACGCCAAACGCGTGGCCGCCAACCTGCGAACCCTGGTGCGCCAGCACAAGGCGGCGCTCATCGTGAACTGCCTGGGCGAGCGGGCCTGCCTGGAGGCGGCCCAGGCCACGCGCGAGCTGCGTGTGCCGCTGGTCGGCCCCATGTCGGGCGCGCTGGCCCTTCGCGTCCCGGACCTTCGCCATGTGTTCAGCCTGCGGCCGGACGATGCCAGGGAGGCCGAGGCCCTGGCGCGCCAGCTGGCATCGATTGGCGTTTCAAAGGTAGTGCTGCTGGCCGATGACTCCGAACCGGCGCGCACCGAGGCTTTGACGGCAGCCTTGCAAGGCAAGGGCCGGCAGTTCACGCGCATCACGGTCGACACGCGCCTGGAGACCATCGACAAGGCTTTTCAGGACGTCGCCAAAGCCGCGCCGCAAGCCCTGGTGCTGAACCTGGGTAACGAGGTGCTCGATGCGCTGGGTCGGCTGCCGGCCTCGGCCTACGACAGCGCACCCTCCACCGTCGCCACCTTGTCGACGGCGGGACTCACGCAGCTGACGCGCCTGTTTCGCAACCGGCTGGTGGGTTACACCAGCGTGGTACCGAACCCCGAGGTGGCCCGCCTGCCCATCGTGCGCGAACTCGAGCGCGATGCCGACGCCTTCATAGGCCCCGAGGCGCTGACCTTCGAAGGCCTGGAGTCCTACCTGAATCTGCGTGTCTGCACCGAGGCCTTGCGCCGTGCCGGCCCGCGCGCCGACGGCCAGCGCCTGGGCGAGGCGATGGAGAGCCTGGGCGCGCTGGACCTGGGCGGCTTCAGGCTGCTGTTTGGAAAAGAGCGGCACCACGCGTCGGACCTTGTCGAGATCGGCATGCGCGCGCGCGACGGGAAATTGCTCAGATGACATCTCCCCCCGAAGCGCCTGCGGCGCCTCCCCCCAGGGGGCGCCAGCTGCGGCCCGGCAAAGCCGGTTCCGCGCTGGCCCTTGTACTGCAACTGTGAACTGCGAAGGACTGTAATGACCACACCTGCCATCCCCACCGTGCTCGACACGGCACCCATGGATCCCGCCCTGGCCGGCTTCCTGGCCCAGGCCGCCGCGCAAGGCAACCCGCCGCTGGAAAGCCTGCCTCCCGCCATCGCACGACAGGTGTATCGCGAGTTGGCCGACACCTTGGGCCTGCCGGCACCGGCCATCGGGAAGGTAGAGGACACCTTCGCCCCCGGTCCCGCCGGCCCCCTGCGCCTGCGCGTGTACAGCCCCGACATCAGCGGCCCCTGGCCCGTGCTGCTGTATGCGCACGGCGGAGGTTTTGTGATCGGCGACCTGGAAACCCATGACAAGGTCTGCCGCACGCTGTGCTACCACGCCGGCATGCTGGTCGTGGCGGTCGATTACCGGCTGGCGCCCGAGCATCCCTTCCCCGCCGCGCCGGACGACGTCGAGGCCGCCCTGCTCTGGGTACTTGTGAACGCCAACGCGCGGGGCGGCGACGCCGGCCGCATTGCCGTGGCCGGCGACAGCGCCGGTGCGCAACTCGCGCTGGTGGCATCACGCCGCGTCAACACCGAGGCCGTCCGTGCCCTGGGCCTGATCTACCCGGTGGCGCAACACCCCGACCGGCCCAGCGCGTCTTACCCCGAGAACGAGGGCAAGTTCCTCAGCATGGGCGTGATGCAATGGTTTATGGCCAGCTACCTCGGCAAGCAGACGGATGCACACAAGCACCCCGACTTTGCGCTGCTCGATTCAGGCGGCCTGGAAGATTTGCCCGCGACCTGGGTGGCGACCATGGGCCATGACCCGCTGCGCGACGAAGGCCATGCCCTCGCGCAGCGCGTGGCCGCGGCGGGCGTAGAAGTGGCACACCGGCATTACCCCGAGGCCATCCATGCCTGCATCCATTTCACGGCGGTGTCGCCTGTGGGCTTGCGGGTCATGGTGGACCTGGCGCAATGGTTACGCTCGCGGGTGTGAGGGCTCTCCGACTCAAGCCTGTGGAGCCGTCCCGGCACGCCGGCGCGCAAAGTCCACATACCAGTCCAGGCAAGCGGGGTTGGCCATGGCGTCGCGGTTCACGACTTTCTCGAGCGGCTGACCCAGCAGCAGCTTCTTGATCGGCAGTTCCTGCTTTTTGCCCGAGAGCGTGCGCGGGATTTCGGGCACGGCAAAAATCTCATTGGGCACAAAACGCGGCGACAGTGCGGTCTTGACGGCCTGGTTGAGTTTGGCCTTCATGGCTTCGTCGAGTTTGTGGCCGGGGCGCAGCACCACAAAGAGCGGCATATAACTTTCGCGGCCCAGGTATTCGAGGTCGACCACCATGGAGTCCAGCACCTCGGGCAAGGCCTCGATGGCGCTGTACAGCTCGCTGGTGCCCATGCGCAGGCCGTGGCGGTTGATGGTGGCATCGCTGCGGCCGTAGATGATGCAGCCTCCCGAACGCGTGACTTTGAGCCAGTCGCCGTGGCGCCAGACGCCGGGGTAGGTGTCGAAGTAGCTGGCCAGATAACGTTGATTGTCCTTGTCGCCCACGAAATACAGCGGCATGGAGGGCAAGGGCTGGGTGCAGACCAGTTCGCCGACTTCGTCGACCACGGACTCGCCCCTGTCGTTCCAGGCCTCGACGGCGCAGCCCAGGATGCGGCATTGCATTTCGCCAGGGACCACGGGCAGTTCGCGATTGCCGCCGATAAATGCGCCCGCGAAGTCCGTGCCCCCAGAGATATTGCACCACCAAATATGGGGGTTTCCCATCTTCGCGAATTGCTCTGTGCCCCAGCGCTGCGTGTCTTCGCTCAGCGGCGAGCCCGTGGTGCCCAGGGTGCGCAGCCGGCCCAGGTCCCCGCATTGCGCAATGTCTATGCCCGCCTTCATGCAGTTGGCAAAAAAGGCCGCGCCCGCGCCGAAAAAAGTCGCGCCGGTGTTGGCGACAAAACGCCACAGCGTGGTCCAGTCAGGCTGGTCCTTGTTGGTGCCGGCCGGGTTGCCGTCGTAAATGCAGCAGGTGGTGCCGTTGAGCAGGCTGGCGGCCTGAACGTTCCACATGATCCAGCCGGTGGAGCTGTACCAATGAAAGCGTTCGGGATGGGCGGCATCCGCATGGCTGGGTGCCAGGTCGTTGTGCAGGCGCAGCAGCGCCAGCCCCACCAGGGCCACACCGCCGTGGCCGTGGACGATGGGCTTGGGCAGGCCGGTGGTGCCGCTGGAGTAAACAATCCACAGCGGATGCTCAAAAGGCAGCCAGAGCGGTTCGAAGGCCGCGGTTTGTTCATCGTTGCGCGCGACGGCCTGCGCGAAGCTCGCATGGCCGGCCGGCAGGCCGGAGGACGGGAGGATCTCGTGGATCAGCACATGCGTGACGCTGGGCAGCGCCGCGACGAGTTCTGCCACCGCCTGGTCGCGCGCCATGTCGCGCCCGCCGTAGTGCACGCCGTTGCAGGCGATCAGCACCTTGGGTGCTATCTGGCGAAAGCGGTCCAGCACGGCAGGCGTGCCCATGTCGGGCGCGCAGACGCTCCAGACGGCGCCCAGGCTGACCGTCGCGAGAAAAGCGACCATGGTCTCGGGCGTGTTGGGCAGGTAGGCGGCCACGCGGTCGCCGGGCTTGACGCCCTGCGCCTTAAGGTGCAAGGCCAGCGAGGCCGACTGCCGGCGCATTTCGGCCCAGCCCAGTTGACGCGCTGGCTCGCCCCTGGCTAGGCTGGCTTCGCCATGGCTCAGGATGGCAGGCACACCGGCCGCTTCGGCGGCCGCCACATGGCGGAACACCTGCCGCGCGTAATTGCCCTGCGCGCCGGGAAACCATTCGGCGCCCGGCATGGCGCGCCGGCCCAGCACGGCCGTGTGCGGCGTGGGTGACTGGACTTCAAAATAATCCCAGATGCTTTGCCAGAAGGCGTCTATGTCGCTGACCGACCAGCGCCACAAAGCTTCGTAGTTGTCGAATGACAGGCCGCGCGTGGCCTGCAGCCAGTTCTGGTAGTGGCGTATCTGGAACATGGGCACAACCATAAACCAAGTCGGGCGGAGGCGGCCAGCCACGAAGGAGCCGTGGCGTATATTGGCTGGCGGCCGCGTGCCGCCCCACCCCGGAAAGTATTGATTGACCGACCCAGCCTGGACGATTCACTGCGACGGCAGCGCCGTGCCCAACCCCGGCCGCATGGGCCTGGGCGCGGTGCTCACGGCGCCCGACGGCACACGCCACCCGCTGTCCACCCTGGCGGAGGGCCGGGGCTGCAACAACGAGGCGGAACTGCGCGCGCTGATGGCGGCGCTGCAGGAGGCCAGGCAGCGCGGGGCGACCACGCTGCTGATCCACTGCGACAACAGCGTGGTCGTGGAGCAACTTGCGGGAACCGCCCTTGAGCCTTTTTTGCGCCTGGCCCCGCTGTTTGGCGAAGTCCGCGCTATGCTGCGGTCTTTCGCATCAACGCGGCTGGTGTGGATACCACGCCACCGCAACCGTGAGGCCGATGCACTTGCCAGGGCGGCCGTGGGGCTGCTGCCCAAGAGCCCGGCCGCGGCGCGCAAACGCCGGGCCTGAGCCGGGCGCCCCAAAAACCAGTCCCCAGACAGGGGATTGCACTTTCGCACAATCGTGCTAATATTCGCACCATGGACGCCAAAACCCAGAAAAGCGAAATGACCCGCGCCGCCATCATTGGCGCGGGCATAGACCTGGCTGCGGCGGACGGCCTGGAGGCCATCACCTTGCAGGCGGTGGCCGACCGCATCGGGCTTTCCAAGAGCGGCGTGTTCTCGCGCATAGGCTCGCGCGAGGCCTTGCAAAAAGCCGTCATTGAAGAGTTCGGCCGGCGCTTTATCGCCGACGTGTTTGTGCCCGCCATGCAGCAGCCCAAGGGCCTGCCGCGCCTGGAGGCGATCGTGCAGCGCTGGATCGTGCGCACGCGCGATGTCGAGGCCAAGTCGGGCTGTATTTACACGGCGGGCGCCTTCGAGCTGGACGACCGCGAGGGCGAGCTGCGCGATGCGCTGTTCAGCGAGATCACCCGTTGGCGCGCCGCCTTGCGGCGCACCGTGCTGCAGGCAGTGGAAGCCGGCCACTTGAAGGCCGATACCGATGCGGAGCAGCTGGTCATGGAAGTGAGCAGCATCGCCATGGGGCTGCTGCACGATGCCCGTTTTCTGCGCGACCCCCGCGCGGCTGAACGGGCTCAGGCATCCTGGGAGCGCCTGATAAAGAGCTACCAGACCGAGGCAGTCACCAACAAATAAGAGACTAGAGAAGGCGAAAGGGGCAGCAGTGCCTTTTTCAGTGTTTGGGTAACTTTTAATTTCGCACGACTGTGCGGAGAAATGAGGCAATCATGTTGATCCTGATGATTGGTTTAGGCGTATTCCTCGGCGTTCGCGCCGTGAAGGCGGTCCTGGCTTCGCTGCGTGGTTTGCCGCGCAGCAACGAAGACTGGATCTGGTACTGAAACCGCGGAGCACGACGCCATGACACGCACCTCCCTGCAGGCCACCACGGCCTTTTACAACGCCAGCCCCCTGACGCGCATCTTCCGCTGGGGCCTGGGCGCTTCGCAGCAGCTGTGGCCGGCGCTGGCCGTGCGCGCGGCCTACCGGCTGTTCGGCACGCCGCTGCCGCCCAAATGGATCAGCCGGCGACGCGGCTGGAGCCCCGACTGGCACATCGAGCAATGGCCCTTCGAGGACGCCAGCCTCACGCTGTACTCACGCCCCGTCGCGCCGCACGGCCCGGTGGTGCTGCTGGTGCACGGCTGGGGCGGCCATGCCGGGCAGATGCTGGCGCTGGCCGATCGGCTCAGCGCGCAGGGCCTGCGGCCCGTGATTGTCGAGATGCCGGCGCACGGCCGCAGCAGCGGCTCGGTCAGCAACCTGCCGCAGTTCGCGCGCGTGCTGGAGTACGTGACGGCGCGGCTGCAGCAGCAGGGCCACACGCTGCGCGCGGTGGTCGCGCACTCGCTGGCCGCCAATGCCGGCGCCTACGCGGCCAGCCGCGGGCTGGCGGCCGGCCGCCTGGTGCTGCTGGCGCCACCGGCCTCGCCGCTGGAATACACACGGCTGTTCGCCCACGTGTTCGGCCTGCGCGAGGCGACGCGCGCGGCCATGCAGCGGCGCATCGAGGCGCGCGAAGGCATCCTGATGCCGCAGTTCGAGCCTGCTGCGGTCGGCCCGCGCATCAGCCTGCCCACGCTGGTGGTGCATGACCGCCACGACAGCATCAACCGCTTCGCCGACGGCGTGGCCTACAGCGAGGCGATTGCCGGCGCGCGCCTCATGGCGACCGAAGGCCTGGGCCACCGCAAGATCCTCAAGGACGAGGAAGTGCTGCGCGAAGTGGCCGCCTTCCTGGCCTGAGCGGCACCTGAGCCGCGCCTGCGCGACGCACCCGCCCTTGTGCGGCGCGTACATTCCCCCTAGCATTGCCTCACTTTTTATACAGAGGAGACATGATGGGAATGCTGGACTGGACGGAAAAAAGCAGCGCGGTACTGCAGCAAGGCGGGGTCATAGGCCCTGATGAACGCCTGCCCTGGCCGCAGACCGCGGTCATGGGCGTGCAGCACGTGATCGCGATGTTCGGCGCCACGGTGCTGGCGCCCATCCTGATGGGCTTCGATCCCAACATCGCCATCCTGATGAGCGGCATAGGCACGCTGATCTTTTTCCTCGTGACCGGCGGCAAGGTGCCCAGCTACCTGGGCTCCAGTTTTGCCTTTATCGGTGTGGTGATCGCCGCCACGGCCTATGCCGGCAAGGGGCCCAACGCCAACCTGGGCGTGGCGCTGGGCGGCATCATTGCCTGCGGCGCGCTTTATACGCTGATAGGCGTGGTGGTGCAGGCCATAGGCACGGGCTGGATAGAGCGTTTCATGCCGCCGGTGGTCACGGGCGCGGTGGTGGCGGTGATAGGCCTCAACCTGGCCGGCATTCCCGTCAAGAACATGGCGGCCGGCAATTTCGACGCATGGATGCAGCTGGTGACTTTTGTCAGCGTGGCCCTGGTGGCGGTGATGACGCGCGGCATGGTGCAGCGCCTCTTGATCCTGGTCGGGCTGATTGTGGCCAGCGTGATTTACGCGGTGCTCACCAACGGCCTGGGCCTGGGCAAGCCCATAGACATTTCGGGCATCGCCAGCGCGGCCTGGATAGGCCTGCCGGGCTTTACCACGCCGGTGTTCAACGCCAGCGCCATGCTGCTGATCGCGCCGGTGGCCATCATCCTGGTGGCGGAGAACCTGGGCCACATCAAGGCGGTGACGGCCATGACCGGCAAGAACCTGGACGTCTACATGGGCCGGGCCTTTATCGGCGACGGCGTGGCCACCATGGTCTCGGGCGCTGCTGGCGGCACGGGCGTGACGACCTACGCGGAAAACATCGGCGTGATGGCCGCGACCAAGATCTACTCGACGGCCGTCTTTGTGGTGGCGGCGCTGATCGCCGTGCTGCTGGGCTTCAGCCCCAAGTTCGGCGCGCTGATCCAGGCCATCCCGCTGCCGGTGATGGGCGGCGTGAGCATTGTGGTGTTCGGCCTGATCGCGGTCGCCGGCGCCAAGATCTGGGTCGACAACAAGGTCGACTTCTCGGACAACAAAAACCTGATCGTCGCGGCCATCACGCTGGTGCTGGGCACGGGCGACTTCACGCTGCGCTTCGGCCAGTTCGCGCTGGGCGGCATAGGCACGGCCACCTTCGGCGCCATCCTGCTGTACGCGCTGCTCAACCGCAAGCGCTGAGTCGGTCCTCCACAAAAAAGCCCCGGCGGGTGATGCACCCGCCGGGGCTTTTTGACTTGCGGCCTGGCCGTTTAACCGATAAATCGGCCGCCGGCGCCCAGCACGCCGAGCTCCACAAACTTCGAGCCCGCGAACGGCGGCGCGGCGTAATCGACACTGAAACCGCCGAGGTCGAACTTCTGCAGTCCGGCCAGCGCGTTGCGCAGCTTGGCGCGCGTCAGCTCGCGGCCGGCGCGCTCCAGGCCTTCGGCCATGACGAGGGTATTGACGTAGCTCTCAAAGCTGACCGGTGAGAACTCCTGCTGGCCGATGGCGCGCATGGCGGCCTGGTAGTCGCGCACCACTTGCAGCTTGGCACGGTAGGGGTCGGGGAACACCATGGTCAGCGCCAGGCCGGAACCGGCCGCGCCCAGTGCCTTGATGCCGTCGCCCGACAGCGTGACGCTCAGGCCCGCGATCGGCAGCATGGGCGACGCCTTCTTCAGCGCGCTGATCAGGCCGACGGACACCGAGCCCGCGGTGCCCAGCAGCACGGCGCCGGGTTTGCCCGCGACGACCTGGTTCACGACCTCAGTGAGGTTTTTGCCGTCCACGGCCAGCGCCGCCTGCGTCGCGGCCTTGACGCCCTGCGCCTGCAACGCGCGGCCGACGTCGACCAGCACCTCCTTGCCGTAGTCGTTGTCCAGGTAGACGACGGCCAGGTCCTTGATGCCCATGCTCACGATGCGCTGCACCAGGCGCTGGGTTTCGTCGGTATAGCTGGCGCGCACATGGAACACATTGCGCATGCCGGGCTTGCGCAGCGAGGAAGCGCCCGAGCGCGGCCCGACGTAAGGCAGGTTGGACTCTTCAATCAGCGGCACGATGGCCGTGTTGTTGGGCGTGCCCACGCAGGACATCAGCGCAAAAATACTGCCGTCGCCAATCATCTTCTTGACGTTGTCGGCGCTGCGCTGCGGCACATAGGCATCGTCCATCATCTGGAACTGCAGCACCCGGCCGTTGACGCCGCCCTTGGCGTTGATCTGGCCCATGGCGGCATCCACGCCTTGTTTGAGTTCTGCACCGACACCGGCCAGCGGGCCGCTGGTCGCACCCGTGCAGCCTATGGTGACGGCCTTGGCGGTCAGGCCGTCCTGGGCATAGGCATTGCGGATAAAAGCGGGGGCGGCGGCAAGGGCAGCCATTTGAGGGGCAAGCGAAAGGAAGCGGCGGCGAAACATCGCGAAGAATCTCCAGGGGGCGGCCGTGAAGCCAGAAGAACAAGGCCGTGCGGCCTTGGGGGTGAACAACTAGCCGCCGCCCGGCGCAAAAGCGCGGGCCGGCAGCGGAAGCACCGGAGTGTAATGGATTCTAGGTAATAACCCTGATAAACCGTTCGACAACAGGGACATCAGGGACGGGCCGCGCGGGCCGCCCGCCTTATTTAGCCTGAGCTCGCCCCGTCGCCTTGGCCAGGGCGGCCTTGGTGGCCCTGAGTTCGCGCTCCAGGTCGGCGCGCTCGTCGATTTGCTGCTCCAGCACCTCGTTGACCTGGGCCAGGTCTTCGGCGGACTCCTGGATGCGGGTTTCCAGGGCATCGGTTTTTTCCAGCGCCTGGGCGACATCGCCGCTTTGCACATGCGGCGGGATTTCCTGTTTGAGCACCGTGTTGATCACCAGCAGTTCGGCGGCCGACTGTTCCACGGTGTCTTTCACGGACTCATTCTGGTCAAGCGCGCGTTCCAGTGGCGTGGGTACGGCGGAGAGCGGCTGGGGCATGTCAGGGTCCTTGATAAGGGAGGGCGGGATTGTTGCCGGCCATGAACCTGTGCAAAAGCGAGGGCTTACAAACGGTGCGCGGAATCCGCGGACGATTCTACGCTTGCGCCCTGCGGGAAGCCCGCCAAAGGCCGGGCGCGCGCCGGGGTCTCCATTCAACACAAAGCTTATCGAGCTACGGCAGGTTTGGCCGTGCGTGCAGGTGGCGGCGCGGAGGCGGGCGGCGCCGGCCCGGGGCTGAAAATTTTTCCCAGCGTGGCCCCAATGCGCGCGCCTATGGCCGTGCCCACGCCCGGCAGCACGGCCGTGCCGACAACGGCACCCGCGATGGCGCTGTTGGGCACCGAGAATTTGACATTGTCGAGCGGGCCGCTGACGCTGAGCGGGACACCGACGATGCCGTCCACCAGGTCGACGGCGAACTCGGCCTCGATCTGGCGGTTGGCGACCTTGGCCTGGCCCGAGGCGCTCAATGAACCCGAGGTGGCCTTGAGGTTTGTATATGTGACCACCATGCCCTGCGGCGTGTTCTGCGTGTCGAGCTGGCCGGTGACCGAGTCCAGCGGCGTCTGGCCGGCGTGCTCCTTGCCGGCGCTGCGCACGGCCTTGTCCAGGTCAAAACGCAGCAGGGTGGACTTGCCGATGTTGAAGGGCGTGCGCGTGTGCAGCGAGCGCGCGAGCTCGCCCACCGTGTCGCCGTCTGCCGAAAGCGTGGTCTGGCCCGAGGCCTTGCCCGCGATGACGGAGCGGCGATTGAACGCCGCCATCATGCTTTCAACCTCCACGCCCTGCGGCTGCAGCTCGCCCTCCAGGTGCATGCGGCCCTTGGCGCGGAAATCGAGCCTGACTTCGCCGTGGGCCGTGCCCCCGCCCACATGGATGCGCGCGGCCCAGCGATCTTCCTGGCCCTGGCGCGCCAGGCTCAGGTCGGTGGCGGGCTTGAAGCCGGGCCGGCGCAGCTCGGCCTTGCGCGGGCGCCAGCCGGGGTCAAAATCGACTTCGCCCTCATAGACCACCGCGATGCCGCGCCGCGAAATCCAGGTCAGGTCGCGAAACACAAAGCGCGCGAGCGGCAGCTCTTCGGCCGCCGTCCCGTCCTTCTCACGCCCGCCGCCCAGGCCGTGCAGCGAGAGCTGGGGCACGACGGCGCCCTCCAGGTCGGCCCGGTCTATCTTGATGCGGCGCTGCGCCAGCGCGAACACATCGGGATAGGCGGTGAGTTTTTTGATCAGTATGGGCTGGGCTTGCTCGGTCGCGACATCTTCAATCACCACGGCGGGCGAAGGCAGCAGCCGCCAGCGCAGCCCGCCCACGCGCACCTTGGTGCCCAGCTGGGCCTCCAGTTCGGCGGAGGCGCGGCGCGCCAGCTCCTCATCGGATGGCAGCCAATGCAGCAACGCAAGCCACGCGGCGCCCAGCACAAGCACGGCAATGCCCAGGCCCAGCAGCCACTTGTTCGCGCGAGTCATCAAATCATGTCCCTCATGCAAGCCAGCTTAAGCCGCGGCGCCGCTGTTGCCGAGGCGACAAGTGGCCCACCTGCTGTAGGCCGCAAGCTTATAGTCCTGGTACCTGAGAAAGCCCCATCACCATGTCCATCTGGAAACAGCCCATCTCCGTCGCACTGCTCACCGCCGCCAACGCCGACAGCGCGGTGACGCACCTGGGCATAGAGTTCCTGGAGGTCGGGGACGACTTCATACGCGCGCGGGTGCCGGTGGACCGCCGCACGGTGCAGCCCTACGGCCTGCTGCACGGCGGCGTGTCGGTGGTGCTGGCCGAAACCCTGGGCTCCTGCGGCGCGGCCTTCGCGGCGCCCGCGGGCCATCGCGCCGTGGGGCTGGACATCAATGCCAACCACCTCAAGGGCACGACCAGCGGCTGGGTCACGGGCACCACGCGCCCGGTGCACATAGGCCGCAGCACCCAGGTCTGGCAGATAGACCTGCACAACGACGCGGGCGAGCTGACCTGCGTCTCGCGCATCACCATGGCGATGCTGCAGCCGGGCTGAGGCGGTCGGTTTACGAATAGCAACGAATTGCCCACGCCGGGCAGCCGCCCCTGCGCTTGCCACCGGCGGGCCCGTCATGGCCGGAGTACAGGCAAGCGCCCATAACCTCCGCGACAGCGTGCTCACCCACGCAGAGTGAGGCGACAAGCCGCTTCCAGCCACGCCCCGCCGCATCCATCCAGGCCAGCGCCCGGAGCACTCCCATATTTTTTTCGTCTCGAAAAGCCGTTTTTATCGTATTTGATCTTATGAGTATTCGTCCCTATCGTTCGGCGACGTAAGGCTTAAAGGTAACAAATGGACACGAAAACACTTCAAAGATGCGCGGCGGCACTGTTGGCGGCTGCCCTGTGCGGCACGGGACACGCACAGATCCTGATCGGCCAGACCGCCGGGTTCACCGGTCCCGTGGCCGCGGGCGTGAAGGAGACAACCGACGGGGCGCGCCTGTGGCTGGACGCGGTGAATGCCAAGGGCGGCATCGCGGGCCAGCAGCTGGAGCTGGTGTCCATGGACGACAAGTTCGACCCCAAGCTCGCCGCGGAGAACGCGCAGAGGCTGGCCGAGCGCGGCGCCGTCGCCCTGTTCCTGACGCGCGGCACGCCGCCCACCGAAGCCGTGCTGCCCGTGTTGCAGGCCAACCGCCTGCCGCTGGTGGGCCCGTCCACCGGCGCGATGGTGTTGCACCAGCCGGTGCAGCGCTATGTCTTCAATGTGCGCGCAACCTACCAGCGCGAGGCCCAGAAAGCCATTGAGCACCTGAATACATTGGGGATCACGCGCATCGCCCTGATCCATGCGGACGACTCCTTCGGCCGCGACGGCCTGGAGGGGGCCAACAAGGGTTTTGCCCAGGCCCAGCTGAAACCCACGCATGTGCTGAAGGCGGACCGCAGCAAGCCCGACTACAGCCAGCTCGTGCCGCCCATCCTGGCCAGCGACGCGCAGGCCGTGCTGTGGATAGGCTCGGCCAACGCCGTGGCCGAAGGGGTGAAGGCCTTTCGCGCCGCCAAATCGTCGGTGCGTGTGGTCACCCTGTCGAACAACGCATCGCAGGGCTTCGTCAAGGCGCTGGGGGAGTATTCGCGCGGCGTCATCGTCACGCAGGTCTACCCGTCCGAGCGCTCTTATGCCTACACCATGGTGCAGGAAGCCACAGAGCTCGCCAAGGCCAAAAAGATCATGCTGTCGCCCGCCATCCTCGAAGGTTATGCCGCCGCCAAGGTGCTGGTGGAAGGTCTGCGGCGCGCCGGCAAGAACCCCACGCGCGAGACGCTGCAGGCGGCCCTGGAAGGCATGAAACGCTACGACCTGGGCGGGCTGGAGGTGAGTTTCGGCCCCGACGACCACACGGGCCTGGACTTTGCCGACCTTTCCATCGTGGACCTTGAAGGCCGCTTCGTGCGCTGATGGCGGGCCCTCTGGATACCTCGGCCGCATCAGCGCCCATTCACAAGGGGAACCGCCATGGCCTGGAAAAAGTCGCTGCACAGCTGGCTGCACGAAAGCGTCGCCGAAACAAGCAAACCGCGTCACGTGGAGCAACTGCGGCTTCAGCTCCACGAGGCACTGGAGCGATGCGAAGGGCCTATGTGCGAACGCATGCACTGGCGCATAGACGCTGCGTGCACCGCGCAGCACCTGTGGCTGTTGCGGGGGGAAATATTCCAGCTTGTCTCGTGCCAGTTCTGCCAGGAAGAGGCCACGCGCCGCATCAACGCGCTGCTGCCCGCCTTCTCCGGCGGGTTGCCGGAGCGCATGCTGACACGGGTCCAGGGCTCTTAGGATGTTTTGGTGATTTAGAACGAACTAATCAGTAGTTCCTCAAATAAGGGGGCCTGCCCACAATCCGGTGTTTGACTTCTTCAACACCGCGCGCCCCGCGCCTTCGCCACCATGAATTTCCAGCAGCTGCGTTCCATGCGCGAGGCCGTGCGATGCAATTTCAACCTGACCGACGTGGCCAATGCCCTGCACACCTCGCAACCCGGGGTCAGCCGGCAGATTCGCGAACTCGAAGAAGAGCTGGGCATTGAGCTCTTTGTGCGCGCCGGCAAACGCCTGACGGGGCTGACCGAGCCGGGCGCTCACGTGCTGCCCATCATCGAACGCCTGCTGCTGGAGAGCAGCAACCTGAAAAAAGCCGGCCAGGAATTCATGGCCCAGCAAAGCGGCCTGCTGTCGATTGCCGCCACACACTCCCAGGCGCGCTACGCGCTGCCGCACGCGGTGCAGGAGTTCCGCAGCCAGTTTCCCAACGTGAAACTGCATCTGCACCAAGGCTCGCCCAAGCAGGTGGCCGACATGCTGGTGTCGGGCGAGGTCGACGTGGGCATCGCCACCGAAGCGCTCAACGACTACCCCGAGCTTGTCGCCCTGCCCTGCTACCGCTGGACGCACTCGGTCATCGTGCCGCCCGGCCACCCGCTGCTGGACGGCCCGCTCACGCTGGAGAGCCTGGCGCGCTTTGCGCTGATCACCTACGACACCGGCTTCACCGGCCGCTCGCACATCGACGGCGCTTTCACGCAGCGCGGCCTGGCGCCCAACATCGTGCTGACGGCCATGGATGCCGACGTGATCAAGACCTATGTGGAGCTGGGCATGGGCGTGGGCATCGTCGCGTCCATCGCCTACGAGGCCGAGCGCGACACCGCCCTGCGCGCGCTGGACGCGGGCGCGCTGTTCGGCATCAACCTCACCAAACTCGCGGTGCGCCGCGGCAGCTACCTGCGCGGCTATGTCTATGCGTTTATCGAGTCCTTCGCGCCCACGCTGACGCGCGCCGTGGTCGAGAAAACCTTGAGCGAGGAACCCGGTGCCGCGAGCTATGACATCTAGAGCCTAGAGCCGCTCACAAACCCAGCGACGCATATGCGCCCGCCAGCGGGGGCCGCGGTCCGGCTTTGCCGGCCGCAAGGCGCCTGTCCCCTGGAAGGGGAAAAGGCGCTACGCGCAGCGAGCGTCCGATAGGGGTGATCACTTAAACCGGATAGACCTTGACCGGCCGCGTCGCCACCGGGAAACCCGCCGCGCCCAGGGTGTCGGCAATCGCCATATTGGTGTCGAAGTAGACCTGCCAGTAGTGGTCGGTATGGCAATAAGGGCGCACCGCGAGCTTGGGGCCGAATTCGTTGAACTCCAGGATCTCCACGTCCACCGCGGGCGTCTTCATGGTGTTGGCGACCTTGGCGACGGATTCCTTGAGCAGCGCGATGGCCTTGTGGATGTCGGCCGAGCCGGCCAGCTGCGCGGCGAGTTCGACCCGGCGGTAGGGGTTGGCCGTGTAGTTCTTGATATCGCCGCCCATGATCTTGGCATTGCCCACCACGGTCTTGACGTTGTCGGGCGTGTTGATGCCGGTGCCGAACAGGCCGATTTCCAGCACCGTGCCTTCGACCCCGCCGGCGCTCACGTACTCACCCACCTTGTAGGGCCGCAACACCAGCAGGAAGATGCCCGCGGCGAAGTTGCTGAGCAGGCCGCTCCAGGCCGCGCCTATGGCCACGCCCGCGCCGGCCACCAGGGCGGCGAAGCTGGTGGTCTCTACCCCGAAGTAGCCGAGGATGGCGACGACCAGCACGATATTGAGCGCGACGGTGATAAAGCTCACCAGGTAGCGCTGCACCGTGGGATCTATCTCCTGGCGCGTCATGGCCGCACCGACCAGCCGCGTCACCAGGTGGATGAGCCAGCGCCCAATGATGAAGACGGCGATCGCGCCTATGACCTTCAGGCCGAAGGCCAGCAGTATCGGCTGCGCCTGTTCCGCCCAGCTTCCGAGTTTTGCGGTGTCCACGTGTTCTCCCTGTTCAGTTGTTGGTACCGGGCATCTTAGGGATGCGGCATGCGGGTGTAAACAGGGGCCGTCGCTGCGCGCCCACACGGGCCGCGAGGGTCCCTATGCAAAGCTTTGCTTATTCAGTGGCTGCGCGCGCCATGCGTTCGCTCTTCCAATACACATCGTCGCCGCCGTTCATGCGGTTGAGCACGCGCGACAGCACAAAGAGCAGGTCGCTCAGGCGGTTGAGGTACTGGCGCGGCGCATCCTTGAGAGGCTCGGCCGCGCCCAGCGCCACCACGGCGCGTTCGGCGCGGCGCGCCACGGTGCGGCACACATGGGCCAGCGCGGCGGCGCGCGAGCCGGCCGGCAGGATGAACTCGGCCAGGCGCGGCAGCTTCGCGTTGTGTTCGGCCAGCGCCTCGTCGAGCAGCGCCACGGCCTCGGGCTTGAGCAGCTCAAAGCCCGGGATGGACAGCTCGCCGCCCAGGTTGAAGAGCTGGTGCTGCACCTCCACCAGCAGTTCGCGCACACCGGGCGGCAGTTCTTCGCATAGCAGCACGCCGATCTGCGAGTTCAGCTCGTCGACGTCGCCCATGGCATGGACGCGCAGGCTGTCCTTGGATACGCGCGTGTTGTCGCCCAGGCCGGTGGTGCCGTTGTCGCCGGTGCGGGTTGCGATCTGTGAAAGTCTGTTGGCCATGGTGCGAAGGCGCGGTGAAGCGCGATGAGGAAAAGTCAATGAAGCAAAGGGACTAATAAGAGACCCAGGCGGCAAGCGTTACGCGAGGCAAAAAAATGTGTCGTCCTAGGACATCATGTCAGTGAGGCAACACCCTGAAAAACTGCTGGCCGCGAGGCGCCGGCTGGGTTGCAATGGCGGCTTGTTCACTCTTTGAAAGACTCCTCGCATGACCCTACACACGACGGCAACATCCCCCGTAAAACATTCAAAACATTCTATTCCCGGCTTTGAGTTGCGCAGCGTGCTGCTGGTGGCCGCATTGGCCGCGGGCGCCGCCGGCGCCGCGCGGGCCCAATCCGCCCCGCCGTCGCCGGCCAGCCCCGGCAGCCCGCCGTCCCAGATGGCGCCCTCCGCCACCCCGGGCGCCGTGCCGCAAAACCGTACCACTTCCAAGGACGTTGAGGCGGCTTTCAACCGCGCCGACGCCAACAAGGACGGCAAGCTGGACCGCCAGGAGGCCGAACACCTGCCGGCCGTGGCACAGCGTTTTGAGCAGATCGACACCAACCACGACTCCTTTATCTCGCTGGCCGAACTCACCAAGGCCGCCACCGGCTCTTGATCCCTCGCGGGGTGACCATCGCCCCGCCTTCATGCCTCACTCCCGCGGCCACGGCCGCGGGTCTCCGCTTCGTTGGTGCAGATTGGCGCAAAGGACGCACACGTCGTAAACTGTGCCACCGACCCGGAGACAACAATGAACGCCCCCCTCCCCCAACACCTGCTTCCCGAAATCCACCAGCGCGAGACGCCGGCGGCGCTGATAGACGCGCTCAAGGCCCGCTTTGCCGAGCGCTGCTCAACCGCCCTGGTGGTGCGCGAGCAGCACGGCCGTGATGAATCCTCTTTCGCCGCGCCGCCGCCTTCGGCCGTGGTGTTTGCCGAAAGCACGCAGGACGTGGCCGATGCGGTCAAGCTGGCCGGCCAATACAACGTGCCGGTGATTCCCTTTGGCGTGGGCACCTCGCTGGAAGGCCATTTGCTGGCCGTGCAGGGCGGCATCAGCATCGATGTGAGCCGCATGAACAAGGTCTTGTCCATCAACGCCGAAGACCTGACCGTCACCGTGCAGCCGGGCGTGACGCGCAAGCAGCTCAATGAAGAAGTCAAAAGCACCGGCCTCTTCTTTCCGATAGACCCGGGCGCCGATGCGACCCTGGGCGGCATGAGCGCCACGCGCGCCAGCGGCACGAATGCCGTGCGCTACGGCACCATGCGCGAGAACGTGCTGGCACTGGAAGTCGTCACCGCCGACGGCAGCGTCATACGCACCGGCACACGCGCCAAAAAATCATCGGCCGGCTACGACCTGACCCGCCTCATGGTGGGCAGCGAAGGCACGCTGGGCGTGATCACCGAAGTCACCGTGAGGCTCTACCCGCTGCCCGAGGCCATCTCGGCCGCGGTGTGTTCCTTCCCGAGCATAGAGGCCGCCGTGCGCACCACCATCGAGGTGATACAGCTGGGCGTGCCGATCGCGCGCGTGGAGCTGATAGACCACAACACCGTGCGCATGGTGAACACGCACTCCAAGCTCACGCTGCGCGAGGAGCCCATGCTGCTGATGGAGTTCCACGGCACGCCCAGCAGCGTGAAGGAACAAGCCGAGCTGGTGCAGGAACTCGCCAGCGGCCATGGCGGCAATGCCTTTGAATGGGCCAGCACGCCGGAAGAGCGCACGCGCCTGTGGACGGCGCGGCACAACGCCTATTTCGCGGCCATCCAGTCCAGGCCCGGCTGCCGCGCGATCTCCACCGACACCTGCGTGCCGATCTCGCGCCTGGCCGACTGCCTGCTCGAGTCGGTGGCCGAAGTCGACGCCAGCGGCATCCCCTACTTCCTGGTCGGCCACGTCGGCGACGGCAACTTCCACTTCGGCTACCTGATTGACCCGACCATCCCCAAGGAGCGCGAAGTGGCCGAGGCGCTGAACCACAAGCTGGTGGCACGCGCGCTGGCGCTGGAAGGTACCTGCACCGGCGAGCACGGCGTGGGCCTGCACAAGATGGACTTCCTGGTGACGGAGACCGGCGACGGCGCGGTCGACATGATGCGCACCATCAAGCGCGCGCTGGACCCGAAAAACATCATGAACCCGGGCAAGATTTTTTCGCTGTCCTGAAGCCGCATCGCCTCAGCCCCCGGCCTGAACCTGAAGGCCGGGATCGCCGAGCGTGAAGAAAAACGTGGCGCCTCGGCCGGGCTCCGAGTGCGCCCACACCCTCCCTCTGTGCCGCGCCACGACGGCGTGGACAATCGCCAGGCCCGTGCCCAGGCCGGGGAATTCGTCCGCCGCGTGCAGCCGCTGGAAGGGCATGAACAGCTTGTCGGCATAGGCCATGTCAAAGCCTACGCCGTTGTCCCGGATCCACCACATCGGCGCGCCGGATTCATCCTGGCCGCAGCCGACCTCTATCTCCGAAACGTCGCGGGTGGCGCTGAACTTCCAGGCATTGCCGACCACATGCCAGACCACCACCGCCAGCAGGCTGCGGTCGGCGTGCGCGGCCCGCGTGGGCCCGGCAAAAAGCCTCACCCGCCGGCCCGGCTCCTGCTCGCGCAGCTGCTCGACCATGGCCTTCACCAGCCCGCTGACATCCACCGTCTGTATCCACAGGCTTCTGCTGGAGACGCGTTCCAGCTCCAGCAAGGCATCGGCGCAGGCGTCCACCTGCCGGGTGGCGCGCAGGATGCGCTGCATGAGCTTGCGGCCTTGCGCGTCCTTGGTTTCAAGCAGCCGGCGGTCCAGCAGTTCACCGAAGCTGCCCAGGGAAATCAGGGGCTGCCTGAGGTCATGGGCCAGCAGGCTCATGAAGGTGTTCAGTCGCTCGTTGGTCGCGTTGAGTTCGGCGGCGCGCTCGTGCACGCGCTGCTCCAGGTGTTTGTTGAGTGCGAAGATCTCCGCGCGCGCCAGAATGTTGCGGCTCATCTCGCGCCTGACCGATGCCATCAGCACGACAAACACCGCCACCGCCAGGCCTATGGTGACGATGAGCGACACCAGCATGGTGGTACGGCCCTTTTCCAGGGGGCCGGCCTGCTCGCGCCGCAGTGACTGCTGCGCGGTTTCAAGCTCCCGCTCCAGCCGCGAGAGCTGCGAGAACAGCACCACGCTGGCGAAGGAGTCGCCCGCATCGCCGTAGCCGGCCGGCAGCGGCGCGCCCGGTGATGCGGACAGCGCGTCGGCCGTCACGCGCTGCGCGCGCGCCAGCGAGGCTTTGAGCGCCGCGACACGCTGCTGCTGGCCGGCCGCCATGTGGTCCGCATGCCCGGTGAAGGCCACCACCGAGCGATAGGTGTAGCTCGCCGATGCCACCAGAACCACCAGCGTGCCGGCCATGGCGAGCACCACCTTGATCTCCAGCGGGGAGAGTTCGGTTTCGATGCTGCTGAGCGAGGTGTCGCGCGCATGCGCGGCGGCCACGGCCAGCCCCAGGGCGGTGAAGGCCAGCGCGGTGTTGACCGCCACGGGCGGCAGCCAGACGTCGGTGACCAGCTCGCTGGCATGCCAAAGGTAGCCCAGCAGGCTGACCGCGCCTATGCTGGCAACCTGGCCGCCGCACACATAAGCCAGCCAGCCCGCGTGGCGGCAGCGCACAAAGCCCAGCCCCATACCCAGCATGAAAAACGTCCAGGCGCTGAAGGGCGACATGCGGCCGGGGGTCAGGTTGTAGGCATTGGCCCCATCGCGAAACAGCAGTTCATCGATGCGCAGGTCCGCCGCGAAGAGGTATTCAAACAGCGTGGCCGCGCCGATGGCGCTGACGGCGGCGGCCAGGGCATAGCCCCAGTAGCGCATTCTTTTTTCATGGCGGCGCAAACCCACGAGCAGGGCCGCGGCGGACAGGCACAGGCCGATGGCCGTGTTGGGTTTCATCTGGACGGCGCCCGGTATCAGGCTTTTCAGGATGTCCAGCTGCAGCACCCAGCCCAGCAGAGCCACGACACCCATGGCCATGGCCAGGCCCGCGGCAACCAGAACGGTATGCCTTCTGATGTGGCTCAGATTAAAGGTGCGCATGGCGAACCCCATTGCTTCTTCGCCGGCGCGGCCAACTCCGGAGGGACGCCCGAAGACCTGGCCGCGCCCTTGAGTCCAAAGATTAGCACTTTATTACTCAAAAAAGTAGAGCAATTAACACTATTTGGGTAAGCCCTTGGCGCCGAAGCGGAAAAGAAAAAGCCCCCTCTGGAGGGGGCTGCGGTACAGCGTGAAAGAGCCTTGCCCGGACTGGCCGGGCTATTTGTTGCCGCGCAACCGCTCGATGAGCCCGTTGAGTTCGTCCATGGAGGCGAACTGTATGGCCACCTCGCCCATGTCCTCGCGCCTGCCGTTGCGCTTGACCTGTTTCTTGACACGCACTTCCACGTCGGCCATTAGCAGGTCAGCCAGTTCTTCTTCCACGCGGCGGGTGTCCCGCGATTTTTCTTTCGCGGCTTTTTGCGGCTTGAGCGAAAACTCGGCGCTGAGTTTCTTGACCAGGCTTTCGGCCTCGCGCACCGACATCTTCTTGGCCGAGATCTGGTTGGCCGCGGTGATCTGCGCGGCGCGGTCCAGGCCCAGCAGCGCACGCGCGTGGCCCATGTCCAGGTCGCCGGCCATCAGCATGGTCTGCACCGGGTCGGCCAGGTTGAGCAAACGCAGCAGGTTGGAGGCGGCGCTGCGCGAGCGGCCCACGGCCTGCGCGGCAAGTTCATGCGTGAGGCCGAATTCCTTGACCAGGCGCTGCAGGCCGTGCGCTTCTTCCAGCGGGTTGAGGTCTTCGCGCTGGATGTTTTCGATCAGCGACATGGCGGCTGCCGACTCGTCGGGCACGTCGCGCACCAGCACCGGCACGCTGTCCAGGCCGGCCAGTCTGGCCGCGCGGAAGCGCCGCTCGCCAGCGATGATTTCATACTTGCCGTCGTTGGCGCCGGACGTCAGGCGCCGCACCAGGATGGGCTGCATGATGCCTTGCACCTTGATGGATTCGGCAAGCTCGTAGAGCGCGCCCTCGTCCATGCGGGTGCGCGGCTGGTACTGGCCGGCGACCATGTCTTCCAGCCGCAGCGAGGCCGGCAGGCCCGGGCTGTTGGCGCTGATGCTGGCGTTCTCGGCGTCGCTGGCGCTCTCGCTGACCTTGGGGCCCAGCAATGCTTCCAGCCCGCGGCCCAGGCCTTTGGGTTTTTTCGTGACCATGTTTCTATTCCTTCAATCCGTCAATGTTGATGTAGGGAGCCCTGTTCAAGGGGGCGTGAGGCTGCCGCCCAGGGACTGCAGCACGCCGCGCCACAGGGCGTCGCGCTCTTCGTAAGGTTGCGCATCCTGCTTGCCGCTGGCCTGCTCCCAGGCCGATGTCATCACCAGCACAATGCCGGTGGAGGGCTGCACATAGACCGTCTGGCCGTGGATGCCCTGCATGGCAAATGTGCGCGCCCGCATCGGCATGAGCCAGAACTGGTAGCCGTAGCCAAAGTAGGGCGTGGCCGTGCGCGGCTTGAATGCCGGCGGCTGGCGTGTTGCGTCGGTGGCGTCCAGCAAATAGTCCTGCGGCAGGACCTGCAGCGCACCGGGCTTGCCGGTGGTTTTGTCGATGGCGCGGCCGTCATTGGCCAGCAACTGGCCCAGCCGCGCCCAGTCGCGCAGGCTGGCGTTGAAGGCGCCATGGGCTTGCTCCTGCCCGTCGACGGAGACACGCCAGAAGGCATCGTGCTCGGCGCCCATTGGCTTCCACAGCCAGTCGGTGGTGAGCTCAGCCATGGTCTTGCCGGTGGCGGCCGTGAGCACACGGCCCAGCACGTCGGTCTCGGCGCTGGCATAGACAAACTTTTCGCCGGCCGGTGAGTGGCGATCGGTGATGCTGCGCAACACGTCGATGGGCTTGCCCGCGCCAGGCGCGCCGGCGCCAGCGCGCGAGAGGCGCGCGATGTCGTCCTTGCCGTCGTAGCGCTCGGTGAAAGTGAGACCCGAGCTCATACGCAACAGCTGGCGAATCGTGGTGGCACCGTAGGGGCTGCCGGCAATCTCCTTGACGTACTTCTCGGCTGCATCGTCCAGCGAGGCAATCTGGCCCAGCGAGAGCGCCTTGCCGACCAGCAGCGAGGTCACGCTTTTGGCCATGGAGAAAGACAGAAAGCGCGCGTCGTCCTTGCGGCCGTAGCGGTAGTGCTCGGCGACGATCTCGCCGTTTTTCAGCACCAGCAGGCTGGTGGTGCGCTGGCGGTCCAGGTAGTCGGCCAGCGTGTAGTGGGTGTTCTTGTAGCGGTAGCTGATGGACGTGGGGCTGGCCGCGCGCGGCAAGGGGCTGGCCTCGGCCGGGCGCGCCACCGTGCGGACCTGCACACCGGCCACCTTGTCCATGGCCGACCAGGAGCCGATACGGTAAGGATTGCTGTACCAGGTGCTGGCATTGCCCAGCGGGTAGCCCTGCGATTTGCCAAGCAACTCTTCATCGGGTTCGGCATGCAGCGCGGGGCAGGCAAGCGAAGCGGCCAGGGCGGCCACGGCCAGTACGGTGGACGCCAGGTGAGAACGCGAGCGGGCGAAAGCGCGGGGCAAGTGCATGGGCTCTCTTGTTATGAATGGCTGTGCGACAGAGAAGCGGGCAATGCTTGAAGGCGCTGCAATTTCTCAAAGGCCTCGGGCCAGTCGCCCAGGCCGCTGTCGGCATTGAGGTGGCCGCGCGGCCCGGCTTCAACAAGCTCGGCGCCCCAGGCCGCAGCGAACCGGCGGGCGCGTTCGGGCGCGCAGAAGGGGTCGTCGCTGCTGCAGAACACCACGGCGGGAAAGGGCAGCTTGCGCATCGGCACGGGCGCCCAGCCCGGCAGCATCTGGCACACGTCCTCGCGCTCCACGTCGGGCGGCGCGACCAGCAGCGCGGCCTTGACACGATGGGTGTTGCGCGAGTGCGAGGCCCAGGCGGCGGTGAGCATGCAGCCCAGGCTGTGCGCGACCAGCACGGCCGGTTCGTCGCGGGAAAGCAGGACCTCTTCAAGCCGCGCGCTCCAGTCTCCGCGCAGCGGCCGCATCCAGTCGTGCTGCTCGACCCGCGTATAGCCGTGCGCCTTCTCCCAGCGGCTTTGCCAGTGGTCGGGGCCGCTGTTTTGCCAGCCGGGGAGTATCAGGACATTGCGGGGGTTCATCGCTTGGCGGATCAGTTTGCTATAAATTCAGTAGCAACAGAGGTCCTTTTTACAGGGCTCTGGCGCACCCGGCTTACATCGCCTTGATGCGGTCGACCATCTCTTCGGCGAAGGTGATGAAGGCCTGTGCGCCCCTGGAGGACGGGTCGAACACCACGCCCGGCAGGCCGTAGCTGGGTGCTTCGGCCAGGCGCACATTGCGCGGGATCACGGTGTTGAAAACCTTGTCGGCGAAGTGCTCCTTGAGCTGGTCGCTGACCTGCTGCTGCAGGGTGATGCGCGGGTCGAACATCACGCGCAAAAGGCCGATGATCTGCAAATCCTTGTTGAGGTTGGCGTGCACCTGCTTGATGGTGTTGACCAGGTCGGTCAGGCCTTCGAGCGCGAAGTACTCGCACTGCATGGGCACGATCACGCCGTGCGCGCAGCACAGGCCGTTGAGCGTCAGCATGCTGAGGGACGGCGGGCAGTCGATGAGCACGAAGTCGTACTGGCTGTCGACTTCGGCTAGCGCGAGCTTGAGACGCTTTTCGCGGCGCTCGACATCGACCAGTTCGACTTCGGCACCGGCCAGTTCGCGGTTCGCGCCCAGCACGTCGTAGCCGCATTTGTCGCTGCGCACCCGCGCCTCGGTCACCGAGGAGGATTCGAGCAGCACGTCGTACACCGTCATCTCGAGCTGGCGTTTGTCCACGCCCGAACCCATGGTGGCATTGCCCTGCGGGTCCAGGTCGATCATCAACACCCGCTGGCCGACTTTTGCCAGCCCCGCCGCCAGATTCACCGTGGTGGTGGTCTTGCCCACCCCGCCCTTTTGGTTGGCAACGCAGAATATTTTGGCCATGTGTGTTTTTAGTTTTTGTTCGGAAGAGGACGCGAAATGCGATGGCGGCTTATTTGGAAACCGCGAGCTTGAGGCCGAAGCCGATCAGGAAAATACCGGCCAGCTTGTTCAGGACCGCGGTGATTTTCGGGTTGGCGCGTATGCGCTCGGCCAGGTGGTAGGTGATCATCACCGAGCACAGGCCGTAGAGAAAGGTCAGCCCGGCAATCGTGGCCGCCATCACCGCAAAAGTCTTCAGGCCCTGGTGCTGGGCCGGGTCCACGAACAGCGGGAAGAAGGCCATGTAAAACACGATGGCCTTGGGGTTCAGCAAGGTGATCAACAGGGCCTGTCGGAAGTAGTGCCGGGGCTTGATGTTCAGCAGGGGTGCATCGCCGGGCTTGGCCACCAGCATCTTGATGCCCAGCCAGGCCAGGTAAAGCGCCCCGGCCCACTGGACGATGTGGAAAGCCGTCGGGTAAGCCGCCATGATGGCCGACACGCCGGCCACGGCCGCCCAGAGCAGAACCTGGTCGCCGGCGATCACGCCAAGGGTCGCGCCCAGGCCGCCGGCAATGCCGCCCTTGCTGGTCGAAGTGATCAGCGCGAGGTTGCCCGGGCCGGGAATCAGCAAAAACACAATGATGGCGACGACAAAAGCACCGTAGTCGGCGATGCCGACGAATGAGCCCAACATGGAGGTTCTCCAGAAGATAGAGAGATGAGAGGAACCGAGTTTACGACAGGGGGTGCCGCCCAAATGCCAAAGCGGGCCGAATCGGTGTCCGGCAGAGTTTCTTTTTGTGCCCGAACAACGAGCCGGGCGGCGTGGCCCTCCCCCAGCCAGCCCTCAACCGGGTTCAGGGCGCGGTCTTTTTCCGCATCCAGACGATGCAGCGCTCGGCATCCAGCCTAGGCACCTGCAGCTGTTCCACGTGAAACACCTCGGTACCGGCCGGCAAGGCCGCGATTTCGTCGGCCGGGTGTTTGCCTTTGAGTGCCATCCAGGCACCTTGGGGCGCCAGGGCATCGACAGACCAGTTACTGAAATCAGCCAGCGAGGCGAACGCCCGGGAGCAGATCACCTCAAACGGCGTGGCAATGGTTTCGACCCGGGCGTGCAATCCCGAAAGATTGGGCAGCTTGAGCGCCAGCGCCGCCTGCTTGATAAAGGCGGCTTTTTTGGCAACCGTGTCCACGCAGGTAACGGCCACTTCCGGGCAGCAGATGGCGATGACCACGCCCGGCAAGCCGGCGCCGGATCCCACGTCAAGCAGACGGGCGCCCTGCCCCAGCCCGGCTTTTTGCAGGTGACGCCGCAGCGGAAGCACCGCAGCCAGGCTGTCCAGCAGGTGGTGGGTCAGCATTTCCGCCGGGTCCCGCACCGCCGTCAGGTTGTAGACCTTGGTCCATTTACCAATCAGGTCCTGGTAATCCAGCAGCTGGCCGACCTGGGCATCGCCCAAATCCAGTTGCAGCGCCTTCAGGCCGGCGCGCAAATCCTGTTCACCGGCCCGCATCAGGCTTTGGCTTTTTCGTTGACGGCCTCAGCGGCCTGGAGCGGAACCGTGTTTTTCCACAGGTTCTTTTTCAGGTGCACCAGCAGCAGGGACACGGTGGCCGGCGTGATGCCCGAGATGCGCGAGGCCATTCCCAGGGTTTCCGGCCTGTGCTTGGCCAGGGTCTGGCGCGCCTCAAAACTCAGGGCCGAAACCTGCAGGTAGTCCAGGTCGGCCGGCAGCTTGAGGTTTTCATAGTGGGCAGCACGCTCGACTTCGGTCTTTTGCAGGTCGATGTAGCCGGCGTACTTGGCGGTGATTTCGATCTGCTCGATCACGCTTTTGGCCAGGTCGTCGCTGGCCGCGGCTTCGGCCGCCAGTTCGGGGTTCGCGTACCTGCCCTCCTCCAGCGACATCAGCCCGGCGTAGTTCACATCGGGGCGGCGCAGCAGGTCCAGCAGGTTGTATTCGCGCTCAATCGACTTGCCCAGCACGCGCTCGGCTTCGGCCGCCGGCAGGTTGTTGGGGTTGACCCAGATCGCCCGGAGTCGGGCTGTTTCACGTGAAACCGTGTCGCGCTTGCGGTTGAAAGCGTCCCAACGGGCGTCGTCGACCAAGCCCAGCTCCCGGCCTTTTTCGGTCAGGCGCATGTCGGCGTTATCCTCGCGCAGCATCAGGCGGAACTCTGCCCGGCTGGTGAACATGCGGTAGGGCTCGGTCACGCCCTTGGTAATCAGGTCGTCGACCAGCACACCGAGGTAGGCTTCGTCGCGCTTGGGCAGCCAGGCCTCTTTACCTTGGCATTGCAGCGCGGCGTTGATGCCGGCGAACAGGCCCTGGGCCGCCGCCTCTTCATAACCGGTCGTGCCATTGATCTGGCCGGCGAAGAACAGGCCGCCAATCGCCCGGGTTTCAAAGCTCGACTTGAGCGCCCGCGGGTCGAAATAGTCGTACTCGATGGCATAGCCGGGCCGCAGGATATGGGCGTTTTCCATGCCGGCCATGGAGCGCACCAGGTCGTACTGGATGTCGAAAGGCAGGCTGGTCGAGATGCCGTTGGGGTAGATCTCGTGGGTGGTCAGGCCCTCGGGCTCCAGGAAAATCTGGTGACTGTCCTTGTCGGCGAAGCGGTTGATCTTGTCTTCCACGCTGGGGCAGTAGCGCGGGCCGACACCGTCTATCTTGCCGGTGAACATGGGGCTGCGGTCAAACCCGGAGCGGATGATCTCGTGGGTGCGCTCGTTGGTATGGGTGATCCAGCACGGCACCTGGCGCGGGTGGGCGATGCCGCCCCCCATAAAACTGAACACCGGCACCGGCCCTTCAATACCGCCGGGCATGCCGTCGCCGGGCTGCTCAATGCATTTGCTGAAGTCAATCGTGCGGCCGTCTATGCGCGGCGGCGTGCCGGTCTTGAGCCGGCCCTGCGGCAGCTTGAGTTCCTTGAGCCGGCTGGACAGCGACACCGCCGGTGGGTCGCCCGCGCGGCCCGCCGAGTAATTATTGAGGCCCACATGGATCTTGCCGTCCAGGAAAGTCCCAGCCGTCAGCACCACGGTGCGCGAGCGGAACTTGATGCCGACCTGGGTAACGGCGCCGACCACGCGGTCGCCCTCCACCATCAGGTCGTCGACGGCCTGCTGGAACAGCCAGAGATTGGGCTGGTTTTCCAGCCTGCGGCGAATCGCCGCCTTGTACAGAATGCGGTCGGCCTGGGCCCGGGTCGCGCGCACGGCCGGGCCCTTGGAGCTGTTCAGGATGCGGAACTGGATGCCGCCTTCGTCGGTGGCCAGCGCCATGGCGCCGCCCAACGCATCCACCTCCTTGACCAGGTGGCCTTTGCCAATGCCGCCTATCGAGGGGTTGCAGCTCATCTGGCCCAGGGTCTCGATGTTGTGCGAGAGCAGCAAGGTCTTGCAGCCCATGCGGGCCGAAGCCAGGGCGGCCTCGGTGCCGGCATGGCCGCCGCCAACCACGATCACGTCAAATTCTTGGGGGTAAAACATGGTCAGGCTTCTATCAGTTCGGTTTTCAAACCCACAGCCTGGGCAGCGGCAGCCTGGCGCTTGTCGGCCGTCACAAACAAATCCACGCGGGCTGCCTGGGCCGTGCCAATGTGCAACGCGTCCATGCCGCGCAGCGCGGCCAGGCGCATCGCAGCAATTGCATAACGTTCAGCCTGCCCCGTCAATGGCATCACCGTCAACTCATCAAAGTCCGCGTGAATGACTGCCAGCACACGGCTGTATTCATCTTCCGTAAAAGAGCCTTCGCGCCATTGGCGTGTCAATGCGGAAGCCACCTCCGTCTTGCAATGCACGGCAGCAGTGACACCGCTAGCCAATGCCTGCAATGCCAGGACCCGGTCAACACCCGCCTCACCGCTGTAGCGCTTGAACAGCGCCGAAGCATCAAACAACACATTCATTACCAACCCCCTTCGCGCTCTTCGATGATCATTTGCGCACCCGATTTGGCTGGCGGCTTCAGGTAACGCAGCGGTTCAATAGGTCGCTTCCAGCTCGGGACTTTGGCCGTGTCTTCTGTAGCTTTCAGGGGCACCAATTCGGCCACCGGCTTGCCGTGCCGGAGTATGCGGACGGTTTCGCCCTGCTCGACCAGGTCAATCATGGCCGATGCATGGGCACGGAATTCACTGAGAGGAATGGTATGCATTTTGTACAAAATTCAATGTTTTGTACATTTTAGCGGGTTTGTGCTTGCAAGGCGCTCCGCACGCAGTTTTTCACCCTGTGGCCTGTGGTGAAATCGGACGATGAACGCCCCCCAAAAACTCCTGATCTTCGCCGGCAGCACCCGCCAGAACTCCTACAACCGCAAGCTGGCCCATGTCGCGGCGGCCCTGGCGCGTGCCCGCGGCGCCGAAGTCACCCATATCGAGCTGGCTGACTTCGACATCCCCATGTACAACGCCGACCTCGAGGCCCAGGGCACGCCGCCCGACGTCATGAAACTCAAGCAGATCATGTACGAGCACCCGGCCTGGATCATCTGCTCGCCCGAATACAACGGCAGCTACACCGCGCTGCTCAAAAACACCGTCGACTGGGTGTCCAGCCCCGTCAAGAGCGACCCGGCCTGGCACGACGGCTTCAAATCCTTTACCGGCAAGGTGGTGGGCGTGCTCAGCGCCTCGCCCGGCGCGCTGGGCGGCCTGCGTTCGCAAAGCCACCTGGTGCCGCTGCTGCTCAACGCACAATGCTGGGTCGCGCCCAAGGCCTTTGCCCTGGGCCGCGCCGGCGACGCCTTTGATGCCGAAGGCCAACTGGTCCACGAAGCCAGCCTGCAGAACGTGCAGGCCGTGGTCGACCAGGTGCTGTTCGCCTCGCAACGCCTCGCAGCATGATCGCGCACCCCGGCCGCTGGTGGTGCAGCCTGGCGACCTGGTGCCTTGTCTCAAGCACTTATGCCATGGACATGGAGATCAGGGAGCCTTTTATCTTTCTGTCGGGCAAGGTGACCGGCAATGAGCAACGGATCTTGCAGGCCGCGGTAGAGGAACACCCTGGCATCACGACGGTGGTACTCAAAAACTCTTCCGGCGGGGATGCCCGGGCGGGGTATGCCACCGGCGAATACATTCGTGAAAAAGGCCTGGCGACTTTGTTATCGGGCTATTGCCGCTCTTCCTGTTCACGCATGTTTCTTGGCGGCAAAACACGCGCCTACTCCGACGACCAGCCTCTCGACAAAACCGCCGTAGCCTTCCATGGCAACTACGCACAGGACGGCAGCTTGCAACAGGCGCGCATGCCGGCCTTGAAAGCCTGGATCATCAAATACAGCGACGGCAAAGCCAACCCCGAACTGGTTGAGCAGTGGGTCAATCTGCCCAACCGGAACGGCTTTGCGTATTTCTATCACCCGCAGGTACCCGGCATAGGCCCGGAAGGCGTGATGCTGTGCCAGGGAAGCGAAGACGCGAAACTGCGCAAGGAACTGTGCGCAAAACCTCAACAGGGTGATGCGCTGGCCAACGGGATCGTGACCACACTGGAAATCGCAAAAATACCCCGGTGACTATCGCGTTAATTTGCAGCTGGCAGCTCTATATATATAGAGCAGATGGGTCATGGGGCGTCTCCTTGCCGGGGGGCTCGTCACGCCGCGCCGTCCAGCAGGCGCAGGCCCACCATGCCGGCCACGACAAACGCCACACACAGCAAGCGCAGCGGCGTGGCGCTTTCGCCCATCCAGAGGATGCCGATCACGGTCACGCCGACCGAGCCTATGCCGGTCCAGATCGCGTAAGCCGTGCCCACGGGCAAGGTCTTGACGGCATGCGTCAAAAAGAAAATGCTGGCGCCCGCCGCGGCCACGCCCAGCACGCTGGGCAAGAGCCGGGTCCAGCCCTGGGAAGATTTGAGGAGCAAAGCCATCGCGATTTCGACAATGCTTGCGGCAAGTAGGTAGAGCCAGGCCATTGGGAGTCTTTCTTGGGGAGCAGGGTTAAAGGGTTAAAGATGGAAGAGCCGCCAGCTTAGGTTTACGATTACCCATAGGCAAGTACGCACCTTTTGGTAACCATGACAATTCCCGACGCGCCCGACACCGATACCTCCACTGTGTTTAGCCAGGCCTGCCCTTCGCGCCAGGCGCTGGAGTTGGTCGCCAGCAAATGGGCGCTGCTGGTCATCCCGGCGCTGGCCGGGGGCCCGGTGCGCAACAACGAGCTGATGCGCAAGATAGAAGGCATCTCGCAAAAAATGCTGACGCAGACCCTCAAAGAGCTGGTGCGCAACGGCCTGGTGCTGCGCTTTGACCGCCAGACCGTGCCGCCCCATGTGGAATACCAGCTCAGTGCGCTGGGCGAATCCCTCAGCGAGACGCTGATCCCGCTGGACAGCTGGGCCGAGCGCAACCACCACAACCTCAAGGCCGCGCGCGAACGTTTCGACGCATCTTTCCGCTAGACACGCGGCCAAGCAGGGTTAGCCTCATTAGCGGAATCACGTAGCGCCGTGCCGCCGCTACGGTCCTATATTGGGCCCACGACAACGACCGGGAGACAGACACATGAAACACAGCCACACGCGCCGCGGCGCATTGCAGTTCGGCCTCAAAGCCGGCGGCGCCATTGCCGCGGCTTCGGCCTTTCCGGGACTGCTCAGCTCAGCCCATGCGCAAGCCGGCTGGCCCAGCAAACCGATACGCCTGCTCGTGCCCTTCGCGCCCGGCGGCAGCTCTGAAATCGTCGCGCGCTCGGCTGCCAACGAGCTCAGCAAAAGCCTGGGCCAGACCGTCTTCGTCGAGAACAAGCCCGGCGCCAGCGGCAACATCGCGATGCAGGAATGCGCGGCCTCCACCGACGGCCACACCATCATCCTGGGCCACATAGGCACCATGGCGGTCAATCCCTTCATCTTCGACAAGCTGCCCTTCGACACCAACAAGGACTTCAAGCCCATCTCGCTGCTGGCCAAGGTGCCCAGCCTCTACGTCATCAATTCCAGCGTGCCCGCCAACAACCTCAAGGAATTCATCGCGCTGGCCAAGGCAAAGCCCGGCCAGCTCAATTACGGCTCGGCCGGCAACGGCAGCGCCGGCCACCTGGCCTTTGAATACCTGAAGATGGCCACCGGCATCTTTGTGCTGCACGTGCCCTACCGCGGCACCGGCCCGCAGCTCACCGACTTGCTGGCCGGCCGGCTCGAAGCCGCCAGCGTGGGCGCGCCCGCCATCCTGGCCCACATCAAGTCCGGCAAGCTGCGCTGCATCGCCACCGGCACCAAGGAGCGCCTGCCCCAGCTGCCCGACGTGCCCACGGTCGCCGAAAGCGGCTACCCGGGCTTTGAGATGACGCAGTGGTACGGCCTCAACGCGCCCTCCAACATGCCGCAGGCCAACATAGACCGCATCGCCGAAGCCTGCAACAAGGCCATGCGCAACCCGCAGGCCACCGAACGCCTGCGCGGCGACACGGCCCAGCCCGTGGGCGACACGCCGGCGCAGTACGGCGCCTTTATCAAGACCGAACAGGCGCGCTGGAAACTGGTCGCTGACCGGGCGAAAATCAAGCCCGACTAACCCCCTCCCAAGCCCAAACAGAAGCGAGCACCATGAATTGCCGCCCCGGCTGCGGCGCCTGCTGCATCGCGCCCTCCATCAGCTCCGCCATCCCCGGCATGCCGCAAGGCAAACCGGCCGGCGTGCGCTGCGTGCAGCTTGATGACACCAATGCCTGCCGCATTTTTGGCCAGCCCGAGCGGCCGGCCGTGTGCGGGCAGCTGATGCCTTCGGCCGAGATGTGCGGCGCCAACGCCGCGGCGGCGCTGGCCTGGCTGACGCGGCTGGAGCGGGCTACCGCGCCGCCCACCATCCGTTGAAGAGCGGGCCAATCAAAGTGTGCTGTTGTGGTGGGCGACCGTAAGACATCGCAAAGATGTGGCCTGCTAAACGCCCCACCATAAAATCCATTCACTCCGCCGACACCATGGTCAAAGCTCAGTTCACAAAAACCATTTTCTGTTTAGCAATCGTTGGCTTGGTGACTCTAGCCAGCTGCGGCGAACCAGCAGAAATCCCGCATGCAGCAACGTTGGATCGGACAGCGCTCATGGCGATCGTATTTCCGAACTGGCAGGAATCCGACGGTCAAGCTGTTCAGCCGATTGAACTGCCCATGAACGGTGGCAGCAAAGAGGCCCCAGCCGAAACCAAAACCAATTCGGAAATTCTTCCGCTCTACGTGGTGAAATTGAGTGAGTCTCATGCTGTGATGCTCACACAAGCACTCCCGGTTGACAGCAGCGGAGAGGCGCTTGCCTGTCACGCGTGTCCGGGATATGTCGGCGCCTACTCCTTCACCCGTGACCCCAGCGGCTGGCGACTCACCGCGCGGCAGGACGCCGTTGCGGAAATCGGGGTCAACGGCAGCTTGGGTAAAACCCAAATCGTTCGCGTTGGGGAAAACGGATTCTTGTTCACGGCAGACTGGGGCAGTTGCTGGCAGGGATACTGTGGTCACTGGTTAGCGCTATTGGGTTTGCAGCCTGATCGGGCGATACCGTATGCCCCACACTTAATGCTTTCAGCGGAGAATACGGGTGCTCATGAAGAGTGCGGGTCCAGCCCAGTTCCTGCCGTTATCAGCGACCCTGCCCACCAGTGTTTCGACGTAAAGGGCATTTGGAAAATCCAGGGCGACCGGCTTGTCACGAACTTTCTGGGGCACCGCACTGACTTGGACCCTGAGGGTAAGCGCCTTCCAAAAAAGACCGTCAAACAGCAAGCGGTTTACCGCATTGAAAAAGAAAGACTTGTCCTTGAGAGCGGTGAAAACCCCGTACCCAGCGATTGGTAGCAGGGCTTGAATATTTGGAGAAAACCGCGCTGTTTTTGAACACGAACGCACTTCAGCCCGGCGTATCGCTGATCGACTTCAAGCGCGCTGCCGAGTTGATCTCGATGCGCCGGTAACGCAGATCCACCGCGCCCAGCGCCACCAGGGCCTTGAGCTCTTTGGACAAGGTCTGGCGCGAGATGCCCAGCATCATGGCCAGCGCCTCTTGCGACACCGGCACCACCGGCCGCGCCTTGGGCGCCAGGGTGGCATCACCGCGCGACAGCAGAAGCAGGCGGCGCGCCACGCGGGCGCGGGTTGAGCGCAGCGCCGCGTCTTCCACCATGCCGTAAAGCGAGCGCACGCGCGCAGCCAGCAGCGCCGCAATCGCCCGGGCAAACGGCGCGCCCTCCATCAGCGCGGCAAAAGCCGGCTGCGGCACCACCAGCACCTCCACCGCCGACTGCGCCGTGGCGTCATGTGTGCGCGGCTCGCCGTCCATCAGTGAAATTTCGCCTATCCAGTTGCCCGCCTCCAGCACCACCAGGATGGCCTCGCGCCCGTCTTCGCGCAGCGAGGAAATTTTCAGCAGCCCGCCGAGCAGCCCATAAAAACCGCCCGGCGCATCGCCCTGGCGAAACAGCATCTCGCCGGGCCGCAGGCGCAACACCTCGCTGGAGGCCAGCAGCGCCTGCCGGTCCGCCAGCGGTAGCGCGCCAAACCACGGGTTGGTCGACATGCGAGCCATCATGGAAGGCAGCGAAAGTGTCGCGGAAACGATAGGCATGTGGCCAATTGTCAAATTTTTGACAGTTCCCCGTCAAGCACCCACGTATCGTGGGCGTATCGGGCCCCCGAGCCCGCCCTTTTCGTCAAACACCACGGAGACAAACCCCATGCATATCCCCTCCCTCAAGGAAGTCGTCAGTGCCGAAGAATGGCAGTTGCGCTGCGACCTCGCCGCCTGCTACCGCCTGGTCGCGCTCTACGGCTGGAGCGACCTGGTCTTCACCCACATCAGCGCCAAGCTGCCCGAATCGCTGTCGGGCGTCGGCAACCATCACTTCCTGATCAACCCCTACGGCCTGATGTTCGATGAAATCACGGCCTCCAGCCTGGTCAAGGTCGACGGCCAATGCAACAAGGTCATCGACTCACCCTTCCCGGTGAACCCGGCCGGCTTTGTGATCCACAGCGCGGTGCATGAGGCGCGCGCCGATGCCGGCTGCGTGCTGCACACCCACACGCGCGCCGGCGTGGCCGTGAGCGCCCAGCAATGCGGCGTGCTGCCCATCAGCCAGCAGTCGACCTTTGTGCTGGCCTCCCTCGCCTACCACGCGTACGAGGGTGTGGCCTTTCGCGACGAGGAAAAACCGCGCCTGCAGGCCGACCTGGGCCAAGCCAACTTCCTGATGCTGCGCAACCACGGCCTGCTGGTCGTGGGCAAGACGATTGCCGACGCCTTCCTGAGCATGTACACCTTTGAGAACACCTGCCGCATCCAGCTGGATGCCCAGGCCGGCGGCCCGCTGACCGAGGTCAACCCGCTGATCGTCAAGGGCGTGGCCGAGGCCATGCGCGTGCAGACCGGCGGCATGGGCGGGGCTTTTGTCTGGCCCTCGCTGATCCGCAAGCTCGACAAGCTCGATGAAAGCTACAAGTCATGAGCGGCTCCCCCATCGTCGCGCAGCTGCTGGTGGCGGCCCTGGCGCTGGTCATGCTGGGCCTGGGCCTGACGCTCAAGGTTGAGGACTTCACCCGCCTGCTCAAATACCCCAAGGCGGTGCTGGTGGCACTGGTGCTGCAGGTCATCGTGCTGCCCATCGCCTGCTACGCCATCATCGTGCTGCTCAATGTGCCGCCGCTGTTCGCCGTGGGCCTGATGCTGCTGGCGGCCTCGCCCGGCGGCATCTCGGCCAACCTGTTCAGCCATCTGTTCGGCGGCAACGTCGCGATGAACATCTCGCTGACCGCCATCAATACCCTGCTGTCCATCGTCACCATGCCGCTGATCGCCAACTGGGCCATCAACACATTCGCCAAGACCGGCCAGGTGGTGCCGCTGCAGTTCGGCAAGGTGGTGGAGGTCATCGTCATCGTGCTGGTGCCGGTGGCCATAGGCATGTGGCTGCGCACCGTCAGGCCAGGCTGGGCCACGCGCAGCGAGAACCCGACCAAGGTCTTCAGCATCATCGTGCTGGTCGTGGTGGCCGTGGGCGCGGTCGTCAAGGAATGGCAGGCGCTCAGCGGCGGTTTCGCGGCCATAGGCCCGGCCGTACTGGCCTTCAACCTCGTGAGCTTGCTGGCGGGTTATTACGTGTCGCGGGCGACGGGCCTGGACAAGCCGATTTCCACCGCCATCAGCTACGAGATCGGCATCCACAACGCGACCCTGGCCATCTTCATCGCGCTGGCCGTGCTGAACAACTTCCAGCTGGCCCTGCCCGCGGCCATCTACTCCTTCAGCATGTACCTCACGGCCACGCTGTTCGGGCTGCTGGTGCTCAGGCGAAAGAGCGAGCCGATGCCCGTGAAGGCGCCGGCCTAGGCGCTCACCACGGTCAACTGGGGCGGCGCCTGCGCGGCGCCGGGCGGGCGCGGCGGCATGTCGCCCTCCTCAACCGTCAGCTCCTTGCGGGTCATGCGCACGTCGCCGAAGATGGTGGCGAAGGCCACGTCCTTGGCGTCGCGCCCCGTGCCCACGCGCACCAGCCGGTCTATGGGCGCCATGCGCGTTGGGTCGAAGATCACCCAGCGGCCCTCCAGCCAGGCTTCGAACACCGCGTGGAAATCCTGCGGCGGCTCCTCAAAGTGCACATAACCCACGACCAGCCGCGCCGGGATGTTCAGGGCCCGGCAAAAGGTGATGCCCAGGTGGGCGAAATCGCGGCACACGCCCGCGCGCTGCACAAACACCTCCTGCGCCGAGGTCGTGGAGTCGCTAAAGCCGGGCAGGTAGTTGATCGATTCATGGATCCAGCTTTCGATGGCGCGCACCCGCCCTATGCCGGGCGGCAACTGGCCGAACAGCTGCTGCCCCGCGCGGCTCATCACGTCGGACTCGCAATAGCGGCTGGGCATCAGGTAGCGCAGCACGTCGTCGGGCACGCCGGTCACCGGCGTTTCCTCCAGGTGCAGCGGCACGGGCGCGGGATGCAGTTCCACGCGCGTGCGGTAGTTGACCGACAGCAGCCCCTTGGGCGCATCCAGGCGTATGAAGCGGTTGCCGCTGCGCTCGTCGCAGAAGTTGCGCACCTTCATGCTGGGCGTGATGGTCAGGCGCTCCTCCACCACATGGTGGCCTTCATGGAAGGCCGTCTCGATATTGAACAGAAAGTGCGCGGGGCTGCCGACTTCGTATTCCAGCAGGGACTCAATCAGGGCGGTATGCATCGGTCAACCCTGGAGGCCATCAAAGGCGGGTCCGGTGATCGGGACTGCCGCGGCGCGGTTGGGCAAACCAGTTCTGGCAGGTCACAAACACAATGCGCGCGGCGCGTTCCAGCACGTCGGCAGAAGGCTGGGCGCGCCGGCGCGCGCGCAGGCGGTTCACCAGCAGGAACTCGGCAATGCTGGCCTGGAAACTGATCTTGCGTTTTGCGACGGGCGCGGGCGCGCTCGCCGGCGCAAGCGGCCCGGACCACGGATGGAACAGCCGCTGCCGAAAGCGCGACGCCAGCGATGCCGGCGGCGCGGCGGCACTGTCCACTTTGTGTGGCGTCATCTACTTCAGCGCCTTGTTCACCGCGCCCACGCCCAAGGCGGCCAGCAGCAGGAAGATGACCGCCAGGATCAGGAACAGCCCGAACAGGATCTTGGCGATGCCGGCGGCGCCCGCCGCCACGCCGCCGAAGCCGAGGGCGCCGGCAATCAGTGAAATCAGCGCAAAAATAATCGCGTACTTGAGCATCTTGGCCTCCTGTGCAAGGTAGGTCGGCCCGGTTCATGCGCGAATCGGCATGCCAGCCGGGGCCGGGACGGCCGCGGCAAGGCGCCGCAGCGAATCTTCATGCTAAAAGTGCGCCGGCCCAAGCCCCATCAGCAGCACCCGCCAGGCGCTGTAGGACAAGGGCGCGGCGGCGCCGGCTTGCTATATTTTCAGCAGCACGGTATCCCCAAAGCACGGGGGCTGCCGGGCTTACTTGCCGAACAGGCTGCGAAAGCCCTCACCCATGCGGTCGCCCAGGTTGGCGCCGGCACCGGTGCCCACGCCGGGCAGCAGCGCCGTGCCTATGGCCGCGCCCAGCAGGGCCGAGCGCGACAGCGTCACCTCGGGGTTGTCCAGCGTGCCGCCCACCGTCAAGGGCACACCCACGGCGCCGCCTATGGCGCTGCCCAGCTTGCTGTCGCCGGCCACGTTCACGCTCACACGGCCGCTCAGCGCCTTGGCCGGCGAGATGGCGACATTGCCGGTCGCACTCAGCGCGCCCGAACTCGCCACCAGGTTGGTCAGCTGCGCCGACTTGCCCTGGGTGTTGACCTGGCCGGCCAGGGTGTCCAGCGCGGTCTGGCCGCCGCGGCTCAGGCCTATGGTCTTGACCGCCTTGGCCAGGTCCAGCCCGTTGAGCACCGCATTGCGCACGGTGAAGGTGGTCTGGGTCTGTAGCGCCTCCACCAGCGCACCCGTGGTCGCGGCCCGTGCATGCAGCGTGGTCGACGCCTCCAGCCGGCCCGTCAGCGATTTGCTGGGCGCGGTCAGCGCCGACACTTCCACATCCTTGGTCTGCAGCTTGCCCTGCAGCTCCAGCTCTTCCCGCGCGGCCGCCGCGGCCACTTTCTTCAGGCCCAGCTTGCCTTCAACCTTGCCGCCGCCCACGTCCACACGCAAGGCCCATTCGTCGCCCGCGGCGCCGGCCTTGGGTTCCTCGCGCTTCAAATGGGCCTCCAGGCCCTGCAGGTTGCCCTTGATGAGCTTGAGCGAAACGCTGTCGGGCAGGCCGTCGTCGCCCAGCGCGGCTTCGGCATTCACCGTGGTGCGCGCGCCCGCGGCGCTGATCCAGGTCACCTCGTCCAGCACGGTGCGGCGCGGCAGCCAGTCCATGGAGGCCTGCCCTGCCGGCGCGGAAGGCGCGGTGGCCGCCGCCTGCGCCGGGGTTTTCTTCTTTTGCAGCAGGAGCAGCACGGCATCAATGCCCTGCTGCGGCAGCACCGCCTTGCGCACCAGCAGGGTCGCCACCGCCAGCTTCCCCGCCAGCAGCGGCTGCCAGCGCGGCCGCACTTCCAGGCGCTCCAGCGTGAGAGGCGGCTTGCTTTTGACGGAAATGCCGCTCAAGGCCACCGCCGGCAGCGGCCAGACGTCCACGGCGACCCGGTCCAGCGCCACCGGCACGCCCAGCGCGGCCGAGGCCTCGCGCTCCACGCGCTGGCGGAAATCATCGGTGCTGACCCAGCGGTGCAGCGTGAAGGCCACCACGGCCAGCAGCACCATCAAACCCAAGGCCAGGAACACCAGCCATTTGAAAACTTTTGCCATGCGGCTATTGTCACGCGCCCACGCAGCAAAAATCCGCCGATGCGGCTAGCATCGGGTGCTGTGCAACATTCCCGCCACACCCCAAAGGACGAGACACCATGAAGCTTTATTACTCCCCCGGCGCCTGCTCGCTATCCACCCACATCGCGCTGCATGAGTCCGGCCTCAAGTTCGAACACGTGCTGGCGCCCACCAAGACCCACCAGCTCGAAGACGGTACCGACTACTACACCATCAACCCGCTGGGCTATGTGCCCTTGCTCGAGCTCGACGACGGCACGCGCATCGCCGAAGGCCCGGCCATCGTGCAGTACATCGCCGACCAGGTGCCCGCGAAAAAACTCGCGCCGGCCAACGGCACGCTGGAGCGCTACAAGCTGCAGTCCTGGCTGACCTTTATCGGCATGGAGCTGCACCGTGGCTTCACCCCGCTGTTCAATGCCGCCACGCCGGCCGACTACAAAACCATCGTCATCGACAAGCTGATGTCGCGCCTGAAGTGGGTCGACGGCCAGCTCGCCGGCAAGCAATACCTGATGGGCGACGCCTTCAGCGTGGCCGACCCCTACCTTTTTACCGTCTGCAACTGGGCACCTCGCGTCGGGGTGGATATCTCTGGGTTTGCCAACCTGGCCGCTTTCCGCGAGCGGATTGCTGCGCGGCCTTCGGTGCAAGCGGCGATGAAGCACGAAGGCTTGCTGAAATAGCCCACCCTCCGCGGCACCCCCGCTGGTTCTACCCACGGGGCTCCAAATACCACGGATTTAGCAACCCGTGTTGGGCAAGCCAATCGAAACAGGGCCAAACTGGCCCTGTTTTCATTCAGCCTTCAGGACCCAAGCCATGCCCACCTTATTCGACTCCAACAAAGCCGGTGACCTTGTCCTTGCCAATCGCATCGTCATGGCGCCGCTCACGCGCAACCGCTCACCCAATGCCGTGCCGCCGGCCATCGCGCGGACTTACTATGCCCAGCGCGCCAGCGCCGGCCTGCTGATCACCGAGGCCACGGCCATCAGCCACCAGGGCCAGGGCTATGCCGACGTGCCTGGCCTTTACGGCAGCGAGCAGCTCGACAGCTGGAAAAAAGTCACCCGCGCCGTGCATGACAAAGGCGGCAAGATCGTCGTGCAGCTGTGGCATGTGGGCCGCGTCTCGCACACCAAGCTGCAACCCAATGGCGGCAAGCCGGTCGCGCCTTCGGCCATCACCGCCAAGACCAAGACCGTGCTGATCGAGGACGGCGTGCCGACCTTTGTCGAAACCTCGGAGCCGCGCGCGCTCGACCTTGGCGAAATCCCCGGTATCGTGCACACCTTCGCGGCGGCGGCGCGCAACGCAGTCGAGACCGCCGGTTTTGACGGCGTGGAAATCCACGGTGCCAACGGCTACCTGCTGGACCAGTTCCTCAAAGACGGCAGCAACCAGCGCCGCGACGACTACGGCGGCAGCATCGAAAACCGCGCCCGCCTGCTGCTGGAAGTCACGCGCGCCGTGACCGACGCCGTCGGCGGCGGCCGCACCGGCATACGCCTGTCGCCCGTCACTCCCGCCAACGACGTGCACGACAGCAAGCCCCAGGCCTTGTTTGAATACGTGGTCAAGCAGCTCGCCGGCCTGAACCTGGCCTATGTCCATGTCATCGAAGGCGCCACCGGCGGGCCGCGTGAAATCGACGACCGGCCCTTCGACTACCCGGCGCTCAAGGCCGCCTACCGCAAGGCCGGCGGCAAGGGCGCCTGGATGGTCAACAACGGCTACGACCAGGACCTGGCTGAAAAAGCCGTGGCCGACAGCGCCGACCTGGTGGCCTTCGGCAAGCCCTATATCGCCAACCCCGACCTGGTGGAGCGCCTGCGCGCCAGGGCGCCGCTCAACACGCCCGACAAGAACACCTTTTACGGCGGCGGCGAAAAAGGCTACACCGACTACCCGACGCTGTCGGCTTAAGTGCCGCGGGCCTGCGCCGCCAGGGCCAGGCCCTGGCGCGCGGCCTCTTGCGGGTCGGGCGCCAGCGTCACCGCGCTGACCACCGCCACGCCATCCACGCCGCAGGCCAGCACGCCCGGCATCAGCGCCAGCGAAATGCCGCCTATGGCCACCACGGGATAAGGCGCGGCGTCCTGCGCCCATGACCTCAGGCGCTCCAGGCCCACGGGTTCATAAGGCATGACCTTGAGTGTGGTCGGGTAGATCGGGCCTATCGCGAGATAGGAAGGCTGCACCGCCTTGGCCCGCGCCAGTTCGGCCGGCGTGTGCGTGCTCAGGCCCAGGCGCACGCCGGCTTTGCGCAGGGCCGCGATGTCGGCCGTGTCCAGGTCTTCCTGGCCCAGGTGCACGCCGTAAGCGCCGGCCTCCAGCGCCAGCTCCCAGTGGTCGTTGATAAACACCTGCGCGCCCGGCACCTCGCGCCCGGCTGCCACCGCGGTGCGCACTTCCCAGGCGATCTCGTCCGCGTCGTGGTCCGCCGCCTTGATGCGCAGCTGGATGGTGCGCACCCCCCAGCCCAGCAGGCGCCGCACCCAGGCCGCGTCGGGAACGACAGGGTAAAAACCAATGGGGCCGGTGAGGGGTTTAAAAGAATTCATGGGGGCCTCAAGGGGAATGCCAGAAGGGAACACCGACCGTGGGCGTCGAAGCCTGCGCCGCCGCGCGCTCAGGCATGGGCGTGGACTCATAGGCTGCGCGGCCGGCCGCCACACCATCGGCAAAAGCGCGCGCCATGCGCACCGGATCGCCGGCCTGCGCCACCGCAGTGTTCAGCAGCACGGCGTCAAAACCCAGCTCCATCACCTGCGCGGCATGCGAGGGCCGGCCCAGGCCGGCATCGACCACCAGCACCGCATCGGGCAGGCGCCGCCGCATGGTTTCCAGCGCATAGGGATTGAGCGGCCCGCGGCCCGTGCCAATCGGCGCGGCCCAGGGCATCACCGCCGCGCAGCCGGCCGCATGCAGGCGCTGCGCCATCACCAGGTCGTCGGTGGTGTAGGCGAACACGGAAAAGCCTTCTTTCACCAGCGTGGTCGCGGCTTGCAGCGTGGCCACCGTATCGGGCTGCAGCGTGTAGTCATCGCCTATGACTTCCAGCTTGATCCAGGGCGTGCCGAAAATCTCGCGCGCCATCTGCGCCAACGTGACGGCCTCTTCGGCGCTGTGGCACCCCGCCGTGTTGGGCAGGATACGGCAGCCCATGGCCTGCACACGCTGCCAGAAGCTGTTGCCGCCGCCGCTTTCGGGCTGCAGCCGGCGCAGGCCCACCGTCAGCACCTCGGTGCCGCTGGCGCGCACCGCGTCGGCCAGCACCTGTGGCGACGGGTAATGCGAAGTGCCCAGGAAAAAGCGGCTGGACAAGGTGACGCCGGCCACGGTCCAGGGGCCGCCGTGGGCGATAGAAGGGACAGCGGATGTAGTCATTCAATTGCTCCGGCAACTGGGTTCCGGTACATACCAGCAGACGCCGCGGAACTGGCTTTGCCAGGCCGCAAGCGTCGCCCCCTGCAAGGGGGAAAGGAGGTTACACGAAGTGAACCGACGATGGGGGTGTTCCATATGTCTAGCCTCCGGTTATGGGGGTCACGATGTCTATGCGGTCGCCGTTATTCAGGACGCGCTCCGGCCACTGGGGACGCGGCACAAAACTGTTGTTGATCGCGCAGGCAAACGCGCCTTGCAGTTGGTAACCGCGCGCCAACAGCAAAGCCTGCAAGGTGGGCGCGTCGGTTTGAATGGCTTCGCCGTTCAGCGAAATGTCGAGTCTTGTCATCTCATTCATTTTCCCTGCCCCAACAGTTGATGAACCAGGTCCTCCACCAGCGCCGGCGCGCACAGGTAGCCGTGGCGGTACAGGCCGTTGATATGCCACACGCCATGCCGCTGCGCAATCATTGGGCGGTGATCATCCAGCGCCGGGCGCAAGGCTGCCGCCAGCCGTAACACCCGCGCCTCGCCAAAAGCCGGGTGCAGGCTGTGCAGCGCGCTGCCCAGCTCCAGCGTGGAGCGCAAGGTCACCGGCCCCGTGTCTTCCGATTCGAGTTCGGTCGCGCCGACCACAAACTGGTGGTTAGGGCGCGGTGCCACATACAGCTGGTAGCGCGGGTGCATCAAGCGCACCGGTCGCTGCAAAGTCACGCCATCACATTCGACCGTCAGCACCTCGCCGCGCACACCGCGCAACTGCGGCCAGTTCTGCCTGGCGCCCACGCCGCGCGCATCGACCGCCACATCTACATCATAAGTTTGCCCGCCGCATTCAATATGGCCGCCCTCGACCGCATCGACGGCCCGGCCTTCAAGCCAGCTGCCGCCCAGCCGGTCTATTTCGGTGGCCAGCGCGGCCATCCATTGGTCGTTGGCCAGCTGGCCCTCGCCGTCCAGCATCAAGCCATTGCCGAAGCGCCCGGCCAGCGCCGGCTCGGCACGGGCCAGCGCGGCCGCGTCCAGCGTGTGCACCTGGGCGCGCGCGGCCTCGGGCAGCTTGTGCAGCAGCAGGCCGGTGAAATGCGCCAGCGAACTCTGGTCGGGCGCATGCGCGACCACCAGCGTGCCCTCGCGCCGGAAATACACCGGCAGGCCCCGATCGGCCAGCTCGCTGATCCACTGCGGCCACAGCCGCATGGAGCGCTGGCCCAGCGCGAACACGACATCATCGGACACCGCAAGCTCGGCCAGCGGCGAGAGCATGGCCGCCGCCGTCATGGATGCCGTGGCCAGGTCGCCGCGCGCCCGCGCATCGAACAGGCTCACGCGGCAGCCCGCGCGCAGCAGGCGCCAGGCCAGCGTGCGCCCGGCCAGGCCCGCGCCCGCAATGCCGACGTGCAAGGCGGGGCGGCCGGCACTCATGGCGTTCTCCTTGCGGCACCGCGGGTCTTCATTCTTCGGTGGTCCATTCAACCTGTGCGCCGAGTTTGCGCAGGTTCTCGACAAAGTGCGGGTGGGCCCGCCGGATCGGCGTGGCGTTGCGGATCTCAGACCGGCCCTCGACGCTGGCGGCCACCATGAACAGCGCAATCGCCACGCGGATGATGTAGGGACTCTCAACCACCGCCGGAGCCAGCGCATCGCCCCCGAAGGTGATGACGCGGTGCGGATCGGACGAAAACACATGCGCGCCGAACTTCGACAACTCGCCGGTCCACCCCAGCGCGCCGTCGTAGACCTTGTTCCAGAACAGCGCGTTGCCCTGCGCGCGCACGCCCAGCGCAATGAAGATGGGCAGCAGGTCGACCGGAAAGTAAGGCCAGGGCGCGGCTTCGACCTTGGTGAGCACGTTGCTGGTGAAGGGCGTCTGCACCCTCAGGCGGCCGGGCGCACTGGCGCGCGACCAGCCGTCCTCATGCGTGATCTCGACGCCGAACTTGGCGAAGGTCCGGTCGATCAGTGGAAAGTTGCCGGGCGCGCTGTTGCGCACCACCACGTCGCCGCCGGTGATGGCGCCCAGCGCCAGGAAGGTGGTGATTTCGTGGAAATCCTCATCGAAGGTGAACTCGCCGCCCGTCAGCGCCTGCCCGCCGTGCACCGTCAGGCGCGACGTGCCCATGCCATCGATGCGCGCGCCCATCATCGCCATGAAGCGGCAGAACTCCTGCACATGCGGCTCCGAAGCCGCGTTGGTCAGCGTGGAAGTCCCGCCGGCCGACGCGGCGCACAGCACGAAATTTTCCGTGGTGGTGACGGACGCATAGTCGAGCCAGTGGTCGGTCGGTGTCAGCCGGCCCTCGCTGCGAATCAGCAGCGAGCCTTCGGCGCGCTCCACCACACCGCCGAAGCGGCGGAACACCTCAACGTGCGGGTCAATCTCGCGCACGCCGAGCGTGCAGCCCTTGACGTTGTCCTCCAGCCGCGCCACGTTGAAGCGCGCCAGCAGCGGCGGCACCAGCATGATGGACGAACGCATCTCTTCCGGCAGGCGGTGCAGACCCGAATCGAAGGCGGTTTCGCGGTGATGCAGGTCCAGCGTGCCGCTCGCATGGTCCATGCGGACCTCGCTGCCCAGGGTGCGGAAGATGTCCAGGATCTTGCGCACGTCGGTGATGTCCGGTACACCCTTCAGCCTCAGCGGTTCCGAGGTCAGCAAGGTGGCGCAGAGCACCGGCAACACGGCATTCTTGTTGGCCGAGGGGATGATGCGGCCGCGCAAAGGGGCGCCGCCATGAACGATTAAATTGGACATGAAAAAGAAGGGGGCAGCCAGGGGTGGGAGGGAGAAGTCCAGTGTAGCCGTGGGCCGCTGGATGGCCGCCGCCCCCCCCCGCCAGCCCCATGCCTCAGGAATAAATTTCGCTGCCGCCTTCGCGAAACTCCTTGGCCTTTTCCTCAAAGCCCGTCGCGATCTGCTTGATGGGAATCGTACCGGCGGCTGGCGCCAGCGTCGTTGTGGCCGGATTGAGCCGCGCGAACTCGCGCACCTCCTGCGAGATTTTCATCGAACAGAACTTCGGCCCGCACATGGAGCAGAAATGCGCGACCTTGGCGTTCTCTTTGGGCAGGGTTTCGTCGTGGTAGGCCATGGCCGTGTCCGGGTCTATGGCCAGGCGGAACTGGTCTTCCCAGCGGAACTCGAAGCGCGCTTTCGACACCGCGTTGTCCCACATCTGCGCGCCCGGGTAGCCCTTGGCCAGGTCGCCCGCGTGCGCGGCGATCTTGTAGGCGATCAGGCCCTGCTTCACGTCGTCGCGATTGGGCAGGCCCAGGTGTTCCTTGGGCGTCACGTAGCACAGCATGGCCGTGCCGTACCAGCCGATGTTGGCCGCGCCCATGGCCGAGGAGATATGGTCGTAACCCGGCGAGATGTCGGTGATCAGCGGGCCCAGCGTATAGAAAGGCGCCTCGAAGCAGGCTTCGAGCTGCTTGTCGACGTTTTCCTTCACGAGCTGCAGCGGCACATGGCCGGGGCCTTCGATCATCACCTGCACGTCATGCTTCCAGGCGATCTGCGTGAGCTCGCCCAGGGTGTGCAGCTCGGCGAACTGCGCCTCGTCGTTGGCGTCGGCAATCGAGCCGGGCCGCAGGCCGTCGCCCAGCGAGAAGCAGACGTCGTAGGCTTTCATGATCTCGCAGATCTCGTCAAAGCGCTCGTACAAAAAGCTTTCCTTGTGGTGCGACAGGCACCACTTGGCCATGATGGAGCCGCCGCGCGAGACGATGCCGGTCAGGCGGTTGGCCGTGAGCGGCACATAGGCCAGGCGCACGCCGGCGTGGATGGTGAAGTAATCCACGCCCTGCTCGGCCTGCTCGATCAGCGTGTCGCGAAAGATTTCCCAGGTCAGGTCTTCAGCCTTGCCGTTGACTTTTTCGAGCGCCTGGTAAATCGGCACCGTGCCGATGGGCACCGGCGAGTTGCGCAAAATCCATTCGCGGGTTTCATGGATGTTCTCGCCGGTCGAGAGGTCCATCACCGTGTCGGCGCCCCAGCGGATCGACCAGACCAGCTTGTCGACTTCTTCCTCGATGCTGGACGTAACCGCCGAGTTGCCGATGTTGGCATTGACCTTGATCAGAAAGTTGCGGCCGATGATCATGGGCTCGCTTTCCGGGTGGTTGATGTTGCTTGGGATCACCGCGCGGCCGCGCGCCACTTCATCGCGCACGAACTCGGCCGTGATCTCTTTGGGAATGGCGGCATTGAAGGAGTGGCCGGCCTTGGGCAGGCGCTCGGTCTTCAGGCGTTCGGCCAGCTGCGCGCGCACCAGGTTTTCGCGCACCGCGATGTATTCCATCTCCGGCGTGATGATGCCTTTGCGCGCGTAATGCATTTGCGACACATTGGCGCCCGCCTTGGCGCGGCGCGGCACCGGCGCATGCGCCATGCGCAACGCGGCCAGGGCCGGGTCGTTCAGGCGCTGGCGGCCGTAGGCGCTGCTGATGCCGGCCAGGGCTTCGGTGTCCTGGCGCTCGTTGATCCAGGCGCCGCGCAGCGGCGGCAGGCCGCGCGTGATGTCTATGGGAGCGGCCGGGTCGGTGTAGATGCCCGAGGCGTCGTACAGGCGCAGCGGCGGGTTGGCCTCGCGGCGCGGCTCGCCCGCGCCCTCGTGCACCAGGGTATCGGTCAGCGTGACCTCGCGAAACGGCACGCGAATGTCGGGGCGCGAGCCCTCGAGGTAAATCTTCGCCGAGCCGGGAAAGGGCGCGCGCGTGATGCGGCCCGTGAGGTCTTGGGTGTCAACGGTGAGTCGGGTTTTGGCCATGTGGTTCTCCAGGAGGTGGGGTGCCTGCTGGGGAGCCGGAGGGTCCGTGGGCGGCGTCTGGGGGTGCCGCTGCGGAATACCGGAGCCATTGCGTTGTTCCCTACGCGGGGATGACCCCGATCAGGTTCAGCGGGTCTCGCATCTGCGATCTCAGCCTTGGCATTCCTGGTGGAACATCCTTGGCACCCCGACAAGCTGGAGCCATTGTAGGCAAGCAAGACAGCCATGGCAAATCACAGGTCGACAAGCCGCCAAAGCCAGCGGGGGCCGCGGAACTGGCTTTGCCAGGCCGCAGGCGCCGTCCCCTGCAAGGGGAGAGGGGACTACACGAAGTGAGTCCCAACAGGGGTGTATCTTTACCTTCCGGCAACG